>Ga0247843_1002058_pt1 | contig 38151 bp, 39 predicted proteins | sample LaCruzMarch2017__FD_192420 | JGI IMG/M metagenome (GOLD analysis project Ga0247843, IMG submission 192420) | Freshwater microbial communities from meromictic Lake La Cruz, Castile-La Mancha, Spain - LaCruzMarch2017_8m | ecosystem: Environmental > Aquatic > Freshwater > Lake | place: Spain...
AAACTTTCTGCTGATTTTTTGTTTGGATTTGTTTCCATTTTCTTTCTGTTTTTACATTAGTTAAACTTAAGAAAATGTCTCTATTCTTTTATATTAAATCAGTACACTTTGGTTTGAAACGAAACATATACACATTATGAGTATCTCTATCAATATTGTTTTTGTCAAACAAAGTTCGGAAGATGAATATGGATACGTGTTTGTAAGAACTATTGAAAACAGGATAATTAAAAAGAAATCTCTGAAAATTAGAGTAACTGAAAAACATTGGAACAAATACTTTAATCATTCTAATCAACGGTTTAAGACTAAATCTGAAAACTCAGAATTGTACAATTTTAAGATTGAAGAGAAATTAAGGGAACTTCAATTAGTTGGTTCAGATATTACGTTTTTATCTGATGACAAAAAATCATTTATTAAATACTGGGAAAACTGTATAGATAAACACTATTCCAATCACGGAACAAAAATAAAACATCAAACCATTCTTAAAAAACTCTATAAGTACCTTAATCACATTAATAGGTCTGACTTAATGTTTAAGGATATTACTCCATTTTTTTTGAGAGAATTTAGGAATTATTTAATGACTGTTTCAGACCCTAAACTACTTTCTGAAAACTCAGTAAATCATTATCTAAAAGTAATGAGGTCGATAATTAAACAGTCAAGTAACGATGATTATTACCATTACGTTAAAAGTCCGTTCATTGGTTTGAAGTACCCAATGGTTAAGAAGAATAAACCGATATTAAACGAAATAGAGATTGAGAAATTATTAAAGACAACGATTAAAGAGGTTAAACTTGAACAAACAAGAAATATGTTTTTGTTTCAAGTTTTTTCAAATGGTATGAGGGTTTCAGATATTTTTTTGTTGAGGTGGAATAATATTAAAAACAATCGTTTGGAATATACAATGTTCAAAACCGGAACAGAAATTAGTATTCCATTCAATTTGAATATGGGATTAATTCTTTCGGAGTTAATTGAAAACTCAACTAAGTATAAAGATGTCATTGAAACAGAGAAAATCTCTTATATGTCTTCTAATGAACAAATAAACACATTCAAAGAAGTTACTTATAAAGAAATACTCAATCTTATTAAATTAAAAGAATTCCCAGAAGTTGTTAGTTATAACAGAAATGTGAATTTATACCTGAGTAATTTGACTAATGAGATGAAAAACAATATGGGTCAATTCATTGAATATAAAGGGTATAAAATAGACCCATCGGATATTGAGTTCAAAATGTTAATAGACTTAAAAGAAAATTTATTACTTAAAGTTGAAAGTATATTTCTTGTTAAATTAATGGACATTATTAAGGAGTGGAAAAAGAAAAAAGTGAATAATTTTATTTTTCCGGTTCTGTCAAATGAATTATTTAAGAATATCAAAGAAAATAATAATTTCAGTAGTCTTTCGTTAGAACAATATAAGTCAATTAAACATAATACCATTGTTTACGACAGACGATTAAAACAATTACAGAAGATTTGTGAGATTGAAACTAATATAACATCTCACGTTTCTCGTCATTCATATACAAATCTATTGTTAAGAATGGATAATGTTAACCTTTACGATGTGTCTCAATCTTTGGGTCATTCAAGTATTAAAACAACGGAAAATTATATCCGAAGTGGGTTTAATACTGAGAAATTAGATTATCTGAATAACTCAGTATCTCGGAGATACAGAAAAGATTAACTAACTAATTTCTTAACCTTTTGAATAGTTCCACTACTCTTGTCAGTAAGTTTCATAACCTTTCTAACTGAGTACCCTTGTTTCAATAGTTTAACAATATCCTTGTGTTCTTTCATTAAAACATCTGTATCTTTTTTGAAACCTTCTTTTCTCCCAACTTTCCCACCATTCTTTCTGTAATTCTCATAACCCGATTTTATTCTTTGTCTGATGGTGGTCTTTTCCATCTCACTGACAGACGTAAGTATTTGAATCATAAATTGTGATAGTGGATTTACTTCACATTTCTCGTTCAATGTCTCTAAATTGTGATTTTTGATGTATAGTGATATACAATTATCATTAAGTAGTTTAATCGTTTTAAGAACTTCTATTGTGTTACGTCCTATACGACTTAATTCCCAACATAAAACCTTATTAACTTCGTTCTCATTAACGAACTCAACCATCTTCACAAGTTGAGGTCTTTCTTCATTTGACTTACCACCAGAGACTTTTTCTTGAAACACACCTAAAACTTCATAATTCATCTGTTTTGAGTATTCCATTAATTCTTCTGTTTGTCTTTTGTAATCTTGGGTTAAAGTTGAAACCCTACTGTAAATAACAACCTTCATAATGTATCATTTTAATATTTTATATTATAAAGATACAATAAATGTATTAAATAAACAAGGGAAATAAATTAAAATGGTACACTTTTGATTTTGATACACTTTTACAAATACAAAGAGACCGAATATATATCCGGTCTCTTCTTCAAAACATAATTGAAAATTAGTCTCCTTCTAACTTTCATAGGTTATTATGTGAACATATTCCATTGGTAATGGGTCGGTAGTTATTAGTAATTGAGAGAATATGATTTCAGATTCTTTGTTTTGAATTGTCTTCAAATTATTTTCCATCCAGGTCTCAATTTGAGTGTTTTCAAGTGGATGATTATGTTTAATTATTTTTACTTTCATAATTAATTATATACGATTATAATATTTTTATTTCTTTATCACTTTTCTTGTAGTGTTTCCAACTCTAACAAAGTAAATACCACTAGGTAAGTCTGTAACATTAAAATCAGTCATCCCTTCTTCTACTTTTTTCGTCATAACGGATTGACCATTTAGTGTGAATATGTCTACTGTTGTTTTATAAGAGGTCGTAATTTTAAGAACATCAATAACTGGATTTGGAAATACATTAATAAGTGTGGAGTTATTTATATTTTCTGAGACACCAGTCGTTGAGTTTATGTTAATTGTTCCTGACCAAGGAATAGTTGTACCGGAAAAATTAATAGTTCTTCCAATGTTAAATGAAGTATCACCAGATGTTACAACATAGTGTCCGATATAATATCCGTTACTTAGAGTTACACTATTTGGGTAAATTTTCAGGGTAGTATTTATAACAACAGAGTACAAATTATAAGTATATCCTACTGGTGGTGGAATTGCAAAAAACTTTAATGTATCACCAATATTACAAGTGACATTTGTAGTTGAGTTATAAGTAACAGAATAAGTTGTTGGTGTTCCAAACATACTTACAGTAATAAAAGTCAAAAGACCGATTAGTAGATTTTTCATCATATTTTTTGTTTTTAAGGTTTAATCAAAAATAACAAAAAAATCAATACTGTGTATAAATAATACCGATTATGTGTATCTAATACACCGTTTGTGTTACTAATCAATACAGTCAATATACTCAACTTTGAGTATGTCTGTAAACATAGGTAATAAGATAAAAATTGTTGTTTCTAAAAAAGGAATGAGTGTTAGTGAATTTGGAAGACGAATAAATAAATCTCGTGAGAATGTTTATAGTATATACAAAAGGAAAACGATAGACACCGGTCTTTTAACAACTATTTCAACAGTATTGGAACACGATTTCTTTCAATATTATACTTCATTATCTACCGAAGTTGAAAAACTTAGAGAGGAGAATTTAACACTTAAAGAAATGGTTAAGTTCTTGAAATCTAAGAAAAAGAAGTAGTGTCATTCTTCACAGAGTACAACCATTCCAACTCCTATTTTGTACTTATTTGTATATACATCTCCATATTAAAGGTTATTTTATTCCTATAAATAATCCATCTACACATAAAACATTTTATTTTTTTGATATATAAGTTATGAGTTGAATCAACTCACAAAAATTAATTTATATAATGAGAAACAAGAAACACATTAAAACAGATTTCATAAAGTTTATTTTGGAGAAGTATTCTAAGGATGGACAAGAGTTACCCGATGATGAAGAAATTGAAAATCCAGACGAAGAATCCGAAGAACCTCAACTGAGAAAGAAAAGTAAATTCAGTAAACTAAACGAGTTTGATGATGAAATGGAAGATGATGAGGTACAAGATGAGGTTGATGACGAGTTAATTTCTGAATTATTAAGTCAATATAAAAGATTAAAAAAGAAATATGAAAATAATAAGTTACATATCAGAAGAAGACGATAAACTCTATGATGTAGATACAATGAAAAACATATTAAAAACATCTAAATCAAAAGTTCAAAGGGAAATTAAAAGGAATAAACTATCTGAATTTACCAAGTATAAAAACAAATTTTTGTATTCGGAGTCGACATTATTTACAATTATGGAAAAGATGTTATACGAAAAATTGAAACGAGATAATGAACAAAGACAAGGTTAAAAAACTTACTGGAACTATAAATATTAATAGAGATAAATTGAAAATTGAAAAGGATTTTAAGAAACGGGAAATACTAAAATTGAAAATACAAATTGACGGATTAAAAGTAAAATTAGAACGATTGAAATAAATTGAGTTCACACACTCTAAAACAAAAGTGTTTACTGGTTATTTACGGATTTACTAAAACTAAGATATTTAATACATCATTGAAAATTTAAGTTCAATGGTGTGTTTTATTTACTCCTTGGTTGATTTTAATTAAGAATTTAGTATGAAACAAACATTAATAAAAAATGGAATTATTAAATCATTCAATCTGATTAAGAATGAGAAAAACTTACACCACATTACTATTAACCCTCAAAAAAATTGTCATTCAAAGGATTTAATATTTAGAACAAAGTTTTACATAAGAGAATTGATGAGGTTATCGGAGTATAATAACAAACCTATTAAATTTCTTTTTGTTATTGAGTATAGTAGTTTTATTTCAAAGGGGACCTCAACATCAATTAATAGAATAGGTGAACACGTTCATTTACTTATCTCTTCACCTCTTACAACTCAACAATTAGAAGGATGTTTTTATACAACCTATAACGGACTTGTTAATAGTTATTTTGAAAGGATAGATAATAGAAATGACAAAGAACAAATCTGTAATTATCTAATAAAACAAGAAAAGTATTTCGACGATAATACGTTTAGAACGAACATTAAAGGTTAATTCAAATTGTGAAATTTGTTGTCCTATTGTTGTCCTAAATAGACAATTTGAAAAATTACGATTGAGTAAAATTAAGTAAAAGTATCACGAATAAAAACAAAATTACGAGTGTATATTATTATTAAATACACTCGTAAATACCTTACTATCAGTAGTCTCGACAAGAATCGAACTTGTATCGGTCGTTTAGGAAACGACAGTTTTATCCATTAAACTACGAGACCAAAATATAAAAGAACGGGTTTTCGTTTAGGAAACGCTTATTCTATCCATTGAACTACGGTGCCTGTTAGTGTGTCAAATTTAGTTGTTTAGTTTTAATAATGTGCAGGATATTTGCAGAAAGAGTTGTTGCTGTAAGTTAATAATTTATTTTTTTATGTGTTTTAAGAGGATAGAAAACCTAAGCCTTTAGACTTATAACAAATATATAATTTGTTGTTTATGATTTTTAAAATAACTACATTTAAAATAAATAATAACTACATAAAATTTACTTAATGATAAAGGGAAGTATAATATCTTTGAAACAGATAAATTCTGCTGCATTTACTGTGCAAGATGAACTATTTAAAGTAGGGCTTTGGTTTGAAGGATGTAAGCTTGTAGATACAGAGATATACAGGTGTCCTGTATCTCCACTTTCCTTATATGATGCTGATGGATTTTTTATACATGGTGCTTCAGCAGTGCAAAAAATACTTGGCTTTGAACCAGGGCATATTTATATACCAAGTTTTGTGCTATCGCAAACATTTTGGCAAAGTAGAGCCTCCTTAAGAGATGTTATTAGACATGAGTATGCGCATAGTTTTGCTCATCATTACCCAAAGTTGATTTCAAAATCAGACTTTAAAAAAACATTTGGTGATGAGTATTATAGTTATGAGCCTATTAAAATGGAGAAGGATGCATTTATAAGTGATTATGCTAGAACTATGCCAATGGAAGATTTTGCCGAAACATTTATGGTATATGTTAGGAGAAAAGGGATTATGCCCTCAACCATTAAAAACAAACAACTCATAAAAAAATGGCAATATATAGATAGCTTGATAAAATTAATAAACAAATGATTTAATAATTATTAGTAAACATCAGACCACTGCAAATAGGTGCACGGATTTCGCACGGTAAAAGTCCATTTCAGGCTAATTTTAAGCTAAAAAATCTTTATTAATACAGTTTAAAAAACAAAAAAGCCTCTAAAACACTAGGTTCTAAAGGCTTTCTTTGTGCTCCCTCTCCTGGGCTCGAACCAGGGACCCCATGATTAACAGTCATGTGCTCTAACCAGCTGAGCTAAGAGGGAATCATTATTCTGGTTATATTACTTTAAAGAACAGTTTTTTAATGTTTTCCCTGTAAGGGAGGGCAAATTTAATATCTATTTTGTAAATAAACAATATATTTGTCAAAATTTTTTAATCTTTATTATATGAGTCTTTTAGTTGTAGGTACTGTAGCGTTTGATGCTATTGAAACTCCTTTCGGAAAAACCGATAAAATCGTTGGTGGAGCAGCTAGTTACATAGCTTTAGCTTCTTCTTATTTTACCAAAGAAATTAATTTAGTGTCGGTTGTTGGAGACGATTTCCCTCAAGACTTTATGAATACATTGAAAGGTCAAGGAGTTAATTTAGATGGTTTGCAAATTAAACAAGGCGAAAAATCGTTTTTTTGGAGCGGACGCTACCATAACGACATGAATTCTCGTGATACATTAGATACTCAGTTAAACGTTTTGGGAGATTTTGACCCAATTGTACCTGAATCATACAAAAATTGCGATTTTTTAATGTTAGGGAACTTAATGCCTGCTGTGCAACAAAAAGTATTATCTCAGTTATCTAAGCGTCCAAAATTAATTGTTTTAGATACCATGAATTTTTGGATGGATATTGCAATGCCCGAATTGATGGAAACATTAAAAGGTATCGACGTTTTAACCATCAACGATTCAGAAGCACGTCAATTATCTGGAGAATACTCTTTAGTAAAAGCAGCTCAAAAAATCTTAGCAATGGGGCCAAAAGTATTGGTTATCAAAAAAGGCGAGCACGGCGCTTTATTATTTAATAAAGAAGAAGTGTTTTTTGCGCCGGCTTTACCATTAGAAGACGTTTTTGATCCAACAGGAGCAGGAGATAGCTTTGCAGGTGGTTTTATTGGTTATTTAGCTAAAACAAAAGATATTAGTTTCGAAAACATGAAACGCGCTATCATTTTTGGTTCGGCAATGGCTAGTTTTACCGTTGAAAAATTTGGAACAGAACGTTTAATTGGGTTATCTCAAGAGGATGTATCTAACAGAGTTCAAGAATTTGTTGACTTAGTTCAATTTGATATTTCTTAATATAATTTTATAGTAATTTTGAAGCCTTCTGTTGATTAACAGAAGGCTTTTTTATTTTTAGATAATTCACAATTTATAAATTATCTTAGCGTTAAATAAATTACTTTGAGATTTATCGTCATTATAGCTATTTGTGTTGTATTAGGTTGTTCTTTTGTGTTTCAAACATCCGAGCCCGAAATTCACATTAAATTTCCTGAACAAAAATCGCACATCGAAATCGACGGTTTTGGAAACATTTATAGTATTACTGATAATGAAATTGTAAAGTATAATGCCAATGGGGTTTTACAAAAAAAATATAGTACTAAACGCTACGGTAAAATAGAATTTGTAGATGCTATGAATCCATTAAAGGTTTTGGTGTATTATAAAGATTTTCAGCAACTTATTTTTTTAGATAACCAGATGACGGAAGCTAGTAATATGATTTCCATTGAAAAATTGGGCTACGAGCAAGCAAGTTTAGTGTGTTCATCATCTAATAATAGCTTTTGGTTGTATGATAAACAAAATAATGAGTTGTCTCGATTTGATTCTGAATTGAAATCTTTAGTAAAAACAGGAAATTTAAAACGCATTTTGGATATTGATATTAAACCCAATTTTTTGCAAGAAAACAACAATTTTATTTATTTGAATTGTCCCAATGAAGGGATTTTAGTATTTGATATTTACGGCACTTTTTATAAAACGATTCCTTTAAAAAAATTAAAAGAATTTAATGTAATTAATGGTGATGTATTTTATTTTGAAAACCACACATTAAAACAATATCAAGCCCAAACCTTTAATACCATTGAAAAACACTTTACAGACACATTAATTAAAACGGTGTATTGGCAAAACGATATGTTTTATAAGATTTACGAAGATTCGTTAGTGATACAATAAATTTATAAGTTAGTTTTTTCTATTTTTTTTATGTTGAGATTGATTTTGAAAATTGTAATTATTTTTGTTTTATTAGTTAGTGTTTCTGTTAAAGCCCAAGTAATTAATATCGAAGGCAAGCGTTTTATGAATGATACCAATGGTTGGGTTGGTAATGCTGATTTTAATTTTAATGTATTTAATAATACACAACAAGTATTACAATTTTCAAATACGGTAAGAGTGCAGTATCAAAAAAACAGAAGTCGTTTTATTTTATTGAATGATTTGAATTTTATTAAAGCAGGAAATACAGATTTCGCAAATGCAGGCTACCAGCATTTTAGATACAATTATAAAGTGAGTAAATGGATTACCATGGAAGCCTTTACACAAACTCAATATAATCCGATTTTAAAGTTAGATTTCAGATATTTGATAGGTGCGGGTCCAAGGTTAAAGTTGCTTAAAAAAGAACATGCTAAAATTTATGTGGCTGCTTTGTATATGTATGAATACGATGATATAGTAGCTGATCCCATTAATTTATATGAGCATCGCATAAGTTCTTATTTAACCTGTACCTTTTCTATTTTAAAAAATGTAGAATTTACGAGTACCACGTTTTATCAACCTAATATTGAAAACACATCCGACTATCGAATAGCAAACGATAGTGGTTTAGAAATTCATATCAACAAACATTTAAACTTTAAATCGTCGTTTAACATGCTGTATGATACGTATCAACCAATAGGAATAACAGATTTGGTGTATTCCTTTAGAAATGGTTTAACAGTAAAGTTTTAGAGAAATTATTTTTTGGTTGTATCAGCTACAGCGCCTTCTTTTGGTTTAATAGCTACTTCTGCCATAGCATCATCAATTGTTTTGCCTATAGAATCAGATATACGCTTTGCGTTTTCATGCATTTTAACTCTGTCTTCAGCAGCAGGTTTACATTTAACAAATAGTAAAGTTAAAATTGTAGCAGATAAAATGAGGTGTATTTTTTTCATAAACGATGATTTCTGATTGGTAACCCGAATGTAAAGATAATTTTTGTCTGAATAAAGAAATTAGGATTATTTATAAATAAAAAGCCCACGTGTCTTAGACACGTGGACTTTTCCTAACTAAACACAAATTCTTAGTGTTTTACTTCTGCAGCTGGAGCAGCAGTTTCAGTAGTTGCAGCAGCAGAATCAACTGGAGCAGTAGCCTCAGTCATAGCGCTTTCTAAAGAAGTAGATAAAGCAGCAGCGATAGAATCAGCAGTTAATTTTGCTTGCTCTTCCATTTTAGCTTTTTCTTCAGCAGAAGGACCACAAGATACAACAGTTGTAGCGATGATAGCTACTGCGATAATTGAAAATAATTTTGTCATTTTTTTTAGTTTTAAAATTGTTTTGTTTGAGTTATTTGAACATTTATACCGAAACTTTAAAATGGTAACCCGAAAATAATGGAAAATTTGCAATAAAAACGTAACTTATTGAATATCAATGATTAAAATTTAAAATTAAGAAAGGTTACCTGATATTTTTTCGTCACAGTGAACTTGTTTCTGGGTATCATAAGATGCTGATCCGCCAGCTGGCGGACAACATGACTTTAAAGGGGAATTATTTAGCGATGAATTCGCTTATTAATTTTTCGGCTTTGATAAATGCTTCTTCTAAAACTTCATTTAGGATGAAAACATCAAACAAATCGGCTGTTTTAAGTTCTTTTTCAGCTTTTTCAACTCTTCGGGCAATACTTTCTGGACTATCTGTACTTCTCGAATTTAAACGTTCTTCTAATATCTTAATGCTTGGCGGCATTACAAATACGGCTAAAGCCTGTTCACCAAATTGTTTTTTAAGGTTTAAACCACCTTCTACATCAATATCAAAAATAACATGCTTGCCTTTAGCCCAAATTCGGTCAACTTCGCTTCTTAAAGTTCCGTAATGTGTTCCAGCATACACTTCTTCCCACTCTAAAAACTCTTTATTATCTATTTTTTGTTTGAATTCTTCAACCGTTAAGTAATGGTAATCTTTGCCATTTTCTTCAACACCGCGTCTTGGGCGGCTGGTTGCAGAAATGGAAAACTCTAATTTATCAGGAAATGTTTTTAGTAAATGCCTTACAATGGTTGTTTTACCAGAGCCAGATGGCGCAGAAAATATAATAAGTTTGCCGTTTTCCATGAACAAAGATAATAGTTTTTGTTAAATCTTATAACTAAAACTATTATTTGGGTGTGCCCCTCCTATCGTCGGGTCAGGCTTTTCGCTGCAAGTCCTCGCCATTCGTGCCTCATGGCTGTGGGCTTTTCGCTACAATCCTTCACACGAGTTTACTTTAAACGTTAAAATTTATGTTTAGGGTTTATTGTAGATTTGCGCGAGAGATGCAAGCGGAAATCCTTTTGCGGTCGCTGAGCGGAGTCGAAGCGCGGCAAAAGATTGCAGCGACAGCTCGGTTCCTGCTGTCTCTTTGCAGGAACGCGCCCTAATCATAATAAACTGTCAGACTGACTCTTAAAAAATTCATACACTAAACTACCTTTTGAATTGCCAATAATAGCAGCTAATTCAGCTAAAGTGGCTTCTTTAATGCCTTTCACTGATTTTAATTCGGTTAATAGTTTTTGGGCTGTTTTATCACTAATACCTTTGATTTCAGAAAGTTCTGTTTTAAAAGTTTCTCGGCTTCGTTTGTTTCGGTGATGTGTAATCCCAAAACGATGAGCCTCATCTCTAATTTGTTGAATAATTTTTAATGTCTCAGAGCGTTTATCTAAATACATGGGAATAGAATCGCCCGGGAAATAAATTTCCTCTAAACGTTTGGCAATTCCTATCACCGTTACTTTTCCCATTAAATCCAATTTTCTTAAACTAATAATGGCAGCGCCTAATTGTCCTTTACCACCATCAATGACTATGAGTTGCGGCATAGGCAAACCTTCTTCAATAACTCTTGAATAACGACGGTAAATCACTTCTTCCATGGTGGCAAAATCATCGGGGCCAACAACGGTTTTTACATTATAATGCCGGTATTCTTTTTTAGCTGGTTTGCCATCAATAAAAACAGGCATGGCACTTACCGCATAATCACCTTGAATATTAGAGTTATCAAATCCTTCAATGCGGCGCGGTTCTTCTTTCATGCGTAAATCTTTCATCATTTGTTGCATGATTCTGTCCGTATGCCTTTCAGGATCAATAATAGCTAATTGTTTTTCTCGTTCCCGTTTATAGGATTCTGCATTTTTAAAACACAAATCCATTAAATGTTTTTTGTCGCCAATTTTAGGAACCACATATTTTGCATCTGTAAAAATAAACTCAGGTTCAAAGGGAACAAAAATTTCTTTGCTCGAAGAATTATATCTGATTCTGATTTCATTAATCGCAAACACCAACATTTCTTCATCGGTTTCATCCAACTTCTTTTTCAACTCTAAAGTTTGTGCTTGAATAATAGTTCCATTCATTACTTTAAAGTAATTGACGTAAGCTACTTTCTCGTCGCTTAAAATCGCAAACACGTCCGTATCCGTAATAGATGGATGAACGATGGTAGATTTGCTTTGATATTTTTCTAATAACTCAATTTTCTTTTTGGTGCTGGCAGCTTGCTCAAATTCTAGTTTTTCGGCATGCTCCAACATAATTTTTTTTAAATCTCTAATCGCAAAATTGATATCACCTTTAATAATTTCTCTAATGTGATTAATACCTCTGTTATACTCTTCCTCGCTTTGTTTACTTACACAAGGTGCTTTACATTTTCCAATTTGAAATTCGAGACAAGCGGTATATTTTTTCTTGTCAATATTTTCCACACTTAAATCTAAGTTGCAAGTTCGTAATGGATATAATTGTTTAATTAAATCCAATAAAATATACATGGTAGTAACAGAAGGGTATGGGCCGTAATATTCGCTACCATCTTTTTTTAATTGGCGAGTTTGAAATACTCTTGGAAAACGTTCGTTTTTAATAACAATCCATGGGTAGGTTTTGTCGTCACGCAACATAATGTTGTACTTGGGCGTGAGACTTTTAATCAAATTGTTTTCTAAAATCAAAGCGTCCATTTCGGTATCTACCTTAATGGTTTTGATATCTACTATTTTTTTAACCATGATACGCAAACGATACGTATCATGTTCTTTGGTAAAATAGGAAGTAACGCGTTTTTTTAGATTCTTAGCTTTTCCAACATATAACAAATTGTTATCCAAGTCGTAATAACGATACACACCAGGCGTTTCGGGCAACGTTTTTAGGATACTTTGTATATGTTCTGAAAAGTCGTTTGACACTTTGTAAAGATAAGGGTTTAAAACATATTGCTCCTAAAGGAGCAAAAAAATGTGGTGGTTGTATTTGTTATAATCATATTGCTCCTCTGGAGCAAATTAGGTTTTTTTAATAACTGGCGTTCTTATTTTTTTTATATTTACATAACAGGATTACCTCAGCGAGGCAATATGTTTATAACAAAAAGACTACCAAACTACTAAAGCCCCAGCGGGGCGACATGTTATGCCCAATACATACTCGCAACTATATGTACAAATTGTTTTTGCGGTTAAGTACCGCCAAAATTTAATTTCAAAAAATAATCGTGAAGAGTTGCATAAATACATTACTGGTATAGTTCAAAACAGAGAACAAAAAATGCTTGCTATATTTTGTATGCCTGATCATATTCATATTTTTGTGAATATTAAGCCCGCAATTTCTATTTCAGATTTAGTGAGAGATATAAAAACAAATTCTACTAAGTTTATTAATGATAGTAATTGGGTTAAAGGAAAGTTTAATTGGCAAGAAGGCTTTGGGGCATTTTCGTACTCTAAAAGTCATATTGGAAACGTGGTAAATTATATTTTAAATCAAGAGGAACATCATAAAGCAAAAACATTTAAAGAGGAGTATTTAGAGTTTTTAGAGAAATTTGAAATTGAATACAATGAAAACTATTTATTTGAATGGATCGAATAAAAAACAAAACCATATTTATTTCTGCACTCGATTGGGGACTTGGCCATGCTACACGCTGCGTGCCATTAATTAAACAATTAATGCAAGATAATGTTGTGATTTTAGGTGTAACGCCAATTACTGCATTAATTTTTAATGAGGAATTTCCTAGCCTTAAAAAAGTAAATGTTGAACCCTACAATATTCGTTATTCGAATACAACGCCATTATCTGTTAGGCTATTATTGGATGCTTCAAGAATTTTGAGGGTTGTAAAAAAAGAAAAACTTCAATTACAAAAAATTACAAAAGAGTATCAAATTGATGTGGTGATTAGCGATAATCGATTTGGAATGTATGAGAAAAGTGTGCATTGCATTTATATTACCCATCAGCTAAACATACAAGCCGGTTTATTATCAGAAATCGCCAATAAAGTTCATCATCATTTCATTAAACAATTTAATGAGGTTTGGGTTCCCGATTTTGAAGAAGATAACAACTGCTTAGCGGGGAAATTATCCAGAAATATCATTCATCAAAATGTAAAGTATATTGGAACTTTGAGTCGTTTATCAATTGTAGATAAATCAGAAAATCAATATGATTATTTATGTCTGATATCTGGACCGGAGCCTTTGCGAAACGACTTAGAAAAAGCATTGATTAAAAAGGCCAATCAATCCGATAAACGTATTTGTTTTGTGCGCGGAACAACCAAGGAATTAAAAAGCTTTATTAATAAAAATGTGATTGTATTTGATATGCCACCTGCAAAAGAACTTAGTCAGTTAATACTCAATGCAACAACCATTATTTGCCGCAGCGGATACAGTACCTTAATGGATTTACAACATTTACAAAAGAAAAATTACATTTTTGTTCCAACTCCAGGGCAAGATGAACAAGAGTATTTAGCTAAGTATTGGAATGAGAAATTTGAAGCGAAGGTTGTTCGGCAAAAAGATTTAAACGCTTTTTCTTTCAACTAACCAATTCACAATTATGGTTTCATAACTCTGATTTTAATTATTATTTCCACCTCTAAATTCTGCTACATTAGATGTGGTGTTTTTAGTAAAGAAAATAGGCTTTTATATCTTCATTGTTGCGTCGGTGGCTTTGGCTATTTGGGGTTATTTGCGTTTAAAAGAAAGTAAAGCGCCAGATACCTCTGTTTTAGAACATATTCCAGCAAACGTTGCTTGTGTGATTGAAACAAAAAAATGCAGTGAATTAGTTTCTCAATTAACCCGTCAAAATTTAATTTGGAATTCTTTATTGAGCAATACATCCATGCAAGTAGCTCAAAACGGCATCCGATTTTTAGATTCATTGGTAAATTCTTCTCCTGAAATTTCGGATGTGCTTTCAGATAATTCAGTGTATTGGGCCTTTATTAAAAAAGAAAAAATAACAGAGCATGTTATTTTATTTAAAGTCAAGGAAAAAAATAACGAAGAATTATTTACAGATTTCTTCTCTAAAGTTTTTTCTAAAGAAACTTCCGTGGCTTCCTCCGACGCTTTTTATTTTACTAATAATAAGCAAAAATGGTTAGTGAGTTACAAAAATGGTATTGTGTATGTGAGTTCAGACCTTGGTACTTTGCAAAATTTTATGGAGTTAAATGCTTCAGAATCTTTAGCAAAACATAAAGCATATACTGATTTAGTAAAGGAAAATGGAGAGCAAATCACACAAGTCTATTTTAATCACACGTCTATTAATTTATTTCCAAGAACTATTTTTTCGCAACAGTCGATATTTAGTCTGGACGTGAAATTAAACGAAATAACATTTACAGGTTATTCTAATGCAGATAGTTTATCTTTATTTAATTCCGTAAAAAATCAAGAGGCAGAAAGTATTCAAAGCTTTGCATCATTACCAAATAATCCTGATATTATTGAAGCTGTAACTTTGAGTGATGTAAATTTATTTTATAAAACAGTTGAAAAACAACAGATTGATAAAACGATTGAGCTAAATGCCAATGCTTGGCAATTATTGAATGATAGCGCTTTATATAATATTAAAGCCGAAAGTTTTGAAAATATTGACAAGGAAATTGTATCAGCAACCTATGTATTAAATAATGTGACATCTCATATTTTAAGTATCAGAATAAAAGATGCAGAAAAAAGTGAAGTGCTTTTAAAATTAATGAGCGATAGTATTTTGGGAAATTTAGATTTAAAAACTTATAAATTAAACACATCCTTTGAAAAACTATTTTCTTTTACAGCATCTGATTTCAAAAACGAATATGCTTGTGTAACAGAAAATCAATTATTGTTTTTTTCAAATAAAATGGTTTTAGATTATTATCAGCAATCGTTAGCAGGCAGCCAATTACTTGGGAAGAATAGCTCTTTTATGGATTATGCGAACGATAATTTATCTTTAGAGTGTAATTATTTGTACTACGAAAATGCTGAATTAATGAAGGCGCATAATCTCATTTCTATTATTAATTCCGAGGAGTTATGGATGTCGGAACATGCCTTGTCACAATTATCATTAACGGCTAAAAACTACAAAAATAATTTGCAGGTACGGATCAATGCAAATCATGCGCAACCAAAATCAGATGTTAGCAATAGCTCTTCTTCTGCCTTATGGGTTTTTAAAGCCGATTCGGCTATTACAAGCAGTGCGCATATTTTCGTGAATCATTTGACTCAAGAAAATGAATTGTGTTTTCAAGATGAATTGAATCAGGTTTATTTAATTAATTCGACAGGTAATTTAATTTGGAAAAAGAAAATTACCGAATCGATTAAGTCAAATATATACACTGTGGATATTTTTAAAAATGGAAAATTTCAAATGTTGTTTAATACCGAAAATTACTTGCATTTAATTGATAGAAATGGAAATTATGTACAAGGCTTTCCTGTTAAGTTGCCAGCAAAAGCTACATCAAATATTAGCTTGTTAGATTACGAAGGAAATAAAGATTACCGTATATTTTTAGCTTGTGCTGATAAACGAATTTATAATTTTAATTTATATGGCGTTAAAACAGAAGGCTTTGTGCCTGTAAAAACAGATGCTATTGTTAATTTGCCAATTAACTTTGCACATGTTGGCGCTAGCGATTATTTAATTACAGCCGATATAGCTGGCAATTTATATAGCTTTAGCAGAAAAGGTGAAGGACGAATTGATTTTAAAAATAAAGTCATTGAAAATTTAGATCATCTATATGTATTGGCGGGAAATAATTTAGATAATACCAAATTGATTTATGTGGATGACAAAAATAATTTGCTGAATAAAATTTCTTTAGCTGATAAAAAAGAAGCTTTAAAAATTGGAGATGAATTGAATGGATTTAAAACTTCTTTTGCCTTAGTTAATGATGATTCTCAATCAGACATATTAGTATACGGAAACGGTGCTTTGTATGCTTATGATTTATTTACGAGTAAATTAGTGGAATACTTTAATGAATTAGCGGTTTATGATGATACTCAAATGGTACAAACAAGCGATAATACTTGGTTTTTAGGATTTGATAAAACGGGTCAAAAAATTGATGTGATTAATACTTCAGGAAAGCTGGCGACATCCTTACCAAACAGCAATCAAAAACCATTAATCAATAATTTATATAAAAATGGTAAAACTTATGTTTTACTAATTGGGGGCAATAAAATTACTTGTCAGGAGTTGAATTAAAAGACGACACTTTAATATTTATTTGACTTGTTGTTCTTTTTTCTTGAAAAAAAAGAACCAAAAATTCAAGGCGAAAGACCAACTCCAATCTTTTTCTCGCTCGAAAAGCATGCGCAATGCCGCCGAAAAAATTGTAGTTCGCTCTCTTTCGCCAAATTCGGCCGCACTATTACCAACGTATGATAAACTTACCAGAATTTATTTTGAATTTATCCTCTGTGTTCTTCGCGAAAGAACTTAGCGCTCTCTGCGGTTAAACTAATACTCAAACTTTCCGAACTCAGATTCAATGGTTACTTTTTTACCGTCGAACTTTTCTACTCTTCCAATAATTTTAGCATCAACGTTAAATGATTTAGAAATATCAATGACCTGTTGCGCTAATTCATGCGGTAAATAAACTTCTAAACGATGTCCCATATTAAACACCTTATACATTTCTTTGTAATCGGTTTTACTTTGCTCGTGAATTAATTTGAATAATGGAGGTAGAGGGAATAAATTATTTTTGATGATATGAACGCCTTCTACAAAATGCAACACTTTAGTTTGTGCGCCACCACTGCAATGTACGATGCCATTAATTTTTGTTCCTAGTGTCGATAATAATTTTTTTACGATTGGGGCATACGTTCTGGTTGGTGATAACACTAATTTACCAGCCGTGATTTGCTCTTTAATTTCTGCGCCATTAATATCAGTATAACTTACGTCAATTTTATCAGTTAAGTTCAATTGTCCGCAATAGGTTACTTCTTTTGGTAATGCATTGTCGTAGGATTCAGGATATTTTTCAGCAACAACTTTGCTAAACACATCATGGCGAGCGCTAGTTAAGCCATTGCTTCCCATGCCACCATTATATTCAGTTTCGTAAGTAGCTTTACCAGAAGACGATAATCCAACAATCACATCGCCCGCTTTAATTTGGTGATTAGAAATGACATCGTCTTTTTTCATGCGACAAACAACAGTACTATCCACAATTAATGTGCGCACTAAATCGCCTACATCAGCTGTTTCGCCGCCAGTTGAGCGAATATCGATGCCATTTTCTCTTAAATTTTCTAACACTTCTTCGGTTCCGTTAATGATTGCCGAAATGACTTCACCCGGAATTAAACCTTTATTACGACCAATGGTAGAAGACAATAAAATATTATTGGTAGCACCAACGCAAATTAAATCATCAATATTCATAATCACAGCATCTTGTGCAATACCTTTCCAAACGCTTAAGTCGCCAGTTTCTTTCCAATATATATATGCTAACGATGATTTTGTTCCAGCTCCATCAGCATGCATAATAATGCAGTGATCATTGCTACCTGTTAAATAATCAGGAACAATTTTACAAAATGCTTGAGGAAATAATCCTTTATCTATATTGGAAATAGCATTATGAACATCTTCTTTAGATGCCGAAACACCACGTAAATTATATTTTAAGTCTGACATGATTTTGTGCTAATAAAGCCCAAAGATAGAAGAAAATGCCTAAAAATGTGATTGACTTTTTAACGTGATAGTAACAGAAGAGATAATAACCAAAAGACACACATTCCCATACTATATAACTAAACAAATTCACTATGTTCCTGTGTGTCTTTTTCTCTAACTCACATTATTTTACAATCACCAATTTTTTATTTGAAACCGAGTCATTGCCTTTAATGCTAATGTTATAAATACCTGCCGCTAAATAGTTAGCATCAATTGTTGCTTTTCCATTTTCGATAGCTTGCGATAGTACAACATTGCCAGACATGTCAAATAATTGCAGGTTTTGTTTTTCTTTTGTGCTTAATTCAATAGTGAATAAGCCATTGCTTGGGTTTGGATAAACAGAAGCAATACTTTCTTTTTGTTCTGCTACCCCAGTTGAGATATCTAGTATCGAGTTATACGTCGTATTAGTAACAATTGGGGAGTTAAAATCAAAGTAAATATAGGCTGTGTTTTTTATTTTATATGGTCTTGCCCAAGTTGATTTTGGTTTTAAGCGGTACTGAATAAATCCTATCGATCCTTCAGGATCACTTGAACTATCCGGTAATTGAATATTTGAAAAATTAACAGTCATTATACGTCCATTTAATGTGGTATTGTTTGCATGGCTATAATCAATTACTTGAAAGGTATTTAAGTCTAATTCAGTATCTAAAGTGTCGGTAAGTTTAATATTAAAGGCAGGGGCGTTGCCTGTATTTTGAAAGTGAATGGTATAGGTTAACCAATCGTTATAGTATGGTGCAACATCAATAGGATACACTTCTTTGATATTTGGATCGTAAGAGTTTACAATATTATAGCAAGCCACATAATTATTATTATTTGGATAGTTATCACCACCTATCGGTGTTACTTTTGCTGTTACACATATCACATCACCTGCCTGAGCTGTTGTAAACGGTTGTAATAATATTCTAAAATCAGTTTGGTTATTTATCGTTGCAAAATCAGAAATGACATAAGTAAACGTATTTCCTACAACGCTAGGTACTAAAGCTCCTGAGGCTGGCCCCATATAATTTACTGGCCCTGAAACTACAAAACTTAAAGTGCCACCCATGCCTGCGGCACAGTTTAGATTATACCAATGTGATAAGTCACCACCATTAACACGTAACATATGTGTTTGACCTGGAAAAACAATACCACAAGTTGCAATCGATTGTATGCCAATATCAAAGCCTGCTTTACAGTTTAAAGCAAAATTAACGTTGGTATCTAATACAGCAACTGTAACAGTGCTATCTATACCAGGATAAATACATGTTGTTTTAAATGGCATGCCAGTTGTATCAACGATGATGTTGTAAGTATTTGCAGAATCCAGAAAGTGATATACACCATTTGATGCTGTATAAGTAGAACCTAATAATGTAGAAGCTGAGTTGTAAATTTTCATTGGAACGTTTTTTATTCCAACATCTCCGCTATCTTTCACACAGTTATTACTATTGTCTTTATAAGTAAAACCAACAATGCCATATGCTGTAGGGCAATTAAAAGGGTTGCCAGCCATGCATAAAGGATATCTTAATGTAATAGAATCCATACTTGGGATATAATTTGGAAGACAAGTAAATGGATTATTGCTGATATTTAAATATACGGGTATGTTGTTGAAAGGCTCAAAACAATGGATGCTATTTGAACTGCAATCAAGTAAACCTAAAGAACTTGGTAATATTGGTAAATTAATTAGTTGATTGTTACTGCATATTAAGTTTCCTAAAGAGCTTGGTAACGTTGGCATACTTGCAATGGTATTGGAACTACAATTTAAGGAATATAAATTATTAGGTAAAGTTGGCAAAACACTTAATTGATTTAAAGAGCAATCTAATGCACCTAAGGAGTTAGGTAAAGTTGGTAAAGTTAGCAACTGATCGCTATGGCAATCTAAAATAGCTAATGCTCCTGGCAATGTTGGAAGAGTGCCAATTGGATTTGAACTACAGTTTAATTCTACTAATGAATTTGATAAAGTTGGTAAACTTTGCAATCCATCATTATCACAATATAAAATAGCTAGTGAATTTGGAAGTGCTGGTAAAGTTCCTAAGCCTACATTATTACTGCAAATTAATTTGTATAATGAATTTGGTAATGTAGGAAGATTAGTAATGTTGTTTGACGCACAATTAATACTATTTATTAAATTTGGTAATGCAGGTAACGTTGTTAAGTTATTAAATGAACAATCTAAAAATTGTAATGCAATCGATAATGCAGGTAGAGCTGTTATTGAATTACTACTACAAGTTAAATGCATTAAGCTATTTGGCAAGGCTGGAAGAGCAGATAATTGATTTGATGCACAAACTAAGTGTGTTAATTTATTTGGAAGAGCAGGTAACGTTAGTAGTTGATTGTCGCTACAATTCATGTTTATTAATGAATCTGATAATGCTGGTAGGCCTTGTAAATTGTTACTAGCACATGTAAAAGAGGTTAAGCCAACAGGCAATGCAGGCATTACTTGTAAGTTATTACCATAACAGTTAAAATGAATTAACGAATCTGGTAAAGTTGGTAAACTATCTAATTGATTGTTCAAACATTCAAAATGTTTGATTGTGTTTGGTAGAGAAGGTAAACTATCTAGCAAATTTTGAGAACAGGTAAAATACACTAAGCCATTTGGTAATTGAGGCAAACTGTCAAGAGCATTACCATCGCAAATTAACGTATCTAACATGCTTGGTAGTGAGGGCAAATAAGTTAGTCTAACGTTGATGGTGTCATACACATTAATGCTGCAGTTTAAGGTTTTTAAAGAATCAAAATATTGTACGCCATCTAAACTAGCTACATGTTGATTTTGAATAATAATTTGTTTTCTTGAGGTGACATCAATATGAGTAGTATCCATTTGATTTCCCATCATGGCATTTGGAATATTAATTTGTAACCATGCAGCAAAACTAGTATCGCTAATAGTAACGTAGTTTTGTGCGTTGATGCTTGTTAAACAAAGCATTAAGGCGAATAGTGAGATTAATTTTTTCATAACAGTAAGTTTTAAGTGTATCTGATTGTAAAATTAGAGTATACTTAACTCACTATTTGGCCAGATTGGCAATAGGGGCTTTTAAACTAATAAGTGGTGGCTTTTTGGCGATAAGTGATAAAACAAAAAAGCGCTTCGGGTTTTCCAAAACGCTTTTCATGTAATAATAGGTTGTTTTTAAAAAACCTCTTTCGCCACACGTTTCGTACTATCTGATGTTCCCATCGTGTAGTAGTGTAAGCAAGGTACTTTTGCTTTTTTCAATTCTTTACTTTGTTCAATGCACCACTTAATACCAATTTCTTTAACGGCTTTATCGTCTTTACATTTTTCTAATTCCACAAATAAATCTTGTGGTAAATCAATATGAAAAATTTTAGGCAAAGCAATTAATTGCGATCGAGAACTTAATATTTTTAATCCCGGAATAATTGGAACATTAATATCGTTTTTGCGACATAAATCTACAAACTCAAAATATTTTTTATTATCAAAAAACATTTGAGTTACAATATAATCTGCGCCAGCATCTACTTTAGCTTTCAGCCATTTCATATCACTATATAAATTTGGCGCTTCAAAATGTTTTTCAGGATAACCGGCAATTCCCATGCAAAAATTAGTTGGCGAGGCATCCTTCATTTCGTCATCCAAGTATAAACCCGAATTCATGTCGCGCACTTGTTTCACTAAATCAATAGCATAGTTATGTCCACCTGGCTCTGGTATAAATTGAGATTCTGTTTTAATACTATCACCTCGCAAAACCAACACATTATCTACACCCAAAAATTGTAAATCTATTAAAGCATTTTCTGTTTCTTCGCGAGTAAAACCGCCACAAATAATATGCGGAACTGCTTCCACATTATATTTATTCATAATGGCCGCGCAAATACCTACTGTGCCGGGGCGTTTACGAATACTTACTTTTTCTAAGTAACCACCATCTCGTTTTTTGTAAATGTATTCTTCTCTGTGATAGGTAACATCAACAAAGGCTGGCTTAAATTCCATTAAAGGATCAATGCCATCAAAAATAGAGTGAATACTTTTTCCTTTTAAAGGTGGAAGTATTTCGATAGAAAATAAAGTGTCTTTCGCAGATTTAAGATGTTCGGTAATTTTCATAATTTTCAAATAAAGTACAAATGTAAGTATATACTATTACTTAAAAAAACACTTATTTTGTGAGAAAGTTCTAGAGATGAGATAATTAAAATCTATATCCAAACGAAAGCCCAAATTTAAAGGCGTTGATAGGGAATGAATTTTTATTATAATTTGTGGCTTTTGTAAAATCATCGGCTGTTTTATAGCTATCAAGACGATATCCCACAGCTGCTAACATCATTATATTAAAATTCTTTGTTACTCTAAATAAAACCCCATTATCTAACATAATATTGGTTCTTTGAATCGTAAATTTATTATCTGTTGTGTTTATGGTTGATGAATATCCTGTATTAACGTCATAAAAACCCTCACTTTTATCGTAGGTACCTGTAAATTGCGAAGACCCAATATATGGTCCTATAAAATGAGTTACTGCTCTACGACCACTTGTTTGAAAATGAATGCCTAAACCAACTTCGTAAGTTTTATTTAAATATTTGAAATTTGAAATTGTTACAGAATAAGCGGATTGATTATAATAGTAGTAATTATTACCTGAAAAAATAGTATTAACACTTTGCGTAAAGTAGGGTGATGAAAAGCCAAAAGATATTGGAACGTAAACATGCAAATAATTTTTAGCAAACTCACGAATATAATTAATACTTAATGAGCCATTTAATGGTTCCATAATATTAAATGAAACCAAATTTTTATTTGACACCAAATCATCAAAAGCAGCTTTTTCAATACTATCTCTGTTAATTCGAGATGATGACGAATAACTGTTATACACTACAAAAGGTGTTTCGGCAGGTGTTTCGGGAGCTGCATTAATAACCTCGTGCACACCATTTTGATATATAATAAGAGCCACTTCTTTTTTAGAAATTGTAATAGTAGGGCCGTCTTGATAGGTAAAAAGTTTATATTTTATCTCAGTTGGATTGATTTCTAAAATTTTTACATCCACTTTACTATTGTCCTTTTTAAATAATTGGTCTTGCGCGTAGCCAATTATTGAAAGGCTTGATAGGATAATTAATAAGATTTTTTTCATAATGAATTGAGATAAAGTATTATCAATTAAAAGTAATTAAAATAATCGTAACAAAGTCTAGTTTTTTTTACAACAAATGTTTGCCTAGCCGTAATATATTTATAAATTTGGCTAAATTTTAAATCCTTTTTATTACACGTAATTATGAGCAAAATAAAAGTAGCAAACCCAGTTGTAGAATTAGATGGTGATGAAATGACTCGCATCATTTGGAAATTTATTAAAGACAAATTAATCGTTCCTTATTTGGATGTAGATATTAAATACTACGATTTAGGAATGGAGTACCGTGATGAAACAAATGATCAAGTAACTATTGATGCTGCTGAAGCCATCAAAAAATATGGTGTTGGCATCAAATGTGCTACTATTACTCCTGATGAAGCTCGTGTAAAAGAATTTAACTTAAAGCAAATGTGGAAGTCTCCAAATGGAACTATCCGTAATATATTAGATGGTACAGTTTTTCGTGAGCCTATCGTTTGTAAAAACGTTCCTCGTTTAGTTACTAATTGGACAGCTCCAATCATCGTTGGTCGTCATGCATTTGGTGATCAATACAAAGCAACAGATTTCGTAGTTCCAGGAAAAGGAAAATTAACGATGAAGTTTGAAGGAGAGGATGGAAAAGTAATTGAACACGAAATCTTCCAGTTTAAAGGTGCTGGTGTTGCAATGGGCATGTATAATGTTGAAGAGTCTATCCGTGGATTTGCTCACTCTTGTTTTAATGTAGCCTTAAACAAAAAATGGCCTTTATACTTATCTACTAAAAACACCATCTTAAAAAAATACGATGGTCGTTTTAAAGATATTTTTGAAGAAATTTATCAAGCAGATTATAAAGCAAAATACGAAGCTGCAGGTATTGTTTATGAGCACCGTTTAATTGATGACATGGTTGCTTCCGCTTTAAAATGGAATGGTAATTTTGTTTGGGCTTGTAAAAATTATGATGGAGATGTTCAATCTGATTCAGTAGCTCAAGGCTTTGGTTCATTAGGATTAATGACATCAGTTTTAATTACTCCGGATGGCACCATTATGGAAGCAGAAGCAGCGCATGGTACTGTAACACGTCACTTCCGTGATCACCAAAATGGTAAACCAACATCTACTAACCCTATTGCAAGTATTTTTGCTTGGACACGTGGGTTAGAATTTCGCGGTAAATTAGATAATAACCAAGAATTAATTAATTTTTGCCAGGCTTTAGAACAAGTTTGTGTTGAGACAGTTGAAAGTGGTAAAATGACTAAAGATTTAGCAGTTTGTACTCATGGAAACAAAGTTAATCATGGCGAGCACTATTTATATACTGAAGAATTTTTAGACGCTATTGACCAAAATTTAAAAAAGAAGTTAGGGAAATAAGTAATGAATCAAGAATTATTTGATAGAGTAGAGAATGCCTTAAAAACGATTCGTCCTTATTTAGAGGCAGATGGTGGAGATGTTGAGTTACTTGAAGTAGTTGATGGAAACACAGCAATGCTTGAATTAAAAGGAGCTTGTAGTACTTGCAGCATGAGTCAGATGACGATGAAAGCAGGTATTGAAGAAACAATTATGCGAGCGGTTCCAGAAATTACATCTGTACAAGCAGTAAGAATTTAATTCTTGATAACACAAATTAAAAGTCCTATTCAGTTTGAGTAGGACTTTTTTTATTAGAAGATTAATATAATTGGAACACAGATGATACGGATAGAAAGGATTAACACAGATTTATTTTGTATTTATAAAAATCCGAGAATATCCGATAAATCAGCCTTATTCGTGTTTCTATTAAAATATATTTAATGTATACAGCACAAATTGCAAATACTCAAAATCAAATCGCTGCCATCATTGATTTACGTTACGATATTTTAAGAAAGCCTTGGAACCAACCAAAAGAAACATCCAGCGATGGAATGGAAGACACTGCGATTAATGCATTTATCGTAGATAATGGGAAAGTTATAGCTTGCGGACGATTACAAGATAATGGAGAAGGATTAGGACAAATTCGTTACATGGCAGTAGATTCTGATTATCAAGGAAAAGGATTAGGGAAATTAATTGTAATTAAGTTAGAAGAAGAGGCTCGAAATATAAATTTACGCACAGTAGAATTACAGGCAAGAGAAAATGCCGTTGAGTTCTATAAATCGCAAGGATATGCAGTTAAGGAAACAGCATTTAAATTATGGGATATTATTCAGCATTATTTAATGACGAAGAACTTAAATAAATAGGAACGCGGATAGCGCAGATAGAAAGGATTAACAACGATTTTTGAATGGCCGACTCCGGAGGAGTCAAATATGGATAGAATAGATAGTAGTTAAAGTCAAGCGACTCTAGAGGAGTCGAACAAAAAATAGATTAAATATTCTCAATAAATTTGTCTAATTCTTCTGTTACCATTTCAACCGAAATATCTTTGATGCATTTAAAATCAGGGCAGTTTAAAGGATTTGAAACTCTGCTTGTGTTTGCGTTGAGCCATGAACTACAAGGCGCACAAGCTAAATTTAAAGAAACGATTTTGTGTTTTGCATTCAACCATTCATAACCATACAGAGTAGGGTTTGATGCACCCCAAATTGTAAAGGTTGGTTTGTTTAAAGCAACAGCGATATGCATTAAGCCGCTATCTAATCCAATATAAAATTGTGATTGATAAATAATTTCCATCGCATCATTCAAGGTTGTTTTACCAATAAATGAAATAACGTTGGGATAATTAGCGGAATTTATTTTTTCGTTTAAATGTAATTCGGTGTTGTCACCTAATAATACAAGTGTTGAACTAGGAGATTTAATTTGTAAATATTTAAACAGCTCAAGCCATTTTTCAATATCCCAATTTTTGTAAGGTGCTTTGTTGTTAGCAGAACTAGCTTGAATTACTATGTAATTTTTTGGAAGATTAAAGCTGGTATTTTGTGATGTATAGCTGAGGTTAAAATTTAAATCTGAAAGTGTTGCCGATGAATTAATTAAAAATACATTTTGCAAAGCATCATGTGTGTTTGATTTTGGGTGGATGAAATGAATAGCTGGAGAGCTTTGAGCAGAGGTAAATTCTTTATAATTGGTATAAACATTTTTGCCTAAAAATGCCGCAAGTGTTATGTTTGATTTACTGAACGAAAAATGATTTAAGAATACAGTGTCGTATTTTCTGAAATTTAAAATAGAAAATAAAACAAATAGCAGTTTATTTTTCTTAATTTTTATATCGTCAAATAATTGCGTGTTCTCAAAAATAGATTCACAACCAAAAGGTGAAGTAAATAAACCAGTAACTAAATAACCTTGCTTTTTTAATTCATTAACTAATGGAACAAGTAGAATAGCGTCTCCAACACCTGCAGAGAAAAACACTAACGCTTTTTTATGTGGATTTGAACTCAAGCTTTGGTTTTTATGGCAATTTCTTTATTGATGACATCAACGGATTTTATCGTTGTATTATTGCTATGAATAAAAATGTAGTTATTGATATAATCAATTTTCCCAAAATATTCTTTCGAGTTAGTTAGATGTGTTTTGTTATCGTAAGGAAATAATTGAGCTTGTTTTTTTGAGTAATAATAGGCATGGTAGCCTTTTTGCTTAAAGTCTTCGAATATAGAATCAATATTAGTGTCTTTATGATGACGCTGCTCTAGTTCAACAATTAGAGAAGGGTGATGAGTTGATATATAGTGTTCAGCACCTTTCAAAACAGATAATTCATGTCCCTCCACATCAATTTTAATTAAATCAGGAAACACATTTTTTTCTTTGGTGAAATTGTCTAAAGTGTTTGTTTTTACCTCATAAACAATCGCTTCCGTTTCGTTATCTTCTTTATGATTAACTTCTAATGAACTTAAACAATTGTCAGCTACACCATTTATAATGGGAATTTTAAATTGATGTGTTCCAGTAGAGTCAGATAAAGCCAAATCAAATATGTTACAACCTTTAAAAATGGATTTCAATTGTTTGTTTAGTTTTTTTTCGGGTTCAAATAAATAGATATTTTTCAGGTTTATTAATTTTTCAGCATAATAGGCATATTCACCTTTATTAGAACCAATATCAAAAAACACAGAATCTTTATTTAATAAAAATTCCAATAGCAATAACTCAGCGTCAAATTCTACTTTCGAAAGACTTTTCCAATTTAAAGTATGGTAATGGGCAAATACCCTTTTTTTTATAATAGAAGGGGAAACAGATAGTAATATGCTTTTAATAAATTGTCTCAAAACCAAGTTTAGCTAATAAGCATACAATATAAAGCAAATTTTGGGGTTATGTAACAAGTCCGCTAAAAATTCATATTTTTAGGTTTCAGATTTTAATCTTAAGCTTGTTAAAAAACATCATATCTACTTTATTTACTAAAGGCTTTGTGGCTTTTATTAATTTGGCGATTTTGTTAGTGTCTTGTCAGCAATTAGGAAGTGATATCCGTGGGCAAGTGAGTTTGTTAATTTTCAACATTGCCATCATTCAAATCATAAACGAAGTTTACACAGGATATATACTGGTGTATTTTATCCCAAAGTTTTCGTTAAAAAAGATATATACTTCAGGTCTTTTATGGGCAATCATCTGTACTATTTTATGCGTTGCTGTCATGCTTTTTTTATTCGTTTTTTTTGAAGTAGGCTCCATTGATCATTGGTTTCATTTAGTGGCTTTATCCTTATTAATTATCATTCATTCGTTTCACATGGTAATTATATTGGCTAAAGAAAGAATTAAAATCTACAATTTTTTAAACTTTTTTCAGCCAGCGTTATTATTATCTGTTTTGTTTGTAATGTTTTTTGTATTTCATATCAAAACAATCAATAGTTATATCATAGCTCTTTACGTGTCATTTTCGGCGGCTATTATAGTATCCATAATTCAGGTAGCAAGTATTTTCAAAAATCACTATAACACATTAACTCTATTTGAACCAAAACGTATTATTGAAAACGGTTTCTACAATCAATTAGCAAATTTATGCCACATGCTCAGTAATCGCTACAATTTTTATTTATTAGGCAATACCGTTTTAGTTGGTATTTACTCTAGTGCAACATCCTTAATTGAGTCAGTTTGGATAATTAGTGGCAGTGTTTCCCCTATTATTTTAACGTATATAGCTAATGAAAAAGACCCTGCAAATAACGCTAAGATTACATTGTTTTTAGCTAAGATTTGTTTTTTGTTGAGTTTACTTTGTGTGGTAGTTTTATACTTTATTCCTCGTGAGTTTTTTGTGTTTTTATTGGGCCAAGATTTTATTCATGTAAAAACGGTGATGATGTATTTATCGCCAGGTATTTTATTTATAAGTTTCGCCACTATTATTAGTCATTATTTTGCAGGCTTAGGAAAGCAACGCATCTTGTTAATAGCAAATAGTTGCGGATTATTAACAACAATTAGTGCGAGTCGTTATTTAATTGCAAAAGATCAATTGTTGGGAGCTTCCTATTCTGCTTGTCTTTCCTATTTTGTGGCAACCATTATATTGGTAGTTTTCTTCTTAAAAGAAAATAAATTTAGCCTGTTAGATTTACTTCGATTTAAGAAAGACTTTGAATTATTGAAGAGGAGCTAGTGTGTTTGAAATATCATTATTTGCTTTATAAGAAATACACCTAATTTTAATTACACTTTGAATATAGATGTAGCAAAAACACTGTCAATTATACAGGTTGCCGTTAATTCTTATGGTGGTATAGATTCAATTATTAAACAAATAGAAATTAAACGAGCTTACGTAATTTACATACCAAATGCTTTTACACCAAATAGCGATGGAACCAACTATGGTTTTAACGCAGTTGGATTAGGCATTGCAAGTTTTAAAATTTAGGTATTTGACAGATTGGGCGCTTTGGTTTTTGAAACATGTGACATAAACAATGCTTGGGATGGCAGTATTAAATGGAATGGTGATTTTGAATCAACAAAACAAGAGGTTTATATATGGAAAGCTTAATCAATAGACGTTTTAAGCGAAAAGCATAGTATGATTGGCCACGTCACATTATTGAAATAATGTCAAAAAGGCATGGAAAACTATTTGGTTTAAAGTTTGATTATTGGGTGTAACAGAGTTAATTTAGTATTTCAAAAAAATATAAACCTAAAACAAAAAATAAAATGGCATTAGAAATAACAGACGCTAACTTCGAAGAATTAGTATTAAAATCAGACAAACCAGTATTAGTAGATTTTTGGGCAGAGTGGTGTGGTCCTTGCCGCATGGTTGGACCAGTAGTTGAAGAATTATCTACAGAATATGCTGGAAAAGCAGTTATTGGTAAAGTAAACGTAGATAACAATTCAGGTATCTCCGCAAAATACGGTATCAGAAACATTCCTACATTATTATTCTTTAAAAATGGAGAAGTTGTAGAAAAACACGTTGGTGTTGCTGCAAAAAATATTTTAGCTGGGAAGTTAGATTCTCACATGTAACTTTTCTTTTAGTAAAATTAAAAGTCCGTTTGCTATTGGTAAACGGACTTTTTTATGTTGTACCCGACAGTTGTTGTTTAATAAAACATAACGCTCCTATGAAGCGTAAAGAGAAAGATGAGTTAGGTTATTTTAAACATAAGCCTCTCTGAGGCTAATAAAATGCTCCGTTGGAGTATTATGTTTGTAATAAGTATAATAAAAAATCTAAAAGCTCCATAGGAGCGACATGTTGCTTTCTCTAATACTAATGATTTTACATCCAACTAAATTAAATTTTGAGACGACCTTAATTCATTATAATCGAGCGTTTACAGTTTGGTAACCTTCGCTTAATCATTTTATCACTTTTTGGCATTAGGTTTGCCTATACAATAATAATAAAAACAAGAAATAATGAACACAACACAAGCAATGATCATATTAACTAACGGGATTAGAAAATATGGCACCATTATAAATGGAGAACACGAGGGAAGAATTAAATTTATTCCAGCAACCGAAATATTAGCAACAGACGAAAGTCAATTATCAAGTTAAATTGAACATATTCCAGTATCTAATATTTTTTCGATAGATACATTTTTAAAATAAAAAACAAATCTATATCATTCAACAAAAAAACCTTCTTCGTTTAACGAAGAAGGTTTTTTTGTTTTTAGATTTTACTTAAAAATCCCTTCAATTTGTGCTACATGATGCATGCCATGCCAGGCGTATAATTGCACTACTTCACCTAAAACAAATTGTTTGTTATATTCAGGGTGCATATAAGTTCTTTTAAAATCAGCTTCGCTCATGGTTTTTAATAAATTGGAGAAACGAATTTGAACTCCTTCAAAAATCAGTAATGAACTTTCTAATGGTGCTGATTTGTAATCTGCTGAATCTGCCCACACATTTTGGTTATAAGGTTGAATCGTTGGATTATCTTGAGTTAGCGCATGTTTAAAACGAATCCACATATTCATGTGTGAGTCGGCTACATGATGCACAATTTGTCTAACTGTCCAGCTGCCTTCACGGTATTTTAATTCTAATTCTTCTTCGTTTAATGTTGTAATGCGCTGACGCAATCTTAAAGGCGCAGATTCAATCATCAAAATAGATTGATATAAAACTTCTTTGGTGAATTCACGATTTTGCGCTTTACCAATTGGGTATATTTTTGGGTCTAATTCTTCAGTCATAGTTTTATTTATTAAAAGAGGCAGATTAAAAATATAACCTGCCTCTATTTCTTAATTTTTATTTCTTACTTAAATATGTAAAGCACGTTTACCGGTAGCATCTAAAGCAGCTTCTTTTAAGCTTTCTGTGAATGTTGGATGAGCGTGACTCATACGAGAAATATCTTCAGCGCTTGCTTTATATTCCATTGCTACAACCGCTTCTGCAATCATATCAGCAGTGCGAGGACCAATCATGTGAACTCCTAAAATTTCATCAGTCGTTTCGTCAGCTAATACTTTTACAAAACCGTCTGTGTCCATACTAGCACGAGCTCTTCCGCTTGCTTTGAATGGGAACGAACCAACTTTATATTTAATACCTTTTTCTTTTAATTGCTCTTCTGTTTGTCCAACGGCAGCTACTTCAGGCCAAGTGTAAACTACACCTGGAATTAAATTATAATCAATATGCGGTTTTTGCCCAGCAATTTGTTCAGCAACAAATACACCTTCTTCTTCTGCTTTGTGAGCTAACATCGCACCAACCACTACATCACCAATCGCATAAATATTATCTGCACTTGTTTTTAAGTGTTTGTCAACTTCCACTCTTCCACGTGCGTCTAATTTCACACCAGCTTTTTCTAAATTTAATCCTTCAGTGTATGGTTTACGCCCAACTGACATTAAAACGTAATCTCCTTTTAATTCTACTTTTTCACCTTTGCCATTATCAGCAGTTACAGTAACTTCTTTTCCTTTTGATACAACACTTTCAACTTTGTGTTTCATAAAGAATTCGATTTTTAAATCTTTCTTCAATACACGTTGTAGTTCTTTTCCTAAGCCCGCATCCATTCCTGGAATTAAGCGATCCATAAATTCAACAACCGAAACTTGTGAGCCTAAACGCGCATAAACACTTCCTAACTCTAAACCAATAACACCACCACCAATAACAATTAAATGTTTTGGAACTTCAGTCATTTCAAGCGCTTCGGTTGAAGTAATAATTCTTTTTTTATCTATTGTAATGCCCGGTAATGTTGATGGTTTTGACCCAGTAGCAATAATCGCTTTTCCTGTTTCAATTTGTTCTTTAGTTCCATCAGCTTTAGTAATATTAATTACAGTTTTAGATTCGAAACTTCCAACACCATTATAAACCGTAATTTTATTTTTTTTCATTAAAAAATTGATCCCGTCGCATGTCATTTTTACAACACCACGCTTGCGTTCAATCATTTGTTTAATATTTACTTTAGGAGCATTGATATCAATTCCATGCTCTTTAAAATTATGAACTGCATTATGAAAATGTTCAGATGAGTCCAATAATGCTTTTGAAGGAATACAACCTACATTTAAGCAAGTGCCGCCTAAAGTTGGGTATTTTTCAATTAAGGCAGTTTTCATTCCTAATTGCGCACAACGAATTGCAGCGACGTATCCTCCAGGACCAGAACCAATAATGGTTACATCAAATTTTTCCATATATAGTGTTTTGTTTTGTGTTTTTAATATTAACGCCCCAAATTTACGAATAATTAAGACTTCTTAAAACGTAATATTTGACTCCAAATAAATAACAATATTGCTAAAAAAGCCGAAGAATAAGAGATAATATCTCCAAACTTCACAAATATTGTTTGATGATTGTTTGGAGCCATGCTTTTACTGATAATAGCTTGTTCCCAATAAGGTGTTGCTTGTTCTATTTCTCCGTAAGGCGTTACAAAGCAAGAAATACCAGTGTTAGCACAACGCGCAACTTCTCTGCGAGTTTCAATAGCACGTAATCGGGAATATGCTAAATGCTGGCGATGGCCAGGGCTTGTATCCCACCATCCATCATTGGTTAAAATAAAAATAAGGTTAGCACCATTTCTTACATAATCCGCTACATAATCAGAGTAAGCGCTTTCGTAGCAAATAACAGGGGCAATACACACTTTTTTATCATGACTATAAAATACACCTCTTTCTTCCTGCGTACCTAAACTTCCCATTGTTCCACCTAAATCTATGGCAAAACTTTCTAAAGGTTTGAATAATGCGGGAAAAGGCATGCGTTCCACGCCAGGAACTAATTTCGATTTGTGATAGTATGAAATACCATCTTTATTTAATTGAATTCCAGTATTAAACGAATCAAAAAAGTTTTCTGAATTGCCATCTCTGCGTGCAGTAGAGGTAATGTTATCTCCAGGTTTATAAACACCAAAAGTTCCAGCGCCAGTAATAATGGTTAATTTGGGGTATAATGCTAAAACACTATCAACTAAAAAATGAAGAGAGTACGATTCGTTTTCGAGACCTTCAGTAAAAGATTCCGTCAAAAAAGTTTCTGGTAATACTAAAAAATCAACAGACGCATCTAGTTTACCATTCAATTGAACTAATAAATTTTGTAATTGAATTTGAGGTTCTAGATAAAATTTATCATTGTAGGGATCAACGTTAGGCTGAACAATAACTGTTTTATAACTACCAGTAGAATTTATTGGAGCAGTGCTAATTGATAAAATTAAAAACGAAACTGCAATCGGTGCAATAATAAATGCAGCAGGCATGGCAAATTGTTTAATCTTATAATTTGTATTTTTAATAACGTTGAAAAATAAAATATTGACAACTAACACCCACAAACTTCCACCTGATGTGCCAGTAAATTCGTACCATTGAATCCAGTTATGATTAAAGGCAAAGGCATTTCCTAATATTAACCAACTCCAAGTTAAATCCCATAGGGTGTGACCGTATTCATATCCTAACCAAATAGGAATTAATAACCAAATAGCCCAAGGTTTATTGATGCGACGTTTTAAGTTATACCAAATCATAAATACAACACACATAAAAATGGGATTGCAAACTATGGCCATGGCAGCACCACCAAAAGACGCATAATAAATCCACCAAGTCACGCAAATATTCCAAATGAAAAATGCGAAGTAGCTTAACCAAGTAATTTTTAATTTTTTGCGTTTGATACTATCACTATTTGAAATTCTATCTTCAATAATAAATAACGGAACCCAGGCAAAAAATAATAAAATAGTTAAGGGTGCAAACCAACCAGCACTAAATAATAAACCGCTGATGATGGCTAAAATATAATTAGGAACTTTTTGAAACATGCGTTAAATATAAATAAAAAAGTCCGACTACATTAGCCGGACTCTTTAAGATATTATTATTTGAATTACTCAATATCCAAATCTTTTACGTTTGTTTTTAAAAGCTCTTTATCGTTTAATTTACTTTGAGGTAACGAACCATCTAATTGTGCTTTATCTACTTTTTGCGTATTAGCTGGCGTAGATTGAGTGTCTTTTTTTACTGAACCACTTTCTTCATTCGTTTTATCTGTATTACTTTTTCTATACCCAAAATCTTCGTCAGAACTAGTGTTTTGGTTGTTTGTAGTATTTGGATTACTTTGTCTGTAATACGGATTGTTTGGGTCGCCATAAGGGTTAGGATAATTACTTCCTGCAAAACCATCATCAAATCCGTAAGCATTATTGAAGTAACTTAAGGTATTCCAAGCCAAAAATCCAGCACGTTCAGCATGATTTAAAGAACCTGAATAATCTCCCCAAAAATATAACTGCTTAGCATATTGTTGGTGACGAATAGCTTTTGCTAACCAAGGAGAGTAGGTATCATTCCAATCGCTAAATTGTAAAGCTTGTCTAATAACATTAGCTGATTGGCGAATAGAATTTCTAGCTGCTCTTTTTACACTATAGTAATTGTTATATCCATAACCGTAACCATAATTGTTGGGATAAATCGTGGGAAAACCACCAACATGAATGTTTACGCTTCCTCCCCAATTTGGATGATGATTATTTCGTGACCAAGCATGTTTATCGTTTTGGTTATTGTTTTGATTTGGTTGAGGATTATTTTGTGGTTGAGGTGAGTTACTTCCACCGTTATGATTTCGTTGAGCGGTTAAACTTAAACTAATAATTACTGCACAAATAGTAGTTAATGTTTTAATAGAGGTTTTCATGTTATTATTTTTTTTGTTATTTGTTTACCTATTTTCAATGCACGTGCCAAAGCATGGCTTTTAACAGAACTTTACATTTGAACTTTGTATCTGGTTGTTTTTTGCTAATAAGTGGTAAAATCAGCCTACTAATTTTTCAATTCAATCACTCTTTTAGTTAAAAATGTATCTTTACGCAAAAAACAGCATTGAAATTTTCGCTTCTTCATAAAGACAAACAATCAAAAGCCAGAGTAGGTATTATTGAAACCGCTCATGGTCAAATACAAACTCCTATTTTTATGCCTGTTGGTACTGCTGCTACAGTAAAAGCAGTACATCAGCACGAATTAAGAGATGACATTAAAGCTCAAATTATTTTAGGAAATACCTATCATTTATATTTACGTCCAGGTTTACAAGTGCTAGAAGGCGCAGGAGGTTTGCATAAATTTAATGGTTGGGAAAAGCCGATTTTAACCGATAGTGGTGGATATCAAGTATTTTCGTTAGCTAACTCACGTAAACTAACCGAAGAAGGTGCTACGTTTAAATCGCACATTGATGGCAGTAAACATTTATTTACACCCGAAAGTGTAATGGATGTTGAGCGCACCATTGGCGCTGATATTATGATGGCGTTTGATGAATGTACGCCTTATCCATGTGACTATAAGTATGCAAAAAACTCTTTAGGATTAACGCATCGTTGGCTGGATAGATGTATTACTCGTTTTAATGAAACGGAACCAAAATATGGTTATCCGCAAGCATTATTTCCAATTGTGCAAGGGTCTGTATATAAAGATTTACGAATACAATCTGCTGAATTTATTGCTTCTAAAAATGCAGAAGGAAATGCTATTGGCGGCTTATCTGTTGGGGAACCAGCAGAAGACATGTATGCTATGACAGAAGTGGTGTGCGATATTTTGCCAGAAGATAAACCTCGTTATTTAATGGGAGTTGGTACACCTGTTAATATTTTAGAATGCATTGCGTTAGGTATTGATATGTTTGATTGTGTGATGCCAACGCGTAATGCGCGTCATGGTTTATTATTCACGCAAAATGGAATCATTAATATTAAAAACGAAAAATGGAAAAATGATTTTTCGCCATTAGATGAAAACGGAACTAGCTATGTTGACAAGGTTTATACAAAAGCATACCTACGTCATTTATTGGTTTGCGGAGAGTTTTTAGCGGCTCAAATCGCCAGTATTCATAACCTCGCGTTTTATTTATGGCTCGTTACCGAAGCTAGAAATAGAATTATTGATGGCACGTTTTACGATTGGAAAAATAAAATGGTTAAACAATTAGCTGTTCGTTTATAATGCTCAAGATACTGGATAAATATATACTTAAGAGATTTATAGGAACTTTTTTCTTTTCTATCTCTTTAATGCTTTGCATATTTATTGTGTTTGATATTTCTGAAAAACTACAAGATTTTGTGTCGAGTAAAGTGCCAGTAAAAGAAATTATTTTCGACCATTATTTGAATTTCATCCCATACTACGGTAATTTATTTAGCCCATTATTTACTTTTATTGCAGTTATTTTATTTACTTCAAAAATGGCTTATAAAACAGAGTTTGTAGCCATATTATCTAGCGGCACAAGTTTTAAAAGAATACTTCGCCCTTACATGATTGGAGCTGCATTGATTACAATCATGTCATTAATTTTAAATCATTTTGTTATCCCAAAATCAAACAGAGTGCGAATTGGCTTTGAAGATAAATACATTAATAGCGGGTATAATACAGAGGAGCGAAACATTCATCGTCAAATTTCACCTGGAACATCTTTATATATGGCCGATTATGATAATTTCTCGAATACTGCGCAAAATATTTCCATCGAAAAAATCGCTAATAATAAGCAAATATCTATTCTTAAAGCAGAGAGTATGAAGTGGGATAGTTTAGGAAGCTCTTGGTTTTTAACGAATGTTTTTGAAAGAGAATTAATTTATTCGGCTATCGATTCTGCGAAAACAGGCATGCCTAAGCATGTGTACAAAGAAAAGCATCGTTTTACTCCCACAAAAACAATTAAGATTGATTTTTCACCAAAGGATATGGTGCGTTTTCAAAGTAAAATTGAGGTATTGCCTTATTTCGAATTAAAAGAATTTATTGCCAAAGAAAAATTAAAAGGATCGAGCAGAATTGAATTTTTTGAAGTAGAAATGTATAAACGAACGGCTTTTCCATTTGCTACTTTTATTTTAACTATCATAGGCGTTTCTATTTCATCACGTAAAATAAGGGGTGGTGTCGGGCTGCATATTGCGCTAGGATTGGTGTTAAGTTGCGTTTACATTTTGTTTATGCACATATCCACCACCTTTGCTACTTCGGGCACATTCGATCATGCTTTGCTGGCAGTTTGGATCCCTAATATTATTTTTTCTTTTGTAGCATTTTATCTTTATAAAAATGCTCAACAATAATTTATTGAATCAAATTGTGTATTCATGAATTTACAAACAACAATGTTTTATGTTGTAATTTAGGAATAGCATCAAACTTCATGAATAAATCCTCTTGATTTTCCTTTCTATTGAGCGATAATCTAGCCGATTATATCCAAGAAATCAAAGAGTTTGGCATAATTTCTAAAAAATGCACATTTTTTTATTGCTATTTATAAAAAACTTATTACATTTGCAGCCCGTTATTTGAGGTTGTAAAATGAGAGAAGTTGGAGAGAAAAATATTTTTAATAAATTTAAAAATAAATTTGGTGATTAGGAAAAGGATATGTAATTTT
>Ga0247843_1002059_pt1 | contig 38141 bp, 43 predicted proteins | sample LaCruzMarch2017__FD_192420 | JGI IMG/M metagenome (GOLD analysis project Ga0247843, IMG submission 192420) | Freshwater microbial communities from meromictic Lake La Cruz, Castile-La Mancha, Spain - LaCruzMarch2017_8m | ecosystem: Environmental > Aquatic > Freshwater > Lake | place: Spain...
CATCATGATCGGCCCTCCCTGATGCCGTCGACCGAAAACTGATCGCACCAAACCCGAATCCGCACACGTTCAAGCTGGTGCGGATTTTTACTTTTAGAACGCGACTTTCTCGGCTTCCAAGTAAGCCAGGCTCACATATTTGCCAATGTTGCCGCCAAAGCCTTGCATGGTCTTGGCCCTTGCGGCCACACGCGGGTCTTTCAGCACGGCAGCTTTGGCCTCGGCTTCGGATTGGTTGTCTTCCACCGCTTTGAGGCAGGGCTCCCAGATGCCCGCCAAGAATTCGCCATAAGTCTTGAGCAAGTCTGGTCTGGCCTGGCCGTGGCCGGGCACCCACAGCTGATCGCCCGTGGCGGCCTGCAGGGCTTTGTAATATTTGAAGGTGCCGGGGTAAGAGCCGTCGTCCATGTTGGCGATGCGGTTGGTCATGGCGATGTCACCCACTGCCGTCACCTTATCTTGAACCACCTCGACACACAGATCCGATGGCGTGTGCGCCGTGCCGTAGTGGTGCATGCGAAATGTCACATCGCCGATCTGAAGCACTTGGCCATGCTGCACGGGTGTGTTGGGCAGCACCACTTGCGTGCCAAGCGTTGACTGGTTGGTCCAGCGCTCCATCAGGCTGCGCCACAAGTTGCCTTCTGCGCCTTTGAGTTTTTCAATCGTGCTGTGCAGCGCGTAGATGGGCAGCTTGTTGCCATAGGTCTTGGCAAAGGCATGGTTGCCCAGCCAATGGTCACCGTGGTAATGGCTGTTGAACACGGCCACCACGGGTTGGTTGGTCACTTGGCGGATCATGCGGATGGCCATCTGGCCGATTTGCAGAGAAGCCCCCGAATCGATCACCACCACCCCGGCCGTGGTCAACACAAAAATGACGTTGGCCATCATGCCCCGGTTTTCAGGGGTGGGAAATCCGTCGGGGGAATAAATCATCCACACACGGGGCGACAGCTTTTGCGCCGGAATGTCGGCCACGGGCGGACCTTCGATGAAGTCATGCGCTTGCTGAGCAAGCAAAAGGGCCTCGGGCCACAGGGCTGCGCCGCCGATGGCAGCGCTGGCCCACAACAGTTGTCTTCTTTTCATGGTGACCCTCCATCGGTGCAGCGCCAGACAGTGTCAGGTGGCGCTGCACGCGCACATCAAACGGCGTAGCCCTTGTTGGGCAATGCGCCCATGATTTTCGGCGTGTTGAGTTGGCGTGGCTTGATGCGACCGCCTTGCGCTTTGAGCCAAGTCTCGACCACATCCCAAACCTGCTTATTGCCCTGGTTGCGGGCTTCCTCGGCCACCGGAGCCCAGCCCGCCACCTTGTACTTTTTACCCGCGTCGATGAGCTGGCCTTTCAGGCGCATATCGCCAATGCGTTGGCCCGCCTTGGCCACCGGGTTGCAGCTGTAAGTAAGCCCCCCCACGCGCACCATGTCGCCGCCTTGCTGGTAATAGGGATCGGGGTTGAACAGGTTGTCGGCCACATCCTCGAGCACGGTCTTGATGGTCTCGCCGGTCATCTCGGTCACGGTGGCGTACGAGTAGGTGGTGGCGGTCATGTCGAGCAGCCACTCGCGCGTAATGGCCTGGCCCGGCAAGAGCGTGGTGCCCCAGCGGAAGCCGGGGGAGAACGCGATGTCTGCGCCCTGCACGTCCAGCAGCGCGTCGATCAGCAACTGATCACCCGTACCATTGAAGTTGCCTCGGCGGTAAAGCAGGCCATCGGACACGGCCAGCTTTTCGGACAGTTTGGCTTCGTAAGGTGCGCGGATTTTGGTGATGAGTGCGTCCATCTCCTTGTCGGCGGGCAGCATGTTCGAGAACACGGGCAGCAGCTTGTAACGGAAATCGCTGACTTTCTTGTCTTTGACTTCGAAGTCCAGCACGCCCAGAAACTTGCTGTTCGAGCCCGCGTTGGTGACGATGGTCTTGCCGCCTTTGTTGGACACGATGGAGGCCACAGGCATGCCGTCGTGTGTGTGACCGCCCATGATGGCGTCGATGCCACTCATGCGAGAGGCCATCTTCAGGTCCACGTCCATCCCGTTGTGACTGAGCACCACCACCACCTGTGCACCTTTGCCACGGGCTTCGGTGACCATCTTTTGCATATTCTCGTCCTGGATGCCGAACTCCCAATCGGCCACCATGTAACGCGGGTTGGCAATCGGGGTGTAGGGGAAGGCCTGGCCGATGATGGCGCAAGGCACGCCATTGATCTCGCGGATCACATAGGGCTTGAAGACCGGGTCACCAAAGTCATTGGTCTTGACGTTCTGCGCGACAAAGTCCACCTTGCCAGCGAAATCTTTCTCGATGATTTCCTTCACGCGCGCCATGCCCAGGGTGAACTCCCAATGGCCGGTCATCACGTCCACACCCAACAATTTGCAGGCGTCGACCATGTCCTGGCCGTTGGTCCACAAGCTGGTGCCAGAGCCCTGCCAGGTGTCACCGCCGTCAAGCAACAAAGCGCCGGGGCGGCTGGCCTTCATGCGCTTGACCAGCGTGGCCAAGTGGGCAAAACCACCGACTTTGCCGTAGCGCTTTGCGGCTTTTTCGAAGTCCAGGTAGGTCAGCGCATGGGCTTCGGCTGTACCCGGGCGGATCTTGGCCGCTTGCAGCAAATACTCGCCCACCAAATGCGGCAGGTTGCCCTGCATGGCGCCAATGCCTAAGTTGATGCTGGGCTCGCGGAAATGAATCGGCTTGAGCTGGGCATGGCAGTCGGTCATGTGCAAGAAATACACATGGCCGAACTTGGGGATGTCATACAAGCCATTGGCGGCGGTTGCCGCGCTGGACTGGGCATAGGCGCCCATGTTCATCCCAGCCATCGTGCCAGCGCCCATGACCTGGATAAATTCGCGTTTAGAGAGATTCATATTTGCAACCACTGATATATAGGGGGCTAAAAAACCCGGACCAGCCGGGTTTTCAAGGGATTACTGGTTCACAGGCGATTTAGGGTCAAGCAGCAAACCCACGATGTGGCGAACTTGCGTTTCGTTCAGGATGCCCATGTGGCCTGCACGAGGCATGTTGGAGCAAGCGTTGTAGGCCTTGGCGTTCCAGATCTTGCCCCAGGTGTATTCCACGATGGGCTTGCTGGCAGGATCGGCAGGGTTGGACACGCCGCGGATCTTGCCGTAGTTGTAGAGGCTGGGGCCGATGGTGCCGTAAGAAATTTCTTTCTTGTCCATCTGATGGCAGTTGTAGCAGTTGCCACCGTTCAACGCCGTGGCCGAATCGGTCCAGGTCAGACCACGACCGCTTTGGGCAATGGCTTCGCCCTGCTTCCAGTCACCGATGAACTTGCCATCCGAGGGCCATTTGATGGCCTTCATGTTGGATTCTTCGATGCGCTTGGCGGTTTTTTCGTCCAGTGGCTTACCCGCCACGTCGGCCTCACTGCAAGCGGTGTTGGTTTCGTCGGTGGCAGTGAGGCGTTCGACTTTCACATGACTTTCATCACGGAAAGAAGCCTTGACGATCTTGTTGGTCAAGGCATTGAGCTCGGCCACGGAAGGACCAGATGCGCAACCAGCAGCCACCAAAGCGGCTGCCAAACTGGCCAATACGAGTTGGGTCTTTTTGTTCATGAGGGTCTCCTGATTCAACGCTTGATGGCTGGGGCAATGGAGGCTGCACCCTTGGCATTCACACCCAAGTAGGTGGACAAGGCCACGGTGGCGTCACTGCCAAAGCCCGGGTAAGGAAAGCGCTGCTGGCGGTAGCAGTCGTTCAGGCGAAGTTGCATGCTCCACATTTGACCGTTGGACACGCGGTAGGCGGGCCAGGCGGCAAAACCGACACCGTCGCCAGGGTTCTTGGTCAGGATAGGCAGGTCTTGCAAGCGGATGCGTTTGCCTTCTTCACCGTGGCAGGAGGCGCATGAAAAGTCGTGCGTACCTCCGCGCTGGAAGAACAGGCGCTTGCCCACTTCGTAGAAGGTTTTTTCTTGGGGGTGAGCTTGTGACAAGTTAAAGCGCTGGCCTTTGGACTCGGCAGCAATCCAGGTGGCCAAGGCGGTCACGTTGGCCATCTCGCCGCGACCAAAAGCGGTCTTGGAAATTTCAGCGCCGTTGAAGCCTTGAAGGGTTTCCATGCAGGTCACCAGACGCGACTCGAGGTCTTGCATCTTTTGGGTATCGGCAAAGTATTTGGGCAACTCTACGAAGGCACCCTTGAACACGCCGGGGCCTTTGCCCAAGTCGCATTTTTCAAGCGTGGCGTTTTTGGGGCCGCGGGCTTTTTTCCAGAGGTCTTCGCCTTTGGCTTCAAACAGCTCAGCGGGGTTACCGTCTTGCAGCATGGCACGGTATTCATCGATGCCTTGGCTGGCAGTCTTCTGGGCCATGGCCGGGATCGTGCACATCGCCAATGCCACCGCCATCAAAAGGGTTGATGTTTTTTTCATGGTTGCCTCTGTTCATTCTTATAAAAAGCCAAAAGGGTGAAGCCCATGCTTCACCCCTGGGGTCATACACCGTGCATCAGGACACCGTCGCTTCGTCGGTGCGGGTATCGCCTTTGTTGTCTTTCCAGGTCACTGCAATTTTGTCGCCGGCTTTGGCGCCTTTGACGGTGAATTGCAGGAAGGGGTTTTTCGACACAGCGGGGCCCCATTCAGCGGAGAACACGTCCTTGCCGTTAAGCTTGGCGGTCACTTCCTGAATGAACCAGGCGGGCACGGTTTTGCCGGCGGCGTCTTTGCGCTGACCGGTTTCCATTTCGTGGCTCATGAGCACACGAATGGTTGCTTTGTCGCCAGAGGCCTGGGCACGAATGCGCATTGGATCTGCCATTTTTTTCTCCTAAATCTTTGAATGAATCAATGTGTGAACGTTGCGCAGGGCTTAACCGCCGCAACCGCCCAAAGTGACTTTGACTTCTTTCTTGGCCCACAGGGCGCGGCCGTCGTTCATGAGGGCCACAGCGTAGACATCAGAAGATTGGCCCATCTTGGCGCGGGTCGAGAAGTTGGCATCGACGGTATCGGTCACATTGAAAAGAGCCACCAGTGCGGATGGATTCTTCTCGACCATGATCAACAATTGCTTGACGCCAGACAAGGTGGTGCTGGCGCCCAAGGGGACAACCGCTCCGTTTTCGGCGATGTCCGGACCGATGATGGTCACGTCCTTGCTTTCAGCCATGCTTTTGGCACCCGCAGCGCGGGCTGCGTCTTGCACTGTTTTGGCATCGAATGCGGCTTTGTTGACAGAGGCGTGAGTGAACTGCGGGAAGCCAGCGGAGGCCAAGAGGCCAGCCACAACAGCGCTTTGCTTGAGTGTCTCGCGACGGGTTTGCATCTGATATCTCCTTTGATGAATGAGTGATGCTATTGAAACAGGTTCAGCATGGCAACGGGGAAATCCCCCGTCTTACTTGCTGGCCCCCTTGGAAATCCATTCGGCAATTTTTTTGGCGTCTGCATCGGGCAATGATTGTGCAGGCATGGGGATTTGACCATAAACACCCACCCCCCCAGCCTTGATTCTGCCAACCAAATAGTCCACTTTGCCGGCTTGTTTTTTGGCAATTTCGTTGAAGCCAGGACCCACGATTTTCTTGTCGACGCCGTGGCAGGCTGTGCAACTGTGCTTGTTCAAGAGCGCCATCGCGGCCTTGGCCTCGGTATTTTCAGGCTTGGCGGCAACCACAGGTGCCGATGTTGCCGCAGCAGCCACTGGTCTACCGACCTTGGGCTCAGGTTGGGTGGTGTCCACACCCAGCTGGGGGCCGACGGTGCGGTTTTGCTCTTGCAAGTTGCCATGGGCATTGCGGGCAAAGTCAGGTAAGAATGATGCCACTTTGGCCTCGGGCGTGCAGTCCTTCATGCAAATCTTGTTGGCGGTGTCGGGTTTTTTCACGCCACCAAACTCATTGCCGGGCCACATCGCGTGGGCCGTGGTCATGCCGTTTCGGTTGGGCATGCGCGCTTGCACTTCGGCGATGTTCTTGTCCGACAGCACGTAGTTGTCGGGCACGATGTTGGCCAGGTTGAGCATGAAGGCCGTGACGGCATACACCTCTTCCGTGGTCAGCGTCTTGGGGTTGGTCCAAGGCATGGCGCGGTTGATGTAGTCCCACAGAGTAGAGACCGTGGCCACCTTCATGAGGGTGGTTCGACCGGGGTAATCGCTGCGCTGCAAGTTGGCCACGCGTCCATTTTTGATGTCTGCAGCGGTGGTGCCGCCAATCAAGGGACTGAACACCTCGTTGGACTCACCAAAAACACCGTGACAGTGGGCGCACTTGGCCTCCCACACATCCTGACCTTTGGCCACCGAGCCCGAACCGGCAGGCAGACCCTTGAAGTCGGGGCGAACATCGATGTCCCATTTGGCGACCTCGGAAGGCGTGGCGGCGCGGCCAATGCCTGGGAACAGGCTGGACTGTGCAGCCGCCCCACCCGCTGCAGCCAGCAGGGCCACTGTCAAAACGGCATCACGAAACCTGGACATTTTTCACCTCACCGTTTTCCTGCACCAACCACGACTGGATGGCATTGTTGTGATAGATGGAGCGAGTACCGCGCACAGCACGCAGCTGCTGGTAGGTGGGTTGCACATGGCCCGTCTCGTCTTGCGCACGGCTCTGGATGATGGCGGGCTTGCCATCCCACACCCAATCGATGTTGAAGCGGCTCAAAGCCTTGGACATCACAGGGGTCTCCAGCCTGGCCTGCCGCCAGTTGCGTCCGCCATCGGTGGACACGTCCACGCGCTTGACCTTGCCTTTGCCCGACCAGGCCAGACCCGTGATGTTGTAAAAGCCTTTGTCCAGCAAAACCTGACCTCCCGAGGGTGTGGTCACCACGCTTTTGATTTCCTGCAAGTTGGTGTACTGGCGGTGCAAGCCGTTGGGTTGCAAGTCCATGTAGTGAATCGCTTCGTCTTTGGCGGCATAAGGTTTGTCACCCACCTCCACGCGGCGCAGGTACTTGACCCAGCTGACACCTTGCACGCCGGGCACCACCAATCGCAGCGGGTAGCCGTTTTCGGGACGCAGCATTTCACCGTTTTGGCCATAAGCCACGATGACTTCACCCGACGTGATCAGGCTCATGGGGATGGTTCGGGTCATCGACGACCCGTCACCGCCTTCGGCCAGCACAAACTTGCCGTTTTTCAAGTCAGCACCCGCCAGCTCGAGCAAGGTGATCAAGGGCACACCTGTGAATTCACTGCACGACAACATGCCGTGGGTGTATTGCACCGTAGGCACGGCCACATTGCCCCAATCGACAGCCGTGTTAGCACCGCACTCGATGAAGTGAAAACGCGACACCGAAGGCAATCGCATGATCTCGTCCATGGTGAAGACCATGTTCTTTTTGACCATGCCGTTGACCATGAAACGGTGCTTGGACGGGTCGATGTCCCACCAGCCTTGGTGGTGCCGCTCGAAGTGCAAACCGCTGGGCGTGATGATGCCGAACAAGGACTGCAAAGGTGCGAACGACACCGAAGCCTGAGTAGTTTGTGTAAGGCCTGGGCTTTGGCGGCGCTGCAAGTTCGCTTCGAACTTGGAGGGCTTGCCATAACCTTCAACGGCCACGCCCTGGCCCAAGCCGGTGGCGTGCTCGGGCAGATTCAGAATGTTGGGATCTCCGCCCTCGGTGGGCACCGGGTTGCCCTGAGCCATCACCAGGGGTGCGGCAGTACCGACCGCTGCGGCGGCAAATGCGTTGCGGATGAAATCACGACGGCCTTTTTTGCCTTCGGCAAAGACCTCTTTGATGCCCGAAGGTGTCAGGAAGCTCTCGGGAGCTTTTTGCACCCTTCCTGAGGAAACACTGTTGGCGTTCACACAAACTCCTGGTTGGGTTCAACGGCAAACAGGTTCGCCGCTGCGTCGATGACCGCATCGGACGCCACTGTGGTCCTGCATTCACCGTTAGGTTCATATATTTGAATGTTCGAATATATATGACCAACGATGAACGTGAATCAGGGTTTACACCTGCCCGCGCAACCATGAAAAAATCACTTGAACTTGTAGTAGTTGCGGTTGATCACGGCGGCTACCGCATCCACCTCTTCAGGGAACATGCCCATGTTCAGCTGAGTGTTGCACTGCTCAACCATGCCGCGCAAAAAAGCCGCCGTGTTGATGCGGCCCTGGGGCTTGTAGATGGCGCTGCCATCACCCCCCACCTTGGAGACGTGACAGGCTGCGCATTTGTTTTCGGTGATGAGTTTTTCACCGAGTTTGTAGTCGGCATCCTTGAAGATGGCAGGTTGGGCTTGGGCCAAATTACCACCAAAAAAGCAAAGCCCTGCCAAGACACTCGCGCTGAAAATTTTCATAGCCATTTCCCCATCAAAAAAGCCTTGAGTACCCATCGAGCTTTCTAAATCAGGCCATGTGGGTCAAGCCCTTAAGGGCTTGAATTCACTTGGCACCAGCCAGAATCCAGGTGGCCAAGGTCAGGGCGTCGGCGTCGCTCAAAGCAGCTTGGGCGGGCATGGGCACTGGGCCCCATTTGCCAGCACCCCCAGCCTTGATGCTCTTGGCCAAATTGGCTGCTGCGTCCTTTTGTCCACTGTATTTTTTGGCCACGTCCTGGTAGGAAGGACCCACCAGTTTCTTGTCTACGGCGTGGCAGGCCATGCAAGCATTTTTCTTGGCCAAGTCCGTGTTGGCGAATGCGGGGGCTGACACCAGGGCAGAGATGGCAACAGCAGCAAAAATCAGTTTCATGAGAGCTCCGTGAGGGGGGGTTTAAATATAACCAGTCGCTAATTTAACCCAAGTCAAGACGGGTTTGCAAAAACCCACTCAACTTTGGCGTCGCGATTCTACTGAGGGCCCGCTCCACCAAGACCCAAAGCCATCCCCAAAACGCGGCTTTAGCCCTCAGTCAAACGCAGGCTGTTCGGGTTTGACCACCGTTTTGCCTGCAGCAGCCCAAGCGTCAAAACCACCAGCAATCGATGCAACATTCGGGTAGCCCATGCTCTGCATGGTTTGCGCCGCCAAGGCTGCGCGGCCGCTGGTCTTGCAGTACAGCACCACCTTCAGGTCACGGCCCGACAAGGCGGGCGTGCCGCTGAGCTTGAACTCCAGCAGGCCCCGGGGCACCAGCACCGCACCGGGCAAGTGGCCCGAGGCAAATTCGTCGGCTTCGCGCACATCCATCAAAACATCGGCTTGCTGAATGGCTTCTTCGGCGTCTTTCAAGGCGATCTCGCGGACATGGGCTTTGGCTTGCATGACCAGATCGTGGGCTGTTTTCATGGTGTCTCCTACAGGTTCAAAGAATGGGTTTCAGGGAGCCAGCTGGGCATTCAGGCCCTGCAAGCTTTGCACAGAGAGGCTACCGGTCAAGGCGTCCAGTTGCAAGCGGGTCTGCAGCAACTCGGTCTGCGCGCGCAGCCAGGCCAGTTCGGACTGGGCCGCGTCGTTTTGGGCTTGCAGCAAATCCAAGGTGGTGCGGTCACCCACTTGGCGACCCAAACGCGTAGCGTCCAATCTTGCCGTGCTGGCTTTCCAAGCGGCTTGCAGAGCCGACAAACGGGCAGGCCCGGTTTGCAAAGCCAACCATACCGAACGGGCTTGCTGCTGGGTTTGCTGTACGGTCAACTCGTATTCGGCCTCGGCTTGCGCTTGCGCGCTCACGGCTTCTTGCAGCTTGGCGCTGCGGTAACCGCCGGTGTACAAGGGCACGTTCAGGCTCAAGCCCACCATCTGCTGGCTTTGTGTGTTGCTGGCTGGGCCAAAGTCGCCGTCGCCACTCAAGCGGTCACGGCCGGCCTGGGCCACCAGGTCCAGCGTGATGCCGCCGCGGGCTTGGTGCTTTTTTACCTCGTGCCGGGCAACATCCCACTGTGCTTTTTTCAGGCGCAAACCGGTGTTGGCTTCGCTCACTTGGGCCAGCACCTGGTCCAGAGGCGGCGATGCGGCCGCAGACTCTGCGGGTTTGGGCGTCAGGGGTTTCAGGGTCTCGGTGGGCAATCGGGTGGATTCGGCCAACACTTGGCGGGCCATTTGCAACTCGCTGTGGGCAGCCAGCCACTGCGCTTGCAAGCCCGAGGCACGGGCTGCCGCTTCGTGCGTGTCGGTCACAGGCAAATCACCGATCGCAAAACGGTCTTGGGCTTCGGTCAGCGAGCGCTGCACGGCAACGTGTTGGTTTTTCAAAACTTGCAACTGGCGCTCGGCCAGCAACACGTTGAAATAGCGCTGCACCGTGAGCAGCATGAACTGCTGCTGGGCCAGATCGGCGCGCCATTCGGCCACGCCTGCTGCTTGCTGCAATTGCGCTTGCTGGGCTTGGCGCTCAGGGCTGTAAAGGGGCTGCTTGGCTTTCAAAGACAAGCGCGTGGACAACGCTGCGCTGGCCGAGGTGGCAAAACTGCCGGGCATCGGCGGCTGACCACCGACTGCAAACTGCGCACCTGTGGTGCGGGTCTCAGACGACATGGTCCCCACCGTGGCGCTGCCCATCACGACAGGTCGCCATAGCGAATGGGCCTGCGCTTCGTAGGCTTGCACCGAAGAACGGGTGGCTTGCACCACCTGCATCTGCGGGTCGTGCTGGCGTGCCTGCTCCCAAGTTTGCAGCAGGTCCAGCGCCTGCGCCGAAGGGACGAAGAGCGCTGCGGCCAACAGCGCACCGCTCAGGCGTTTGAGGTTCAATCGTGAGGGGGTCATGGCGCGCTGGCTTTCTGATCAGCCGCGCTCAACGCCCAGCTTGCAGAGGATGGACTCCATCAGGCACCATTTGGTGAGGGCACTTTGCAGCAGGTTGGCCCCCACAAAGGCGGTGAACGCCAGCCACCATTCGCTTACAAAAAGGGGACTGCCCTGCACGCCCAAAGCCAAAGACAACAAGACAAAAAAGCCTGCGGCCAAACGAACGATTTGCCAAGATTTCATGGTGATTTACTCCAGTGATTTAAAAAAAGAAACACTTCAAGCGCCGTACTTTTTGCGGTACGCCACGTAATACAAAGTCGGGATGACGACCAGCGTCAGCACGGTGGACACAAAAATGCCGAAGATCAGCGAGATGGCCAAGCCATTGAAGATCGGGTCATCCAGAATGAAAAAGGCACCGATCATGGCCGCTAGGCCCGTGAGCATGATGGGCTGGGCGCGTGTGATGGCCGACTGCACGATGGCGCGGCCAAATTCCATGCCGCTTTGCACCTGCAGGTTGATGAAGTCCACCAACAAGATCGAGTTGCGCACGATGATGCCCGCCAGGGCGATCATGCCGATCATGCTGGTGGCGGTGTACTGCGCGTGCAGCAGTGCATGGCCCGGCATGACCCCGATGATGGTCAAAGGAATCGGCGCCATGATGATGAGCGGCGTGAGGTAAGAACCAAACTGCGCCACGACCAGCAAATAGATCAGGATCAGGCCCACGCCGTAAGCCGCACCCATGTCGCGGAAGGTCTCGTAGGTGATCTGCGACTCGCCATCCCACTTGATGCTGTAGCCACGCCAAGCGTCGTCGGGCTGGTGGATGAAGTACTCCACCACCTTTTGACCATCCGGGCCTTTAATTTGCGCAATGTCGCCGCGCATCTTGAACAGGCCATACAAAGGACTGTCGACTTTGCCTGCCATGTCGGCCATGACAAAGTTCACCGGCAGCATGTTTTTGTGGACGATGGGTTGCTCGCGCAGCGTGTCGCTCACGGTAACCAACTCGCGGATGGCCACCACTTTGCCCGTGGCGCTTTTTACGCCCAGCTGTAACAAGGCGTCAAGGTCGCCATGAAGATGCGCGGGCAACTGGATCAACGCAGGCACCGGGTATTTGCTGCCGTCATACAAATAGGTGGTGTCTTCGCCCGCCAAGCCTGCTCGCAAGGTGGTCACGATGGCTTGCTGAGACACGCCCAAGACAGCGGCCTTGCGACGGTCCACCAACAAAACTTTTCGCGGCGCATCGGCGATGGCGCTCTCGTCCACATCCACCACGCCTTCGGTTTTCTCGAACACCGCACGCACGGCTTTGGACACTTGGCGACGCCCTTCAGCGTCAGGCCCATAAATTTCGGCCACGATGGGCGACATCACAGGGGGGCCGGGAGGCACCTCGACCACCTTGACGTTGGCCCCGTGACGGCGGCCGATCTCTTGCAAGGCCGGGCGCACGCGGGTAGCGATCACATGGCTCTTGTCGCTGCGATCGGATTTACCCACCAGGTTAACTTGGATGTCCCCCAGCTCAGAGCCTGCACGCAGGTAGTACTGGCGCACCAAGCCGTTGAAGTTGATGGGCGAAGCGGTGCCGACATAGGCCTGGTAATGCGTGACCTCGGGCACGGTGGCCAAGTGACCACCCAGCTCGCGCATGACGGCCGCTGTTTTTTCCAGAGGCGTGCCTGCGGGCATGTCCACCACCACCTGGAACTCCGACTTGTCGTCAAAGGGCAGCATCTTGAGCATGACCAAACCGGTCGCAGGCAAGACCAAAGACAAGGCAATCAAACCGGCAATGCCCAGACCCAACAGCTTGCGGTTGCGCCCGCCCGATTGAGGGTCGAGCAAAGGTTTAAAAACTTTCTCGAACAAGGGTTCGAGTTTGGCGCTCAGGCCTGTGTGGCCTCCTGCCGCGTCATGCGCATGATCAGTCAGAGGCTTCATCCACATGCCCGCCAACCAGGGCGTGATGACAAAAGCAATGGCCAGTGACAGCAACATGCCCAAGCTCGCATTGATCGGAATCGGGCTCATGTAAGGGCCCATCAGGCCGCTCACAAACGCCATGGGCAAGAGCGCAGCGATCACGGTGAAGGTGGCCAAGATGGTGGGGCCGCCGACTTCGTCCACCGCACCGGGGATGATGTCACGCAAGGATTTCCCGGGGAACAGCTGCTGGTGTCGGTGGATGTTTTCCACCACCACGATGGCATCGTCCACCAAAATCCCGATGGAAAAAATCAGCGCAAACAGCGACACGCGGTTGAGCGTGAAGCCCCAGGCCCATGAAGCGAACAGCGTAGCCGTCAGCGTCAAGATCACAGCCACCCCCACAATAGCGGCCTCGCGGCGACCCAGCGCCATGAACACCAGTGCCACCACCGACGCGGTGGCAAACAGCAGTTTCTGGATCAGCTTTTGCGCTTTGTCGTTGGCGCTTTCGCCATAGTTGCGCGTCTCCACCACTTGCACGTTGTCAGGGATCACGGTGCCTTGCAGTTTGGCCACACGGCTTTTCACGCCGTTGGCCACGTCGATGGCGTTTTCGCCCGACTTTTTGGTGATGGACAGCGTGACGGCGGCGAATTCTTCACCCCCGTTTTTGGAGTTGTTTCCGTGCCAGACATAGCGTGCAGCCGGCATGGGGCCGTCCTGCACATCGGCCACGTCTTTCAAAAACACCGGCTTGCCCTGCACCACCTGGACCACCAGGTCGGCCACTTCAGAGGCCTGCGACAGGTGCGGCCCGGCTTCGATGACCACGCTTTGGTTGCCACCCAACAAGTCGCCCACTGGCAGCCCCAGGTTGGCCGACTGCAAAGCCATGCGCAAATCGTGCACGGTGACGCCCGAGCCGTTCATGCGCTGCGGGTCAATTTGCACCAGTACCGCACGGCGCGGCCCACCGATGGTGACCACATCGCGGGTGCCCGGCACGCGCTTGATGTCGGCTTCAATGCTGTGCGCCACGCGTTCCAGATCAAAGGCGCTCACATCCGCATTTTTCCCATGCAAGGTGAGCGACACGATGGGCACGTCGTCGATGCCCTTGGGCTTGATGAGCGGTTCAGGCAAACCCAGGTTGCGTGGCAACCAATCGGCGTTTTCGCGGATTGTGTCGTGCAACTTGACCAGCGCCTCGGTACGCGGCACGCCCACCTTGAACTGCACCGTCATGATCGCCACGCCAGGGCGCGAGACCGAGTACACGTGTTCCACGCCCGCAATTTTGGACAGCACCTGCTCGGCCGGAATCGCCACCATTTGCTCGACATCGCGCACCGATGCACCCGGGAAAGGCGCGATCACGTTGGCCATGGTCACGTTGATTTGCGGCTCTTCTTCGCGGGGTGTCACCATGACGGCAAACACGCCCAGCAAAAACGCCACCAGCGCCAGCAAAGGCGTGATCTGTGCGCTTTGGAAGGACGCTGCGATGCGGCCCGAAATGCCCATTTTTGGCTCGTTCATGGGGCTACTTTCAAGGTTTGGTGATGACGGTTGCGGGGTCGGTGACGACTTGCTCGCCCGTGCTCAGGCCCGACAAAACTTCCACGTTCAGGCCATTCACACGGCCCAAGCGCACTTGGCGCAAACGGGGCTTGCCTTGTGCATCCATCACGTACACGCCCGTCATTTCGGCGCGGCGCACGATGGCCGACAAGGGCAACACCACCGAATCAACCTTGGTGTTTTGGGCGGTGCTGGAAGCCTGAACGCCGGACACCCACACGCGGGCAAACATGCCGGGCACCAGGCCCTCGATGCCAGCGGGCAAAGCCAGGCGCAGTTGTGCGGTGTGCGTGACCGGGTCCACCGATGGCAAAAGTTGGGCGGTGCCCGCCTTCACCGGCTGGGCGCTGTGACCAGCGATCTCGTAGCGCACCGACGCGAGTTGGCTGCGCACGCCACTGAGCATCGACTGCGGCACAGCCGCGCTCACGCGCAAAGCCGAGGGGTCGTGCATGGTCAGCATGGGACGGCCTGGCATGGCCATGTCACCCAAGGTGACGGCCACATCGGACACCACACCATTGAAAGGGGCGCGCACACTGAAGAAACCAGTTTGTGTTTGCGCCGCGCGGGTCTGAGCCTGCTGGGCCTGCACCTGGGCGCGGGCCGCTTCCCACTGGGCCTGGGCGCGGTCGAGCGCACCCTGGCTGATGTATTGCTTTTGGAAGAGTTGCTTTTGACGATCCAGCTCTTTGCTGGCCACATTCAGATTGGCTTGAGCGGCTTCGAGTTGGGCGCTGCTGCCCGCCACTTGCTGCTGGGCGGCGCTGGCGTCGACGCGCAGCAGCTCTTGCCCAGCGCGCACGCGGTCACCGGCTTTGACATTCAGGCCCACGATGGTGCCTGCCACTTGGGTAGACAAGGTGGCTTGGCGCACCGCTTCGATCACGGCGTCCAGGCTGACCTGGGCAGCACCGGCCGTGTTGGCGGTGACTGCCATCGTTTTGGCGCTGTCTGCATTGGCCCACACAGGGGCCATGTGCACAGCAGAAAGGGCCAAGGCCGAAGCCAGGATCAAGTGTCTTTTCATCGAAACATCTCCGTTAAACCGTTGAGTGGCAAAAGTCTGTTTAATTTTCAAATTTGCGTAATTGCTTATTTACTTGTTAACGCAATGATACAATCTTTTCAAGCCTGCCGTCAATTCAAGACAAAAAAACTGTAAATTGGAGCGCACCATGAAAGACCTGCCCGACAAAGCCTTGGACCAGATCGCTGCCTATTTCCAGGCGCTGTCTGAGCCCACGCGCCTGAAAATCCTGAATTTGCTGCGCGAACAAGAGCGCAATGTGGGCGAATTGGCCCAGCTCAGCGGCTACTCGGCGGCCAACGTATCACGCCACCTGTCTTATCTGGCGCAACACGGCATGGTGGAACGCGAAAGCCGTGGCGTCAGCGTGTTCTACCGCGTGAGCGATCCGTCCATATACGACCTGTGCGATTTGGTCTGCGGCAACATCGCCCGCCGTTACGAACAAGCCTCCAGTGACCGCGCCGTGTTCACGCCCACCTGAACGCGACGTCAAGACCCTCACCTGCCACCCATCCCCTTGCGGCCCCTTCAAGCGGTCAACACCCGCCCATCGCCATCGAGCACCCGTACCTGAATGGGAATGCCCTGGCCCACACTTTGGGTGACGGTGCAAAAACCTTCAAATTGACCGAGCACCCGCTCAAGCTGTTCCAGCTGGGCCGCTGGCACACCCAGGTGCAAAGTGGCCACCATGTTCAACACGCGCATGCGGCCTTCGGCATTGCGCCCCACTTCGGCTTGCACTTCACAGCGCAAAGGCTCGGGTTCTTGTTTGAATTTGCGCAATGCAAACAGCAGCGAATCGCTCAGGCAATTGCCCACCGCGGCACACAGCAACTGCACTGGCGAGGGCCCCAGCCCCGTGCCCAAAGGCGCAGGCTCGTCGCTGGTCAGCACTGGCATGTTCTTGTCAAAGCGGATGTCAAAGCGGTAATCGTGCTGCTGGGTCAATGTGACCAAAATCTGTTTTTCACTCACCGGGCTCCACTTTCTGATCATGAACACAAACGGTCCAGCGATCTCACGTGCTGGTGGACCACCGTATCCATCTGTACGAATGTCAGTTTATGTGTGTAGGCCAAGACCGCTTTTGTCCTGGATCAACAACATGCGTCTTGACGACAGGAGTCACAGCGGACTTTGCCCGAGGCCGGTAGCCTCAGTGTTGGGCCTCACGCAAATCAATGCCCTCGTGCTGCGCGATTTTTTCGAGCGCGTTTTCGAACAAGCTGCGGGCGGAGCCGGAGATGGCGCGCAAATACGAGTGCAGGTGCGCGTCTTCGGTGTTCTTGTTCAGGCACTCCTGGCTGTAGGCCTCAAAGCTGGCCAACTGCGCGATCAGCTCGGCAACATGCTTGGGGCACTCGCACAAGACATTGGTCGAGATGCCCGCCACGCGCCGCAAAGTGTCGTCCGAGTATTTACGACCGGCAATCACCGCCCCCTGGTGGCCATAGGCCTGGGCACGGTCGCGGTCCACGAACAAAATCGACTGCAACAACTCGGCCAACTCGCTGTCCGAGATCGGGTTGCGCCGGACCGTCAAACCGGCCAACTTCATGGTTTGCACCACCCTGTCGGGCGCGAAGTGGTACAGCACGATGGTCTGCGCAAACGGCTGACGCTGCATCAGCGCCTGGATCGACTCGAACACCGTGTCCTGCAGCGAGTTGACCTGGACGAGCAGAACTTGCGGCTTGCCTGACAAAGTCGCGTGACGCGCGGTGGCCAGGTCATCGAGCACGTCGGTGACCTGAATGCGATGCTGGCTCAGAACAGCGGCAAATTGATGCGACTCGATGCGGTTGGCCAGTCCCAAACCCACCACCGCCAAACACACGGGCTGGGCTGGAGCCAACACCGCCGCAGCCTGATGGTCCGGGTGGCACAGCTGTCTCAGCTGCGCCAAATCCAGACCCGCGATGCTGCCAATGCCATGCCCAGCCCCCGAAAGCTGTTTGAGCAAGAGCGCCTTGGACACATCGTGCTCGGCAAACAAGCGCTGGTTGCCCTCGGTCTTGACGGGGGTGAATGCGCCATAACGGGTTTGCCAGATGCGCAAAGTGGAGACCGGAATCTCGGTGGCCTTGGAGACGGCGCCGATGCGGTAGAGCGGTGACTGAGCGTTTGGGTTATTGGGCACACAGGTCTTTATTTGTTCAGGTATTGCGTAGATTTTATGTCGAAAATTCAAATTCGACTAAAAATCACGAAATTTGAGGAGTTATTTATCGCAAAATCTTACTCATGGAGGGTTTACACATGATTTCCAACAAAACCATCAATGCCATGGATGTGTGCGTGCTGATCGCTGCACAACAAAACCTGGGCCGCGTCTCCACCACCGAGCTGGCCCGTCGCTTGCATCTTTCGATCTCCAACCTGGAAAGCATCCTCAAGCCCCTGAAAGACCATCAGATCGTGTCGTCACGCAAAGGCCCGGGCGGCGGCTACGAAATCAGGGGCGACTTGGCGATGATTTCCATGTGGGACATTGCCGCCGTGTTCGAGCCCACCTTGGCGCAGCAGGGCAGCGAATCGCTGCCGCTTGAAGCAGCTGACTTCGAGTGGGGACTTGAGCGGGTGATCATCGACACCTTGAGTCAGTCTGCTTTGTCCGATTTTGTGGTGCTGCAAGCGATGGACATCCCCGTTGAAGCGCCCATGGTCAACCGCTTCAAGTTCAAACCCCTGACAGCGCCCTTGGTGCCCAAGGCCCCCAACTCAGTGTTTCAGTTGCACATGGCCTTATAGGCTCTGCTAGCCTCTCGGGTTTGAAGGAGTCACCCGACGAGCACATTCAACAATCCCCTACAAACTTGGAACCAGCGCTTGGCCGAACACTATGTGTTTGGCCAAGCGCCCAACGCGTATTTGGAGTCTCAAGCGGCCCATCTGACACCCGGGAACGTGCTGGCGGTGGCCGATGGCGAGGGCCGAAACGGCGTATGGCTGGCCGAGCAAGGCTTGCAGGTCGATGCCTTTGATTTCTCGGACAACGCCATTCGCAAAGCCCAAGCCCTGGCCCAAAGCCGACAAGTGAAGGTGAGTTTTGTGTGCAGCGATTGGCAGTCTTTTGACTGGCGGCCTGAGCATTACAACAACGTAGTGGGCATCTTTTTCCAGTTCGCCACGCCCGATGAACGCAGTGTCATCTTCACGCGCATGCTGGGCAGCCTCAAACCCGGCGGGACCCTGATCATTCAGGGCTACACGCCACGTCAACTGGACTTCAACACGGGCGGCCCTGGCAAATTGGCGCACCTGTACGACGAAGCCCTGATGCTGGACGCCTTCGGCGACCTGGACATCCTGGACCTGCGCACCTACGAGGCCGAGATCACCGAGGGCACGGGCCACCAGGGCATGTCGGGCCTGCTGGGGCTGACGGCACGCAAAACCCATCGCTAGAATGAAACACCGTGCCCGCCCGGACCACCACAGCGCCCCCATGAACACCCTGCCCGATGACGACCCTTTGCGCATTGAGCTGCACAACGAGGTCCACGCACGACCCACGGCCAGCATCCACTTGCCTGCCTTCATTGTGCTGGTGGCTGTATTCAACAGCGGGATCAGCCGCGAGCAGGAATGGGAGCACCTCAAGCGCATTCAACCCGATTTGTTGTTCGAAGAGATCCAAGGCAACTTTGTGCGCCTGAGCCTAGGCGCCTACACCCTCAAGTGGGAGCGGCACACCGAATTCACCCGCTACTCGCTGGTTCAAGCGCTGCCGCAAGACGTGGACCTGGCGTCGCAAGACCCACAACTGCTGAGCCACTTGGCCTTGCCCAATGGTTGGCTGGCCGCCATTCCCGGACGCACCTTCGCGGCCATCGAGCTCATCATGCTGCACGACGATTTGAGTGCCCCGCATCAATCCTTGCGCAAAGCTCAGCAATGGTTCGGTGAAGACACCGTGGTGGCATCGCGTATGGGTAACCCCGCGCACTCGCTGGTGGTGACCGATTTCCATTTGCGTCCCAGCGGGTTTGAGCGCATTTTGGTGTTGGCACCAAAATCCACCAGCAAAACGCGCGGTGGCCGCATATCGCAGCGCTTGCTTGAACTGGAAACCTACCGCCTGATGGCCCTGCGTGGTTTGCCCGTGGCCAAAGCCGTGGGCGCGCAACTGAGCCTGGCCGAACGCGAACTGGCCAACATCACGGCCGCCTTGCAAAACAAGGCCGCACAAGACCAGACCATGCTCGATCGCCTGATCGGTCTGGCCGCCTCGGTCGAACTCTTCACCGCCGAGCACTCCTTTCGCTTTGCCGCCACCGCCGCTTACGACAATCTGGTGCGCGAGCGCATCGCCGAGTTGCGCGAATCGCCCATCAGCGGCACCCAAACCATTGGCGAATTCATGCGGCGGCGGCTGTCGCCCGCCATGGCCACGGTGGCCGCAACGGGGCAGCGCCTGACCTCACTTTCTGAGCGCATCAGTCGCTCCAGCGCCCTCCTGCGCACGCGCGTGGACATCGCCACCGAAGAACAAAACCGCCAGTTGCTGGAAAAACTCACCAAGGGCCAGGCCATGCAGCTGCGCCTGCAAACCACGGTGGAAGGCCTGTCGATCGCGGCCATCTCGTATTACGTGATCAGCTTGTTGCTGTATTTGGGCAAAGCCGCCAAGGCCGCAGGCCTGCCCATCCACCCCGAGATGGCGGCAGGCGCTTTCGTCCCCTTGGTGCTGTGGCTGGTGTGGCGCACCAACAAGCGCATCCACGACAAACTGCGCCGCGAGGAATGAGCCCGAGCGTTTCAGCTCAGTGACTTGGGCTGGGGCTGGCCTTGGCTCATGCTGGCACGGCCAGCTTGGCATGTGGCCGCCCTGCAGGCTTCACAACGCGTTCAGTGGGATCTTCAAGTAATGCTGGCCGTTGTCCTCGGGCGGTGGCAAGTGACCTGCACGCATGTTGATTTGCACCGAAGGCAGGATCAGCACGGGCATGGACAATGTGGCATCCCGTTTTTCGCGCATGACTACAAACTCGGCCTCGCTCACACCCTGGTGCACATGCACATTGGCCTTTTTCTGCTCGGCCACGGTGGTCACGCACTGGGGCTGCCGGGTCTCTGGCGGGTAGTCATGGCACAAAAACAGCTCGGTGTTGTCCGGCAAGCTGAGCACTTTCTGGATGGACTGGAACAAGACGCTGGCACTGCCCCCAGGAAAGTCGCAGCGTGCCGTGCCGTAGTCGGGCATGAACAAGGTGTCGCCCACAAAGGCCACCTGCCGCGCAGGTTCGGCACTGGCATCTGTCACCACATAGGTCATGCAGGCCGGGGTGTGGCCCGGGGTGTGCATGGCCCGCACCTGCAGGCCACCAATCTGAAAATCCTCGCCATCTCCCAGCAAGCGGTCGAATTGGCTGCCGTCGCGGGCGAACTGCGTACCGGCATTGAAGAGCTTGCCAAAGACGTTTTGCACGGTGGTGATGTGCGCGCCAATGGCCAGTTGACCGCCCAGCTGATTTTGCAAATAAGGGGCCGCCGACAAATGGTCGGCGTGCACATGCGTCTCCAAAATCCACTGCACTTGCAAGTCTAAGGCCTTCACGCGTGCCACCAACTGGTCGGCGCTGGCCGTGCTGGTGCGGCCAGACTTGGGGTCATAGTCCAGCACACTGTCGATCAAGGCGCACTGCCGGGAGGACAGGTCGGCCAGGATGTGGCTGAAGGTGAAGGTGGCCGGATCAAAAAACGATTCGATGTGCATAGGGCTTATGGCGTGAATGGGTCGCTGGATTGAGCGCAAAGCTAACTTCATGTGGTTTGCGCTTGCCAGTCAAATATCAGTAGAAGCAAATATTGTCACTGAATCTTGGGTCAACTTCCATCAACATCCCGCTTGCCTGAGTACAAAAAGGTTTTCAGCAGAGCGAAGCACCTCTTGCAAGCGGCCCAATGGCGCTCCAGCGCTCCGGCGCATTCAGCGCTGGCGCATCGCCAGCACGGGCCACAGCAGCACCGCTGCCGCCATGCCCACACCAGCGGCCATGCCCAGCAAAGCGGTCCAGTCCACCCAATAGCCCATGTCAGACAGTGTGGACTGGGACAAGGACGGCAAAGCCAGCATCGCCGCCAGCGACACCAGCACGGCCACAGCCGCCAGAGCGGAGCCGCTGACCTGCGCCAGCTTTTGGCGGTTGACCGCCATAACCGCCGCCCACACCAGCGCCAAAGGCAACAGCGCGGGCCAGAGGCCCAAGGCGATTTCGTAAGCAATGTTCATCGCCAGCCAGATTTCATACATGTGCGTCTCCTGATGTTTTGAGTGGTCTTCAGACCCGGCCCTTGAGCGTCGCCATGTAGGCGGGCTTGAGCATGCGGTATTTCATCAGCCAGGCGAAGTAACTGGCCTGCAGTGGCTCAATCAGTGGCAAGGAGGGCGTGAGACGGCCTTCGTAGTCGAACTCGATCAACATGGCCGAGCCCTCTTTCACGATCAGCGGGCACGAGGTGTAGCCATCAAACTTTTGACCGGGCGCACGGCCCGCGATCACGTCCACCAAGTGCTCGGCCACGATGGGCGCGCTCTTTTTGATGGTGGCCGCTGTCTTGCCACGCGGCGTGCCAATCACATCGCCCACGCCAAACACATTGGGATAGCGGCGGTGCTGCAGGGTGGCCCTGTCCACCTCCAACCATCCGCCTGCGGCAAAGGGGCCCGCTTTCCAGGCCAGGTCTGAATTCTTGACCGCATCGGGCGCCCGCATGGGCGGCACCACATGGATGAAGTCGTAAGGCACCTCGGTGCTTGCGCCTTCGGGCGAGACAAAACGCGCCCGCTGCGCACCGATGTCGATGCCCTGCAGCTTTTGCGTGGTCTCGACTGCGATGCCCAGATCTTTCCAGCGCGAGAGCACGTTGTCGTTGACCACCTTGACGCCAAACACATTGCCCAGCGCCGAGTAAAACGTGACTTTGGATTGGCCCAGCGTGCCCGATTGCGCCAGGCGGTCACGCAGCATGAAGGTCATCTTCAGCGGCGCACCCGCGCACTTGAGTGGGGTGGCGGGCAGCGTCAGCACCGCATTGCCACCCTTGAGCCGAAACGCGTCCATGCTGGCCCAAGTGGCCTGCGCCGCCTCGGGGCTGGGATACACGCTGGTCAGCCCCTTTTGGCCAATGGCGTTCACATCCATGCCCTCGATCAGCGACCAATCCTGGTGCGTGCCCATGGCCACCACCAAGTAGTCGTACTTGACGCGCTGGCCCGAAGACGTGACCACCGTGTTGCTGGCCGGGTCCAGTTCGCTGACCATGTCCTTGATCCAATTGAGCTGCGGCGGGTGAAAGTCGGCATTGCGGTCGCGCACCTTGCTCACCGGCCACACGCCCGTGGCCACCAGGGTGTAACCGGGTTGGTAGTTGTGTTCTTCCTTGCGGTCGATCAGGGTGATCTTGGCCCCGTCGAGCAGGGTATGGAGCCGGTTGGCCACAGCAATGCCGCCCAGGCCACCGCCCAAAATCACGATGTGCGCCTGTGTTTTGGTTTTGGCCGCCTGGGCAGCCGGTGCGGCGCTGGCCAAAACGGCAGCGCCTGCCGAGCCCAGCAACCACTGGCGGCGGCTCAGCGCGGGGGTTGAAGCGCAGGTGGGGGTTGGGGTGGGATTCTTTGCTATGGTGTCTCCTCTTGCAGAGAAGGCATCTTGGCAGCTTGAAAAGCAAACGACTTGAGGCAAATCAATTTTGAGTCAGAAGCAACGTGTCTGCGCTCGAACTCAGCTGCTGAAAAGTTCTGAGTGCGTTCCGGAGCGCACAAAATTGATGGTTTTGGCCTCGATCTGGTAGATCAACAAAAAATCACCTCCAATGTGGCACTCCCGGTGATCGGCCCAATCCCCTTTTAATGGGTGATCCAGCCATTCAGGGCCAAGAGGGGCATCGTTGGCAATCAGCAGCATCATGGCCTCTTTGAGCCGCACCAAGTCGAAACGCCCGAAATGCGACAAGCGTTGCCAATCCTTCAGAAACGCTTTGGTGTAATCGGCGGCACGCGGTGGTGCCGCACGTTTACTTGCCGCTGTTTTTGTCAAGATCAGCAAACAGTTCGTCAGCACAAGCAAAGCGTGCGCGACGTGCTGACATCATGTCACGCGACTCTTGCATGGCTGCAAGGGTATCGGCGTTAGGCACCTTGAGTTCAAGCGGGAAAGCCTGCTCAACGACCACTCGGTGCAAAAACAGACGCACCGCATCTGACACAGACAGACCCATTGCAGTCAAGGCCTGCGTTGCTTGCTCTTTGATGTCATCGTCCACCCGGATGTGGAGCATGGAAGTGTGTGTTGGCATGGCGGTTGCTCCTGGATTTTTCTCCATTATGTATCTCATTTGAGATCCAGTCAAGCCTGCATGGCCATGACAGCCTCCAGCCTTCGGCCCTATCAGTCGACATTGACACGCCGTCAACCCACTCAGCGTATCAACAGCAACTCGTTCGCAATTTCATAGCGCCTGCCCTGTTTGTCGCAGGGCTTTAGCGCGCCGTCGCGCACCAAGCTGCTGATCTCGCGGCTAACGGTTTCGAGTTGGATGTCGGGCATGGCGCCCATGTCGTCGCGCGCAAAAAACGAGGTGATGCTGGGTTGGTCGGGGTCGCGCATTTTCAGGGCCAAGGCGGCCACACGTTGGCGGGCCGAACCGAAGTTCAGGTCGGCCAGCCAGTCGTCGGCGTCTTTCAGGGCGTGCTGCCACTTTTGCATCAGGCGTTTGTGCAGACGGGGTGAATTGGCCGCAAGGTGGTGCAGCACCGCCAGAGGAATGCGGCAAACCTGGGCCTCGACCAAGACGATGGCTTCGCTGTCGTAGCGGGCGGTCGCCAGGGCTTCGAGGCCGATCACATCGCCCGGGCGCAGCACGCGCACGATGCGTTCGCGGCCATCGGCTGTGGTGCGTACCAGTTTGACCATGCCTTTGCGCAGCGTGAACACGCCCACGGCGCTTTGGCCTTCGGTGTACAGCGCCGTGTCAGGCGCAAACACCATGTCGTCGATGGGGGTGTGGATTTCGCCAAAGTCCTGTTCGTTCAGGTCGGCAAAAAGCACCATGTCGCGGATGCCGCAGCTGCGGCAGTCCGAGGTGCCTTTCCAGGCCGAGTCAATCTTGATGGGGATCATGCTTTTGAATCTAGCATGCGCACCATGCCGCCAGCTGACGCCTCAGCTTTACAGCGCCTTGCGCCCTTGGGCCATGCGCTCTTCAAGGTAAGGGCCATAAAAGTCGGGCAAGTAAGCGCCTTCCATGCGCTCGGCCACCTCTTTGCCACCGGGCCCAAAAAACAGCAGTGTGGGCGTGATGGAGACCCTCCACCTCCGGGTCAGTTCATCGTGCGTGGTCAGTTTGCCCGCAAAGTCGAGTACCGGCTGGTTGTTGCGCATGTCCACCTGCACGATGGCGGTGCCTTCGCGGTGCATGGGCGAGAGGTGACTTTGCCGGGCTTGGTGGCAAAAAACACACCCGTCCAGACTGACCATGACGACCAGGGGCTGCTTTTTTTTGAGGGCTTGGGCCAGCTCGTCGGGAAGTGATTGCGCAGCGGGCAAACTGACAGCACGGCCCGATTGCGCCCAAACAGGGGTAACGGCAAGCGATACCCCCACCTGTAAAAGCCAGTCACGACGGCGCAAAGCAGAAGAAGAAAACATAGTCGGGATAGAAGCCGTAAATTGCGGAAAGTGGACAATAGCGGGTTTTGCGTTGCGTTGGATCTGACTGTACACGCAATGCACTTTTATATAAGAAATCAGTGAATTATTGGAGCCATCCGTGAATCTCGCAAGCTTGCTCGAAACCTGGGGCGATTCCAATGTGCTGGCCATGGCCGGCGCCTTGGTCGGTTTTATCTTTGGCCTGGCCGCTCAGCGCACCCGTTTTTGCGCCCGTGCGGCGGTGGTGGAGTGCTGTGAAGGCCGCGCTGGCGACCGCTTCAGCGTGTGGTGGCTGGCTTTTGGCGCTTGTTTGGTTGGCGTGCAGGCGCTCGTGCTATTGGGCTGGCTCAAACCATCGGCCTCCCGGTACATCAGCCCTTTGGGCAGCATTTCCGGGGCCGTGTTGGGTGGCCTGTTGTTTGGGGCCGGCATGATCTTGACGCGTGGCTGCGCCAGCCGTTTGCTGATTTTGTCGGCCAATGGCAATTTGCGCGCCCTGCTCTCGGGTTTGGTGTTTGCGGTCACGGTGCAAGCGAGCATCGCCGGTTGGTTGGCGCCTGCCCGCCAAGCCATGAGCAATTGGTGGCCCATCGACGGGGGACCTTCGCGGGATTTATTGCACATGTCGGGCTTGGGGCCACAAGGTGGCATGGTGCTGGCTTTGCTGGCCTTGACGGTCGGTTTGTACTTCTTTTTCAAAACCCACCAGCTCCGTTGGGGCCTGGCGCTTGGGGCGATCGTGGTCGGTTTGAGCATCGCCTTGGGCTGGGGTCTGACTCAGGCCATCGCTTCGCATTCGTTTGAGGCGGTTCAAATCCAGGGCCTGAGTTTCAGCAGTGCCTCGGCAGAGTTGTTGATGCGGGCCCTCTCCAGCAGCACATCGCCCACTTGGGGCTTTGATGCAGGCTTGATACCCGCCACTTTTGCAGGCTCCTTGCTCGGCGCTTTGGTGGGCGGAGACTTCAAGTTCGAGGGCTTTAAATCCGAAAACAAACTGGGCCACTACCTCACTGGTGCGGTGCTGATGGGTTTTGGTGCGGTGCTGGCCGGCGGCTGCACGGTGGGTGCGGGCATGACCGGGGGCTCACTGTTTTCGCTCACCGCCTGGTTGACACTGATCGCCATCTGGCTGGGCGCGGGGCTGTCTTGGCGCATTCACCGCAGCATGGGCTGGCAAATCTGAATTTTTGCTGAGCACGGGCCACCGCGCGCTCACCGAGCATAAAAAAACGCCGCCAGTCTCAAGGACTGCGGCGTTTTTCAATGGCGAGGCACGAAGCCACGCGCAAGTGACATTAGGCCAAGGTGTCGGCCCAGATGTTTTGAGCCCAGCTCCAAGCGTAAACACCTTCCAGCTCATTGGCCGCGCTGGACAAGCCACCTGATCCGGGCACAGCCAACATGGTTTTCTTTTCGGCATCGTAGCGGTGCACGCTGGCCACGTGAACGACGTCTTTGCTGCTGACATAGCTGTAGCAGGTGTTGTTGTAGATGGGCATGGGGTTGACTTCTTTGCCCATCAACAAGGCGATAACCGCTGCTGCGCAGGTCTTGCCGTGCTGGTTGGCCATGTGGCCCGACTTGGGCATGCCCGGTGCGATCTGGATCGCGTCACCCAAAACGTGCACGTTCTTGGCGGCTTTGGATTCGAAGGTGAGGAAGTCCACTTCGCACCAGCGCTTGTTGGCCGTGGCCAAACCCGCGGTGACAGCGATGTCTCCCGCACGCATGGTGGGAATCACGTTCAGCACGCTGGCCTTGACGTCTTCGTTGAACTCGAACTTCAAGGTGTTGGTGGCCGCATCGACATCGGTCACATTGTGTTTGCCGCGGTATTCGATGATGCCCTTGTAACGCTCAGACCAGGCTTTTTTGAACAGCGCGCCCTTGGAGGTCACGTCGTCGTTGGCGTCCAGAATGAGCACTTTGCTCTTGGGCTTGGCCTTGCTGATGTACTCGGCCGCTTGGCAAGCACGCTCGTAAGGGCCGGGAGGGCAACGGTAGGGGGCCAGCGGGATGGACATGGCGAACACGCCGCCATCGGGCATGTCTTCGAGTTGCTTGCGCAGGGTAACGGTTTGTGCACCGGCCTTCCAGGCGTGCATGACTTTGTCTTTGGCACCGGCTTTGTTCATGCCGGGCAAAGTTTCCCACATGAAATCCACACCGGGCGAAACGATCAGGCGGTCATAGGTCAACTCGGTGCCACCGGCCAGTTTGACGATTCGTTTGTCGGCATCGATGGTGTTGACGCGGTCCTTGATGACCTTGATGCCGTGGCGCTTGGTCAGGTTGTCATAGGGGGTGGTGATCTCGTTGATGGTTCTGCTGCCGCCAATGACCAAGTTGGACATGGGGCAGGACATGAAGGCATCGTTAGGCTCGACCAAGGTGACCTGGATCTTGTGCTCCGACCACATGCGCAGGTATTTGGCGGCCGTGGCACCGGAGTAGCCCCCGCCAATGACCACCACCTTGGGGCCGCTGCCACCGCTGATGGAGGCACAACCTGAAACCAGTCCCATGGCACCCAAAGCGGAGCCAGTCTGCAAAAAATGACGACGTTGCATGGCAGTTTTCCTTATTTTTTCTGGGCGGCAAAGTAGCCAGCGATGGCGGCAATCTGCTCGTCAGAATAGCCTTTGGAGAGCTGGTGCATGATGGTGGCCGCTGGCACGCGACCGGCTTTGTAGTCCAGCATTTTTTGAAGGGTGACCTCTTTGGGCACGCCAGCCAAAGAAATCATGCCCGGCTGGGCGCGGCCATCGGTGCCGTGGCAAGCCGCACAAGATGCGGCCCAGCTGCGCACATGCAGCGGATCGACCTGGGCTTGCGCCAGGCCAGACAGGGCAACCAGGGCGGCCGCTGTCAAAGCGTGTTGAATCTTCATGGGAAAAATCCTCGTAAAAAATAGACGGGGCGAATGAACCGCTTTGTGCCCATCAAGGTCGCAAATACACAAACTTCTCGTTGGCCTGCAGCTTGGCCACTTCGGCAACGCCGGAAGGCACCACTTTGGCTTCCATCAACAATTTGTCGGCAGAGATTTTGCGCGACACCAGGGTGTTGTTGCACACACGAAATTCCACGCCCTTGTTGACCAGGTCACTGACACCACCCGCAAAAGGCTGGTCCATCTGGTTGGTGGCACCATCAAGCAAAAAGTCGATGCCCAAACCATGGGCCACCACCACGATTTTGGCGGTCGGGTCAGCAGCCAGGTGGTTGCGGATGTTGCCGATGGCCCGTGATGCCTGAGGGATGCCCTCACTCAGGTGGTAAACCACCTTGATCTCGGCCCAGCTCAGGGCGCAGGCCAGCAGGCCAGACATTAACAGCAGGTGTTTCTTCATTCGCTTCTCTTTAAAAATGGATATTAGACGGGTCAGGTGAGAAAGCGTGCCCGTGAAAACCCGGTCTCAAACTGACGGCGAGCACTCAATCGCTTTCGCTGGCGATCTGCACACACACGGAGCGGCACAGCGTGACCACGCGGTCGTTGATGATGCGGTAATAAATTTGTACACCTTCTCGGCGCTTACCCAGCACGCCCGCCTGATAGAGGGTGTTCAGGTGCTGCGACATGTTGGGCTGGGTGGTGTCGATGTCAGAGAGCAACTCGCCCACGTTTTTTTCGCCATTGCACAGGGCGCTGATGATGCGCAAGCGCATGGGGGCGGACATGACGCGAAACAAATCGGCGGCTTTTTCAAAAACCTCTTCCGATTCGGTCAGGACGCTGACTTCTGGTGATGCTGTTTTGGCCATATTGTCTTTTCGTCGAATGTCTCACACGCCGCACGATTGTCCTGCCAAAGGCCACGGGATCGGGCCGATGCGAAAGCAGCAGCCCGGCGCGCGGCGACCTTGAAAGACTGGAGCTTTGGCATTGTGGCCAATATTGGCAGGCTTTCCAACCAATGATTTGTTCTTTGCTTATACAAAAATAAAGATAAGCGGCCCAGTGCGCCAAGGGCTCAGGTTTTGGGCAGCGTCACGCCCACTTGGCCTTGGTATTTGCCGCCCCGGTCCTTGTAACTGGTTTCGCAGACGTCGTCTTTGTCACTCTCGAAAAACAGCACCTGGGCGCAGCCTTCGCCAGCATAAATTTTGGCAGGCAGCGGCGTGGTGTTGCTGAACTCAAGCGTCACATAACCTTCCCATTCAGGCTCGAAAGGGGTGACATTGACGATGATGCCGCAACGGGCATAAGTGCTTTTGCCCAAACAAATGGTCAGCACATTGCGCGGAATCCGGAAGTACTCCAGGGTGCGGGCCAACGCGAAACTGTTGGGCGGGATGATGCAGACATCGCTGTGGATGTCCACAAAGCTGCGCTCATCGAAGTTTTTGGGGTCGACCACGGTGCTGTAAATGTTGGTGAACACCTTGAATTCAGGGGCGCAACGGATGTCGTAGCCATAACTGCTGGTGCCGTAGCTGACGATTTTTTGACCCGTCGCGTCCTGGCGGATCTGGCCCGGCTCAAACGGGGAAATCATGCCCTGCTCTTGCGCCATGCGGCGGATCCATTTGTCGCTCTTGATGCTCATGGTGTGCCCTTGTTGAATTGGGCTATTTTAGGGGCTGACCCGGGCTTGGGTGCCCGGGCTTGCCGCTTGCAAGAAGCTCAACGGCTGACGCGCCCCAACACGCCCTGCACCAAGTAGTTCATGTTCAGGATCTGGGGGTCGCTCAGGGCCTGGCCTGCGGGCAACACCAGCTTGCCCTCGTTGTCGGTGATCGGGCCGGCAAACAGCAGCAGCTTGCCAGTGCCCAGGGCTTTTTGCTTGGCCACAATCTCGTCTTGAACGGCCTTGGGCACCTTGGGGCCAAAGTCGCCGACGCGGATCATGCCGTCCTTCACGCCGCCCCACACGCTGCCGCTTTTCCAGCTGCCGGCCAAAGCCGCCTTGACACGGGCGGTGTAGTAGTCGCCCCACTGGTGGGTCACGGCAATGATCTGCGCATCAGGCCCGATTTTGCGCATGTCGGAGTGGTAAGCCACGGCCATCTTGCCGCGCTCTTGCGCCGCGGCCATCACGGCAGTCGATCCGGTGTGGAATGCGATCACATCCACATCCTGGTTGAACAAGGCCATGGCCGCTTCGCGCTCTTTCGGTGGATCAAACCAGGCGTTGAGCCACACCACTTTCACGGTGGCCTTCGGGTTGACCGAGCGCATGCCCAAAGTGAAGGCGTTGATGCCTTGCAGCACCTCGGGGATCGGAAAACCCGCCACATAACCGGCCACATTCGTTTGGGTCATGCGGCCCGCGGCGATGCCCGCAAGGTATCGGCCCTCGTAATAACGGGCGTTCGACGCGGCCACGTTGGGGGCCGTTTTGAAGCCGGTGACCGACTCGAACTTCACATTCGGAAACTCTTTGGCCACCTTGAGCGTGGGCTCCATGTAGCCAAAGCTGGGGGTGAAGATAATTTGATTGCCCTGTTGGGCCAAGTCACGAATCACGCGCTCGGCATCAGCGCCCTCTGCCACATCGGCCACAAACGTGGTTTTGACCTGATGGCCCAAAGCCCGCTCGACGGCTTTGCGGCCCTCGTCGTGCTGACGCGTCCAGCCCGCTTCGGTGATGGGCGAGACATAGACAAAACCAGCCTTGATGGACTCGGTGGATTTGGCAGGCGCTTGATGGGGAGTTTGCGCCTGAATGGCGGATAAGAAAAAGCAGGCGGCCACAAGCGTGACAGCGAGGTTTTTATACATGGTAGTCCTCTACATGGCCCCGGTGATACACAAAACAAAGCCCGCCGAGACAGCGGGCTTCATTCACAATTTTAACCACCGCGCGGGCAAGTTCAGTCCTGTTCAGAATACCCCTGAAAACAAACTTTCAGTTCATGCATCCACCGGTGCTTGTCCGCCTCGGGCGCAAAGCTCGCTTCGATGCTGTTGGCTGCCAGCTTGTAGGCTTGTTGGGCGTTCAGGTGCAGCGCGGCAAAGGTCTGTACATAGTTGTCGTTCAGGTAGCCACCAAAGTAGGCCGGGTCGTCCGAGTTGATGGTCACGCACAGACCGGCGTCCAGCATCTGCCCCAGGTTGTGATCGGCCAGACTTTTAAACACGCACAGCTTGAGGTTGGACAGCGGGCAGACCGTGAGCGGCATCTGGCTGTCGGCCAGACGCTGCATCAACGCGGCGTCTTGGATGGCCTGCACACCGTGATCGATGCGCTCGACCTGCAGCACGTCCAAAGCGCTCCAAATGTAATCGGGCGGGCCTTCTTCGCCCGCGTGGGCCACGCAGTGCAAGCCCAGCTCGCGGGCGCGGGCAAACACACGGACAAATTTTTCGGGCGGGTGGCCCAGCTCGCTTGAGTCCAGGCCCACGCCGATGAAGTGCTCACGCCAGGGCATGGCTTCTTCCAGCGTGGCCAGTGCTTCGTCTTCAGACAGGTGCCGCAAAAAGCACAAGATCAGATCGGCACTGATGTTCAACTGGGTTTGCGCATCGCGGCAAGCGCGGCTCAGGCCTTCGATGACCGCGCCCATGGCCACGCCGCGGGACGTGTGGGTTTGCGGATCAAAAAACAGCTCGGCCCGCACTATATGATCGACCTTAGCTTTTTCAAAATAGGCCCAGGCCATGTCGTAAAAATCCTGCTCGTGCAGCAGCACGCTGGCCCCGGCGTAATACAGGTCCAGAAAACTTTGCAGGTTGGTGAAGGCATAGGCGCTGCGCAAGGCGGCCACATCGGCATAAGGCAGTTGCACCCCATTGCGCTTGGCCAGCGCAAAGATCAACTCGGGCTCCAAAGAGCCTTCTATGTGGATGTGCAGCTCGGCTTTGGGCATGACCCGCAGCAACTCGGGCAAACGCGAATGGGAAACCGCGTGGACTTTGAACATGCTCATTCCTCCTTGAAAAACGCTGCCCGAATCAGGGCTTCGTCCAGTTGGTCAAACGTGGTGTTGTGCCGATCGGTCAAAGGCCCGTAGCCGGGCATCACCTGACCCGACGGCCCGTAACCCACAGCCTTGAACTTCCACTGACCTTGGATCCATTTAAAGTTGCCCACATGCAGGCCGGCGGGGTTGTGCAGGGCGCAGATGCCGTTGTTGACCGAGGTACGAAAAATTGAGTTCATGCCTTATTTTGCATGCACAGCCGGCTGCAAAACCACGAGGCGAAAGTGTCAGTGCAGGGTGACCACTGAAAAGCCCTGTCTGCGGCAAAGCCTGTTGTGTTTTGTCGCCCAAATTACAGTGCATTCCAGTCTTTGTGCAAGTATCAGGTGTTATCTCTCTTTGAAATCTGCACAACCTCACTGGAGTTCCAATGACCCGCATGACCAAGCCCCTGTTTGCTCTTTTGTCTAGCCTGTTGTTGGCTTTTGCCTCACCGCTGATGGCGCAGACTTTTCCCAACAAACCCATCCGCATCATCGTGCCATTCCCACCGGGTGGTGGCAACGATGTGATTGCGCGGGTGGTGGCGCAAAAACTCAACGAACGCTTGGGCCAGCAGGTGGTGATCGACAACCGGGCTGGTGCCAATGGCATTGTGGGTCTGCAGGCCTTGATGCAAGCGCCGGCGGACGGCTACACCCTGGCTGTGGCCGCCGCTGGGCCCATGGCCGTGAACCCCAGCCTCTACGAAAAACTGCCTTATGACCCACTCAAGGATTTCGCCCCCATCACCAACATGGTGAACTTTCCACTGTTGCTGGTCACGCACCCCTCGGTTCCAGCCAAAACAACGCTGGAGTTGATCAACCTGGCCAAATCCAAGCCCAAACAGTTGTTCTTTGCATCCCCCGGAAGCGGCAACTCGGGCCACTTGGCAGGCGAGTTGTTCAACGCGATGGCCAGCGTGCAAACGGTGCATGTGCCCTACAAAGGTCAAGGTCCGGCCTTGACCGATTTGCTGGCTGGACAAGTTCAAATGCTCTACAGCAGCATCCCCTCCGTCATCAACCAGGTGAAATCGGGCCAGCTCAAAGCGATTGCCGTGGGCAGCGCCAAGCGGGTGCCGTCGCTGGCCGACATCCCCACGATTTCAGAAAGCGGCTTGCCGGGCTATGAAGCCTATTCGTGGGTCGGCATCGTGGCACCGGCCAAGACACCGAGAGACATCGTGATGCGGCTGAACCGTGAAATTGTGGACATTCTCAAGTTGCCCGATGTGGCCGAAAAATTGAACCAGCAAGGCGCCTTGCCAGTAGGCGACACGCCCGAGCAATTTGCCAGCTACATCAAGGACGAAATCGCCAAATGGGGCGCTGTCGTGCGCTCGGCCAACATCAAAGCAGATTGAAAATCCAATGAAAAAATCTACCAACAAGAAGCCCAGCACTCAACCCCCATCCGAGGGCTACAAAGCAGGCTTGGCCATGCGCAAAAAAGTGCTGGGTGATGACTACGTCGAGCGCTCATTTGCCAACGCCGATGACCTGAATATGCCATTTCAGGAACTGGCCACCGAGTTCGCCTGGGGCAAAGTTTGGACCCGCCCGGGCCTGACCCTGAAAGAGCGCAGCCTGGCCACGCTGTCGATGTGCATCGCCTTGAATCGACCCGCCGAGATCAAGATTCATCTGCGCGGCGCTGTGCGCAATGGCGTGTCGCGCGAAGAATTGCGCGAGCTGATTTTGCACTCCTTCCTTTACTGCGGCGGTCCTGCGGCTCTGGACGCCTACAAGGCGGTGCGCGACGAGTTGCCGTTGATCGAAGCAGCAGAAAAAGAGGCCAAGAAACTGGCACGCCCAGCCAAGACCAAAGCTGTCAAAAGTCCTGTGGAAACCCCAATCAAAGCCAAAGCCAAAACCCAATCAACGGCCAAAGCCAAGATCAAGACTTGACCGGTTTTTTGCCCCGGCCCTTGGCAGGCGCAATGCCCGCCATGGCCGACAGGACCTCGGCAGTCGACGCCGTGTCTTCCATCGCCAGTCCCAAGGCCATGGCGCTGGTGTAGACGGCGGCGCAGGTCGAGAACAACGGGGTCGGGCAGTCCACCGACTTGGCCATGTCTCCGATCACCTGCATGTCTTTTTGCCAAACCTCGACCTTCATGGTGGGTGGGCTGTATTGGCGCTCCAGCATCATGGGCATGCGCAGCCGCATGACGCCCGTGCCCAGCACCGGGCTGTTGCCAAAGAGATCAAGAACGTCTTGGGGATTCAGCCCCATTTTGCGGGCCAGCGTCACCGATTCAGCATAGGCCACGTTGTAAATGGCCACCAGATGGTTGGCCGCAAACTTCATTTTGGTGCCATTGCCGTAAGGCCCCACAAAGGATACTTTGTCGGTGAACACCTGCAGCACGGGCAAGACTTTGCGGTAGGCCGTTTCCTTGCCACTGACAAAAAACGTCCAAGCTCGCTCTTTGATGCGCACTGCCGTGCCGCTGATGGGTGCATCCAAGGCGGTGATGCCCAACTTGCCCAAGGCTTGGGCGCAAGCATCTTTGTCCGCCATGGGCAAGGTGCTGGTCTCGATGAAGATAGGCTTGTGAGCCCATTGCGCCTTGGGGATAGAAGCGATCGATTCGGTCACTTGAGCCAGCGCTTTCGAGGTCGACAAAGACACGATCACCACATCCGATCGACCCGCCACCTCGGCCGCACTGCTCAGGCACACCCCACCTGCACGCTTGAGGCGGGCTTGGGCTTTGGCATCGATGTCGCAGCCGCAAACCGCATAGCCCTGTTTCAGCAAAGCCTCGGCCATGGTGCCTCCCATGATGCCCAGACCCACAATGCCCACGCGAGGCAAAGCCGCCTTGGTTTTTCCGGACGCGGCCATGGGCTTAACCCGCCACCAGGCCAGCAGCCTTTATGCCCGCGATGCAGATCAGCTCATCCTCATCGCCTGTGCCGCCACTGGCCCCGGCAGAACCCAGGATATGGCCGGCAGAGTCCTTGATGAGAACGGCACCGGGTTGAGGCAAAAACTTGCCCTCAGCGGTAGCGGCCAAGGCGACAAAAAAGTTCGGGTTGTCCTTGGCCCGCTCGGCCAGCGCACGGCTCGACGAACCCATGCCCACGGCGCCCCAGGCCTTGCCGCGCGCGATGTCGAAGCGGAACATGCTGGCACCGTCTTCACGCGAAAAAGCCACCAACTGCCCCGAGGCATCGAGCACCACGATGCCCATGGGTTTGTAATTGGCAGCCCGAGCGGCCTGGATGGCACCTTGCAAAATTTGATGGGCTTGGTTCAAAGTCAGAGCGTTCACAAAAAAATTCCCGATAGAAATAAAAGATGGATTCAGACTATCAGAATCACATGCCAAGCCTGTCTTTTGCTTGACAAAGGTCCGACGCAAAGTGTCATCGCGCAGCGCCTTCAGGCTCTGAGCACCCAGTTAAACCAGCTTGTCCACGGCGCGTGAAGAACTGACCTTCTTTTGGCTAAAGGCCTCGTGTTGCTCCTCCACTTTGTCCAATTCATACAGGTAATTGACCATGAGTCCACCGGCCTGTTGCAGCCCCTTTTTGGACAGGTCAGCGGCCCAATTGATCTGGTGCAGGGTCGCCCCATTGCTCAGGTGGAACTTGCCGACCGCATCGCCCCGGGCTTCGGGGGTCTTGTGCATCAGGTACAGGGCGCACAGGCGCAAGATCGCGGTTTTTTCCTCATCGGCACAGCGATCGGGGTGCCAGCCGGTCTTCAGACGGTCGGCCCAGTTCATGCCGCCCATCGACAGGGTTTTTTGGGCTTCTTGCCATTTTCGGCGCTGCACAGCACTGAGCTTGTCTTCGGGTAATGGCGCGCCCACGTCCAGCCACGCACTCCAACCAGGTATGGGTGACAAGGTGGAGAAAGTTTTCAGGGAGGGCATCTCTTCAATCAATTTTTGCGCCACACGCTTGATCAAAAAATTGCCCAAGGACACCCCTTTGAGACCGGGTTGGCAATTGCTGATGGAGTAAAAAATGGCGGCCTTGAAACTTTTGGGTTCGCCTACCGGGGTCTGTTTGTGAATCAGCCCCGCAATGTCTTTGGCGATGCCGGGCACCAAGGCCACCTCGACAAAAATCAAGGGCTCTCCCGGCAGTTGTGGATGGAAAAAAGCAAAGCAGCGGCGGTCCGGCTGCAAGCGGCGGCGCAAATCGTCCCAACCATCGATGGCATGCACCGACTCGTGCGCAATGATTTTCTCGAGCAGCTGGGCTGGCGAGTTCCAGGTGATTTGGTGCAACTCCAAAAAACCGGGGTTGAACCATGAGCTGAGCAGGTGGTGCATGTCGGCATCTGTGGCGGCAAAAGCCGGGTGCTCTTTCAGATAGGTCAGCAAGGTTTGGCGCATCTTCAAGATGGTCGAGGTGCCCGCAGGTGCCCGGTTCACGCGCCGCAGCAGCTCTTGCCTAGGCGGCTCTACGGTCTGGCACAAATGGATCAGGCTGGCCTCATTGCGTTCAGCGTTGTATTTGTTGGCGGCATCCAGAACCATGGCCGGGTCCGGGTTGAACTGGCTGGACAGGAAATGGAAAAAGTCGATCTGGCTGCGCATGTCCAGGTGCTCGTAATGGTCGATCAACTTCACGGCCATGCTCTGCGCATTGGCCTCTCCCCTTGCACTCAGCAGCTTTTTGGCGCTGAGTTTGGCCGCATCGAGTTGCTTGTTTTGAATGAAGCGTTCCAGCATGATGGCCCTTTGGTGTCTCGGTAGTTGGTTTGATTTGATGCCGATAGAAATCTTCTCAGAGCTTACTCCTCACACAACATCAATAGCCTATTTTTGACGCTAAATCACGGAGATAGCGTTAAATAACGACAGTAGAGCCATTTTTATTATGCACGCGCGAATTGTGTGCATCCCAAAGTCTCAACGGTTTTGAAAATCGCCCCGCTCCATCCACCACGACACCGCAAACCCGACCACCAAAGCCCAGAAGGCCGCGCCGATGTTGAAAAGTCCGATGTCTGCCACTGTGACCAGTAAACTGACCAGTGCGCCCAGCGAAAATTTGCCTGCACCAAACGAGGCCACAAACGCGCCTTGCAGTACGCGCAACATGGCCAGACCACCCAGCACCATGATGAATTCTTTGGGCGCGGCCAGCATGAGCCCGGTGAAAGTGGGCGCCATGAGGCCAAACAGCACCGCCAGCACACCAAACATCAACGCGCCTGTGTAATGGCGATGCTTGTCGCCCGACGAGGTGAGCAACCCATTGGTGGGGCCGGTCAGGCATGTGCTGACCGCGCCAAACACCGCGCTGACCGCCGCGCCCACACCGCAGGCCACGGCAATCATGTTGACGGGGGGCTCGTGCCCCGCGTTTTTGAGCACCGCCACACCCTGCCCGTTTTGCACCACCAGCACGGTGATGGCCAGCGGCACCACCAACTCCAGCATGGCGGCAAACGACCAGACTGGCACTTGAATGACCGGCTGCACCAAACTCAGCTGCCCCACGGCCGAGGCGTCCAGCCTGCCCGACACCGCCACCGCCAAAGCCCCCACCAACAAAGCGCCGATGACAGGCGGCAGGCGCTTGCCCCAATCGGCACGCGCGGAGAGCAACAAAAACACGGCCACCATCGGGGCTGCAATGGCCACATCGCTTTGCAGCGCCCGCACGATGTCGAGACCAAAGCGCAAAAACACCCCAGCCACCATGCCCATGACGATCGGCATGGGCAAAGCCGCCATCAAACGCTTGACCCAACCACTCAAGCCCAACACCAGCACCAAAGCACTGGTGACATAAAAGGCACCGATCACCTCGGGAAAGGTCAGGTGCTGCAAGGCCGGGCCGACCAGCACAGAGCCCGGAATCGTCCAGCCAAAGGCCAGCGGCGTGGTGTAACGCCAGCTCATCAGCATGCTGACCAGGCCGTTGACAAAAAACACCCCGAACACCCAGGACGCCAACTCTTGTGGCGACAAGCCACCCCGGGTGCCCACCGCCAACATCACCGCCACAGGGCCAGTGGCCGCAAAAATAAAGCCAATCAGCGCATTGGCGGCGTAGGTGCTGCCAAAGTCGGACAGGATTTGTCGCCAAGTGCGTTGGGGCAACAGGGGGTTTTCAAGTTGATTCAGCAAAGACCATTCCCTTCAAAAATAAAGCCGCAACAGACTCAAGTCAATTGCCGCACCACAGCTTGTAACTGCGGCGCAATGTGTTGGCGCAACCAGGTCTCATCGAGTTCACGCCCTTGAAAAGAGCAGTTGATGGCGGCCAATTCCCCACGGTTGATGCGCCCCAAAGGCACAGCCACGGCTTGAACATCGGCGAAAACTTCCCCCACGGAAACGCAGCAGCCATATTTTGGATATTGCTGCAAATTTTCCATCA
>Ga0247843_1002061_pt1 | contig 38125 bp, 34 predicted proteins | sample LaCruzMarch2017__FD_192420 | JGI IMG/M metagenome (GOLD analysis project Ga0247843, IMG submission 192420) | Freshwater microbial communities from meromictic Lake La Cruz, Castile-La Mancha, Spain - LaCruzMarch2017_8m | ecosystem: Environmental > Aquatic > Freshwater > Lake | place: Spain...
CGACGCCCCGCCGGGGGTCACGACCCGCGCCCTCCGTCGTCTTTCTCCAGCGCCGGGCCGACCCGATGCAGGGAGCTCGAACGCGACCGCCGCGGAACTCGGTGCCGAGCGTCTCTTGCGCCAAGACGAGCATGTAGGGACGAAAGTTGGCCCGCATGCGGTCAGCGTATGCGCCGCGGGCTTGGGCCCCCCGCTGCGAATCCAGAGATCCTGACCTGAGAACGTCCTCGTGATGCCTCCCGCACGACCTCTCCGCCGAATTCCAACGTAGTTCTTGTCTTCAACCCGCCGCGAGCCGGAGTTCTGGCATCACTTCGATTGCACGGCGCCGCATCCAAACGCGGCAAAATCGCTGGCAAACCAGTTCTCAGGTCAGGATCTCTGGAATCGGCGCCGATGGAACGCGATCGACCCCCGGTGTGTCAACGATCGCGTCGAGGTCAGGTCGACGGGACCGGCTCGCCGCGGTCGCTCGGCGCCCGCTGCCGCGAAAGGAGCAGGCAGATCAGAGCCGCTGCGCCCGCGAAGAGGAGCCCGATGCGGAAGCTCTCCGGTCGGTAGCGATACACGATGCGGTGGGCGCCGGGTTGCACCCAGACGCCGCGGAGACAGCCGTTCACGCGGTGGATGACGACGCCTCGGCCGTCGATCTCCGCGTCCCACCCCTCGCTGAAGACATCGCTAAGGATGAGGAGTCCGGGGGCCGTCGTTTGAGCCGAGAGCGTCACCCGGTTGGCGAGATACTCGGTGATACGCACCCGCTCCCGCTCATCGGGTGGCGCCGCAGTCGGTGACAACACAAGGTCATCGGTCCCCACTTCATCGTTGAGGACGGCCGTACGCTGCAGGTCGAGGTCCGCGCGGCCGAGCAGCGAGAACGTGACGCCCATCGAGCGTGCCCTGCGGACCTCGTGGACGATCCACGCTCGCGGCAGCACCGCCGTGTGCTCCCACACGTTGACCTCCGCACCGTACACCAGCCGATAGGGCGGAGCGGTCGCCTCGTCGCCGTGTGTGATGGGGACATCGAGGCGCACGTTGCGAGGCGTCGCGACATACCGCACGCCAAACATCGCGTAGATTCGTGCGGCGCGCTGCATGTTTGCGATCGCGGGGGCGAGTCCATTGGGCAGATACGAGCCCTCGGTGACTCCCGTCAGCCACATGCCGACACCCCAGGCCCGATGCGATGGAGAACGTGATGGCTCCAACATCCACATCGACATGTCGTGGAAGGCCGATACCCCGAGCGCGACGATGTAGTGGACGTCGTAGAGTCCGACCGCGCTGGCGTAGTTGGGAAAGAGCACTCCGCCGATGCTCGTAACGCGGTGGTGACCCGCCCTGGCGCGCACGTACGTCACCCATGGCGCGGGCGTGAACGGATCTCTCCGTGGCGGCAGACCTCGGGGAGACGTGAGGTCGATGACCGCCAGGCTGACGCCCACCGCGGCGCTCGACAGGGCGGCGAAGCGCACCCTGCCGAACACCAGAGCGACCGCGGTGGCCGTGCAGAAGAGGGAAGGGATGACTCCGGCGTTCAGCCACGCCGAGCCGTAGCCTCGCGGGACCGCGAGCGCGAGCTCTCCCATCGCGAGCGCGAGGAGTGCGAGGCCAGCTCGTCGCGAGTGCGCGCGGCGCAGCGAGATCCAGAGGGAGAGCGTGAGGGTGATCGCGGCGACGAGCACCGCCACCGCCGCGCGGGACGCGAAATGGGCGTCGGGCAGCGTAGGGAGGAACTGCTCGCGTGGCAGCTCGGGATGGTCGAAGCAGAAGGCCCACGCCGCGCGAAGCGCGCACGCGACGAGCGCGAGGAGGGCGAGGCGAAAGAGCCACGGCTTCGGAAGCGGGGGGGTCTGATCAGACGATCCCGCGAGGAGCGACTGGGCCGCGAAGCCGGCGGCGAGTGCGAGCGAGAGCACCCAGATCGGACCGGCCCAGCGTGGCGTCCAGACCTGATCGAAGACTGGGAGGTGGCCGATCCAGGCGAAGGGCGGGACGCCAAGGTCCTTGAGGAGTACCAACGCTGCGCCGCCGGCGGTGAACGCGATCTCCCGGCGCCACGTTCGCCCTCGCGCGAAGGCGGCGAGGACGAGCACCCAGGGGAGAACGCCGCTGAATCCGCCGAGGTAGTCCCATCGACCGTTGAGCGGAAGGTCGACCGGATACGCAGGTTGCTGGAAGAGATTGGGGAGCCAGATACCAGGCAGGTAGGACCAGGGTGTCGGGCTCCTGACGCCCATCGAGCCGCCTGCGGGGTGGATGTGAAACGCGTGCGAAGCGTACTCCGCGAAGGGGATGAGCAGAGGGGCCGCGAGGAGAATACCGAGGGCGCTCCCCGCGAAGTACCATGCGAGGTTTCGGGCGCCCTCGCGACCGTGCAGCGATACCGCGCGAAAGAGCGTCCAGAAGCCGCCGTACGCCAGGGCGAAGAACGCCGTCTCGGGTTGACCGCCCAGGAGCACGAGCGCCGTCGCGACTGCGACGAGTGCCGCGTTCGATGAGCGTCGGTCGACCGCGATGTGATCGACGGCGTAGAGCAGGGCGGGCGCGACCATCGCGACGTTGGCGTACTGCTCGAGGTTCAAGAACCACGTGAACGTCCCCGAGAGCATGTAGAGGGCACCGCCGAGGAGCGCCGAGGGGGTCGAGCCGAGCAGGCGTCGGAGGAGGGCCCACGCGAAGAGTCCGGCGATCCACGCGCGTCCCAGGAGGAAGAAGTCCCAAGTCCACGTCGGCGATAGGTCTTCGAGAATCTGGTACGGGAACAGGATCCGACTGCTGTACTGCGCGAGGAAGGGCACGCCGGCGGCCTGGTGAGCGTCCCAGAGCGGGACCTCGCCGCGACGCCAGATCTCGCCGGCGAGGTGGTTCTCGGGCCACTCCATGTAGGCCGTCGTCCCAAGGTCGATGTCGAGCGTGGGTACCGGTCTGCGCCCCGGAAGTGGCTCTGGCCCTGACAGTTTGTACGGATAGAGGAGCGAGGGCTGCTGCGAGCGCCCCATCAACACGACGGGCAGGTGTACGACAGAGAGCAGGAGCGCGAAGAGCAGGCCGACCCGCGACCACTCCCTCCACGAAATCGATGGCGCCGCCGTGCCGTTCACCATAGCGGGCTGCTTATCAGAGCCGTGCGGCGGGGTGCCAGTGCCATCCAATCTCCCTGGAATTTGGCCAGCGGCGATGGCGGAGATCTTCTTGAGCGACGACCCTTCGTGCTATGATAGGCACACGCTCTGGCCTACGCAGACGAAGGCATCCATGACCGGCTCGCCCGAGACCATCACCTACGACGACGTCGCTCGCTCCTACCGAGAGAACCTCGTTACCCGGCTGCGCGGATTCCGGGCGGGGCCCGAGTTTCTCGACGCCTGGGTCGACGAAGAAGACACCGTCCAATCGCTCCTCTACATGTTCGAGGCGGCGCGTGCTCACGGGCTTCCTCGCCTGCGGGTCGTACTTTCCGCGGAGACCGCCGCCCGCATCGACCGCGACGCGCTCCTCCGCGGAGTCGCCCGCCTCGGCAGCGTCGTCGCCTCCGACGACACCTCCCTCGACGTCCGTTTCGAGGCCGCGACCACATCGCCCGTGGAGGTCCTCGCGCCAGAGCGCGTCACCTCGCGTGAGACCGCCCACCTGGAGAACCGCACCCCCGAGGCCCCGCGCGACGACGCCTTCGCCTGGACCATCGACGCCGTTTACGAGCGGGCCGTCGCGACGGGCGCCTCCGACCGCACGCACGAAGGCCGCCCCGACCTCGCCGGCGTCCAGGTGTTCGCGACCGCGACGGTCGACAATGTCACGCTGCGCGCGTCGATCGATCCGAGCGATCACCGCGTCTGCGAGGCTCGCTACGAGGGGGCCTCCGGCGACGTCCAGCGCTCCCTGCTCCAGGCTCTCTGCGGCGCCCTCGAAGGGGTGTCGCTGCGCGAGGGCAGCGACCACGCGGTGATCCGGCTGGAGCACGCGCTGCGCGACCGGTCGCTCGCCCGGCCCGTCGCGGGCATCGTTCTGCCGGAGAACGCTTCGCCAGCGTTTCGCCCCCTGCTCGCGCTCGCCCGGGGACTGCTCGCTGACTACCAGGCCCAGGGGCACGACCCGGGCGTCGACAACACCTTCGCGCCGCCGCCCGCGGCCGCCTGGGAGGGCCTCGACGCGAAGGCCCAGCGCGACGCGGTGCAGCGCTCCGTGGAGCGCGCCGCGGTCGACGAGGGACTCGCGCCCGACGCCGTGGCGTGCTTGAAGGTCGCGCAGGGCGAGCGGGTGATCCTCGCCTGCACCGACGCGGCGTCGCGCGACGCCAGGCCCTCGCTGCTGATGCGCCTGGAGGCGAGGCTCAAGGCCGACCTCGACCCCTCGTTGCACGTGTCTCTGGAAGAGCGCAAAGACGCGAACAAGCTCCGCCGGCTCTGAAAGGACTGTAGGACCCCCAATGTCCGGAATGACCGATCACACCGAGCTTATCCTCGACGGCACCAAGCTGGCCTGGCACATGGACCGGGTGAGCGCGTGGGAGCGCGGCGAGCGCATCGCGCCGATCACCATCGACATGGCCCTCACCCGGGCGTGCAACTACGGGTGCCACTTCTGCTACGCGATGCTCCAGGAGAACGACCGGCAGTCGATCACCCGCGACGTGATCACCGGGTTCCTCGACGACTGCGCCGAGATCGGCGTGCGCGGCATCAGCCTCGTCTCCGACGGGGAGAGCACCATCTCGCCGGTGTTCACCGACGCGGTGGTGCACGGGAGCCGCAAGGGCCTCTCGATGGCGTGCGGCACCAACGGCTTCGTGCTCAACCGCCGCAAGCTCGAGGAGGTGCTCCCGCATCTCACGTACCTCCGCGTGAACATCTCCGCGGGCGAGCGGGCGCGCTACGCCGAGATCATGGGCACGAAGGAGGAGTGGTTCGACCGGGTCTGCCAGAACATCCGCGACATGGTGGACATCAAGCGCACCCACAACCTCCCGGTGACCATCGGGCTACAGATGGTGCTGATGCCGCAGTACGCCGACCAGGTGATTCCGCTCGCCCGCCTCGGCAAGGAGCTTCGGCCCGACTACCTGATCATCAAGCACTGCAGCGACGACGAGGAGGGCAACCTGGGGGTGGACTACGGCGCCTACGAGCGGCTCCACGAGACCCTCCGCGAGGCCGAGGCCCTGTCCGACAGCGGGTACTCGGTGCGCGTGAAGTGGTCGAAGATCCAGGCCGAGGGCAAGCGGAGCTACCAGCGCTGCTACGGCGCGCCCTTCATGCTGCAGATCTCGGGCTCGGGCCTCGTGGCGCCCTGCGGGATGCTCTTCAACGAGCGGTATAAGAAGTTCCATATCGGCAACATCGTGGAGACCCGCTTCAAGGACCTGTGGTCGAGCGATCGGTACTGGGAGGTCATGAACTACCTCGCCTCACCGTCGTTCAACGCGCAGAAGATGTGCGGGTCGCTGTGCCTCCAGCACAAGGTCAACGAGTTTCTCGACGAGCGCCGCAAAGGGAGGCTGCCCATCGTGGAGCCGTCGGGGCCGCCGCCCGCCCACCTCTCCTTCGTATGAGCGAGGCGACGGACGTGTCGGCCAGGCCCACGATCTCGGTGATCATCCCCGCCCTCAACGAGGCAGCGAACATCGCTGACGCCGTCCGCGAGGCGACCGCGGCGCTCGGCGCACGATTCTCCGACTACGAGATCCTGCTCTTCAACGATGGGAGCAGCGACCGCACGGGCGAGATCATGGACGACCTCGCGCGCGCCGACCCCCACCTGCGGGTGTTTCACCACGACCGTCCGCGCAACCTCGGCGGGGTCTACAAGCACGGCATCGAGGAGGCCCGCTTCGAGTACGTGATCATGGTGCCCGGCGACAACGAGAACCCCGGGAGCGCCCTCCAGGCCCCCTTCGACGCGCTCGGCCAGGCCGATATGGTGCTGCCCTATTCGACCAACCTCCACGCGCGCCCGTGGATCCGCAGGGTCGGCTCGGTGGGGTACACGGCCCTCGTGAACGCGCTCTTCGGCGGCGGCGTGCGGTACTACAACGGCACCGTGATCCACCGGCTCGAGAACCTCCGCGCGATCACCGTACGCACCAGCAGCTTCGCCTACCAGACGGAGATTCTCGTCAAGCTGTTGCGTCGAGGGGCGTCCTTCGTCGAGGTGGGCATCCAGATCGAGCCGCGGCAGGGCGCCCGCTCCCACGCGCTGCGAGTGAAGAACCTCGTGGCCGTGCTCGAGGCGCTCACCGACCTGTGGGTCGACGTCCACCTCCGCGATCGCTCGCCGCGTCAACCCCGCTACACCTAAGTCCCTCCAAGGAACCCCCTCCGATGCGATGTCTGGTCACGGGCGGTCTCGGCTTCATCGGCTCCCACCTCGTCGACCGGCTGCTCGCCGACGGCCACGACGTGCGCGTCGTCGACGACCTGTCGACCGGTCGCGCGGAGAACCTTGCCTGCCACCGCGGCCACGCCCGCCTCGAGGTGGTGCTCGGCGACGTCTCCGACCCTGCCGTCGCGACGCGCGCCTGCGAGGGCGTCGACCGGGTCTTCCACCTCGCGGCGCTGGCCGACATCGTCCCGTCGATACAGCGCCCGCTCGACTACCACCGCGCCAACGTCGACGGCACCGCTGCGGTGGTCGAGGCGGCCCGCAGGGCAGGGGTGAAGCGCCTCGTCTACGCGGCCTCGTCGTCGTGCTACGGGCTCCCCGACGTCGTCCCGACCCCGGAGACCTCGCCGCTGCGTCCCGAGTATCCGTACGCGCTGACGAAGTACATCGGCGAGCAGTACGTGCTGTTCTGGTCGAAGGTCTATCGCCTCCCAGCGGTCTCGCTGCGCTTCTTCAACGTGTACGGGCCGCGCGCCCGCACCTCGGGGACCTACGGCGCCGTCTTCGGGGTGTTTCTCGCGCAGAAGCTCGCGGGTCGGCCGTACACCGTGGTGGGCGACGGCACCCAGACGCGCGACTTCACGTACGTCACCGACGTGACCGACGCGATCGTGCGCGCGGCGGAGTCCGACGTCACCGGCGAGGTGTTCAACATCGGCAGCGGTGGGACGTACAGCGTCAACCGGCTCGTCGAGCTGCTGGGCGGCGAGGTGGTGCACGTGCCCAAGCGCCCGGGTGAGCCCGACTGCACCCTCGCGGACATCACGAAGATCGGCGCGGCGCTCGGATGGGCGCCGAAGGTCACCTTCGAGGAGGGCGTGAAGGCGATGCTCACCCACATCGAACACTGGCGCGCCGCCCCCGTGTGGACGCCATCGTCCATCGAGGAGGCCACGCGCGACTGGTTCAGCTTCCTCTCGCCGGCAGGGAGCGGATCATGACGGCCCCCCGTGACGACTCGTTGGACGACACCGCCAACCGGGTGCAGATGCACAGCGAGCCCCCGCCCGCGATGGAGCCGCGGTTGCCGGAGGGGATCACCCGCGAAGCCGAGGCCTTCCTGCGGCAGTTCCGCGTGCTCTACTCCGCCGACGATGTGATCGGAAAGCTTCGCGATCTCAGCAAGTTGAAGGTGCTCGTGCTCGGCGACACCATCATCGACGAGTACCACTTCGTGCGCCCCTACGGCATGCCGACCAAGGCCGCCGTGATCGCCGCGCAATTCGAGAACGCGGAGGTCTACGCGGGCGGCGTGCTCGCGGTCGCCAACCACGTGGCGGGCTTCTGCGACGACGTGCACCTCGTGACCGTGCTCGGCACCGACGACTCCCGAGAGGCGTTCATCCGCAGCAACCTCCGGCCGAACATCACCCCGAAGCTTTTCACGCAGCCCGGCGTGCCCACCACGGTGAAGCGCCGGTACCTCAGGAAGTTCCTCCTGCAGAAGCTCTTCGAGGTGTCGTTCTTCGACGACCACCCGCTGCGGCCCGACGTCGAGCACGAGGTGTGCGACCACCTCGACCGGACGCTCGGCGACTACGACCTGGTGATCTCGTCGGACTTCGGCCACGGCTTCGTCACCCGGGCGATCATCGACCTGCTGTGCGCCAAGGCCCGGTTTCTCGCGGTCAACACCCAGCTCAACTCCATCAATTTCGGCTACCATGTGGTCACCCGCTACCCGAGCGCCGACTACGTCTGCATCGACGAGGAGGAGACCCGCATGGCCTGCCGCGACCGGCAGAGCCCCGTCGAGAACCTCATCCGCCCGCTCTCGCGCGAGCTCCGCGCGCAGGTGATCACCGTCACACGCGGCCACCACGGCTCGCTCACCTGGCGGGCCGGCCAGCCCTTCGCGCACGTCCCTGTCCTCTCGCGCCAGGTGGTCGACACGGTGGGCGCCGGCGACGCGTACCTCTCGGTCGCCGCCCCCTGCGCGTGCGCGGGCTTCCCGCCAGACCTTGTCGGCTTCGTCGGCAACGCGGTCGGCGCCCTCGCCGTGCGCATCGTCGGTAACGCCCAGCCCGTCCAGCCCGACATGCTCTACGACTTCATCCGCGCGATCTTGAGGTAATCCGAGCCATGACCACCGAACGCAGGGACTTCGCCCGGCGCTACATCGCCGGCCTCATGCAGGTGATCGAGGCGCTCCCGCTCGACGCCATCGACCACGCGCTCGCCACCCTGGAGCAGGCCTACGACGAGGGCCGGCAGGTGTTCCTCGCCGGCAACGGCGGCAGCGCCGCGACGGCGTCGCACATGTGCAACGACCTCGTGTGGGGGCTCGCGCAGATCGACCGGCCGAGCTTTCGCGCCATCGCGCTCACCGACTGCGTGCCGCTCATGACGGCCATCTCCAACGACCGCTCGTACGACGAGATCTTCGCGGTGCCGCTGCGCGCCCTGGCGAAGTCGGGCGACCTCCTGGTGGTCATCACCGGGAGCGGCAACAGCCCCAACGTCGTGCGCGCCGTCGAGGTCGCGAAGGAGCTGGGCCTCGTCACGGTGGGCTTCCTCGGCAGGGGCGGCGGCAAGGTCGGCGCGATGGTCGACGTGCCCGTGGTGGTGCCCTCGGACGACTACGGCCCCATCGAGGACATCCACATGATGTTCGACCACCTGACGATCTCGTACTTCCGTCAGCGCAGGGCCGCGGCGCGTTGAGGGCCCTGGTGCTCTGTGCGGGTCACGGGACCCGCCTCGGCGAGCTCACCCGAGAGGTCCCCAAGCCTGCGCTCCCCATCGGTGACGACGCGCTCATCGGCCACACGCTCCGGCAGCTCGGCGCGCAGGGCTTCACCGACGTCGCGATCAACCTGCACTTCAAGCCCGAGGTCATCGAGGCTCACGTCGGGGACGGCTCGCGGTACGGCGTGCGCGTGCGGTACGCATACGAGCCAGCGTTGCTGGGCACCGCCGGGGCCGTGCGAAACCTCGCGGACTTCCTCGGCCGCGACGAGGACTTCGTGGTGCTCTACGGCGACCTGCTCCTCGACGAGGACCTCGGACGCATGGTGGCCCGGCACCGGGAGCGCGGGGCGGCGGCGACGCTGCTCCTGCACCAGCGCCACGGGTCGAACAGCCTCGTGCAGATGGACGACGACCAGCGGATCACGGGCTTCATCGAGCGGCCCGACGCGGAGGCCCGGGCGCGCCACCCCTTCCCGTGGGTGAACTCGGGGGCGCAGGTTCTCCACCGACGAATGATCGCGCTCATCCCCGAGGTCGGCCCGTCCGACCTCCCTCGCGACGTGTTCGGCCCGGCGATCGGACGCGAGCGTATCGAGGGCTACCCCCTCACGGGCTACCGCTGCGCCATCGACTCGCCCGCGCGCTATGACGAGGCGAGGGCTGGCTACGCGGATGGCCGGTACCGTGCCGCACGTCGACCGTGAGTTGCGCGTGTGGCACCGCGGACGGGCGTGTTAGCGTGCCCCAACCCCCTCAAGACACCTGAAACCATGCGAGACCCGTTTCGGATCGACAGCGAGAAGATGTCCCTCCACCCCCGGCGCGTCGCCCAGTGGCTCGACGCGAGGGACGACTGGGAAAAGGCCCGCGAGGTCTTCCCCATCTACGTCGAGGTCTCGCCGGTGGGGTACTGCAACCACGAGTGCACCTTCTGCGGCGTGGACTACATGCTCGACCGCCCCGAGAAGCCCAGCCTCAAGCCCGAGGTGATGACCGCGCTCCTCGGCGACATGCGCGCCCACGGCGTGATGAGCGTGATGTTCGCCGGCGCGGGCGAGCCGCTGCTGTACAAGCCGCTCGCCGACGCCATCGTGCACGCCGATCGAATCGGGCTCGACACGTCCATCACCACCAACGGCGTGCTGCTCAACGAGGCCTTCGCGCACAAGACCCTGGGCGCCGAGCGCCTCCGCTGGATCAAGGTCTCGATCAACGCCGGCGACCGGGATACCTACGCGCGTATTCATCGCACGAAGCCCAACGACTTCGACAAGATGCTCGCCAACCTCGAGGCCGCCGCCAACCTGCGTGAGAAGCTCGGGTCGAAGTGCACCCTGGGCGCGCAGATGGTGGCCCTCCCCGACGTGCGCGGCACCGACCCGAAGCGCCCGCTGGTGCCCGTGCACTGGCCGTCCAACTACGACTCGGCGCCGAAGCTCGCGAGTCGGCTGCGCGACGCGGGCGTCGACTACCTCGTGGTGAAGCCGTACTCGCAGCACCTGATGAGCAGCGACACCCGCGTCTACGAGGGCACGGTGTACCCCGACGCCGCCGCGTGGGCGCAGGACCTCCACTCGTACGCGACCGAGCGCTTCAGCGTCGTGGTGCGGTACCAGACGATGGGCGAGCTCGAGCGCGTCGAGCGCGGCTATGAGAAGTGCCACGCGACGCCCTTCCACTGGGCCTACGTCGAGGCCGACGGGGAGGTGTGGGGCTGCAGCGCCTATCTCGGCCGCGACGAGGGCGACCACCACTACGGGGACGATCGTTTCCGATATGGAAACATCAACCAGTCGTCGTTCGCCGACGTGTGGCGCAGCGACCGGCGCAAGGCCTGCTGGGCGTACGTCCGCGACGGGCTCAACATCACCGAGTGTCGGCAGAACTGCCGGATGCACCAGGTCAACCTCCACCTCGAGTCGGTGCTCTCCCCGGGGCCGCACGCCAACTTCATCTGACCGAAGCGATCGACCCGCGATGACGACCACGACCCCGCACGACTTCGAGCTCTACCGCCGCCTCGTCCTCGTGCGCCGCGTCGAGGAGTGGATCATCGACCAGTACGCCGAGCAGAACGCGTACTTCGCGCGCAAAGAGGAGCCTCCCCTCTCCATCCGCTGCCCGACGCACCTCTCCATCGGCCAGGAGGCCGCCGCGGTGGGTGTCTGCGCAGCGCTGGGCGCGGGCGACGCCGTGTACAGCACCCACCGCTGCCACGCGCACTACCTCGCGCGGGGAGGCTCGGTCGACCGGATGATCGCCGAGCTCTGCGGCAAGGTGACGGGGTGCTCGAAGGGCAAGGGCGGCTCGATGCACCTCATCGACGTCGACGCGGGGATGTATGGCGCGTCCGCGGTGGTGGGCGGGTCGATCCCGCTGGCGGTCGGCGCGGCGCTCGCGGCGAGCATGCAGGGCCGCCCCGGCGTGGGCGTGGCCTTCTTCGGCGACGGCGCCGTCGAGCAGGGGATCTTCCACGAGAGCATGAACCTCGCTTCGCTGCGCCGCCTGCCCGTGATCTTCGTGTGCGAGAACAACTTCTACGCGACGCTCTCCCACGTCTCCACCCGGCAGCCCCTCGGCATCGCGCAGCGCGCGGCCTCGTACGGCATGCCGGGCGTGTGCGTGGAGGGCGTCGATGTCCGCGACGTGCTGCGCGCCGCGTCCGAAGCCGTCGCGAGGGCAAGGGCGGGCGACGGGCCGACGCTGCTCGAGGTGAAGGCCTACCGTTGGATGTCCCACGTCGGGACGGAGTTCGACACGGGCAAGATGCTCCGCAGCGCCGGCGAGCTTGACGGCTGGCGAGAGCGCTGCGCCGTCGCGCACATGCGACGCGCGCTGGAGGCCGATGGCGTCGCGGCGTCGCGGCTCGACGGCGTCGACGACGAGGTTCGCGCGGTGATCGCCGAGGGAATCGCGTTCGCGCGGGCGAGCGCGGAGCCCGTGGCCGACGACCTGTTCAATGACCTTGCGGGGGAGGCACCGACATGGCGCGGGTGATCGCCTACAGCGACGCGCTCGCGGAGGCCACGATGATGGCCATGGAGCGAGACCCCAGCGTGTTCGTCATGGGCGTCGGAGTCGATGACCCGGGGGGAATCTTCGGCTCGACGCGGGCGCCGTACCTCCGCTTCGGGGACGCGCGGGTCTTCGACACGCCCATCAGCGAGTGCGCGCTCACGGGAGTCGCGGTCGGCGCCGCGATGAGCGGAATGCGCCCGATGATGGTTCATGCGCGCAACGACTTCCTGCTGCTGACGCTCGACCAACTCGCGAACCACGGCGCCAAGTGGAGCTACATGGCCGGCGGACGGCTCAAGGCCCCGGTCGTGGTGCGCGCCGTCATCGGCCGCGGGTGGGGGCAGGCCGCGCAGCACTCGCAGAGCCTCCAGGCCGTGGTGGCGCACTTCCCCGGCCTGCAGGTCATCATGCCGGCGACCCCCTACGACGCGAAGGGGATGCTGCTTTCGGCGCTCACCGGCGACTGGCCCGTGGTGTGTATCGAGCACCGCTGGAGCTTCGGGCAGACTGGCGAGGTGCCCGAGGAGTTCTACACCGTCCCGATCGGCGAGGCGCACGTGGCGAGGCCAGGGCGTGACGTCACCGTGGTGGCCATCTCGCAGATGGTGGGCGAGAGCTTGAAGGCGGCGTCGCTGCTCGCGGCGCAGGGCGTCGAGGCCGAGGTGATCGACCTGCGCTCGATTCGACCCTGGGACGTCGAGGCCGTGTGCGCGTCGGTGCAGCGCACTGGGCGCCTCGTGATCGCCGATACCGGGTGGGTCACCTTCGGCGTGGGCGCGGAGATCTCCGCGAGGGTGAGCGAGCGCCTGCTCCATGAGCTCCGCGCGCCGGTGCGAAGGGTGGGACTGCCCGCGGTGCCGACCCCGTGCGCGCCGGTGCTCGAGCGCGCGTACTACCCCGGCGCGGACGACGTCGCCCGGGCCGTGCTCGAGGTCATGCGCGGCGCGTCCACGGGCGAGGGTCTCGACAGCGCCGCCGAGTCCAGGCTCCACAAGCCCTTCCATGGCCCCTTCTGATCGGGACGAGCGCCACCGCGGCGTCGGGTGGTGGCTCGTCCCGGCCCTCCTAGGCACGCTCGCGCTGGCGTGCCTCCTCGCCCTGGGATCGACCTTCTTCGGGGGCTTCGCGCTCGACCTGAGCACCGTCGACCTGCCCCACCCCCGGCAGGTGAACTTCCTCATGTACTGGTCGTCGCTCGGGGCCATCGCCGCGCTCGCGCTGACCGTCTCGCTCGCCCGCCTCGCCGCCACGCCCCGCGGCTATGCCTCGCTGCGCCGCGCCTGGAACGCCGCCGACGACAACGCCTGGATCGCCCTGGCCTCGCTGCTTGCGTTCGTGATCCCACTCGTCGTGCGCTACGGCGTGACGCAGGAGGCGTCGCTCACCGATGACGAGGCCTGCTACCTGTTCTCCGCGCGCCTCCTGGCGAGCGGGAGGCTCTGGGTGGCATCGCACCCCATGCGTGAGTTCTTCCGCCACGACTTCATGGTGGTCGATGGACGGTACTTCTCGCAGTACTTCCTGGGCTGGCCCGCCCTGCTCGCGCCTGGCGTCCTCGTTGGCCGACCGGATCTCGTGAACCCGCTCCTCGCGGCGCTCACCGTCCCCGCGATCGCCTTCACGGCGAAGCGCCTCGCGGGCTCTATGGCCGCGCGCATGGCGGCCCTGATCTTCGTCACATCACCCGCCCTGATGGTCGCGCCAGCGACGCTGATGTCGAACACGAGCTGCCTCTGCGCCCTCTCGTGGCTGGCCTTGTGCGCGCTCCGCAGCCGCGACGACGAAGCGCCGCTCTGGTCGCACGCAACGGTGGGAGCGCTGGCCGGCGTCGCGTTCTTCATCCGTCCGACGGCGGCCGCTAGCGTCGGGCTCCCCGTGCTCGTCTGGTGGGCCTCGGGCGTGCGCTCCCATCCCGCGCCCGCGAGAGCACTCGCAGCCTTCGCTGCGCCATCGCTGGCGCTGGCGGCGCTCTTCCTGACGGTGAACAAGCTCCAGACCGGCTCGATGACGACGGTGGCGTATCAGCACGCCGCGAGGGTGTTTCGCGAGTCGGGCTCGCAACTGACCATCGTGTGGGCCGGGGATCGTCAGCGCTACCTGCGCGACGCCGCCGTCGTGCATTTCATGTTCGAGCGAAGCGCGACGGACGCGCTGGCCTGGCTGACCGCGGGGCTCTTCCGCTTTCAGGCTGCCGTGCTCGGGTGGCCATGCGCGTGGCTGCTGCTCCCGCTCGCACCTCGTGGGGCCACGCGGCGCCTGCTCCTCGCGATGATCGGCCTCTACGCTGCGGTTCACCTCGGTGTTCTTGACCCGGGCGTCGAGTATTTCGGCCCGCATCACTTCTTCGAGCTCGCGCTCCCCTTCGTCCTGCTGACGGTGATGGGCGCGGCGGCGCTGCATCGCTGGTCCCGCGGGGTCGGCGCGGGCGCTGCTGGTCCGGCACGCCGAGCGATCGGCTTCGCGGCGCCCGCGATGGTGGTCGTGATGGCTTCGCTCAGCGCCGGAATCCACCTGCCGCTGCGGCTCGTCGGAATCCGCCGGGTGGCCGCCGACGCACGGGCACCCCTCGAGGCCGTCGAGCGGGCGAACCTACGCCGCGCGGTGGTGTTCGCGCAGGTGCCCTTCCACCCGCCGATGCAGTGCTACCAGGGTCGAGAGAGGCACCTGGTGCTGTGGCACCCGCTCAACCACCCCGACCTCGGCGATACCGTGCTCTGGGTGAACCACGTCGATGTCGCCAGCGACCAACGCTTCCTCGCGACGCTCCCCGGCCGACGGGGCTACGTGCTCCACTGGTCGCGGGAGTGCGTGCTGACCCTCTCGCTGCTGCCGTGAACAGGGCCGTCTTCTTCGACAAGGACGGCGTGCTCAACCCCGACCGCGGCGTCGCCGGCAACCTGGCCTCCGTCGAGGTCTACGCCGACGCGCCCCGTGTGATCGCCCGCTGCCGGGAGGCCGGCTACCTGATCTTCGTGGTGACCAATCAACCCGCGGTGGCGCGCGGCGTAGTCACCGAAGATGCCCTGAGGGGCCACCTCGAGCGCTTCGGGTCGCACCTCCGCGCGCTCGACCCCGGCGCGGTGATCGACCGGATCCTGTACTGCCCGCACCATCCCAACGCCAACGTCACCGCCTATCGGGTGAGCTGCGAATGTCGGAAGCCCAGGCCCGGGATGATTCACGCGGCCGCCTCGGAATACGACGTCGACCTCGCGTGCAGCGTGCTCGTGGGCGACCGCATCTCCGACGTCATCGCGGGGTACCTCGCGGGATGCGGCACGACGGTCCAGGTTCTCAGCGGGCAGCACGACGCCCCGATGATCGAGACCGACCTCATACTGACCACCGTCGTCGCGCCGGATCGGCTGATTGCCGAACTGGGTGAGCTCATGGGGCTGATCGCGTGAGGAGGCAGACCGGCCCATCGGGGCATTGATCCCGTTCTCGCTACCCATTGTCCGATAGGTCCGCTGGCGCGTCTCCACCGCCCGCGAGCGGCAGGTCGTCCACCCGCCGCAGCAGCATCACCGAGCGCCCCGCCTCTCGCGACCGCTCAGACCGATCGGGCGCGCGCCGACCACGCGATCGCCTTCTATCGCGAGGTGGCGATGCGCGAGCGGGCGTGGTCGACGCTGGAGGCGCCGGCGCGGCAGAGGCAGCGGGCCGAGCACCTGCGGCCGCTCTTCGAGAAGTACCACCAGTGGTTGGAGGAGGAGCGCTCTCACCCAGCTCCTCGGTCGACTACGCGTCCAGGTGCGCTACTTCGGAGCGCGCGACCCGCATAGCTACCTCGGTGTCGCCGCGACGCTCGCGCTGCTCTCGACGCCGCAGGACCTGGTCACCCGGATGAAGAAGCTCATCGGCGTGCTGCCGTTCTGAAGCGCGTCCGCGGGACGCGGCGAGCCGAACCATCGGCTCGCGTCGAGCGTTCGGAGCGCGACGGCCGCCGTTCACCGGGGGGCCGGGGCCGTCGCGCCGGCCGCGTTGGCGGCGCCCGCGGCGTTGACCCGCAGCCGCTCGGCGATGCGCTCGCGCACCGGGGCGTACTCGCGGTCGAGCGACTCGCGCCGGCGGATGGCCTCGATGCGCGCCCGGGGCACGGCGGCGGAGGTCACGCTGGCGTGCGCGTCGGCGAACTCCGCGACGACCCCCCAGGCGCCGATGGCCTCGCGCCAGAGCCCCTGGGCCTCGTTGAGTTCGGCGACCCCGGCGAGCGCGCGGGCGCGGTCGGCGTCGGCGCTGGCCTCGATGGCGAGCCGCAGGGCCTCCCGGTAGTTGCCCAGCGCGGTGGCGGCGTCGTTGCGCCCGCGCGACACGGCGGCCATGCGCAGCCACGGCACGGGCGAGCGCGGGTCGCGCTGCACGGCGTCGCGGAAGGCGGTCATCGCGGCGTCGAGATCGCGGCGCGCGAAGGCCTCGGCGCCGCGGCGCAGGCTCTGGTCGAAGGGGCTGGGCTCGCGCGTCGGCGGCGTCGCGGCGACCGGGGCGGCTGCGGGGGTCTGCGCGAGGGCCGTCGCGGGCAGGAGCCACGCGAGCGCGATGATCAGGCGGATGGGTCGCACCACGGCGCGAGGATACACCGGTCAGCGCGCGCGATACTCGTAGTAGTACCGGAGCACCTGACGGACGTAGTGCTGGGTCTCCTCGTAGGGGGGCACGGCCCCGTAACGGATGACCGCCCCGCTGCCGGCGTTGTAGGCCGCGAGGGTGAGCACGAGGTCGCCGTTGAAGGTGTTGGCGAGCACCCGGAGGTAGCGCGTGCCGCCGAGGACGTTCTGCCGGGGGTCGAAGGGGTCGGTGACCGTCATGCTCTGGGCGGTCGACGGGAGCATCTGCATGAGCCCGAGGGCGCCCGACGACGACACGCTCCAGGCGTTGAAGTCGCTCTCCTGCTTGATGACCGCGCGGATGAGCGCCTCGGGGATCTGGTAGAGCTGCGCGGCCTCGCGGATGTGCGCGTCGTAGCGGGAGTAGCGCGCGGCGTCGCTCCGCGCGGCGTCGTACTGGGCCCGCACCTCGGGGCCGACGGTGGGGAGGTTGGGCGCGGTGATGACCTGCGACGGGGCGCCCGGCGGGGGCCGGTGGTCGGGCGTGGAGATGATCACCCGCGCGTTGGCGCGACGGTTGGCGGGCACGTTGGTGAAGTGGAGCGACCCGTCGGCGCCGCGAGACATCCAGATCTGGCCGGAGGCGGACGGCGCCGCGGCGAGGACGGCGGCGGCGAAGGACACGAGGGCGGACGGGCGCAAGGTCATCGCAGGATAGCGAACGACGGGGGTGGTCGGCCAGTTCCCGCGGTCGCACAGCGCAGGTCCCAGGGGCGGTCGCGACCGTTGGTGCCTCGGGCCGTTGGGGGTTAAGGTCGCCGGACATCATTGATGCGAGAGACAACGGACTTCCTGGTTCTCGGGAGCGGCATCGCGGGCCTCACGCTGGCCCTGCGCGCGGCGGAGAGCGGCGACGTGATGATCGTCACCAAGCGCGCCCGCGACGACGCCAACACCACCTGGGCGCAGGGCGGAATCTCCGCCGTGCTCGACCCGACGGACACCTTCGAGGCCCACGTCGCCGACACGCTCACCGCGGGCGCGGGGCTCTGCAAGCGCGACATCGTGGAGGTGTGCGTGCGCGAGGGCCCCGCCCGCATCGCCGACCTCGTGGGGCTCGGCACCCGCTTCACGCGCGCGGTCGACGCCGACGGTCAGAGCCATTTCGAGCTCGGCCGCGAGGGGGGCCACAGCGCCCGCCGGGTGGTGCACGCCGGGGACATCACCGGTCGCGAGGTCGAGCGCGCCCTGCTCGAGGCCGCCGAGGCGCACCCGCGCATCCGCTTCTTCGAGCACCACATGGCGGTCGACCTGATCACCCTGTCGAAGTTCGGCGGCCCCGACGTCTGCGTCGGCGCGTACGTGCTCGACACGCAGCGCGCGGTGGTGCTCACGGTGCTCGCGCGGCAGACGGTGCTCGCCACGGGCGGCGCGGGGAAGGTCTACCTGTACACGTCCAACCCCGACGTCGCGACCGGCGACGGGGTCGCGATGGCCTACCGCGCGGGGGCGGAGGTCGCGAACATGGAGTTCTACCAATTCCACCCGACGGTGCTCTACCACCCGCAGGCCAAGAGCTTCCTCATCAGCGAGGCCCTGCGCGGGGAGGGCGGCGTGCTGCGCCTCGAAGACGGCACGGCCTTCATGAAGAAGCACCACCCGATGGCCGACCTCGCGCCCCGCGACGTGGTGGCGCGCGCCATCGACTACGAGATGAAGCGCACCGGCGAGGACTGCGTGTGGCTCGACATGACCCACCACACGGCCGACTTCCTGCGCCATCGCTTCCCGAACATCCACGCCGAGTGCTTGCGCTACGGCGTCGACATGACCGAGCGCCCCATCCCCGTGGTGCCGGCGGCGCACTACTGCTGCGGCGGAGTGACCACCGACGCCTCGGGGCGCACGTCCATCCCGGGCCTGTGGGCCGTCGGTGAGGTCGCGTGCACAGGCCTCCACGGCGCCAACCGCCTCGCGAGCAACTCGCTGCTGGAGGGCCTGGTGTTCGGCAGCCGTGCGGCCGACCTCCTCAGTGGGGCCTCGCGAGACGAGGCCTGGCCGGAGGTGCCCGACTGGGACACCGGCAAGGCCGCCCCGAGCGACGAGGCCGTGGTGGTCACGCAGAACTGGGACGAGCTCCGCCGGCTCATGTGGAACTACGTCGGCATCGTGCGATCCGACCGCCGCCTGCAGCGCGCGGCGCGGCGCATCGCGCTGCTCCAGGAGGAGATCCGCGAGTACTACTGGAACCACCTGGTCACGCTCGACATGCTCGAACTGCGCAACATCGCGACGGTGGCCGAGCTGATCGTGGCGAGCGCCCTCTGCCGCAAGGAGTCGCGCGGGCTGCACTACACCCTCGATCACCTGGAGACCGATCTGACGCAGGCCAGGGACTCGGTGGTGAAGCGCGGCGTCGGCGCCCACCTGCGTTGACAGGCGCGCGCGAGGCGCGGCAGGTTCGGGCCGCGCGTCGGCGCCGGAGGTGCTCGATGGCGTGCAGGAAGGGATCAGTGCTCCGTAGGCTTCTCCCGGTGGGGCTGCTCGCTTCGGGCTGCGGCGATCCGAGCTGGACCGACTGGATGGTCCTCGACGGCAGCGCCGTGATCGACTCGGGTACCTCCACGGTCGTCTCGCCCTCGGGCGGCGGCGACGACGGGGGTGACCGCGGCGATGTGCGAGACGCGCTCCGAGATGCAGGCGGCGCGGACGCCAGCGACGGCGATGACGGCGGCGACGCGAGCGGCGACGCGAGCGATGCAGACACGCCCGATGCAGACGCGGCGCTCCCCTCGTTCGATGTGGGCGCGACGCCCGACGCCGAACCCACCGTCGACGTGGGCAACCCGGCGGACGCAGGATCGCCCGTGGACGTCCGCTTCGACGTGCCCCTCGACCGGGGCACCCCCGTGGACGTCGGCTTCGATGTGCCCCTCGACCGCGGCAATCCCGTGGACAGCGGCTTCGACGTGCCCGTCGACCGCGGGAGCCCCGTCGACGTTGGTGTCGACGTGCCCGTCGACCGCGGGAGCCCCGTCGACGTTCCGCGTGACGAGGGGTCCACTGGCCTGCCCCCGTCCGATCTCGTCGCCTACACCGGGTCGTTCGCTGCGCGCACGGGTCGCTTCACCGCGACGCTGACGGTGCGGGGCGAGCGGCGTTCGGTGGTGCTCGTGGTGCCCACCAACGCAGGGACCTCACCGCCGCTGTTGATGGTGTTCCACGGCACCAACGGCGACGGTGCGGTCGCGATGACCGAGTCCAACGCCCAGGCGCTGGCCAACAGCATGGGCGTCGTCGTCGCGGCGCCGAGCTCGCGCTGGCGGCCGGTCGGTGACTTCGACCACGCCACCGAGGAGACCTACTGGGAGACGGCTCCCAACGCCGACATCGACAACAACCAGGACCTCGTCCTGGTGCGCGCCATCATGGTCGAAGCCCAGCGCGCGTACGGGGTCGACCCGACGCGGATCTACGCGATGGGGCACTCCAACGGCGCCTTCTTCGCGCAATTCGTCGCGGTGCTGCTGCGCGACCGCATCGCCGCGTTCAGCGAGAACTCCGGCGGGCTCGTGCGGTGCGCGCGCACCACGAGCTGCACCTTCGAGGGCGACGGCACCACCTGCGCGGCGCTCCGAGCGCAGTCGGGGTACTGCGCCTGCGCGGGCGCCGAGCTGCCCGTCGCGGTGCCCACCTCGGGGCGGATGCCGCCGGGCCTGCTCACCCACGGCACCCGCGACCCGCTCGTGTCGGTCTACTACACCTGCACGCTGGCTGATCTGATGACGGCTCGCGGTCACACGCAGGTGACGCAGCTCTTCAACGGAGAGGGGCACGGCGTCCCGTCGAACTGGGCCCAGCTCTTGTGGCCCTTCTTCGCGAGCCGCCGGCTCGGCGATCGTTAGCGGCAGCCCTCGTCGACGACGCCGTTGCAGTTGTCGTCACACCCGTTGCACGCCTCGCCGGCGCCCTGGATGCACTGGCCGCACACCGGCTGCTGATACACCGGCTGCGCCTGGTAGACCGGCTGCGCCTGGTAGACCGGCTGCTGGTACACGGGCTGGGTCTGCACCACCACGCGCCCGGGGCGCACGTACACCGGTTGCGCCCGCGCGCGCACCACACAGCCGCCGAGCGCCATCGCGCCCGCAAGCACCAGACCCGCCGAGACCGCCCATCGTGCCTTCATTGAATCCATCCGTGCACCTCATCGCCTTCGACGCGTCGCGGACGTCGCGACCACGCGAGCGCGCAGCGTAGCGCATCCGGCGCGCGGGGTTGCCGTCCGTCCGGGGCTTCGGCTAGGTTCCGCCCGATGTCTGGCCTCCGTGCCCTCCCCGTCGCGCTCGCGCTCTCCGTCCTGCTCCCAGCCTGCGCCGGGACGCAGAGCGCCAGGGCCAATCTGCACTACAGCGACGAGGCCCACGAGGCCTATGAGCGCGCCATGGAGCGCTTTCGCGACGAGGAGTGGCCCGAGGCCACCGAGGCCTTCCGCGCCGTCCAGCACGACTACTCGGCGTCGCGCTACGCCTCCCTCGCCGAGCTCCGCCTCGCCGACGTGCTCTTCCGTCAGGAGACCTTCACCGAGGCCCTCGCGGCGTACCGGGCCTGGCTCCGCTACCACCCCTCGTCCGACGAGTCGGTGCACGCGCACTTCATGATCGCTCGCTGCTACGTCGCACAGATGCCCGACGACTGGTTCCTCGTGCCGCCCAGCTTCGAGCGCGACCTGAGCTCGGTGCACGACGCCGAGGGGGCCCTCGCCCGCTTCATCCGCGACTACCCCGAGGCCACGCAGCTCGCCGAGGCGCGGCGCCTTCTCGGCGAGGTGCGCCTCGTGCTCGCCCGCCACGAGTACTACGTGGCGGAGTTCTACGTGACGCGCGAGCGCTACCCCGCGGCCATCAACCGCCTCCTCGGCGTCATCGGCAACTACGAGGGCTCGGGGCTCGAGGCCCGGGCGCTGCTCCAGCTCGGCGAGCTGTACCTCCGCACCGACCGGCCCCCCGAGGCCCGCGGCGCCTTCCAGGCCCTGCTCGAAGCCTACCCCCGCAGCCCGGAGGTGGAGTCCGCGCGCCGCTTCCTCGCCCGCGTCGGCCCCGGCGCGGCGGTCGCGCCCGACCTCGCCTCCGCCGTCATCCCCGCGGCGGCGCCTGCGCGGGCCACCACCCCAGAAACCTCCCGCGCCCGCACCCGCCAACGCTGACCGGAGGCCCCGCGTGTCCGACCTCATCAAGCAGCACCTCATCAAGCAGAGCCTCGGCATCGGCCGCGAGCTGTACGACCGCCACGACTACGAGAACGCCGAGCGCCACCTGCGCGACGTGCTCGCCGTCCGTGACGACCTGGCGGACGTGCACCACATGCTCGGGGTGATCCACAACGACCGCGGCGAGCTGCCCGAGGCGCGGCTCTGCTTCGAGCGCGCGCTGCTGATCAACCCCGACTACACCGAGGCCGCGCTCAACCTCTCGATCGTGTGCAACGAGCTCGGGGCCTACACCGACGCGCGCGAGGTCGTCGGCACCATCTCCGAGCGCGCCCGCCAGGGCCACCGCATCGACCCCTACGCGCGCGGCAAGGTCGCCAACCTCCACCGCGACGTCGCCCGCGCCTACGAAGAGCTCGGGATGTGGCCCGAGGCCGTCGACGAGTACCGCCGCGCCCTCGCGCTCTGCCCTGACTACGCCGACCTCCGGACGCGCCTCGCGATGTGCCTGCGCTCCGACGGCGACGTCGACGAGGCCCGCAAGGAGCTCGAGATCGCCGTCACCATCAACCCCCAGTTCGTCGCCGCGCGGGTGGCCCTCGGGGTGGTGTACATGACCCTCGGCCGCCACGACGACGCCGCCCTGGCGTGGCGCGAGGCCCTCGCCATCGAGCCCACCAACCGCCCGGCGCGCGTCTACCTGCGCCTGCTCGACGAGCCCGACGCGCGGCCCTCGCAGCTGCCGCCCCCGGACGCCATCGAAGCCCGGGGCGACGAGTTCACCTTCGAGCTGCTCACGGACAAGAAGTAGCTCAGCGCCGCAGGCCCAGCGCGCGCCACCAGTCGGCCACGACGTGCCCGACGCCGCCGAGCGCAGCCGCCAGCAGCAGCGCCGCGCCGACCCACGGGTGCCGGCCCACCGCGAGCACCGCCGCCCCGCCCAACACCAGCGACGCCACGACGAGGCCCGCGAAGAGGCGGCGGCCGAGGCGGTCGAAGGCCAGCGGGGCGTCCGCGTCGGCGGTCTTGAGCGTGAGGTGCCCCTTGCGGAGGTCTTCGAGGATCTCCGACACCTGCTCGGGCATCTGGCCCGCCATGCCGCTCACCCGCAGCGCCGTGCGGAGGAGATCGCCGGTGAGCTTGTCGGGCGAGTAGCGCTGCGCCACCAGCCGGATGAGGTAGGGCTTCGCCTCGGAGAACACGTCGAGGTCGGGCGCGATCTGCCGGGCGGTGCCCTCCAGGGTCATGAGGGCGCGGCCCACCAGCATGAAGTCCGGCGGCATGTCGATGCCGTGCTTGATCGCCCCCCAGATGAGGTCGCGCACCACGGCGGCGATCTCGATCTCGCCGAGCGCGCGGCCGACGTACTTGCGCCCGAGGGTCTCCACGTCAGAGCGGAACGCCGCCATGTCGACCTTCCGCGTCGGGCGGCCGAGGGCGTAGAGGGCGTCGGCGACGGCGCTGTAGTCCTCGCGGGCGGCGGCCACCATGAGGTCGAGGGCGCGGTCGCGGGTGGCCCCGGAGAGGTGGCCCACGAGCCCGAGGTCGAGCAGGCCCACCACGGGCGCGGCGTTGGGGCCCAGCACCAGGAGGTTTCCGGGGTGCGGGTCGGCGTGGAAGAAGCCGTCCTCGAAGATCATCTTGATGACGACGTGCACGCTGGCGCTGGCGAGCGCGCGCCCGTCGAGGCCCTCCGCGAGCGCCGCGTTGAGCTTGCGCCCGTCGAGGAACTCCAGCGTCAGCACCCGCTTGCCCGAGTGCGAGCGGAACACCCCGGGGAAGCGCACCCGCCCGTCGCCCTCGAAGTTCTTGGCGAAGCGCTCGGCGTGGTCGGCCTCCTGGAGGAAATCGAGCTCGGCCTTGATGCTCCGGTCGAACTCCGCGACCAGGTCGACCGGCGAGTAGCGCCGCGACTCCGGCACCGCCCGCTCGAGCGCCCGCGCGAACCAGTAGAGCAGGTCGACGTCCCGCGCGACCGTCTCCTGGATGCCCGGCCGCTGCACCTTGATGGCCACCTCCCGGGGCGCCTCCCCCGCCGCCCCCGGGCGCAGCCGCCCGCGGTGCACCTGGGCGATGGAGGCGCTCGCGAGCGGCCGCTCGTCCACCGACTCGAACAGCTCCGCGACGGGGCCGCCGAGGTCGGCCTCGATCTCCTGGCGCACCGCCTCCCAGGTGATCGGCTTTACGTCGTCCTGTAAAATCTTCAGCTCGATGATGACGTCTGCGGGCAGCAGGTCGGCGCGGGTCGACGCGATCTGCCCGAGCTTCACGAAGGACGGCCCGAGGTCTTGCAGCACGAAGCGCACGCGCTGCGCGAGGGAGTGCGAGCGCAGGTCGGCGGGCTCGGCGCCGCGCGCCACGATGAGGGTGTCGAGGCCGAGGCGCTGCACCACCTCGCCGAAGCCGTGGCGCCACAGGACGGCGACGATCTCGCGGAGCCGGTCGAGGTCGCGGAAGGCGGTGATCACGGAGGGCATCGGCGCGGTCTCAATCGCGGGGGCACAGGCCGAAGCGGGCGAGTCGCACGCCGTCGACCTGGAGCAGACACAGGCTCCCGTAGGTCATCCCGTCGCAGCCGCACACGAGGTCGCCGGCGGAGGCGTCGCCCATCGCGCAGGTGGAGGCCGCGCGGCGCGGGACGCAGAAGCCCACGGCGTCGCAGCCGGGGCCGTTGCAATAGAGGTCGGGCGACGGGCAGTCGACGCTGGTGCGGCAGCCGAGCACCGCGGACTCGACGAAGACGTCGCGGCGCGCGTCACCCGCATCGGCCGCGGCGTCGAGGGCTGCGTCGCGCCCGCCGTCGAGGCCCGCGTCGAGGCCCGCGTCGAGGCCCGCGTCGAGGCCCGCGTCGGCGTCCATGACATCGGCGCTGGCGTCCCCAACGACGCCCCGGTCGGTCGCCGGTGTGGCGGCGTCGCCGGTGAAGCGCCGGGGCTCCTCGCCGCATCCGCACCCCAGCGCGACGAGGACCAACCATCCCCTCCCCCGCGACGCCGCGGCCGAACGCCTCGTCTCCATCGGGCGGACCATGCCACAGCCCGCCGACAAACCCCACCCGCGCCGGTGCCCCCCGGGCGGCGTCACCCGCGCGCCTCGCGGAAGGCCCCGGCCGCCGCCGCCAGCGTCGCGTCGAGCACCGCGTCGTCGTGCGTCACCGAGTGGAACGCCGCCTCCCACTGCGACGGCGGGAGGTACACGCCCCGCTTGAGCATCCCCTGGTGCCAGCGGGCGAAGGCCTTGGTGTCGGCGCCCCGGGCGTCGTCCCAGGAGCGCACCGGCCCGTCGGTGAAGAACACCGTCCACATCGCGCCCACGCGCTGCACCGTGACGGTCGCGCCCGCGGCCCGCGCCGCGTCGCGCAGGCCCGCCTCGAGCCGCGCGCCGATGCGCTCCAGGGTGACGTAGAGGTCGGGCGTGAGCAGCGCCAGCGTCGCGAGCCCCGCCGCCGTGGCCACGGGGTTTCCGCTGAGCGTGCCGGCCTGGTAGACGGGGCCGAGCGGCGCCAGGCAGTCCATGATCTCGGCGCGGCCGCCGAAGGCCGCGAGGGGCAGGCCGCCGCCGACGATCTTACCGAGAGTGGTAAGATCGGGGGTCACGCTGAACACCGCCTGGGCGCCGCCGCGCGCGAGGCGGAAGCCGGTCATCACCTCGTCGATCACGAGCAGCGCGCCGTGCTCGGTGCAGAGCGCGCGCAGCCCTTCGAGGAAGCCCGGCGCGGGCGGAACGCACCCCATGTTGCCCACCACCGGTTCGACGATGACGGCGGCGATCTCGCTCCCCTGCGCGGCGAAGAGGGCCCGCACGGAGTCGAGGTCGTTGAAGCGCGCCGTGAGGGTGTTGCGCGCCGCCGCCTCGGGCACGCCCGCGCTGTCGGGCACGCCGAAGGTCGCCGCGCCGCTGCCGGCCTTCACCAGCAGGAAGTCGGCGTGGCCGTGGTAGCAGCCCTCGAACTTCAGCACCTTGTCGCGGCCCGTGAAGCCCCGGGCGAGGCGCAGGGCGCTCATGCACGCCTCGGTTCCGCTGGAGCAGAGCCGCACCTTCTCCATGGAGGGCACGGCCTCGCAGAGGGCCTCGGCGAAGAGCACCTCGCGCTCGGTGGGCGCGCCGTAGCTCGTGCCCATCGCGGCGGCCTCGGTGATCGCCCTCAGGATGGCCGGGTGCGCATGGCCCAGCACCATCGGACCCCACGAGCCGACGTAGTCGATGTAGCGGGTGCCATCGGCGCCCCAGAGGTGCGGGCCCTCGGCGCGGGACACGTAGACGGGGTCGCCGCCGACGGCGCGAAACGCGCGGACGGGGGAGTTCACCCCGCCGGGGATTCGTCGCAGGGCGCGCTCGTGGAGACTGCGGGAAATGGGGTCTGCCATGGTCGCGGATGGATAGTGCCGACGGGTGACCAGTGTCTAGGGGCCTGCGTTGCCGGGCAGCACGACCTCGCCGTAGAGCACCAGCTCGACACCGTGGGTCTCGTCGGGCAGCGCCCCGCGCACGACCACGGGCTGCGGCACCGACTTGCTCTCGCCCGCCTCGAGGCGCTCGCCGTCGGGGAAGCGGTAGCCCTGCAGCCCGGTGGGCGCGTCACCCGCGCGGGTGCGGATCTCCAGGGCCCGTAGGAGGTACGCCGGGCATTGACCGTTGGCGCAGGGGTTGCGCACCACGGCGGTCACCGAGAGGAAGCCGGCGTCGGAGGCCGCCGGGGGGGTGCCCACGTAGGGCTGCACCTCGACCTCGAGCGACGCGACCGACGCCGCCGTGCTGCCGCTCGCCAGCGAGACCGAAGCCCGCCAGGGCACCTGGGCGCCGTTGGCCGACGCGGCGCTGCGGAGCTGCGCGAGGGGAGAGGGCGCGGGCGGGAGGGTGATCGAGACCGCCGCGGTCGCACCCTCGCCGAGGAGGGCGCGCGGCGACGACGACCATGGAGCCACGAAGGACGAGCCGACGACCTCGTAGGAGCCCGCCCCGAGGGCGTCGATGGTCTGCGTGGCCGTGCGGTCCCAGCGCAGGACGCGCTCGAAGGCGCCCCCCGGACCGCAGCGCACGAGCAGCCAGACCTCCGGGCTGCGCAGCGCCAGGCCCGGGTCGAGGCCGAGCGAGACCCTCAAGCGGCCGGTGCCCCCGGGGGCGCAGGGCGCGAGGGCGGCGAGGTCGGCGGTCCCGCCCGCCGCGTCTTCCACGGCGCCGGCGTCGGGGGACAGGGTCGACGCGTCGAGCGCGGGGGGCGGGTCGAGGTCGCTGGCGCCGCTTCCGCAGCCGACGGCAGCGAGGGAGAGGATCCACGGCGCGACGCGCCGCGGTTGAAGGAAGCTCATGGCGGCGAGGTATAGCAACGGCCGCGGCGATCGGTAACCCCGCGACGACGCAGGTCAGTCCGACGGCCGCGATGGCGGGGGCGCCGGCGGGGGGAGCACCCGCTCGCGGCTGACGTCGACCCGCAGCAGTTCGAGGTCGCGCACGCGCCAGGTCTCCCGCCGGATCTCCTGCCCGATGGGCTGGCCCGCGAGTCCGCCGTGGAGCGGCCGCTGCTCGACGTAGAGGTCGCGCGGGAGGGGCAGCTCCTCGATGATGTCCCAGCGCCCCTGCGTCGCCGCGCCGGTCGCCTCGTCGAAGGATCCGAGCGCCACCCGCCCCGCGTACCACCGAAGCGCGCCGCCCGCGCCGAGCAGCGCCACCCGCAGCGTGCGCCCGCTTCCGTCGTCGCCGTCGTCGCTCGTCACCTCCGTCTCGACCGCGAACTCCCTTGCCTCGGCGGTGGTGAGCGCGACCCGCGCGACCTCGGCCACGCTGCGCACGCAGCGCCCGGGACGCCCGCTGTCGACCACCGCGAGCCCCGCGGCGGGCGCCCACACGCCTTGGCGCCCGACGAAGGCGATGAGCGCCGCGTTGCCGCAGTCGGTGCGGACGAGGGCGAGCGCCGAGTCGCCCGCGCAGCCGAGCGGGGTCACCTCGCCCACCGCTTCGTCGGTCGCCGCCTCGCCCGTGATCGTGCGCTCGCCCGCCGACGCGGCCTGTAGCGACAGCCCGACGGAGCCGAGGGCCGCGGGCTCGGCGCGCAGCCGGGCGAGCGACGCCGGGAGGTCTGCGCACGAGGGTGGCGGCGCAGGGGCGGCGGGAATGGCGAGGGGCGACGACCGCGGCGCCGACGCGCAGCCCCCGGCCAGGAGCGCGAGCATCGCCAGGGCCCGCTTCACCAGCCAGACTCCCGCGCGCCGTCGGCCGCACCCCAGGCCCAGGTCATCGTCTCGGTGTTGTTCGCGAGACCGGGGCGCCCGTGGCGGTCGAGCACGATCGCGCCGCCGGTGCCGCCCACCCGCGCGGCCAGGGTCGCGAGGGCGGCGGCCACCGCGCGCTCGCAGCCCGCGACGTGGCTGCCCCTGCGCTCGGGCGCCACGCTCCCGGCGCCGCCGTGCACGATCACCGACGGGACCACCGCTCAGCCCCGGCGCAGGCGGGCGAGCGCCTCGGGGGAGGTGTTCTCCGCGGTGAGCTGCCGGGGCGCGAGCGACGACTCCGCGAGCACGCCGCCGGCGGTCTCCAGCCCGCGCACCAGCGCGGGGATGTCGTCCGCCGTGAGCTGCCCGAGCAGCACCCCGTCGGGCATGACCGCCGCCGTGATGCCGTGCTCGCAGTGGTCGATGCAGCTCGACGCCATGATCCGCACGCGGGCCCCCTGCCCCGCCGTCCGGCTCGCGCGCTTGAGTTCTTCGATCAGCGCCTCGGACCCCTTGGCCGCGCAAGATCCGCGGGGGTTGTCGTCGGCTCGTCGGTTGCTGCAGACCCACAGGAAGCGCTCGCGGAAGGGCATCGGTGGTTTATACACACGACCGCGGCCAGTCCGCGATACTGCGCACTCGCGATGCGCGTACGAGTGAAGGCCCGAGCGTCCCGCAGCCTCGCCACGGTCACCCCGAGCCGGCGCGAGCTCGCCCGCGCCTTCGTCGCCCTGGCCCTGCGCGCCGACGTCCCCACGCTCGCCGCCAGCTTCGCCTTCAGCGCCGTCTTCGCCGTCGGTCCGCTGCTCACGCTCGCCCTCACGGCGCTCTCGACCCTGCGCGACGACACCTTCCGCCGCGGCGTCGACACCGTCGCCCGCGCCATCGTGCCCAGCGTGACGGCCCCCTTCCTCGACGCCATCGCCGACCAGCTCAAGCGCGCCAGCAACCCCCTGCTCCTCGCGGTCTCGCTCCTCGGGCTCGTCTGGACCCTCTCGTCCGCCTCCGACGCCATCGTGTCGGCGCTGGAGATCATCGGCCGCCGGGACCCCCGCGCCTGGTGGCGCCGCCGCCTCCGCGCGGTGTTCCTCGGCCTCGCCGTCGCGTTCGCCCTCGCCGTCGCCGCCGTCGCGGTCAGCCTCGGGCCGCGCTTCGCCGCCTTCCTCGGGCGCGTCTCGGGCCTGCCCCTCGGCGCCCTCGCGCCGCTCGCGTCACACTGGTTCCGCCTGCCGGTCGTGGCGGCCAGCTTTACCACCCTCTGTATGATCTACTACCGCCACGGCACCATCGACGCGCCCCCGCGCGGGCTCTCCCTGATCGGCGCCGTCTTCGGTGGCGTGCTCGCCACGCTGGCCTCCGCGGTGCTGAGCTTCTGGTTCACGCTCATCCCGCGGCTGGGCGGCGGGTACGGCGCGGCCACGGCCTTCTTCGCCGTGCTGCTCTGGCTCTACGTGCTGGGCCTCTCGGTGTGCCTCGGCGCGTGCCTCACCCACGTCGTGGGCTACGTCCCGCAGCACGGCCGTGGCGCCTAAGGGCGCGCGCCAGCTCGGGTGGGCGCTCGCGGCGCTCTCCGCGGCCTGCCAGACGCCACCCCCGCCGCGGCGGCGACCGCACGTCGAGCCGCCGGACGTCCCGGTGGTGGACGGCGGCACGCGGCGCTGCGTGCTGCGCTCGGACGCCCCCGGCGAGGTCTCCCGCGGCGCCGACCCGGGGCGCATCCGCGTCGCATGGAACGGCGAGCACTGGGCGGTGGTCTGGTCGGAGGTGATCGACGACGAGCCGGCGGTGTTCTTCGCGCGCGTCGACGCCGACGGGCACCGGCCCCGGCCCCCGCTCCGGGTGAGCGAGCGCCGCACCCACGCCAGCGCGCCCGCCGTGGTCTGGAACCGCACGGCCTGGTCGGTGTTCTTCACCGGGGGGCTGCGCGAGGTCGGGGACCTCTACCAGGCGCGGGTCACCAGCCGGGGGAGCGCCGTCGGCCGCCCCTGGCGCATGACCCGGGGCGATCGCCTCGACCTCGACCCGGCGGTCGCGACCAGCGGCACGGAGACCGGGCTCGTGTGGGCCGCACGAGAGGCCGACCAGCGCTGGAGCATCTACGGCGAGGTGCTCGACCGATGGGACCGGCCGCGCTCGCCGCTCACGCTCATCCGAAACAGTTCGCTCGCGCTCGGCGCCGTCGAGCTCGGGTGGACGGGCCAGGAGTGGACCGCCGCGTACGTGACCGCGGGTCGCGAGGTTTTCGGCGTCGAGCTGGCGCGCCTCGACGCGGCGGGGCTGCTGCACGGCAGCGTCCGGCGCATGACCGACACCCGCATCGGCGACGTGAGCGCCGAGCAGCGCTTCGCCGTCGCGTGGAACGGCCAGCGCCACGGCCTCGCCTGGAGCGAGCTGCGCGACGGCCAACGGCAGCTGTTCTTCCGTTGGATCAGCCCGCGCGGCAACCCGCTGACCGAGCCGCAGCGGGTGGGCCGCGAGGGCGACGTGGCCGCGGCCCCGGCGCTGGTCTCGGTGGGCGACGGCACCCTGGTGCTGGCGTGGGAGTCCGAGCGCGACGGCGACCGGCGCGTGGCCGTGGCGCTGCTCGACGAGGAGGGCGTCCCCCAGCGGGAGCCCGTCACGCTCCGGGGGGTCGAGGGCGTCGCGACGCGCCCGGCGCTCGCGGTCTCAGCCGACGCGGTGGGCGTCGCGACCCGCTCCGACCGCGGGATCAGCTTTCACCGGGTCACCCTCGGCGCGTGCCGGCGCTGAGGTCGGGGCGAGCTCGCCGCGCGCCAGGGGGTGCGCGCCGTCGTAGACCTTCATGAGCTGGTCCATCGAGACCTGGGTGTACCGCTGCGTGGTCGACAGGCTCGCGTGCCCGAGGATCTCCTGGATCGCCCGCAGGTCGGCCCCGCCGTCTAGCAGGTGCGTCGCGCAGGCGTGCCGCAGCATGTGCGGGTGCACCGCGTGGGTCCCCGTCGCGAGGGCCCCGTACTCCTTCACGATGAGCTGCACCTGCCGCACGCCGATGCGCTTCCCGGCGCGGCCGATGAAGACCGCGTGCGGGTCCTGCTCGCCGGTGCGCGCGTCCGTGAGCCCCGGGCGCGCGGCGAGCCACTCGTCCAGCGCCGCGATGCACTGTCGCCCCAGCGGCACCACCCGCTCCTTGTTGCCCTTGCCGCGCACGCGCACGGTCGCGCCCTGGATGTCTCCGAGGTCGAGGCCCACCGCCTCGCTCACCCGCAGCCCGCTCCCGTAGAGCAGCTCCAGCAGGGCGTGGTCGCGCGCCATCGCGAGCACCTGCCGCGCGCCCGCCGCCCCGGCGGGGAGGGGCGCCTCGGGCGAGGCCGTCGGCGTGTCCATGAGCCGCCCGGCTTCGGTGACCGACATCGGGCGCTCCAGCCGCCGGCGGATCTTCGGGGACGCGAGACGGGCGGTCGGGTCCTCGCCCCGCCAGCCGGTGCCGAGGGCGTAGCGGAAGAAGCTCTTCACGGACGACACGTTGCGCGCGAGGGTGGCGCTCACCCGGGCCTTCGAGCGCTCCCCGAGCCAGCCCCGGAGCAGCGCGAGGTCGATGCCGTCCAGGTCGACCGCCGACCCACGGTGCTGCCGCGCATACGCGACCAGGGTGTCGAGGTCGCGCCGGTAGTGCTCCACCGTCAACGGAGACGCGCGGCGCTCGTGGGTGAGCCACTCGCAGAACGAATCCAGCCGGGCGGAGAGGGACATCGTCCATGGCTATGCACCCCGGCGGCAGGGCCTGGCCAGATCCTGGCGGCGCGCGGTGCGGATTCGATCCCCGGATGCGGCGGTCTGCGCGATACTCGCCGGGTGGCACACGCCGACGCCCTCGCGGATCGCGAGCGCCGGTCGCGGTGGAGGTCTGATGGCGCTGTTCGGTTCGTCTCGCTCACCCCTCCAGAAGGTCAAAGAAGCGCAGTGGCGCAACGACGAGGAGAAACTCGCCGCGCTGAGCGCCCTTCGAGATGACAGCTCGGTCCGCCCCGGCGACCTCGTGCAGCTGCTCTGGGTGGGCGACGCCACGGTGCGCCAGGCCGCGGCGTCGATGTTCGTCGGGCGCGCCGACGCGAAGTCCGTCGCGCTGCTCTTCAGCGAGATGCAGACCCAGCACCCCGCGGCGAAGGCCTTCGCGCAGCGGGTGATCGCCCGCCTCCCGGCGAACATGGTCACGCCCGCCATCGAGGAGCTGCTCCGCGACCCGAGCACCATGCGCCAGCGCGTGGGCTGGGAGACCGCGCTCGAGCTGCCCTCGAAGGACCGCCTCGCCTTCGCCCGCCGGGCCCTCAAGGACGCGCCGTCGATCATGCGGGTCACGGCGCTCCAGCGCCTCGTGGCCGACCAGGGCATCGAGGCCCTGGTCGACGAGCTCATGCCCTTCGCGGCCGACCCCGACGACCGGGTGCGCGAGCGGGTCATCGAGGCCCTCGCGACGCTCCCGACGCCCCGCGGCGACGTCACCGACATGATGCTCGAGCGCTTCGCCCAGGACAACGCGTCGGTGCGAGCGCACGCGCTCAAGGCCATCCACCAGGCGGGGCAGGTCGACCCGGCGGCGCTCCAGCCCAAGCTCCACAAGCTGCTCGCCGAAGGGGAGGACGCCATCCGGCGGACGGCGGTGGAGATCCTGCTGTCGACGGGCAAGCCCGAGGTGGTGCTGACGGAGATCCTCCAGCAGTCGAGGGCGATGGTGGGCTGGCTGCGCACCCGCATCCTCAACACGCTCAAGACCTTCGGCGACGACGTGCTGCGCCCCGCGGTGAGCCTGCTCGAGCACCCCGACGAGGAGGTGCGGATGCAGGCCCTGGTGCTCGCCGAGCACTTCGAGGACCCGCGGCTCATCGGCCCGGTGGTGAAGCTGCTCGCCGACGACGACTGGTGGCTGCGCATCACGGCCTGCGAGACCCTCGGAAAGCTCAAGGACGAGCGCGTGGTGCCGCACCTGGTGAAGGCGCTCGCGGACCCGGACGCGCGCTGGGCGGCCATCGACGCGCTCGGCTCGATCGGCGGCGAGTCCGCGCTGCGGGCGCTGGTCGACCTGCTCAAGGACGACCGCCCGGAGGTGCGCATGGAGGTGCTGCGCGCCTGCGCCCGCTCGAAGGACCCGCGGATGATCAAGCTCTTCCAGCGGGTGATGGAGGGCGACGCCGACCAGGAGGTGCGCACGCGGGCGGCGGAGATGTACCGCGAGGTCGGCGGGGTGGTGGGGCGCGAGCAGACCGCCGCCGTGCGCAGCGATCGCATCGACGACGCGCTCGACAAGCTCCTGGCGATGGCCCGCGAGCGCGGCGCCTCGGACGTGCATGTCACCGTCGACGAGCCGCCGTACATCCGCGTGGCGGGCGTCATCGAGCGCCTCGACCAGGCGCCCCTCGACGCCGCGCAGTGCGAGGCGCTCATCACGGGCATCATCGACCCGGTGCGCCGCCGGACGCTCGAGGCCGACGGGGAGGTCGACTTCTGCCACGCCGTGCCCGGCGTCGGGCGCTACCGGGCCAACGCGTTTCGCCAGCGCAAGGGGATGTGCGCGACCTTCCGCTGCATCCCCAACATCCCGCCCACCTTCGCCGACCTGCGCCTGCCGGGGCAGCTCACCGAGCTGCTCGACTTCCACCAGGGGCTCATCCTGGTGACGGGCCCCGCGGGCGGCGGCAAGAGCACCACCCTGGCGGCGATCATCAACCTCATCAACGAGACCAAGAGCGACCACATCATCACGCTCGAAGACCCGATCGAGTTCGTGCACCCGGCCAAGTCGTCGCTGGTCAACCAGCGCGAGGTGGGGCGCCACACCGGGAGCTTCGCCCGCGCCCTGCGCGCCGCGCTGCGCGAGGACCCGGACGTCATCATGGTGGGCGAGATGCGCGACGTGGAGACCATCCGCATGGCGATGACCGCGGCCGAGACGGGCCACCTCGTGGTCGCGACGATGCACACCACCAGCGCGGTCGCGACGGTCGACCGGCTCATCGAGAGCTTTCCCCCGGAGGAGCAGTCGCAGGTGCGCATGGGGCTCTCGGAGAGCTTGAAATACGTGGTGTCGCAGAGCCTCGCGCCGCGCGCCGACGGCAAGGGCCGCGTCGCCGTGTACGAGGTGCTCAAGGGGATCATGAACGTCGGGACGATGATCCGTGACCACAAGACCTTCCAGCTCCCGAGCCTCATGCAGATCAACCGCGCGGCGGGGATGATGACCCTCGATCAGAGCCTCGAAGACCTCCTCGAAGCGGGCCTCATCACGCCGGAGTTCGCGTTCGGGCGGGCCGAGCGCAAGGAGACCTTCGAGGCGCGCCTCACAGCCGGAGCACAGGCATGAGCGACGAGAAGCGTCCGTCCCACCGACCGCCCGGCAACCCGCCCGCGGTGCGCGAAGAGCGCCTCGGGAGCGTGCGCGAAGAGCGCCTCGGAGGCGTGCGTGAAGAGCGCCTCGGAGGCGTGCGCGAAGAGCGCCTCGGAGGCGTGCGCGAAGAGCGGATTGCGTCGCCGCGCACCGAGCGTGTGGGAGGCATCCGGGAGGAGATCGTGAGCCCGCGGGCCGGGCGCGGGGGGGCGGTGCGCGAGGAGCGCTTCGGCGGCGTGCGGGAAGAGCGGATCGAACAGCCGGGGGTCGGGCGACGCACGACCGCCGTCGCTGAGGAGGTCGTCGTGTGGCGTGCCCGCGAGGCTCGCCCCTCCAGCGGAACCCTGCCTCCGGTGCGCCCGGCGGAGCCCGCGAGCCCCTACCGCAACCGACCGGAGCCCGCGCAGACGCTCCCCGCCCCCCCGGAGCCCGACACGCCCGTCGTGCCGCCGATCGTGCTGCCCCACGCGCCGCGCACCGCGCCGAACCGGCGCAGCGAGCCCGCGGTGATCGCCGTCGCGGCTGCAGCGGCGCCCATCGCGCAGGTCGCGCAGGTCGCTCCCGCGCCCGTCGTCGCCCCTGCACCCGTCGTCGCGCCGGCCCCCGTCGCTCCGGCGCCCGTTGCGCCGGTGGTCGCGGCGAAGCCCGTGCTCCCGACGACGGCCCCCGGCACGCCGGGGCAGAACCGCATCGACCGCTTCCTGCGCCTCATGAACGACCGCGGCGCCAGCGACCTGCACCTCTCCGTCGGCCGCCCCCCCATCTTCCGCCTGAGCGGCCGCATGGAGCCGATCCGCTACCGCACGCTCGATCGCATGGATTTCGTGCACCTGCTCGAGCCCATCGCCCCGGCGCACCTCTGGCACGAGTTCGTGGAGACCGGCGACGTCGACTTCGCCTACGAGATCCCCGGGGTGTCGCGCTTCCGCGTCAACCTCTTCCGCCAGGAGCGCGGCGACTCGGCGGTGCTGCGCATCATCCCGACGAAGCTGATGACCGTGGCGCAGCTCGGGCTTCCGGAGTCCATCCGCAAGATCGTGCACCTGCGCTCGGGCCTGGTGCTGGTCACCGGCCCGACGGGCTCGGGCAAGAGCACCACCCTCTCGGCGATCATCAACGAGATGAACGCCACGCGGCAGATGCACTTCGTCACCATCGAAGACCCGATCGAGTTCGTGCACCCCAACAAGAAGTCGCTGATGTCGCAGCGCGAGATCGGGCCGCACTCCAAGAGCTTCTCGACCGCCCTGCGCGCCGCCGTGCGCGAAGACCCGGACGCCATCCTCGTGGGCGAGATGCGCGACCTGGAGACCATCTCCATGGCGCTCACCGCGGCCGAGACGGGGGTGCTCGTGTTCGGCACCCTGCACACCAACTCCGCGGCCAAGACCATCGACCGCGTGGTGAACGTCTTCCCCGCCGACCGTCAGCCGGGGGTGCGTGGCACGCTGGGGTCGGTGCTGAAGGGCGTCGTGGCGCAGCAGCTGCTGCGCAAGAAGAAGGGCGGGCGCTGCGCCGCGGTGGAGATCCTGTTCGGCAGCAACGCGATGTCGTCGATGATCCGCGACGGCAAGACGCACCAGATCTCCGGGCTCATCAAGCTGGGCAAGAAGGAGGGGATGATCGCGATGGACGACGCCCTGAAGGCCCTGGTCGACGACGAGTCCATCGAGCCCCTCGCCGGGCTGGAGAAGTCCATCGACAAGGACGACTTCCGCAAGTGGCTGCGGGAGCGGGGGATCGCGACGCCGGACGACCCGCACTGAGGCGCGCGACGGCCCGATCGCACGGAACTTTCTCCCTTTCCCCGCTGGCACCCCATCCGCTACCGTGACCGCTCCACAGGAGGGTCCAGGCATGGATTGGAAGGACATTGCGACCGTCGAGCTCCCCATCGGAGCCCAGATCGGCGACCTCACCGGCGTCGTCGATCAGCTTGAGCAGCAGGTGAAGGCCGCGCTCGGCCCACGGGCGACGCAGCCCGAAGCCCCGCACGTGAAGGCCCTCGCGCCTCCGGTCGAAGACGCCTTCGAGGCGCTCCTCGCGGCCCGCGATGCCCTCGTCGCCGCCGAGAGAAAGCGCCCGGCGGTCGCCAGCGGCGCGCCCGGCGGCCGCGACACGTCGGCGGCCAACACCTCGGCCGACGACGCGTGGCGGGCGTTTGAGAAATTCCTCGATGCAGCCCGCTCGCTGGACGACGATCTCGTGCCGGGGCGCGCCGAGGCCGAGCCCCTTCACGCCCGCCTCTTCGCGACCGATGGCCTTCGCTTCATCAACTATCGCCCGCGGCGCCAGTGGGACGCCGCGCAGAGGCTCGTCGCCATCCTCCACGAGCCCGCGGTCGGCGACACCGTCGACGGGCTCGGCGGTGGGCGCTTCCTCAAAGCCGTCGCCCGCGCTCACAAGGAGTTCGGCCTCGCCTTTGGGTTCTCCCAGGCCCAGCCCACCGACCAGTCCGTCACCAGCACCCGCGCCGAGCAGCTCGTCCTCCAGGGCGCCCTCCGCGACTACCTGCTCAAGGTCGCAGCGCAGGCGAGCGCCAGGCGTCCGGAGAGCGGTGTGCTGGCGAGATTCCTGCTCCAGCCGTACGCGAGCCTCGTCGACGACCTCGCGCGCGCCCCTCGGCCCGCGAAGGCTGTGACACCGGCGGACGACCCCAGCCCGAAGCCGGTCCCCTCGCCCGCGTAGACCTCCCGCGCCCCTCGCACAGGGGTGCCCCACCGGCCGCGGGCGCTTCTGTGACCCTGCGTGAGGGTACATCGACCGCATGCGAGCGCCCCGCCGCACCCTGTCCGAGGGTGGCGGCGTCGCCCGCAGCCGCTTCCCCAAGCCGAAGCTGAGGCGCCATGTCTACCAACGCCCTGAGGGCCCGCAATCGGTGCGCCCACGGGATGATCCGGCTGGTCGCGCGTATGTCATTTGGCAAGCGCCTCAACCGCGTGCACGCAGTACCCTAGGCCCTGACGAGAGAACGAACAGTGGCGGGGTATCGTCAATGGAGCGTCGGACTGAACGGCCAGGGAGCGACTTGTGATGTCGTCTGATAGTGATCACGACGCAGAAACGGCCGCAAATCTTGGTGAGCGTCGGAGCGGAAGACACGCAGATGGCGTCACAAGGAGCACTCAGGTCAGGATCTCAGGAGTCAGATCAGGAGTTCTGTAGCCTCTGACATCCTGACACCGCCGATCGCAACGGCGTGTTTTCCCGATGATTGGACCGTCAGGGCGTTGTCGATTCGAGGGAATCCATTTCGGCTTTTCGGCTGGGTGGCCGATGGAAAGCACAGAGGAATTCTGCCGCGCAAGGCCCTCCGTGGCCCTCCGCGATTGCGGGCCATGCGTCGAAGCTCGCGCAGACCTCACCCCCGCTGCCGCGCGCCCCTCTCCATGAATGGTTCACTTCGGGACATATCTCACGAAACGACTGGGATTCAGGCCGATGCGTGCGATGGATGGGCGCGCGCCCGCGGTGCCCGCGGGTTGGAAACGCTTTCGCTTCCACACATCGTCGGTGCTCTCAGGCCTGGGGTACGGCGTGCGGCCTCTGCATCGGCGTGCAGCGCCTGACCCCAGGCAACATCAGGTGGTCACCTTCGCGGTACCCGTTCCGCCGACCCCGTTACTGACGCCCTCGCGGCGCTGTGGTTTGCGCATGCGCGCACGATCGCGCCGGCTCGGGCGGCGTGATATCGAGCGTGGCGGTGACGCCCGACCTCGACCTCTTC
>Ga0247843_1002063_pt1 | contig 38089 bp, 40 predicted proteins | sample LaCruzMarch2017__FD_192420 | JGI IMG/M metagenome (GOLD analysis project Ga0247843, IMG submission 192420) | Freshwater microbial communities from meromictic Lake La Cruz, Castile-La Mancha, Spain - LaCruzMarch2017_8m | ecosystem: Environmental > Aquatic > Freshwater > Lake | place: Spain...
CAAATCGATCTCACCGGACTCCCACCGCTTTGGATTGCATTCCAAAGCGGTGACTTGGTTGGCGATTATGATCCTAACATGCGGTTCAGAATCGTCACCTCCCCCACATACAAGGCACAAAGGCACGAAGACAATGCGAGTTTTGATTGGTCTGAAAACCCGTAAAACGCTCACCTACCGGGTGAATGGTTGAAATTCCCAAAACCAGTGTCCAGTCTCATTCTTTGTGCCTTCGTGCCTTTGTGCGAGCCTCGGCATTTCTGTTTTGAGGTTCAAAGCTTTATGATGATCGCAGGAGGTTCCTTTCGCATCGTTGACCATCCGGGTAAGAATGGCCCCAAAAACGCCACTATGGGAAGGCCACGGGCATTAACCTAAGAAGGAAAATGGGAACCACGGATTTCGCGGATAGCACGGATTTTCAGTGGTATCATATGAAGGCAAATCTCACCCTCAGGGTGAACGTGTAGGCCGTCGTAAGTCCCTCATTATCCGTGCCATCCGTGAAATCCGCAGTCGCCAACTCCGATTTTAGGATTGAGGATTGAGCATTTCTGATTTCTGAGGTTCAATCAGGAATCAACAATAAGAAATCATCAATCCTCAATCCAGCAGCATCTCACAACGAGTCCCCACACTTCTTCGCGTCGTGGAAATCGCCTGGGACCGTGCGCCCCTAAGGTGGTAGCGAAGAGGCGTTGCATTCACCCTGGTGACCGAGGTTGCAGCGGGGTTAAATTCCTGTTATCGTCCTACTCATGAACGTGGCACACCCGACGCTGGAGGAAATTACGGCTGCCGTGGCAACCGTCTGCGAGCGCTATCCGGTGATGCGGATGCAAATCTTCGGATCGCAGGCTAGCGGTCGTGTCCATGAAGGGAGCGATGTGGACCTGCCGGTGGAATTCCTGCCTGAAGCGCGGATTGGCCTTCTGGAAATGGGGGAACTGAAGGAGGATCTTGAGGAGAGGCTTGGTTGTGCAGTGGATCTCGTCAGCAGGGCCGCCGTGGAGCGCAGTCCCAATCCCTACCGCCGACGCTCCATACTCGCTGCCCCGTTGACCGTCTATGCCCGATGAGAAGCAAAACCCGGATAAGAATTGCCTGGCACCGAATGGCACGGGATAAACCACGAATGATCGTGAACATCCATGAGTAGGACGGGCATTCCTGCCTGTCCCGAGCGGACTTCGGCGATGTTTGGGGCAGACAGGCACGTCCGCCCTACATTGGTTCATCCCGTGTCATTCGCCTTGCACCAATAACGCCGCTCGCGCCCCTTCAGGGCGCGGGCGGTGGTTTTATGCGTTTTTCCGGTGGTTCCACCACCGGCTACATTCTCGACGTCCCTCCGGGACGAATGAATGTTTGGGGTTTACCCGATCGCCTTTGCAGAGCGCTCTGCCTCGTAATGCTCCAAGGCGATCATCTTCGACAGCCTGCGACGGTGCCGGTCCGACCCGCTGAAGCCGGCTCCTAAAAAAATTTGGACGAGTTCCCAGGCGAGGGAATGCCCGGTGACGAGACCGCCAAGACAGATCAGATTGAGGTCATCATCTTCCACTCCTTGGTGTGCGGACCAGGATTCGTGGATCAGGCACGCGCGAACGCCGTTGACCTTGTTGGCCGCAACGGCGGCGCCCACACCACTGCCGCAAATGGCCACGCCTCGCTGCACTTCTCCACTGGCGACGGCGCGAGCCAACGGCACCACGAAGTCCGTGTAGTCATCGTCGGGTTGCTGCTGAGCATCGCCAAAGTCGGTCACGGTATGCCCGGCTCCGCGCAGGCGAATCGTAAGAAATTGCTTCAGTTCAAAACCACCGTGATCGGCAGCGATGCCAATGAATTTGGGCTTTTGACGAATGATAATGAGACAAGAGGTCATGGCGCTCGATGTGAAGACAGAGTTTGGATTGATTCACGGCTTGCCGCAGGATCGGGGGAGCCGGGTTGAAGCCGACTCGCAGCAGCAAACGACCTGTCTGCTGCTGCGGGTGGCACTATGTCTGAAATCCGCAGAGCAAAGGATTGCTCCACGAGCGAATTGGGATCACCCAATCACAGCCATTCAACCGTCAGTTTGTTGTCTACCGCGAACACTCCTGGCGCGGCCCACGCGATCCGCGCGGCTTCGTCACGTTCGGCATAGTTCCTGACGTTGCCGGTGAGGCTCACCTTGTTTCCAGATGTCGCCACGTCGATTCCTGTCGCGTTGACCAGAGCACTGCGCTCGAAGGCGGCGAGAATGGCGGCTTCGACATTCGTTGCATCCACTTTGGGCTTAATCAAGATGGAGTTGAACACCCCTTTGACCCCTGAAAGCCTGTGGACAGCTGTTTCGGCGGCTTCCTTCTGGTATTGCCATTCCACTTGACCTTCCAAGGTGACCCAGCCATCACTGACCGTGACCTGAACGGACCTTGGGGGAACGCTCCAGGACGCCCATTCCAAGTGATCCGCAGCGGCGGCGGCGATCGCCCCATCCGTTCGCTTCATGGCGTCCGGGAACTTGACTTTGATGTCGTCGGCCACCGCCCGGACGCCGCCGACCCGCTGGGTCGCCTTGACGGCGTCCCGCTTTTCGCCATAGGAAGTGACGAAGCCAGTGAGAGTGACGGTCCCTTCCTTCACGGTCACGCCGATGTCGGTGGCCTTGACGGTCGGTTCATACTTGAGTTCCGACAGGACGTCGTTCTTGATTTCCGAATCGGATTTCAGTGTATCGGTTTGCATGTCTAATATAGGTTGGTTTGTTGAGAAATTTTGTGTTTGGTTACTCGTGGGTTTCCAGAGTCTCTGGATTGGTGCGATGGAGAATCCCCTTCGCTTTGGCGGTTTCTTCGCTGGAGCCGTGGGCGATCAGCAGAAACTTGCCCGCCTTGAGCGCTGAATCGTACTTCAACACGCTATTGTGAGGAATGCCGACGCTGAGCAGGCCAGCACCGATGGCGCTCACCCCGCCGACGACTACGGCATTTTCCAGGGCACCGACAATCCAGGCGACGAGCGGGCATCCCACCATCATCGGGCCGATCCCGGGAATGATGAAGATCGCGGACCCGAAGAGTACTCCCCAGATCCAGCCCCAAAAGGCACCGACTTTTCCCCAGGCCTTCATGCGGTCACCCGTATTATAATAGCCGACAATCTGCTCATCGGTATGATAATCCCGCCCAATGATGGACAGCTTCTTCATATCGAATCCGGACTGTTGCAGCTCCTTGACGGCGGCTTCCGCCGCAGTGTGTGAACCGTAGGTGGCCACAATGGAATCAATGGCGATCTCGGTCGCGACGTTTGTAGTCATGGGTATTGTTCGGTTTGATTGTTCTCTCACAGTGTCATTTGACAGTGCGATCTCTATGGCGAGACAAGAAGCTGTTGCCATGGGGTGTTACCCTACTATTAACTGGGGGCCTGTCCGGCCGAATCAGCAGGACGGCGGCTACGCACACAAGAAGAGGCGTGACCAGCATGTAGGGCTGCGCCGTCGTAGCCGTCGGGACGATGGCGAGAACGTCCGCAAACGCGTTGAGCGAGGTATGGAGAACAAGAGCGGGTAGGACGCTGCGCTTTGTCCGTTCGAATAGCCATCCGAACAGCACCGAGCCGGCCAGGATGTTGAGCAGGAACACTGCTATCGGCATCCGCGCCTGCGGTGTGCCGACTATGAAGAACAGCGGTAGATGCCAGAGCCCCCAGACAATGCCGATCACAAGGCTCGCGGCGCGCCAGTTCATCCGGGCGGTCAGCGCGGGCATCAGATATCCGCGCCAGCCAAACTCCTCGCCGAGCGGTCCGCCGATCAGCAGAACGAGCCCGAAGTTCGCGATGACCAGCGGGATCTGCGAAGCGGCAGGGAAAGCGGGAAGCGCCCCGCCCAAAGCGGCATGCAAGGCGAGGGCGCACACCATCAAAGTCGGTGGCGCAAGGAAGGCCAGAAGGTACCAGCCCGAACCCAAACGCCAATTCAGGCAGCGAATGACCCAGGCGCGAAAGCCTGCTGGTGCGCTGAAAACGGCTACGACGACAAGGGCGGCAAGGCTCGGCCCGAAGCCTGCTGACACCATCAGGGCAAAGTTCAGCGTGGGTGAACTCGTCGCGGCTTGTCCGGCGGCAAGTCCAACCCCCCAGGCCCAGACGAAACTCAGCGAGACAAAGACGAAAATGGCGCGCCAGGAGGAGGCACCATCCTGCAACACTGAACCGCTGTCGCTGCATTTCATCCGTGCGCTGGTGTCCTTCATGCGCTACCGCCCAGGATGGGCGCATCGGGCTGTCCAGAAGCGCTGGAAGGCGAGCGGCGCGCTGGACTTCGCACGGCGATCATTGCGGTAACCCAAAGCGCGGTGGCGAACAACGCTTGCCAGAGCAGGCCTTGCCCGAACGTCGTCGCCGGGAAGAACGCCATGAGAGCGCCGGTGTAGCTGGCGTGCATCAGCGCTGCCAGCAGCAGGCTCGATGTGTTCGCATGGACCCACGTCATCAGGATGCACGCTTCGATCGTGATCGCCATCGTCGCGGCTCGCGTGCCGTCGGGAACCAGGTCCTGCCCCGGAAACGCCCGCGTGACTTCGTCGTCAGTGGCCCCCCACCGGACCAGACAAGGGCGGACAATGAGCGCGTAAAGGGCTCCGGCAAGCCCTGCCCAAGCAACGGTCCACAAAATCAGTTTTTGGTCAACTTCGGCCATACGATAAGAGTGAAGTGGTCGAGTGTCCCTGGTTTCAGAAAGCTAGTTGGCTTGTGCAGCGTTTCGTGACTGCAACGCTGCGACCATAGGCGCGGTCCGGCCATCCATGCTATGGGGTCTTGTGCTACCTGTGGTATTGGCCAGGTCAGGGGCCAATTGCTCCAGAATGGGCAGATTCTCCCGGCCGTTCACCCATCGCCCGACGGGAAGCCCACGGGCATAGATGTTTGAGCATTCCTGATTTCTGATTTCTGAGGTTCAATCAGAAATCACCAATCCTCAATCGGCACCTCACAACGAGTCGCCACACTTCTTCGTGCTCTTCGTGTCCTTCGTGGTATTACCCACGGACTTTCATGTCGCCTTGCACCGAATAGCCATGAAGCAGTCTACCGGCTCGCGCAGTTCAGTTTACTTCCTCTTTCCTGCGCCAGGCAGATATCCTGGGCCTGAGCATAGTGCAAAACTTCCCACGCGACATCAATTTCCGTGGGGGTTGTGGTCTGGGTCGACACGAGAATGTTCCCGGCACGGATGGCGACGCCATAACGTGCCGCCACTAACTCAGGAACTCCCAGGGCCATGATTCCGGAGGCGAGCCCACTGCCCACAACACCGGAGGCGGCGATCAGGGCACCCAGGATCGGGCCTGCGGCAATCAAGGGCCCTCCGTCGGGAAAGGCAAATTGAACCGTTCCGGCAAGCCAGCCCACCGTTCCGCGAATTATCGCCGGATCGCTTGCGGCTGTCGTGCTTCCCTCCGCGACTAGCAGGGGTGGTTTCCTAGGACTGGTCGCGCCTTGGTAGTGGAACAAAACAGAGATCTCGCTGCTGAAGAACCCCGCTATCTTGAGCTGACTGAGAACTTGGTCGGCCTGAGGCCGGGAGATAGATAGGCAGAAGACGGAAATCTTTTCCATAGGGACGGGGAAGGTTCATGCGGGAAGGTGCCAGCGGGCAAAGCTCCGCAGTCAATCCGCTGGGTTGGGTTTCCCCTACTGCTTGGGAACTCGTGTTCATCGTCGGTCAGGAGAAATCGCATGTTGCACCTTCCGCACGCCGGACTTGAAGGGGAACGGTCGCAGCGGCGCCCACACAAACGTTCTCCGCCTTGGATTGGGCAAAAATGTCCCGGGCGACCGCCACCTCCGTTGCGTTCTCCGCATGAGTGGAAATTAGAATGCTCCCCCTTCGAATCCTTCGATCGTAATATTTGGCGACGGCTGAAGGAATGCCCATAGCCATGAAGCGTTCGGTGAGATCCCCGTCAGCTGGGTCCTCAGCGCACCCTTCGAACGCATCCAAAATGGGACCGGCCCCGATCAACAAGTCCATCCCTGGGATGTGGAGTGGTGCTGTCCCGGTCAGCCATCCCAGTGTGCCGATCATTCCTCCAGAGGAATCTTTCCCCGGTGCCTTGCGGTATCGCTCGACCACGAACTCGGGGAGTGTGCCCTGTTAGGGAAACAGCACCGAAATCTCACTTCGGAAGAAGCCGGCTGCTCTCAGTTGATTAACGATCTCATTGGTCTGAGTGCGAGAAGTGGAGAGGCAGAATACGGACATGTTCGAAATGGAGGTTTAGGGTGAGCGAGTTGATGGGTGCAGCGCTAGACGTCTGCTAAGCCGGACCATACGCGCAGGTCGTTCGTCCCTGCTATGGGGTCTTGTCCTACCTGGGAGCCAGTCGTTGCCCAGGATTGATGATTTCCAGCTCCTGACTTATGACCCGCCGGACAAGCAGGGTAAGACCCCATGGCGGATCCTCCCCATCCCAAGCGATACCACGGTTCTCCCAATCCCCAGTTTACGACACGCGCTATGCAGATGCGGATCTTCAAGCGCAGGGCAATGGCCCCCGTCGCGAATACACCAGTGCCTCAGGGCTCCCCGAACGATCGGGAAATCCGGCCTCGTCGTCCATAGGCTACCACGCCCGTCACGAACAATATGCCGCGAACCCGGTTTACACCCGCCGGGTTCATCCAGAATTTAGGGTCCCGTGACCGGCAGCCGAATCACCGGTCGCGCTGATCCTGTTCCTGGGTCGCGCGGGCCGCTTGAAGCATTTGATCGTGCTCGGCTTCGCGAAGACCGTGCTCGACAAGTTGCGCGCTCTCGCTTTGCCCGTCAGCATTTTCGTCCTCACGAACGGAGACCTGAGCCTGCTGCCCTGTCGACCCCACAACAAGATTCCAACGTTCCGCTTCGGGAATCGATTCCAGAAGTTCCTGTTGTGGATCCATTCCCGGCCCACCAGTCAGCTCACGGCGTGCTTGATCAAAATCGGATTGGATCGCGGCGCGCCCCGCGATCAGGGCCAATTCGAGGGCTCGTGCCGCCACCATTTCATCGCTGATTTCTCCGACTTCCGCAGAGTTGATCGTAAAAACGCCTTCGTTGAGGGGATTCGTGTTCATCGGGAAAGATTGGTTCAATGATTTGCCGCGCAGTGGATGGCAACGTGGTTCGCTTCGGTGTCTCGAATATCCGCCTTCGTGAGATTGACGAATAGCTTGGACTCGTCATAGCTGATCTGACTGATCACGGATGGATTGATCATGATTGCCTTACCCGCATACCAGTGACCGGTTTCCACCAACACCTCGCGGATTGACCAACTCTCATCATCCATCACGAAGTCGCATACGGTGCCCAACGCTCCGTCGGTCGCCTGGATGTGGTAGCCCAGAATCGCGTTGGTGCTGCGCAAATGACTATCCTCCGGTCGCTCGTGACCGTGCCGGTGGGTACTTTCCGGGACCGGCAACTGCCTCACGACGGGGAGATCACCCACGCCCCACATGCCTTCCCCAATCCAGTAGGCAGGCCACCCGTAGTGGTGGTAGTAATCCTCCTCAATCTGGCGCGAGATCGGGAGGTGGGCACTTGACTGCGGGCATTCCTCGACCTGCTTTCGGGTCAGATTCACCTGAAGGACCTCACCCCTTGTAGAAAATTGATCAAAAGCGTGAGGAGAGAGGAGCACCTGGCGTTTGGCCATCCACTCGCCACCATCGATAAAGAGGTAGCGGATCGCCCATGTGACATCGTCAAAGTAGAAGTCATTGACGTGACCAATGTAACCATCGGAAGCAGCGACTACTTTGCCGTGGATGCTTTTGATATTTCGCAACATAATATAAGTGATCTCCTAAGCTAGGTGTACGATTTGAATGCTCTCTGATATCGTCAAGGGCAGCGTCGATCACCATGGCGAGCCGGTCGTCTTCTTGCTATGGGGTGTTGTCCTACCCCCACGTCCGCTGTGGACCTTGCGCACGACCCCTCTTCTAGCTCCGCCTACCCGTCGTCGTCAATTTCCGCGTAGCGGTCAAAGCGGTTAGAAGGCATGAGCTCAAAGCTCCGTCGATTCATCCCGCTTCCGCAGTCGGATGATCTGCTTCTTGATCGTCTCCAGTTCCACCGTCAGTTGGTGGGCCGCTTTGAGGCAGGCTGATTGGGTCTCGGCATCGTCGAGTTTTCCGATGGCGGGGTGAATCTTCATGAGTTGCAGGGCGATTTGCTTGCAGGCTTCCTGAATTTGATCGGCGGCTTGGTCTCTGTTCATACGCAGTAGTTGAGGGGGGATGGTTGTTGGTCGAGATTCTCTTCCAGGCCATGGAAATCTCCACACCCGCGCTGCTCTTTCCGGCGATTTCGCTGCTCTTTCTTTCCTACACGAACCGGTTTCTGCATCTCGCCGCGCTGATCCGGCAGTTGCACCGGGATTGGTTGGAGCGTGGCTCACCGCATCTTCGCAAACAGATCGACAACTTACGGGCGCGGTTGGAGTTGATCCGCTGGATTCAATTGCTCGGGGCCGTCAGCCTATTCTTCTGCGTGATTTCGATGGTGGCGATTCTCTGGAACGCTCCGTCTCTGGGGCTCGCCGCCTTCGCGATTGCGCTTGGTTTGATGGGAATCTCTCTGGCCGGACTGATCGTGGAAATCGCGATTTCAGGTGGCGCGTTGCGGGTGATGTTGGAGGAAGTGGGGCGTGACGATTCCCATTGACGGCCGCCGCCATGCTTCCAAACTGAAGCAGTGGACAAGTCACTGCTCGAAGAGCTCATCGAGAGCAATCATCCGTTCCGGATCGAGACTGCTTCGGGCCGCGTCTTCGAGATCCCGCATCGCGACTTCGTGGCGTTTTCACCACGGAGAACAGCGCTCTTCGTTTTCTTCGAGGAGAACGGTGAGGAACACTATGCGATCGTCCCACTGCTGACCATCACGTCCGCTCAGGCGAGGGTTCACGTCACGGAGTAGGGACGGCAGGCGGCGCGGGGGCGGGAGAAGGAGGCACCGGCACCGCAATCACGGTCAGCCAAAAATCCGCCGTCTCGTTGATCAGGTAATCTCCGCGCGATTCCTCGGTCTGCCAGGTACGGACGATCGGTTTGGCCGGGGCGGGGCCCGGTTCCTTGAGGCTGAGGTGGATCGGACCCGAGAACGCCGGGGCGGTCGGGGGCGCGCTGAGCGTCACTTTGAAGGGACCGGTCTTGGCCGGAATCGCTTCCGCTTTCCAGGTGATCCCCGCAGGAAGGTCCGAGAACAGCAATTCCAGGGCCGCGCTGTGCCCATCCTCCCGGCTCAGGTTGAGGGTGAGTTCAGCGGTTTTCCCGGCGGTGAGCACCAGTGCGTCCGGAGTCGCGGTGGCTTTGTAGGCGGGAACGATCGGTTCGATGACCAATTGATAGGTCATTTCCGGACGGCGAAACCGATCCCGGACTTCCGCTTCGAAAAATCCGGCGGCCTCGACCGTGACATCGAAGAACGGATCAGGCTTGGCGTTGGAATCGTCCGTTTCCCGCAGCAGGGCACCTTCCGCTTTGTAGATTCGCAGCACTGGATCCATCGGGAGATGCAGGGTTCTGGCCTCGACCCGGACCCGGAGTTTGCTTCCGGCGGCGGCTTCGACCCGGTAGCGGTCCTTTTCTCCGGCTTTGGCGACGGTTCCTTGAAGCCGGTGCGGCGCTTTGATCGTTTGCGGGGCGGGGCCTTCTACTGAATCCGATTTGGGAAGGACGTGCGGGATCGGAGTGGTTTGCAGGGAGAGCCGATAGACCCGATCCGCCGCACCGGCAAAAGCCACCTCGGCGGTCGCTTTGTGGGCAATCGCACTGAGCTGGATCAGGTAAGCGCCATTCGCAGGGACGGTCGCGACGAGGACCGGATCCAGATTGTGCGCATCGCTGGCCAAGGCAAGTTCCCGGCCGTCTGGAGCGATTAGGTGGAGGTAGGGATCGATCTCCGTGCGCAGACTGTAAGCCTCCAGCCGGGCATGGAGCGTCTGGCCGCGCTTGAGCGAGACACGGAAGAAATCGACGTCCCCACGCTTCTCCAAAATCCCATTGATCGTGACCGGCAGGCTGGCGACGGCATGAGCATCCTCGGGGCGATCGTTCTTGGGCACTTCGAGCAGCTCTGGAGCACTTCCCAGCACGAAGATCCGGGCATCGCTGGCGCCGGCTTCGTTGTAGAGCCGGATGAGGATCGGGCCGGGCGAGGCATCCGGGGTGGCTTTGATCTTGAGCTTCCCCTTCTCTGGGAGCGGTTCGATTTTCACCGCAGGCGAACTGCACCACGCCTTTACCGGCCAAGTGGAGGAGCCCATCGCATCGACGATTGCCTCCGCGCCGATCGCGATTCCGGCCGGATGCAGAGCCGTGAGCTTGGGCGGATCGGCCGCCAGGACGAGATCGAGGAGGAGGACGAGAACGACGGCGACCGCCCTCACGCGAACAACTCCTTGATCAAATGGCCGCGGTCGATCAATTGGATCGGCCGATTCGCGGTATCGTGGAGCGTCCGGGCGTGATCGATGCCCATCTTGGTGTAGATCGACGCCGCGAAATCTTCGGGCCGGTAGACGTTCTCGTTGGCGTAGTAGCCCTTCACATCGGTGGCGCCGACGATTTGTCCGCCGGGGATTCCCGCTCCGGCCATGAGCACGGACATGGCGAAGGACCAGTGATCGCGGCCGCCTTTCTCGTTCACCTTTGGCGTGCGCCCGAACTCACCGAGGAGGACCACCAGGGTTTTGTCGAGCGTGCCCCGCTGGTGAAGATCGTTGATCAGTGCCGCCACGCCTTGGTCGGTCTTCGGCAGAGCTTCGTCCTTCAGTTTGGGGAAGATCTTCTCGTGGTGATCCCAGCCGCCGTAGTAAACCGTGACGAAGGGCACGCCCACTTCGGTGAGGCGGCGCGCGAGGAGGAGGCGTTGCCCCAAATCGTTGCGACCGTAGGCATCCCGGACGGCATCCGGTTCCTGGCCGATATCGAAGGCCGCCTGCGCGTCTGGGGAATAGACCAGCCGATGCGCCTGATCGTAAAAGGAATCGAGCGCGACGGCGGGATCCTCGGCCACGGTTTCCTGGATTCGCTGCAACCGGTCGAGTTCCTCGCGGAGTTGGCGTCGGCTTCCGGCGCGTTCCGGATCCAGGCTCGTGGGAACGCTGACGTCCCGCACGCGGAAATTCTTTTGGCTCGGGTTGTCGGAGATCACGAACGGAGCGTTGCTCGCGCCGAGGAAACTGGGGCCCCCGGAGCGCGCCATCTGGCCGAGGCTGAAGTAGGCGGGCATGCCGTTGACGATTCCGCGCTCGGACGCCACCACGGAACCGAGGGACGGATGGAACGTCACGAACGCTCCGCAACCCACCGGGACCGGAGTGGGCCGACCGGTGGTCAGGTAGTGGTTGCCGGCGCCGTGGTTGTTCTGATTGTGAGCGATCGAGCGGATCACCGTGTACTTGTCGAACGCCTTGGCCAGTTTTGGGACGTGCTCGGAGAAGTGGACTCCGGGGACGGAGGTCGGGATCGATTTGAACTCCCCGCGGATGCCATCGGGGGCGTCTGGCTTCGGATCAAAGGTTTCGTAATGACTGGGACCGCCATCGAGCCAGATGAAGATGCACCGGGTGTCCGATGGGACGGCCGCTTCGGCGCGGACTTGGAGCATCTCGGTTAAGGAAAGCCCGCCCAAGGCACCCAGCCCGGTCTGGAGGAAGTTGCGGCGGCCAATGCCGTTGCAGTTTCGATTCATGGCGTCAGTGGTTGAAGACAAATTCAGCGGTGTTGAGGAGGGCCCACACGAGATCCTCGGTGGGCTTGCGGCGATCCCCCGTGGCGGGAAAAATCTTTTCGGCGATCATGCGTTCCTCCGGATTGGGGAACCTCGCAAAGACGCGGAGGTAAACGTCCTCCACCAACGCCGGGGTGAGCATCGCGCTCTTGGAGAGTTGCTCCGCGACGCTGCCGCTTTGGGCGAGCTTGTTCACGAGGACCTCCGAATTCATGAGATGGAGCGTCTGCGTCATCGTCGGCGTGAGAACGCGTTCACAGGGGCAATCCGCGCTGGGATCCGGCCGGCCGAAGGTGTCGAGGAAAGTGGAGGGGAGCTTGTTGTTCCAGGTCCGCACCGCCCGGGCATCCGTGGGCAGGCCGTCGAAGGAGTCGCGAATCCCGGTGACGTCGCAGACTGCATCGAGCATGACCTCCGCGGGAAGGCGGCGGCGCAGACTCCGGGAGAAGTTCGTGTTGTCTGCCAGGTTCGTCTTGTTGGGCAGGGAACTGACCTGATAGAGCGAGGAATCGAGGATCCGCCGCATGAGGTGCTTGAGGTCGTAACCGTGCGCCACGAAATCTTTGGCCAACCAAGTGAGCAGCTCGTCATTGCTCGCGGGGTTGGATTCCCGGAAGTCATCGACCGGATGAACGATTCCGCGGCCAAAGAACTCGCCCCAAATCCGGTTGACCACGGCGCGGGCGAAGTAGGGATTGTCCGGGCTGGTCATCCAATCGACAAGTACGGACCGGGGATCCACGCCTTCCGGAATCGGAAGTTCTGCACCGCCGGGTGGTTTCGGCTTCATCACGGCGGCGGTCACGGGGTGTTTCGTCTGACCGCCCGGCTCGAACCACCAATCTTCCGGTTCACCCGAGATCGGCGCGGAAATGCCCTGGCCCTTGCTCCGCATGCTGCTAAAGAAGGCGGCCATCTGGTAGTAATCGTCCTGGCTCCATTTCTCGCTCGGATGATGGTGACACTTCGCGCAGTCGAGCCGCACCCCGAGGTAGATCCGGCTGACGTAGGCACTCAGCATTTCCGGATCGCGTTGATCCCGGAATAAGGCGACAGGCCCGTCCCGATGGGTGTTCCCTTCCGCAGTGAGCAGTTCCCGGACGAACTGATCATAGGGCGTGTTCTCCCGGAATTTGCGGCGGATCCAATGATCCAGGAGATACACCGGCTTCACCCCGATCCGCTGGGTGTTGCCCACCGTGATGTCGCGCCACTTCGTCGCCCAATGGTCCGACCAATTCGGATCCGCGAGGAGTTCCTGCGCGAAGCGGGAACGCTTGTCCGGGGACGGATCCGCCAAAAAAGCCCGGACGCGCTCCGGGGCGGGGAGCCGTCCGATCGTGTCCAGACTGGCCCGGCGGATGTACTCGCTGTCGGAACAAGGATCGCTCGGAAGAATGCCCAATTCCCGGAAGCGCTTCCAACTCAGCCGATCGATCTCGTTGCGGACCGGGAGTTTGGCGTAAGTCGCTTCCGGCCATGTCTGGTCCGGCGCCACCGCGACCCGCGCGACCTGCACACGGTCGAGGTAACGAACGATGACCACGCCATCTCCGGGACTCCGGCCGACCTTGAGAACGCCCTCTTCGCTGACATCGACAAAGGCTTTCGAGGGCGACTGGAATTCGCAGAGATCGGTGACGATGCGTTTGGAGCCGTCGGAATAAAGGGCGGCGACTTCAAGCGGTTGTTCCTGCCCTTTGCGGTAGGTGCCGCGTTCCGGTTTGACGGAGATCGTTTGGAGGACCGGCTCGCCCGGGATTTCGACGGGAGCGCCCTGGCGGATCCAATTGGCCAAGGTTTGATAGGCCTCGGAGCCCGCTTTGATCCGTTCGCCGCCCTCGTGATCCACCTGCTTGGTCGCCTTGAGGAGGATCAGGCTTTGCTCCGGCGCGGCCGGGAAAATGCGGCGTCCCCGGGCATTGCGAGTGATTTCCCGGAAATCGGCCGCGGGATCGAACCCGAAAATGGTCAGTTGAAACCCGTTTTGCCCGCCCTGCTTCGCATGACAAGAGCCCGCATTGCAGCCGTTTCCACTGAGAATCGGCAGGACGTCATTGCGAAAACTCACCGGCGCGGCTTCCCCAGCCTGCAGACAGACGGGGATGCCGAGGAGCACGACGAGGCACCAGGGGTTTCGGAACATCCTTCTGTGACACGGAGTGGAGGGGGCAATTCTTCCGCTTAGGAGTATTTCAACAGGCTCAGGCATCCTGACTTCGGAGGAACGTCGTTGATCCTGTGGTTGTCCCGCAGCATCCCTCTGAAATCAAAAATCATCCCGCCTCAATCCTCAATCCCGCCGCCCGCGCATTGAGGATTGAGGATCCCGGGATTGCTGATTGATGAGGGAGATTTGTGTGATCCAATGGCTGCGCCATCCCCTCAGAAGTCAATTCAGCCCCGCAAGATCACTTCGTTGGCGCTGGTCGTGGTCCGCGCTGGAGTCGTTCTGCGGGTGGCCGTTGCTGGGACTTGGACTGGATCCGCACCGGCGGCGTTTTTGCGGCGGCGGCCGATGAGGGCGGGAGGAGTCAGGCCGAAGGCACCCTAATGCTTACACGGTTACTGAAAGAAGAGGCCTGTGCTTAATCTTCTTCAAGCGGCGTGACCGGTCTACCCGCGACGGTGCCGGGCCTGAACTGCGGAAGATTCAAGCTCGAAAACAAGAGTGTTGAAGCCATTTGCCGAACTATTCAGGCTAGGTCTTCTGCGGTGAGTTGAGCGAGCTCTTCTTTCGTCCACTCGCGTTTCCTCAGGCATAGGCGGACGGCGTGCTTGCGGATGGCTTTTTCGAAAAGGTTCCGCATGTGGCGTCCGTTGCCGAATCCGCGGCTTGCGGTTTGGAGTTCAGCAGCCACGCGCGTTTCGAGTGCCGCTTCGGCCGAAGCTTCGAGCGTGTATTGATTTTTTTCGCAAAAGCCTTTGAAAATCCTGACCAACTCGGGTGCGGTATAGTCCTCGAAATTCAAGTGAATCGTGAAGCGTGATTGCAAACCAGGGTTCGCATCAATGAAGGCCTTCATATCGTCTGGATAGCCAGCGGCGATCACGATCAATCGTTCGCGGTAGTCTTCCATGCGTTTGACAAGGGTGTCGATCGCTTCACGACCGAAGTCGTTTTCCCCGCCGGAAACGAGGGCATAGGCCTCGTCCACGAAGAGCATTCCATCGAGTGCTTGGCGGACGATATCGTCGGTTTTCTTTGCCGTGTGACCGATATATTGGCCGACCAGACCGAGACGATCGGTTTCGACCAGATGGCCTTTGGTCAATACTCCGAGTGCGGCGAAAATCCTGGAAATAAGGCGGGCGACGGTGGTTTTCCCGGTGCCTGGGTTTCCAGAGAAAATCATATGAAGGGACATCGCCGCTCCTTTGAGATCGTGTTGCTCGCGGGCTTTGTTGATTTCCAGGAAGCGGACGAGGCTTTCAATCTCCTGCTTTACGTTGGCCAGACCGGCGAGTTGGGTCAGCTCGGCGAGGCAGGATTCGAGGTCCTCCTTGGGGATCGGCACGGAAGGGGGCTCGATGGGTTCTTCCGTGCCGCTTTCCAACCAGTTCAGGATTTGCTCCATGCGGGCCATGTCTCCGCCCAGAAGTTGGAAGGCGAGGTTGCCGAGGAAGAGGCGTTCATCGTGATTCGCCAGACCATCTGAGAGGACGATTCCGGCGGCGACGCGAAACAATTGCTCGCCCCAAACCGGATGCATTTTGCCAAACCGGAGAGCTGCTAAATCGTAGCTGGGTTGGGCGAGCACGCGGGCTTCCAACAGGCGATCATGAGCCGCAGACCATTCGAGCTTCCGTCCCACCTCAGCGGTGAAATCCTTTTCTGCATAGTTGATCTCTCCATCGATCCGGGCGGTGAGGAAAAGGACGAGATTGAGTTCATAATCGAGTTCAAGCGCTTCGCAGCCCTGCTCCGCGATGAGCGCTTTCCGAACGGCTAAAACCGCGCGGCAGGAGCGGTCGGCAAGTGGTTCTAGCATAGCAGTGATTCAGAGCCGCACTTCGACGGGAACGGCGTTCGGGCCGCGCTTGAACGAGGTGCGGTGGACGTTCTTCGCGCGGAGGGCGGTGACAATGAGGGTCATGACCGCTTCCGCCAACTCGGGCCGCCCGCAAGTGAAGACGTCCACCGCCGCGTAACCATTCTCCGGCCAAGTGTGTACGGTGATGTGGCTCTCCGCAATGACGACGACCCCGCTAACGCCTTGCGGAGAGAAGTGATGGAAGTGGGAAGACACTACAGTGACTCCGCCCTCCACAGCGCACTTTCTGAAGCAAACTTCCAAACCGGCGACGTCATTCAGCACGCCCGCCGGGCAGCCGGTCATCTCGGCGAGAACATGCCGACCTTCGGGTCCCGGAAAGGGAGGGGAATGATCCATCGCGGGAGGTTGCTCAGCCGGGGGTGGAGGTGCCCAGCTTGGCCTTCAGGGCATCCAGCTTGGCTTGCACGCTGGGATTTCCGGCACCGCTGGAGAGCGACTTAAACTCGTCTTCCAAGCTGGTTCCTCCCGGGCTGATGGACATTTCTTTGGCGGCTTCCGCTTCATAGCCTTGACGTTCGGCTTTGGCTTTCATGCGGGCCATGAGGTCGTCCGGGCTGCGATTGTTGGTCATGCGGGCTTTCGCTTCATAGATATCCTTTTTGACTTGAGCCGCTTTGCTTTGCGCAATGATGAAATCCTTGTTGCGGCGGTACTCGGCGACTTCTGCCTCCATGGCGATGACTTCCTTTTTCAGCTCGGCGACGGAACTCTGCTGACCTTGCCAACTTGGTTCCAGCGCGGCCGCGCGGGCCTCGTGCTCACTGGCGCGCTCCAGCGCTTTGACTGCGAGATCTTCACGACCCGAGCGTATCGCTGCCTCGGCCTTTTGTTCCCACTGGAACTTCTCGGCCTTCTCTTTCTCAAGCTGCGCCTTGGTCTGGCGTTCCGTGGCGATGACTTGCTGGACGGATTGCTTCACCTCGCGGATCTGCTTCTCCTTGTCCGCGATGGCCTGCTCAAGCATCAGCTCGGGTTTTTCGAATTTTTCCACCACCTTGTTGGCGGAGGCTTGGCCGATTTTAAAGATACGTGACAATATGCTCATGATAGGAGGGAATTAGGCGTTGATCGCTGGGCTGAGAAGTTCGGTGACACGATCCACGGCGAGCTCAAGGGCATCGAAAACGGCGAGTAGCTCTTCGTCGTTCAGATCGCAGGTTTCCCGGCTTTCTACGAGGACAAGCCGGTGGTCTTCTGGGTTGCTCGTATCGAGGCCGATGCTGACAGGGAGAATCTCCGTGTTGAGAGCGAGCATGGAGAGAAGCAACTCTTGAGAGAGCAATTCATTGATGTTTCCGAGATCGACTTCGAAGTAAATCTGCTGGTTATCTACTTTGAGGAAGACTGGGAGTTCCTCCTCGCGCTGAGCGCGGAAGACATCGTTAGAGAGTTCCTCGACGGCGAATCCGTGAGCTTCTAGGAAACGCGCGAGTTCTTCTTCGCGTTGGAGTTTGATTAGGACTTTATTCATGAGGATTGGTTGAAGGGATTCAGGAAGCAGAAGAATCACCGGTCGGAATCCCAGTTATCTTCCCAGAAGCGGTCGCGCTTTGAGGGGGCGATGTAGTTGGCGAAATGGAAGTCCGATGCCGGGGGAAACTCCACGGGCGCAACGACCCGGTCGGCGTCATCGCCCCCACCGGAGGTCGGGCTGCTGCCCTTGAGTTCGTTCTCTGCACGGGCCAGCAATTTCCCTAGAAGGGTGCCACCTTGCTGCAGGATGTCTTCCGCCACCTCAGAGCCGTCGATCCAGCGATCTCCATCCTGGTAGCCGAGCTCGTGGACGTCGATGGCGTTGTTGCAGACGCCAAGAATCTCATCCCAAACGCTGCCGAGGAGTAGATCGAATTGCCAACCTCCGGCATCACGACCAAAGCGATCTTCGCGAATGAAGCTCATGAAGACAATTTCCACCGCGTTGATCCCGAGGTGCTCCGCAATAGCGATGCGAACATCCTCAAAGCGCTCGTCGTGGAGGTAATCCCGCCATTCCTGCTCATCGAGAAACTCAAAATAACGTTCGAACGCAAATTCTCCATTGCCCAGATCGACGCCAGAAAAAACATCGAAGAAGTAAACGAAGCGGGCGTATCGCTCCATGAAACGCTTCAGGACGTCTCGTCCCTCTTCGGCAGGGACATAGTCTTTTCCATCGCGGATGAGGATCCACTCCTTGACCAAGAGCCACTCAAGGATCGGTTCCAGATCGGCGTCGTCGCGCTCCAACCAGACTTGGAAAACGTGGGGTCGATTGATCATGAATTCGAGCAGGAAGATTCCGGCAAAGCGGAGCTTTTGCTCGTCTGAAGTCGTCCAGAGTTCGTCAACGTAGGCGTCGTCGGGCATGTTCGGATCAGGAGAATGAGGAGTCGAGCAGCAGGGCGACTCCGATGGCGGCGGATCCTTCGACCAGGGACACGCCCCAGTTCCGGTCGCGGGCAATCTCATCCTGCAGGGTCGCCCCGGGTAGGATGATGAGGTCCACCAGCCACCGGCTTCCCAATAGGACAAACAACGAGATCGGAATCCATACGGCCAGTGCAACGAGTGAATCACTGCGCCGGATTTGTCCTGAGATAAGGATGGCCAACGCGACCAGCGTTGCGCCGAAGGAGATGCCGGCCGCTTCATTGTCACGTTCGATTTCGTCATGGACATCATAACCGCAGGTGCGTTGGTAGACGGTGCCCAGCAGGATGAATCCGAGCTGACCGATCACGAAGAAAAGGAGCGTATCAAGGACTTCCATGGCGAAGCCACCTCCACTTGTGCCGCTAATGGAGGCAGAAACGATGAACGCGGTGCCGGTGTAGGTGGCGGCGAGGACGGCTCCGGTGCCGACATTGCGATCGGTGATCAATTCCTTATGCACATTGAATCGCGTGAGGAGATGCTTGCGGTTGATCCATGCCGAGGAAAGCAGAAGTGCAAGCGAGATTGCCGTCCAGACTGCGATCGACAGCAGTTCCTGCCAAATGGTGTGGTCTGAATTCCCGCCGGAGATCAGGACCCCGCGGATGATCGTGAGAACACCGAAAACATAGCCAGCCGTGGCGACACCGACCGCCTTGTTGTCGTTTCCCGTTAGTTCCTCACTCAGACGATAGCGGGTGGTCAGGCCTTTGATGGGTTTCGCAAGCAGGACCACGGCGAGTCCGACGGCGAAGTATAGGAATGCAGACGAAGTGAAAATTTCACCGAGAGGAGCTGAGTCGAGCCAGGCTTGGAGGTGTTCGTTCACGGGAAGGATAGGTTGTGATTTATTTGCCACCGCGGGAGAAGCCTCCGCTGCGTGAGGAACCGGAGCTGCTAGATCGCCCGAATCCGCCGGAAGGGGTGGGCCTGCTTGAGGATGGCCTGCTTGGTGAGCTGGAGAAAGAGCGCTGCGATACGCTGGGGCTGGAGATCGCCCTCGCCTTCGCTGCGGTCTTGGTGGCATTCGGCGAGACGGCAGAATTGGAAAAGACGGGCTGCGATGAGCTTTTCACAGTGGAACCAGCCGAGCGAGATCTCATCGCGCCACTGTAACTATCGGGGGCCTGTTTGTTCCAGCCACCGCCGTAGGATGGGGGATAGTTCCCATATCCGTAGGGGGACGCGTAGGATGGGCGGTTCGAAAAGAGCCAGCCAAGCAAAAGCGCGTCCGTCAGGCCGAAGCTTGAGTGATAGTAGTTCCCCGCCCCATAAAGGGAGGGGTTCCCGGTGGTCTGCACGGCTGCGTTGTCTTGGTCCCGCTGAAACTCTATGGTGGCGACCTCCTGAGTTTGTCCCGGAGAAAGATCGGTTGTTAAGGAAAAGCCGCGCTGGTCGCCGCTGCCATATTCGGTGACTTTAATGTAGTCGACCTTACCGTCGTCATTGAGATCCAGGTTGTTGACCGCCTCTACTGGACTGTTGAGTAGCCGCTCGAAATCCGCAGCATCCTTAGCTTTTTTCGCGAGGTCGGTGACGACTCCGAGGTCCAGTCCCTTCGCGTATTCCTTGAGGATGATGTCCGTGGATGGTTGCGCCTGATAGCGCTGCACACTTTGCTTCTGGCTGCACTGCGAGACCATGGAAACGCCGACAAAGAATACAAATATGCCGATTCCAATTTTGGTGATGGGGTTCATGGGAATTCTTCGATGTTCCAGCCTTGAAGGTGATAGTGGTAGACGCGCGGCTCCGTAAGGGAAGTAAAATCGCGATGATTGGACGCCAACTGGTCTTTTCCAAACACGAGAGAGGCGGCCACCAGCTCCGAGGTCAGATAGCGAGTGGGGCTTTTCAGTGGTTCCAGAACTGACAATGCGGCCCGGGTTTCCGAGGCCGACTTTCCTTTCACCGCGACCCACCACCCCCATTCGCCGAACGAGGGAACGTTGTCGTGGTAGGGCACCGCTCCGAAGCCGGCTGCGGTTAAGGTGCGACCGATGCAGAGGAATGCCTCGCGAGCCTGGACACAGGATCCGGACTGCTGAACGATGACCCCGCCCGGATTGAGTATGTGTTCCAGGTGATCATAGAAGGGCCGTCCGTAGAGTTTTGCCAGGTCGGGTGAGTTTGGATCGGGGAAATCCATGATCACGACGTCGTAGCTCTCGTTCACGGATTTGACAAACTCGGCAGCGTCCAGATTGACCACGTGGAGAGTCGCTGTTTCGTGGAAAACGGCGGGAAATCTCTCATACTGGCTGGATTGGATATTTCTATAGGAGGCACCTTGGCTGACTCCCGAGGCCAAGCGACGGGTCACTCGCGGGTCCGTCATACTTCCTTCATTGAGGCGGACGAGCTTCGGATCGGAAGATGCCATTTTCGTCATCATGGGATCGAGATCCACTAGAGTAACCGCCTTGACTTCGGGGTATCGTAAGACTTCTCGAAGCGCAAGCCCATCGCCGCCGCCCAAGATGATTACGCTCTCCCGTCGGCTGGAAAGATGCATCGCCGGATGGACAAGGTTTTCATGGTAGATCTGTTCATCGGCTTCGTTGAATTGCAGATGACCATTGAGATAGCAGCAAAGATTGCCTCTGCGATTTTCGGTGAGGACGATGTGCTGAAATGGCGTGGTGATCGAAGTCACGATCGGGTCACGATAGAGAAACTGCTCTGCTTTCAGGGTCAGGTCCCGGCCGATGATGAGACCAACGGTGACCAGAGCGGCACCGCCGAGAATTTCGAACACTCGGGGCCGCGGCCGGGAAAGTCTCTTCCGATAGAGAACATAGCAGAGGATGGAGGAAGCCATTGTCGCTAGGCCGACGACGAAGCTAATCCGGTCGATGCTCAAGTAGCGGATCAGAATGAAGGTCCACAACAGCGCCCCCACCAGTGCCCCCACGTAATCCATTTTTAGGACTTGCGCCAAATTGAAGCGCATTTGCGGTTCCGCTTGCTCATTGATCCGCATCATCAGCGGGATTTCATAGCCAATCAGGAGCCCGACCGCAAAAGCCAAGCCGTATTGAATGACGATGTAGAGCTGCGGCAAAAGGGCGAAGCCGTGAATCATGATCAGGGGACCGAATCCGCCGAGGACCGCCAGCCAGACCTGAGTGCTTACCAAGCGATCCGCCACTTTTGCTTCCGGGGTGTGTTTCTGAAGGTCAGCCCCCATGCCCATGGCGAAAAGTATCGTCGCAATCATGGTCGCCCATTGCTGGACTGAGTTTCCAAGGAGATCGGAGGCGACCTTGCTCAGCGTGTATTCATAGGCCAACCCACACCCGCCGAGCAGAAACATAATCACGCCCAATGCGAACCGTTCGCGGTGCTGAGGCGTTGGCGAGTCTTCTCGGACCGTCATTGGGGCATGCTATTCCTGCTTTTCGGGATTTGCATTACAAACTGGGGTCACGATTCCAGATCTGGCAGGCGATCTTGAGGCCGCGGTCGCAATCGGGAGCAGCTACCCGTCTTTCCCAGAGTCAGGCGTCGTCTTTATGAGGGTACCGGTTCTCGTCCGAGATCGATCCCCAACCGAAATTCTTGGGGAGAGCACTCCTCGTCTAAACGCAGATCGAAACCCGGCGGATCCGCTTTGTCTCGGGATTCGTGGCCAGTTCCTCGCTGATTTTGCGGAGCGTTTCCCAGCGGGCTTTTTGGAACTCGTTCCGGAACACTGGGGTGATATCGATCGTGGAGAGGAGCACCTGTTCCCGGATCATCATGGCCCGGACCTTGCGCTGCCGGACGGCGGCCCCTTCCTCGTTTTCGCAGGTGAGGAAGAGCAGGTAGGTTTGTTCCGTTGCCCCGGTGCCCGCTTCCCGGCGGACGTAACCTTCCGCGAAGCGCTCGGAGATCGCGTTGAGGACCGGGTTGAGGTAGTACCAGTAGTCATTTTCCGGCAAGGCCAGGAGCGGGCCTCTTCCCTTTTTTGTGCAGGCTTCCGTGACGGCGCGGGCCATTTCCGCATTACGGAAGAGCTCCATGGAACTCCGCTCCAGAAGCGTGCGGATCTTGAAATGCCCGTCCTCGACGTAGTTCAATGACACCGTGACCCGGTCGTAGAAGGCGCGGTCGGCGAAGCGTTTCCAGGCGCGCCAGCGTCCGATCAATGCGCCAACGAGTAGCGAGATGATCGAGGCCACCGCCTCGGTCCAATGCTCTTGCAGGAACGTGATGATGGCCGCCATCCCGGGAGGACCTTAGGAAACCTTGCGCCTGTCGTCAATCGATGATCAGGCGACGGGTGCCTCCAGGCGCACTGTCAGAACCAGTTCCCGGCCGAGCCGAATCACCCGGACGGGGAGGTCGACTCCCGCCTTCCCGTTTTCCAGGAGACGATGCACATCGTCGATGCTCCCCACCGGCTCGCCGCCCAGACCGATCACGAGATCTCCATGGACTAGCCCACAGCGATGTGCCGGGCTGCCAGGTTCGACCGTGATAACGAGGATGGCGGAGGGAAGCTTGAGGCCGTAGCGACGCTGAGTCACCGCTCGCAAGGGGACGTTTTGTGCCCCCATGCCGAGGTAATGGCGGTCGATCCGGCCTTTGGTAATCAATTGGGTGACGATCCGTGTGGCGGTGGCGGCACCGATGGCAAAACAAATCCCCTGAGCCGGGCGAATCACCGCAGTGTTCACGCCGATGACCCGGCCCGCGCTATCGACGAGTGGGCCACCCGAATTCCCCGGGTTGAGGGCCGTGTCGGTCTGGATGACATCGTCGATGAGGCGGCCATTTTCGGCTCGCAAGCTCCGGCCCAGGGCGCTGACCACGCCTGCGGTGACGGTCTGCTGAAAGCCGAGCGGGCTTCCGATGGCGATCGCGATCTGCCCAACCCGGATGCGGGCGGTTTCGGAGTTGGCGAACGAGAGGTGAGGAAGCTGGTGCGGAGCCCTCACCTGGACCAGGGCGAGATCGGTGAACGGGTCATCACCCACGAGGTAGCCGGGCAAAACTTCGCCACTAGCCAAGGTCACGCTAAGGTCTTGCGCGCCGTGGACGACGTGGCTGTTGGTTACGATGAATCCATCCGGCGTGATGAGGAAACCTGAACCGCTGCCGGCGGTGGAGCCGTTGCCCCGTTCGATGTGGACGACGGCCGGGCCGGTCATTTCAAAAACGCGGCTGATTGTCAACGAGTAGGAATCCAAGGCTTGATCATCATCCTGCTCAGGAAGGGAAAAGGAGTTTGGGGGATTGAGATACATTGAATCGGGGGGCTGAAGGGTAAGACGGCAAAACCGGGGTGAATTGCTTCAAATTTGTCGCCATGTGCAGCAGGAGCTTGCAGCGGCCTTGAGTGCTTTTCTCTATAAATTACAGTTGTCTTGATTGCATATATTATGGAATATCCTAAAAGCGATGAAAATTCTCAATCTGACCACCGCCATCCCGAGTCAATTCGGGACGGGCGCGGATATCTGTTCTCAGCACTTCATTGATGGCATGAGGGCGCTTGGGCATTCGGTAGCGGTCGCCGGGTTTCGTCGCTTCGGGGATTCTCACGTCTACGGGGAGGACGTGATCGAGGTCGGTGAACGCCATATCGAGACGAAAGAAGCCGGCGTCCGCGCCTTGCTTTGGGCAGCCCAGGCGATCTTGCGCGGCTTGCCCTACAGTTCAGCCAAGTATTATTCCCGGCGGTATCTAAATGAGGTCCAGTCCCGGATGGCCGAGGAGAACTTCGACGTGGTCATCCTTGAGCATTCTTCCCAACTGTGCTGGCTGAAGCCAGTGATCGCTCCGTTCAGCAAGGTGGCGATCCTGGCCCACAATCTGGAACACGAGATTTTTCAGGAGCGTGTCAGAGAAAGCACGAAAGCACTGGTTCGGCAGGTCTATCGTCGTGAGGCGCACCTCGTCCGTAAGATGGAAGACGAGCTGGCGGCCACGAGCCAAGGCGTTTGGGCCTTGACCGAGCACGACGCCGAATACTTCCGTCGGCTTGAAGGTGTCCGGGCGGATGGAGTTCGCGTCTTTGCATTGCCCGCGAGTAGTGTGAATCCGATTGATCCAAATCATGCGAAGACCTTTGATCTGGCCATGATCGGCAGCTGGATTTGGAAGCCCAACGCCGATGGTTTGCGCTTCTTTTTCGAGGAGGTCTATGCGCATCTGCCGGCCCACCTTTCGATCAAGGTCGCGGGGCGTGGGGCGGACTGGCTTGTCGGCAAGTATCCGAACGTGGAGTATCTGGGCTTCGTTCCCGATGCCAGGAAGTTCCTCTCAGAAGCCCGCTCCATCGCCATTTCGTCGATCCGTGGGGGAGGCACCCAGTTGAAGACCTTGGAAGCACTCGGATTGGGCTTGCCACTGGTGGCCACTCCGTTTTCGCTCCGAGGCATCGCCACCTTGCCCTCGACCGTGCGGGTCGCGGAATCCGCAGGCCAGTTCGCCAAGGAAACCCTCGCCGCGATCTCTACACGGGTGACATCCGCCGACTTGGATTCGGTCAAGCGCTGGGCGCAAGACCGGAGGGTGCGTTTCCTGCAGACCATCGATGACAGTCTGCAGGATTTGGTTCGGCAGGGGTGACTCTGCTCACTCCTCCCGGTGGAAGTAGACCTTGAGGAAACTCATGTGCTTCTCCTCATCGAAGCCGCGCTCCATGAGCTGCTCGGACTTGTCGATGAACCCTGAGGAAAACTTCATATCGACGCCGACATCGAGCTTGAGGCGGCTCTTGAGGCGTTTCTTGGCCTTCTTGGCCTCCTTCTTTGAGACGGGGAACTGCTCTTCCAACTCATGCCCGGTCTCTTCCTGATACTGGGTCTTGAAGGTGTTGAACTGCTCTTGAAGCTCGGGGCCGGGAAGGGCCGCTTCCTGGAATTCGGCCATGTCAAAGTCCTCGGTCTCCTGAAGATACTCGATGGCGCGGCGGGCTACTTCGACCCGTTCCTCCGGCTTGCTCTCCTCGGGCAATCCCTTTTCGGCAAAGGCCACGCACATCTGGGAGTACCGCTTCGTGAGGTAATCGGCATCCTTGACCGCCATGGCCCCGATGAAATCCCGCTTCCAGAAATGGGTGCCGCCGCCGCTCTTGTCGAAGAGGTAAACGGTGAATCCTTCCTCCGGTTCGAAATCGAGAATGAGACAGCCTTTGTCGATTTTTTCGGGGTAAATGCCCTGCTCTGTAGTGAGCCGGAGATCACCGTCGCGCAACGAGATCTGCAGGAAGGGGGTCTGGCTCTCCGACTTGATGATACAGAGCGCGTTGACCGGTTCGTTGTCCAGCGTGATCCCATCGACCAGTGCCACGCAAAGATCGCCTGGCTTGATGTTCGGGTGGTTGGATTGGGATTGGAGATGCGCCGCGATGTGACCGCCGACCTCCAGGAGCGAGTCCGGGGAGTCGAACACCTTCCGGGCGTAGGTGTAAATCTCGTTGCTCGTAAGATGCGAATGGTGGTGTAGCCGATGCGGATCGAGTGCGCGGAACGGTTTCAGAAAAATCGGCGCGAGCAAGGCGGCCTCCTCTTCGCGGAAAAGGCAGAGCGCCTTGGAAGCCTGGAGCGGATTGACGCTCCCGGTTCCAGAAATCTTGGCAAGAGTCATGGCCCCGATCGAGGCCTCTTTGAAGTTCAGAGGGGCTGGCATGGAGGCCCACCCAAACGGCAGGAAGTCGGATTTCGCAACTGCCTTTCGTGGTTCTGTTAGCGAACGCTCGCCTACGACTCCTCCTCGGAATTGAACGCCCCGTTGTAGCCCGGTTCATAGAGCCGCAGCGCCGTGAACCGGGGCATGGCTTCGAAATGCTTGTCGATGGCATACACGCGGCAGTCCGCCTCCATCGCCAGGGTTGCAATGAGGGCGTCGTTCCACGGGACGATCAGTCCGTTGGCTCTCAGGCGCGAATAGGTGCTTGCAGCTTTGCGCCAGATGGTTTGATCGTTGCGCAGGTAGGGAATGATCGACCACTCCGCCTTGAGGCGTGAGGCTTCTGAGGGGCGGGCGCCGCCAATGAATTCCATTTCGACAGGCCCGCAAAGGGTGGCCTCGAACTCCTGCAACAAACCGACCATCGCAAGTTTCACCGCCGGGTTGCCGTCGCGACGGTGAAATTCGATCCAGGCACTGGTGTCGACCAAGACCATGGCTCAGCGGTCGCAGGCCTCAATCTCGTCGTTGGTCAGCGGATAGTCCTCAAACGCGCCCTCCATGACCCTTCGCGCGTATTCGCTGACCTTCCTGCGCCGGAGGAAATCGGTGGCCGCCTTGACCACGGCCGGACCCTTCTTGGTCTCCCCTGTGAACTTGATCACCTCGGCCAGAGTCTTTTCATCGATGTCGATAGTGATGCGCATCCTAGATAGATTTGATGCAAAATGATGAAAACGCAATCAAGAAATCATCATTGCGCATCGCTGGGAACGGATGGATCGGACAAAGCAGGAATGCGCCTCTTCTACAGTTCAGATTATGCGGGAGCGGCGCACGCCTTTGAGACCACCCGGAAAGCGGCCTGGATCGCGGACTCTCTGCGAACCAGTCCGATCGACGGCGTTTTCCTGACGGTGCCAAAGCCATTGGAGCCGGCCGCACTCCTGGAGGTGCATGAGGAGATCTACGTCCGCGCCATCCGCAGCGGAGAGCCTCGCAATCTGGCGGAATCGCAACGATTTCCCTGGGATGCCGGGCTCTGGCCGATGGTATTGGCATCCAATGGCGGCATGGTCGCGGCGGCCTTGTCGGCCTTGGCGGACGGGGTATCCGGTTCCCTATCGAGTGGGTTGCATCACGCGCGGCGGCATCGTGGACATGGCTACTGCACCTTCAACGGGCTGGTGCTCGCGGCGCGGGCGGCTCAGCGCGTGGGTGCGTCCTCCGTCTTGATCCTGGACTTGGATGCGCATTGTGGAGGTGGGACGGCGCGGCTGATCGAGAACGATCCGCTCATCTGGCAGATCGATGTCTCCGTTTGCCGGTTCGATGCCTACGAATCGAGCGATCGGTGTCATTTGGAAATGGTGGACGTGGCGGCGGGCTATCTTCCAGCGATCGAGCGATTGCTCGGCAAAGCGGGGCGTTTGGATCCGGGATTTGACCTGTGCCTCTACAACGCGGGGATGGATCCACATGAGCACAGTGATGGTGGTCGGCGTGGGATCACTGCCGAGATCCTTGAGGAGCGGGAGCGGATGGTCTTTTCCTGGTGCCGGGAGCGGGGCGTGCCGGTGGCGTTTGCCTTGGCCGGTGGGTATCTCAGCAACCGGCTCGATCAGGCGGGACTGGTGGCTCTGCACCGGCTCACGATCGCAGAGGCGGCTAGGATTGGAAGGATCTGAGAAATTTGCCGAAGAACTGGGCCCCCTCTTCCAGATCGGTGACGCGGATCCATTCGTCCCGGGTGTGGGCCTGCTCAATGGAACCGGGGCCGATCGCGACGCCGGGAATGCCGGCTTGGGCGAGCCAACCAGCGTCGCAGAACCAGGGAGCGGTGACTGGACTTGAACCCAAACCATTGAGCCGTTGCACCATCGGGTGAGCGATCGGCGTGTGCAGAACCGGGCTTTCACCGAGAATGTGGAGCTTGACTTCGGTCAGGCCATGTTGTTCCAGCCAAGCCCGGAGAACTGCGGGAATCCCGGCGGCATACAGGGCCGGGGTGGCGCGGAGATCGACCACGATGGAGGCACGATCTGGAACGATGTTGGCCCGGGTGCCGCCCCGGCATTCGTTGATGCTCAGGGTGGAACGGCCAAGCACGGCGTCGTCGTAGTCCGGGAGGCATTTCCGGGAGAACTCTTCGAGCGCCTGGATCAGTGGGACAAGCTTGAGGATGGCATTGTCCCCGAGTTCGGGGCGAGCTCCGTGGGCGGCGCGGCCGGCGGTGGAAAACTCCAACCACCAAGAGGCCTTGTGAGCGTGCACGGCGTCCATCCCGGTCGGTTCGCCGACCAAGGCGAAGTCGGCTTCCGCAGCGTGTTTCCCGGCGAAGTCCCGGGAGCCGTCCTGCCCGCTTTCCTCACTCATGAAGCCGACGAAGACGATTCCGGCGTCGAGACGGGGAATAAGGTCGCGATGTTCGTGGAGTGCCCAAAGCATCGCGGCCATGGAGCCCTTGGTGTCGCTCGCGCCACGGCCCCAAACACGTCCGTCGCGGACTTCCGCTCCGAAGGGGGGAATCGTCATTCCGCCGACACCGACGGTGTCCAGATGGGGACCGAAAAGAATCCGGTGAGAGGGAGCCGACTGGTCGCAGGGGAAGCGGCCAATCACGTTGGGCCGACCGGGAAGAACTTCTTCGAGGACGACTTCCGCTCCGCAGGCGTCCCGCAGAAAGGCGGCCACATAGTCGGCACAAGCCTTTTCCCCGGTTTGGTCCGTGCCGCAATCTCCATCCGGGTTGACGCTGGGAATGGCGATGAGATCACGAAGGAGTTCGACGACTCCGGTGGGCGTGGCGGTCATAAGGATCAGAGGCGGCGGATTTGGATGTCCTTGAACCATACGACGTCCCCGTGGTTCTGGAGGCCGATCCGGCCCGTGCGTGGGAGTTCGGCCAGGGCGGTCTTGAATTTGTTCGGGGAACCGTCGGGATTGCGCTCCGGGGTGGTCCACTGAGAGATATCGGCATCGACGGACTGGGCTCCGTTGATTTCGATCTGGATCCGGGAGCCTAGGCAGACGACGTGAAGTTGGCTCCATTCGCCCTGCGGTCGGGTGGGGTAGGGGGCGGGGGGAACCGCGTCGTAGAGCGCACCGTTGAGGTTGCGAACCCCGACCCCGGTATGGGTTTTCTTGAAGCCGGCATCATCCATGAGCTGAATCTCGAACCCTCCCTGGACCGGGTTTTTGGGATTGGTCCGGAAGAAGAGACCGCTGTTGGCGGCAGGGGAGAGTTTGAAGGACAACGTCAGATCGAAATTTTCGTAGGCTTTCGTGGTCCAGAGATATCCGCGTCCCGCCTTCTTCGTTGTTCCATCCTTGGTGGTGACTTCCTTGAGGGTGCAGGTGAGCGACTTTTCGCCGTCGATGACCCAACCGCCTTCCTCGTCCGCTTCCCATTCGGTCAAGTTGCTGCCGTCGAAAAGGGGCGTGTAGCCGTTGTGAAGGGCGGCCTCGACGGACTGTGCCACGTGGTCTGCGAGTAGGGATGAGCCTGCCTCATTGAAGTGCACATTGCCGGGGCCGACGGCATAGTGCCCCATCTGGCCCGACATCACGGCGTGGAGGTCGTCGATGGCCACGCCGTGCCGTTTCATCACGGAAGAGGCGATCGCATTGTAAACGAGGTCATCGCCGACCTTGCGACCAGTTTCGTGCTCGGGAACGGGGGTGGTTGTGGCGAAGATGAGTTTGGCACCGGTTTGCTTGAGGCGCTTCACGATGGTCTCAAGATTCTCCGCATACTGTTCCGGGGGGACGGTCACCTTGCCTTTGATCTTGTCGCGGCTGGCAGGTTGGTCGGGAAGGCGGTAGCACAGGTCGTGGAGTCCCCAGTTGAAGTGAATCACGTCCCAATCCTTCGCCGTTTTTCCTCCCGTGGTGAGCCATGCATCCAGTTCGGTGAGGCCGCGGGTCGTGGGGCCACCGTTGGTGGGGATCCGTTGGACGTTGGCTTTGCCGGCGAGACGTTCCCGAGTGGGCGCGGTGTAGGCCATCGAGATGGAATCACCGATGAGAAGCACGCGAGGAAGGGTGGGCATTTCCGTGACGGGCACCAAGACGGGGTTTGGCGCGGCCGCCGCATTGGCCGCGAACGCCAGCAAAAGAGTCCAAAGGAAGCGGAGTTTCATCACGGGCGATGCTCCGGCAGCGCTGGCGGGCGGTCAAGAAGGGAAGCGAAACGGGCCCGAGCAAATCGGTTTGCTTGTATCGAAAATAAGGTAATGTTAACAAACATCGCATGGATCCCACTCACCCCGATTTTCTCCGCCTTGCCGATCCTCCTGGGGATCGTAATTTCGGTGCTTGGCGCTTGGGCCTCCTCTTGCCATTGGCGGCGGCGGTGCCTCTGATCGTGACGGTGATCCGGCATCGCCCCGAAGCGCAGCCGGTTGAGGTGCCTGAGCCGGTGGTGAGTGCCTATGAAATGTCCCCTTTGCCACCGCTGGAGGCAGAGGCCGTTTCGGTGGTGACGGAGGAGGAACCGGCAGGTCCCAGTGACGTGGTGATTCCGGCCCTGCGGACCGAGTCTTCACCCGGGACGGGGATTCAGGGGCGGCTCCGGGGGCTGCGCCCCAAGTCCCATCTGGTCTTGGCTGGCGAAACCCTGACGGGAGTTTCCCAGCAGTATCAATGTGAACTGCGGACCTTGGCGGCCACCAACGGGTTGGATCCCGAGGGCAGGCTTATTCCCGGGGCAATTCTCATCCTTCCGAAGCCCGGTGTGACGGAAGCGCCTAAAGTCGCATCGCTCCCCAAAGCCCGGGAGCCGGTCTTGACGCCTGTTCCCGCTAACTGGACCTCCCCGGCGCAAGCAGCTTTGGTGGCCCAGGCCCCTGAACCCGCCGTTGAACCGGTCAGCGCCCAGGTTCGCTCCTCAAACTATCCCTATGTGGCACCGGAGCCAATTCCATCCAGACAAGGTGCCGGAGCGGAAAACGAGCCGGGTCCGGTCCAACCGGTCTCAGGCCGGACCATCACCGGACAGGCTGCGCTGGCGATCCATTATTTGGTCCAACCTGGCGACGGCTTGGAGAGCATCGCCGCTGCCCATTTCACGTCCGTGAGCTTGGTCAAGCAAATCAACAAGATCGGTGCGGTGACCCCCGGTCAGGTGATCTTGGTACCGGTCGATCAGTGTCTCTCCAGCTCGCGCTGAGGCTCCATGACTCGTGGCTAGTTGGCTGCCGGAGGATTTCCGCCAACCACGATCGTTTCCGCGATCATGTCGTGCAGGCAGCGCCGGTCCTCGCGGAAGATGAAGCATACATCGATGAGCGCGTAGAGCGGGACGAACTGGCCAATCAGGGCGTTCACGAAGGACCGGAGAAGGAAGGATTTTACAAAACCAGGGTTTTCGCCTTGGGGATTGGTCACGATCCGGATCTGCATCCATTTCTTTCCAAGGGTTTGTCCCCGGGTGGCGAGCAGGTAGATATTGTAACCTGCCAGCGCCAGCCAGAGCAGGATGGTCAAGGCAAAGGTTGCAATCGCCCCGGCGGGTATTTCATCGAAAGCTGGGGGCTCGCTGCTGGTCGTGTCCACCTGCATCCCGATCAGGGCAACGCCTATTAGAGCGGGCAGCATGCCGACGAAAAACGGCAACAAGTCCAGGCAATGGGCGCCAAGCCGAGCTCCCAGAGAGGCGAGCTTTAGCTGCGAGGAGGGGAGAGTCAGACTGGTTTGGGGGGCTGCATAAGGATTGAATGCACCTGATACCGCACCCGGCGCGGGCGGGCTGGCCGGAAAACGGGAACTCAGGCTCAGCCAATCCGCCATTCCCTCCGTCCAGTAGAGATCGTCTGGGAGAAAACGTCCGGCGGCGAGGCCGGAGCGAATCTCAGCTTCTTCGAAAACGCCCAGTTGTTGGCCGTTGCGTGCGAGGTGATACTGCATAGCAATGATGCGAGTTTTGTCCCGCTTTGGCCAGTCTGCAAGGACGGCGGAGGCTAGCGATCAAGATTTTACGATGGTGACCGGGACATCACTCGGCTGGCTCCCGGGCGCAAACCACGGATTTCAGCGTGATGCGAACTTTGGCTCCGCCGTAAAGCCGGTTGGAGATCTCGATCTTGCCTCCATGAAGCTCGACAATCTTGCGAACTACGGAGAGGCCGAGCCCGGTGCCTTGGCCGGTGGCCTTGGTGGTAAAAAAAGGATCAAAGACCTTCGAAATGTTTTCTGGAGCGACACCAGTTCCGTTGTCCTTTACCTCCAAGACGAGAACGTCGTCACCGGAGCGGAGATGATGAACGGTCCGGGCCCCCTCGTCCCGCTCCACGTTCTCCAAGGTATCGGTGTAAATGAGCACTTCGAGCTTCGGCTCGGGAGTGTCGCGCATCGCGTGGAGGGAGTTAATGAAGAGGTTGACCAAGATCTGTTCGAACTTGGCGCTATCGATCATCACCATGGGCAGGTTCTTCTCGAACTCGATCTCCACGTTGACCGAACCGCGGGTGAGCTCGTGGCGCACCATGAGCAGCACGTGCTGGACGAGAGCGGAGAAGTCGGTGGGCTCCATGCTGAGCTTGCGTTCCGATGAGAAATCGACCATCCCGCGGACGATTCGATCGGCCCGTTCGATGGCTTCGCGCATTTCCTTGAGGATGACAGGCACGTTGGGATCTCCTTCTTCGATCCCGCCGGACAGGTATTCCACGCCAAGGAGGAGCAAGGCCAGCGGATTTTTTACCTCGTGGGCTACCCCAGCGGCCAGTCGGCCAATCGACTCAAGCTTTTCGGCCTGAATGAGTTGCAACTGAGTGTCCTCCAGTTCGCGGTTCATGTGGAGGAGATTCTTGTTGAGCCGCTCCAGTTGTTCCCGGGAATGGACCCGCTCGGTGATGTCTTCGGAAATGCCGACAATCAGGGTCCGGCCGAGGCCTCCGTCATCGACAGGGACCTTCACGGTGTGCAGCCAAATGTCGCCACCGGAATCCCGTTCGATGATTTCCTCCTGGACTTCGATCCGGCGGCCGCGTCGGAGGACGGTGCGATCCACTTCGCGGAAGTAGTCGGCGGATTCTCTGGAAAATAGTTCGTAGTCGGTTTTTCCCAGGGCGATGGAGCGAGGGATGGTGGTGATTTCCTCCTGTTTCTTGTTCCAGAGAACGAACCTGAAGTCGTCCGCAGCGTCTTTGACGAAAAGGGCGACCGGGAGATTGTCGAGGACCTGCTCCAGGTAACGGTTCTGATCTGCCGGAGGCAAAATCGGAAGCGGTGGAGGGACGGCGGGGGGCAGAGGCAACGCCGGTTCAGCCGACGGATTCGCCGGAGGATTGGAGAACAGGTGAAAGCCGAATGCCATGCTGAAACCTAGGGGAGAGGCTATCAAACTGCGGCAGCGATGGAAAGCCTGCATTCAGCAGGAAGTTCCATCGATGAAAAGCCTCGCGGCGAGTGATCGATTTTCCACTCTCTGGCGTATTCGCCATAGGTTTTTAAGGGGCGTCGCGCGCGGATCGGTTTCCAGACAGGCACGTTCTTGCTTTTTTCACGCGAAATTTTGTCGAAGCGTGGCAGAATGCCCATCTTTCAACCCGGCCCTCGCCCCCCCTTCAACTCAGCCCAACAAAATCCTATCTGATGAGTTCCTCAGTCTCACCTAGGCTCAACGCCGATCTGATGGACGAACTTTACGTCCAGTGGAAACAGGATCCGAGATCCCTTGAGTCGAACTGGGCGGCATTCTTTGAGGGGTTTGAACTGGGCCAGGATCATTTCGCGACGCCGGGACAGGCGGGTGGTGGGGAGATCGATTTGGCACTTCGTTCCCGGGTCGTCAGCATGATTTACAACTTCCGGATCTTGGGGCACACCCAAGCCTGGTTGGATCCCCTGAGCAACGAGGCACCGCTGAACGAGCGCCTCAGCATGGCGGAACTGGGCTTCACCGAGGCGGATCTGCGCCTCGAAGTCCAGTCCCAGTTCTTTGGGGAGCAGGTGAAAATGACGCTCGGCGGCATGATCGAGCGGCTCAAGGCGATCTACTGCGGGTGGATTGGCTTCGAGTTCATGCACATCCACAATACGGAGGTGCGTCATTGGCTGCGCGATCGGATTGAGGGGCGTTTGGAACTCCCCAGCGTTCCGGTGGTTCATCAGCAGCGTCTCTTGAAATGGCTAGTGGAGGCGGAGGCGTTCGAGCAGTTCCTCCATCGCAAGTATGTTGGCCAGAAGCGCTTCGGTTTGGACGGTGGCGAATCTCTGATGGTGGCTCTCAACACGATCTTCGAAGCTTCTTCCGAGGAAGGTATCGATCACCTCGTGATGGGCATGGCTCACCGGGGCCGTTTGAACGTGCTGGCGAATTTTCTTTGCAAGCCACTCAAGGTCATCCTTTACGAATTTAGCGAGAACTACGTCCCCAACACGATCATGGGGGATGGTGACGTGAAGTACCACCTCGGATTTGAGACGGTTCGGACGACGGAGAGCGGCCACAAGGTCGGTATTTCTCTCGCCGCCAACCCGAGCCATTTGGAGGCCGTCAACGCGGTGGTCGAAGGCAAGACCCGGGCTCAACAGCGAGCGGCCAATTTCCCCGACGACGAGGGCGTAAACCGCGACAGTGTGGTGCCGATCCTGATCCACGGGGACGCTGCCTTTGCCGGCCAGGGGAGCGTCGCCGAAGTGCTAAATCTTTCCCAATTGCCCGGCTACCGGACTGGCGGCACGATCCATCTGATCATCAACAACCAGATCGGATTCACGACCACTCCGGACGATGCCCGCTCCTCCTCCTATTGCACGGACGTGGCGAAAATGATCGAAGCGCCCGTCTTCCACGTCAATGGCGACCGTCCCTTGGAGGTGGCCTTCGTCACGCGGCTCGCCTTGGAATTCCGGCAGCGTTACAATCGTGACGTGGTGGTCGACATTGTCTGCTACCGTCGGCATGGCCACAACGAAGGGGACGAACCGGCCTTCACCCTTCCCGATATGTATCGGAACATTCAGACGCACCCGGAGATTGCCGATATCTACGCTGCGGACCTCCTCGCCCGGGGGATTATGGACGAGTCGGCTGTCGCCAAGCTCCATCAGAATTTCGAAGCCCGTATCACCGAGGAGCACGAGCAACTTAAGGAACACGAGAGAAAAGGGGAAGGCCATGCCTTCGCGGGATCGACCGCCGTAATCCAGCCTCCCTACACCCACGATCCGGTTCTCACTGGGATCGAGCCTGATTGGCTCAGGCATCTCGGCCAGCGGCTCACGACGTTGCCCGAGGGCTTCCAGCCCAATGACAAGCTCGACAAGCGCTTCCTCGGGCCTCGTCGGGATGCAGTGGCCCATGGCGGTCCTTTCAACTGGGCTTTCGCCGAGTCGCTCGCTTTTGGTTCGATCCTCCTCGAAGGCACTGGTGTCCGCCTTTCCGGCCAGGACTGCCGACGCGGCACCTTTAGTCAGCGCCACGCCGTCCTCTACGACGTAAACACGCGGGATCGGTTTTTCCCGCTTCGCCACGTCGCCCCAGAAGGTACGGAGCAGGGCCGCTTTTACGTCTACAATAGTCTGCTCTCGGAGGCGGCGGTTCTTGGGTTCGACTACGGCTATTCGCTGGTCGCCCGGGACATGCTCGTTCTCTGGGAAGCTCAGTTTGGCGACTTCGCCAATGGTGCCCAGGTGATCATCGATCAGTTCATCTGCTCGGCGGAATCCAAATGGCAGCGGAACAGCAACATCGTCTTGCTCCTTCCTCACGGCTACGAGGGCATGGGGCCGGAGCACTCCAGCGCCCGGCTGGAGCGTTTCCTGCAGTTGTGTGCGGATAACAACATCCAGGTCTGTTACCCCTCCACTCCGGCCCAATACTTCCACCTCCTGCGGCGGCAGGCCAATCGGCCGGTGCGCAAGCCGCTGGTCGTGATGACGCCAAAAAGCTTACTTGGCCATCCAGAATGCGTAAGTCATGAGGCAGAACTGACCGGATCCACCTGTTTTCAGGAGATGCTGGACGACGCGCTTCTCACCGAGGATCCGTCTCAGGTCAAACGCATTGTCCTCTGCTCGGGTAAGGTCTACTACGACCTGATCAACTACCGGCGCACCCAAGGCATCACCAACACGGCGATCATCCGGGTGGAACAATTTTACCCCTTCAACCGGGATCTCTTGCGCAGCATTTTGGAACGCTATTCCCGAGAAGGCATGAAGTTGGTCTGGTGCCAAGAGGAATCCAAGAACATGGGGGCGTGGAGCTTCCTTGCTCCACGGCTCCGCGAAGTCTCCCAAGGGCTTAGGGGGTTTGCCCTCCGTTACGCCGGTCGTCACGCCACCGCCAGCCCGGCTGCGGGAGCCAAAGCCATTCACCTCCGGGAGCAAACCAAGCTAGTCGACGACGCCTTCCGCGTTTAACCCTGAATTCCGCACCCCGAATTCCGTATTTCGAAATGAGCCAAGAAGTCCGCATCCCCAGCGTCGGGGAATCCATCACGACAGGAACCATCGCCCAATGGCACAAGGCCGACGGCGAAATGGTGAAAGCAGGGGATCTCCTGCTCACCGTGGAAACCGACAAGATCTCCACTGAAGTTCCCGCCGAGGCCGATGGCGTGCTTCGCATCCAGGTGCCCGTGGGAACCGAGGTGGAAATCGGTGCCGTGGTCGCGTTGATCGAAGCCGGTAGCGCCGCAGTTGTTCCTTCTGCACCCCCGCAGGCCCCTCCCGCCGCAGTGCAAACCCAAGCGGCGCCGAAAGTTGTCGAAGCTTTTGTCCAGACTGTAGCAGAACCGGAGCGTCCCAAGCTCAGTGTCGTTCCGGTCACCCGGCCCGCGAATGTTCCGGCTTTGCCTGGCGATGGCCGCATCACGCGGGTCAAAATGTCGCCGCTCCGCCGCAAAATCTCAGCTCACTTGGTGGAGGCTCAGCACACCGCTGCCATCCTCACCACCTTCAACGAGTGTGACATGAGCGGTATCATGAAGCTACGCAAGGACTTGCAGGACTCGTTCGTGGCCCGCCACGGTCTCAAGCTCGGCTTCATGTCTTTCTTCGTGAAGGCAACGGTTGATGCGCTCCAGAACATTCCCCAGGTAAATGGCCGGATCGATGGAGATGAAGTCATTCAGAACCACTTCTATGACATTGGGGTCGCGATCGGCACCGAGAAGGGGCTGATCGTTCCCGTGGTCCGTGATGCGGATCAGAAAACCTTCGCGGAGATCGAGCAAGACATCGCTGATTACGCGAACAAGGCCCGCAACGGAAAGATCGCCTTCGAGGATCTTCAGGGCGGCGTCTTCACGATTTCCAATGGCGGGATTTATGGTTCCCTCCTGAGCACGCCGATCCTCAACTTCCCGCAGAGCGCCATCCTCGGCATGCACGCCATCCAGGACCGGCCAGTCGCCCGTGACGGACAAGTCGTCATCCGCCCGATGATGAACCTGGCCCTGAGCTATGACCACCGTTTGATCGATGGGAAGGAAGCCGTCACCTTCCTCACCCGGATCAAGGATTGCTTGGAACAACCCGCTCGACTCATGGTCGGGGCGTGAGTTTACCCTTCCTTGTCCAGATCCAGAAAGGCAATCGCCGAAGGGTTGCCTACCGAGGTGTGGTGGCCGGTGAACCCTAGGGCGCCGGTCCCCTTGTTCACGCGGAACACCTCCACGTTGTCGCCGCGCTGGTTGCAGGAATAGAGGAACTGGCTGGTGGGATCGAACTGAAAGCTGCGTGGGTAGTTGCCGCGGGTCCATTCCTCTTCCACGAAGGTGAGTTCGCCGCTCTGGCCCACAGCAAAGATCGCGATGCTGTCATGCAGGCGATTGCCCCCGTAGACAAATTTCCCGTCGGCGGAGACGAGGATTCCCGAGCAGACATTGCTGCCCGCGAATCCGGGGGACAAACCGGGCGGATGGGAGGCGGAAGAGATGGGCATGGTGGGGGACTGGTCGGAGAGCAGGGCGGCTTGCATCCGCGACACTCCAGAAAGCCCCCAGCACGGAGCTATTGGTGGCGATGTTTCGCCGCTCATTGGGGGATAATTGAAAGAAATGGGCGGCGCGGCGGTGTTTAGCGGGTGCGGAAGGCCCGGGAACGCACCTCCGCCGCAACTCTGAGCCCCTCGTGTGTCAGCGGTCACTCAAAACCAGCCACCCAGGGTCGATTCAAAACCAGCCACCCGCCAAGCCCAAACGGCCCTGGCGGAGGCCCCTGACATGTAGCAGGGGCAGGCGCCATGGCCAACCACCTGACC
>Ga0247843_1002065_pt1 | contig 38065 bp, 41 predicted proteins | sample LaCruzMarch2017__FD_192420 | JGI IMG/M metagenome (GOLD analysis project Ga0247843, IMG submission 192420) | Freshwater microbial communities from meromictic Lake La Cruz, Castile-La Mancha, Spain - LaCruzMarch2017_8m | ecosystem: Environmental > Aquatic > Freshwater > Lake | place: Spain...
CACCCCATCCTTCGACGGTTTCGGGTGGAACTTGCGCGAAGGTGCGGAGGAAGAAATCTACGAGAGGTTGGCGCCTCTCGTCCTCCGTCTCGCCGCCGAGGACTACGTCGACATGCCGCAAGTGGTTGACGTGATCCGCGAGTTCGAGCTGCCTCCGAAGGTCCGCGAGCTCTACGACCGGCTCGAAGAGGATCTGATTGCGCGGATCGACGACAAGGTCGTCGTGGCGTCGACAGCCGCCGTGGCCTCCACCAAATGCCGTCAGGTGGCCAACGGTGGGATCTACCTGGACCAGGAAGTCATCGAACTGCTGGACCAACGCGAGATCAAGAAGAGCAAGCGGGAGTGGCTGAACCTGCACACCGAGAAGGTGGATCTTCTGGCTGACCTGGTCGAGGAGCTGCAGGGTGCGCCACTCCTGGTGGCCTACGACTTCGAGCACGATCTGGATCGGCTGAAGACCAAGTTCGGCAGCGACATCCCGTACATCGGCGGCGGCGTGTCGGCGAAGAGGTTCAAGGAGCTGGAGGCGGCGTGGAACCACGGCGAGTTGCCGATCCTGTTCGGCCATCCCCAGTCCGTGGCCCATGGTTTGAACCTGCAGCAGGCCGGCAACCATGTCTGCTGGCACTCACTGACGTGGGACTTCGAGCTGTACGACCAGTTCATCCGCCGCATCCGGCGCCAGGGGTCGAAGGCGAAGCGGGTGTTCAACCACCACCTGATCGCCAAGGGGACGATCGACGAGACCATGCTCTGGGCCCTGAGGTCGAAGGACAAGGGTCAGAAGGCTCTCTACGAAGCGCTCAAAAAAATGAGGTCCAGGCGAAAATAACTATGTTAGCCGCTTGAGTTCAGCTGTAAGGTTCTCCTACCAACCCACGCTGAGGAGATCATCATGGCTGACGCAACCACCCCGGTTACCCGGACCCTCAACAAGGAGTTCAAGGGCCGCTGCCCCAGGATCCAGGCCAGCTTCGCTGGCAGCTTCATGGCGGTGCGGATCGACGACCCCTCAGGTGTGGTTACGGTCAAGATGGCCCAGGAAGTGATGCGGCGGGCTGGGGAGCTGATGAAGGACGCCGACCTGGTGACCACCACGACGCCCGACAGCTTCTCCTACCACATGGACGGTGTCGTCTCCAACTGGCGCCGTCCGTGACCAACCTCGGGAGGGCGCAAGCCCGCCCATCCAGGGAGTTGACTATGCAAGCACACAAGACCACCGCCAACAACGCCGTGTCCGGCACCCTCATCGCGGTCAGCGGTGAATGGGCCAAGATCGTCGGCGTGACCCACCTGAACCGATCCCCAGTCCAGCTCTACCAGCTGGAATGCGTCCTCGGTCCTGATCGCTTCACCCTGGTTCTCGACCAAAACACCCAGATCCTGGTGGCGCCGTGAACAAGATTGTCAGCATCGCACCAAGTTTCCTCGACGCCGTCCGCGGCTGGGTCTGGTGCACGCCGCACCGGCTGGAGCAGAGGATCAAGGAGGCCGAACCTCTGGCCGTGACCGACGACCAGAAGGCGGTGATCGCCACAATGAAGAAGTGCCTGGCCCGGGAAAGGGCCGAGGAGGCGGCACGTGGTTGAGATCGTCCTCCAACGTGCCGGTCCCGGGCGGTACGCCTCCAAGCTGCTGTACGACCGGTTCCAGATCATGGAGCTGGGAGTCACGGCCGGCGAGTTCAAGATCGTCGATCTGACCAAGCTCGACGACAGCTACATGGCCGACTGGAAGGCGGTTCTCCGCCACCCAGCCAAGGGCGAGGGTTTCGGCGATCCGATCGTTTTTACAACGGTGGCCGAGGCGGAGACCTTTGTGAAGCAGCTGGCCACCGGTGAGAAACCGATGCCGACGTCGAAGAAGGGCAAGGAGCCTCCGGTCCCGAAGGTGAAGGCTGAGAAGAAGCCGTCGATGGCTGGCATGGCTCGAGACCTGATCCTGGCCGGCAAGCTGACCGATGACCAGATCTTCCAGCAGGTGCTGGAGGCGTTTCCGAACTTCCGGAGAACCAGCGTTGACTGGTACCGGAACGAGCTGATCAAGAAGGGTCAGCTAAAAACTTGAAGTTCACTGTTTACGTGCCCACGGCACGGAGTACAATGCCACCCTGCTGAGGAGAAGTCTATGATCGCCGTCGAAGTCGTGTTCGCGTCCGGGATGACGCACACATTCATCGTTCCGAAGACCATCACATTGGTGGACTTCGCCGCCCTGGCCAAGCCGGTCGACGAGACCAAGATCCGTCGGTTCAAGGTCATCGCCCAGGGGAAGGCCGCATGAAGATCCTCGGTCACACGTATGCACCGAAGAAGGGGACGGTGGTCGACGGTCTGCCGGCCGTCATCGTGCTCGAGAGCGGCACGACCACCAAGTTCATCACGGACTCTCAGATCGGCGATGCCGACTATCCGTGGTTGACCATCGTCTCGATGCCCACCAAGGAGTTCGAGACCAAGTTCGCGCGTACGCAGGATGATCTGCAGGCCATTGCCAAGATCTACCGCGAGCACGCCCAACAGCTCGGCGCAACGCCCGAGGCCCTGGATGCTCTGGGGTACATTTTCACCATCGACGAAGGAACTGTGAACATGGCCACCGCCACCGCCACCGCCACCGCCACCGAGGAGAAGAAGGCCAAGCCGGTCGCGACCTCCAAGGCCCCCACCAAGACCACCGCCCCGAAGCCGGCGGCCAAGGCCACCACCCCTCCGCCCGCCAAGGAGGCCAAGCCGAAGGCCGCGGCGCCGAAGGAGCCCGAGGAAAAGCGCCCCTCCGTGTCCAGCCGGATCTGCGAGCTGATCATGGCGGGGAAGCTGTCGGACGACGACATCTTCGCCACGGTGAAGAAGGAGTTCAACCTCGACGACTCCAAGCGCGGCTACGTCGGCTGGAACCGGAACCACCTGAAGAAGCAGGGCCAGAACCCGCCCGGCCCGATCGGTGGCGCCGAGAAGAAGGCGGACAAGCCGGCGGCTGCGCCGAAGGCCGCGGCCTCCAAGGCGCCGCCGGCCAAGGCCCCGGTCTCCCGCAAGACCGGCTCCGGCAAGGGCTGATCCATCATGGGGCTGTACCTCTACAGCCCCCTGACCTCTGTGACTGACCGCATCGAGGTCAGTCACAGAGCTGGGTGGGCTCTGTACTGGGCGGAAGAGCTCGGTGCCAAGCTGGTCACAACCAGCCAGATGGATGGCTTCGCCAACGGGGTCAACCCCGGCGACACCGTCTACCTCTACCACGGGATGGAGTTCAAGGACTCTTTGAACTTCCCCGGCGGCCCGCAGCCGGAGATTTACGACCGGGCCAACGACCTCCGTCTCATCGGCGAGAAGACGGGCTCCAGACTGTTCAGCGCCGATCGTGACATGCCCGACTACGCCGGCCTGCTCGGCAGCCGCCTGGATCCCAAGCGCTTCGACCGGAAGAAGCTCCACGGAGCGCTTGCCCGAGGCGTGGGGCAGAGATGGCCGACGGCGAAGCCGAAGCACCTCGTGGTCGGCGACAGCCACTCCCTGTCTCTCTACCGGAAGGGCAGCAGGATCCATCGGAACGACGGACTGACCTTGTACGGTGCCCTCGAGAGGGGTCTGGCCGGTCTGGTCAAGAAAGCGGCGTGCCCAGGGCTAAGCAGCATCACGCTGTACCTGGGCAACATCGACATCCGGCACCACCTGCTCCGCCATCCGCAGGTCAGCCGGGTGGAGCTTCTCGCCGAATACCGTCGCCAACTCAAGGATCTGGTCAAGCAGTATCCGAAGCAGCAGATCGTGGTGGCGGAGCCTCTGCCCATTGAGAACGAGTCGCGGAAGCTGCCCAAGACCGGCTGGTACAAGGGCACCCCGTTCTTCGGCTCGTGGGCTGACCGAGCCAACCTTCGGGACTGGTGGGCTGACGAGATGAACAAGTGGCCGACGGACGGCATCACGATCTACCGCCATCCCCGCCACTTCTGGAACGGCGAAGGCGAGCTGGACTTCGACGTCATGGAGAAGCCGCAGTCCGTCCACATCAGGCCGGCTGAGTACCGGCATGTCAGGGAGAGCGGTCCATGGTCCAGCATCTGAAGAGCATCGAAGATGAAGCCAGGTCGAAAGACCTGGTTATCATTTCCAAGACCGACGTGTGGCGCAAGCGTCTCCGGGAGGCGTCTCGCGCCATCGAGCGGGCCTCGGAGTTCAGCCTGACGCCCACCCCGTACTTCGTGGAGGCCTACCACTACTGGCACCGGGCGAAGGGTCTCCAGGACAAGAACCTAGGCGCCAAGCCGGCGAAGTTCAAGTCGGGGTGCGATCTTCAGGACAGCATCCCCATCTACGACACGGTGAAGCGTCGCTATGCTGGGTTCTCCAACGTTCTGGAACAGCTGCGGTACGGGGACGAGGCGCCGAAGATCGCCAGCAACCGGCTCCGCCAGTTCGACTACCCCAAGTTCGAGGGCGACAACCGAGCATGGCTCTACGTCTGCCTGGTCCATCGCATCACCGGCTCAGGCGCCAGCTTCGAGCACGACCACGGCTGGCGAAACACGATTGTGCCAGAGATGGTGACTAAGCCGTCGATCCCTCTGATGGCTTCGTGGGTCAGCTACAACCGAAACCGGACGATGTTCACCAGCATCGGCAACCAGATCCCGCCGTTCAACAAGCTGAAGGACCCGTCCTTCCGACTGGCGGGGATCGAGTATCTTGTCACGATCGCCCCGAAGCTGGTCGACGAGGTGTGGTCTTGGTTCGAGCACCGCCGTCGCCACAAAATGGGACCAGCCGGGATCAAGCTGGCCGCCGACCAGGTCCTGGCCTTCCAACGCGAGCTGGGCTGCAAGCAGTTCAAGTTCGTCCTGACGGCGTGGGTGATGGACATGGCCGAGTATCTGCCGGAGATGGTGGATCCCAACTCGGACTGCTACCACGGGAAGAACGCGCAGGAGGCCTTGTCGGTCTGCCTTCGCCCCGCCGATGGCGTGCGCATGAACGCCCAGGAGTTCTTCGACCGGGGAACTCGGCTGTTCAGCGATCTGACCGGCACCCACCCGATGGACGTGGAAGACGCCAGCCCGGGCTGCGATCTGGTTCGGTGGTTGGAGAACTACGTCCCTCGCAATGGCTTCAGCCACGTGCTGGAGAACGGCCTGTTCAACAACTCGACCCTTCGCTACTTCAAGGGCCGCCAACCCGAAGGGAACTATCCGTGACTCACACCAACCACACCTCTTCTCCATCCCACAAGGAGCTGGACCAGCTGGGTGAGTCCCGGCTCTGGGATCTGGTTCGGGACTGGCAGGATCCTCTGCCTCTCCCGCCGGTCGACAAGATCAAGCTGGACTCCAAGCGGACCATCTACGTGGTTCGCGATGACATTATGGGGTTCGGTACCAAGGCCAGGGCCGGCTCGGCTGCGCTGTTCCAGCCGGAGTACAAGAAGACCAAGACCATCGTCTACGTCGCTCCGCGGGTGGGGTGGGCGCCGATGTCGTTGGCCAAGCTGTGCCGTGATACCAAGCGGAGGCTGATCCTGTTCGCCCCAGCAGCCGCGACGCCTTCCCAGCACCAGCTGACGGCCCACGCTCTCGGCGCCGACCTGAGGTTCGTCCGCGTGGCGGCCATGCCCAACCTCCAGCGGATGGCGCGGAAGTTCGCCGAGGACCATGGCTACACCTTCTTCCCGCTCGGTCTCGACGTACCGGCGGCCGTGGCAGGGATCGCCAAGACGGCTCGGCTGGTGGCGGACCGTGAGATCGACGACTTCCGGAAGGTCAAGGAGTTCTGGACGGTGATCAGCACCGGCGTGCTGAGCCGTGGTCTCCAGCTGGCCTGGCCCAGGGCCAAGGTCTTCGCCGTCGCTGTGGCGAGGAACATCCACGATGGCGAGAAGGGCAGGGCCGAGATCTTCAGCCATCATCTGCCGTTCACGCAGAACGTCAAGGCGGACCTGGCTCCGCCGTTCCCTTCGGTCCTGTCCTACGATGCCAAGGCCTGGACCTTCATCAACGACCACGCGTCCAACGGCGCCTGGTTCTGGAACGTGGCGGCTGAGCCGCCGGTCTCTCCCTCGAAAGGGGAGGTGCTGCGGTCGAATGTTGGCTGGAACGATATGTCAGCGTTCGATCACGCGTAGTACTGTGCAACCCTGCTGAGGAGATATAGACATGGACGAGACAACAGCCAACTTTGCATTCCCGACGGAGGATGTGGACGACGAGATCTATGATGTCCACCATTTTCACCAGAGGTTTGGCCAGCTGGCGCCGGATGAGATCACACATCTGACGCAGCGCAAGCTGGCAGAACGTGCCAACTTCCATCTGGAGGAGGCGGTGGTTGAATTTCGCAAGGCGGCGGCAAGCCAGGATATGGCGCTGATGGCCGATGCGCTGGTCGACGCAGTCTATGTGCTGAAAGGCACCGCCGTGATGTTGGGGTTGACCGGTATTTGGCGACACCTGTGGAATGACGTCCACGAAGCCAACATGCGCAAGGTGCCGGGCACCACGCACCGCGGCAACAAGGTCGACGTGATGAAGCCGCCTGGCTGGGTCGGTCCGCAGACCGGAGCCGTGCTCTGCATGGCCGGCTATGACAAGGCCCAGTTCTGCAACCTGCTCGGCGAAGTGGACGAGACCAAATGCCTCGACGACTTAGTCCACCTGGAGAAGGACAATCCGTGATGACCATTTCCTCGAGGCTGACCATCTTCGAGGGCCCGGATGGCGGTGGCAAGTCCACCGCCGCTCGGCGTTTTGCCGAGAAGACCGGTGCCCGGTATGTCCACTGCGGGTCGTTCAAGAACGTCCAGCGGATCGGCCGGTTCTACGTGGAGGCCATGCTGCCGGCGCTGCTCGGCTATCAGGACGTGGTGATGGACCGGTGCTGGCTGAGCGAGAAGCCGTATGGTGATGCCTTCCGCCAGGGTCATGATCGTCTCGGCGTGACCAGCGTCCGTGCGCTGGAGAGGCTGGCCTTCCGGTGCTCCACCCTTGTCGTGTGGTGCCTGCCGCCGTACGACCGGATCCGGTCCAGCTTCATGGAGCGGAAGCAGATCGAGATGTTGGAGGACGAGTCGCAGCTGAAGCAGGTGGACACGTCCTACCGCGGTGCCACGACGAGCCTGCCGTCGATCGTATACGACTACACGCGCACGCCGTTGCCGGCGCCTCGTGCCATGGACAGGCAGCGGTCAGTGGCGCACGGGCTGGACTTCCAGACCGCCGGCAACCATTCGGCGCCCATCGCGCTGGTGGGCGAAGGCTTCTCCGAGCCGAAGGACGGGGACTGCCTGTACCAGTGGCCGTTCGGCTCTATGAACCACAGCCGCTGCAGCCACTGGCTGACGCAGAACCTGGAGGACGCTGGCATCAGTGAGTCCAGCCTCTTCTGGGTCAACTCCGACCAGGGGGACCACGACGACATGCGCGAGATGCTCGGTGAGCGACGCCATGTCGTGGCTCTTGGGGCCAAAGCCCTGACCCGTCTGACCGAACTCGACATCGATTGCAGCGCCGTCGAGCACCCGCAGAGCTGGAAGAGGTTCAAGTCCTCGCAGCCCTACCCCCTCGGCAAGTTGTTGGCGGACGACATTCAGCTCGCCAACTCCATCTTCAAGACCATGCAAGGAGCAGCAGAATGACCGAGAGTTTCGACCAGTCTTGGCTGAAGACCCTGGCCACGATCCTGGAGCAGGGCAAAGAGGTCTCGCCGCGCGGGATGAAGACTATGGAGGTGCCGCAATACACCGTCGAGGTGGACATGCGGTATCCCGTCCTGACATGCCCGCAACGCAAACTCAACTATCGGTTCATGGCGGCCGAGGCGTTCTGGATCCTGTCGGGCGACAACACCGTCGCCGGCATCGCCCCGTGGAATGTCAACATCGCCAAGTTCAGCGACGACGGCGAGACCTTCCATGGCGCCTACGGTCCTCGGATCGTGGACCAGCTGCCCTACGTGGTCGGCAAGCTCATCTCGGATCGGGACACTCGGCAGGCGGTCATCACGACCTGGATCCAGAAGCCCGGTGCTTCGAAGGACATTCCCTGCACGGTGGCCTTCGACTTCAAGATCCGCGACGGCAAGCTGAACCTCCACGTGTTCATGCGGTCGTCCGATGTCTGGCTCGGTCTGCCGTATGACACCTTCAACTTCTCGATGCTCGCCGCCCTGGTCTGCACGATCATCAACACCTTCGGCGGCGCCATGTGGGAGACCGTCGGCCTCGGGCGTCTCTTCCTGACGGCGGCCAGCAGCCATCTCTATGAGCAGCATTTCGAGGCTGCCCGCGAGTGCCTGAAGGTGCACGATTTCCGGTTCTGCGCCGAAGTGCCGGAAGGTCTCTACGTGGCGATGGACAACGGCGACTCGCTGATGGAGTATCTTCGGACCCTCCGAGACGCCAAGAGGGGCGACAACCTTCGGTGGTGGGAGTTGGATCGTGCGTCCGACGCGTGAACGCTGGGCCATGGACATGGCCCTCCTGACGGCGAAGCGGTCCACGTGCTGCCGTCGCCAGGTCGGCTGTGTCCTGCTGAACGAGCGCGGCCACGTCCTCGCCACTGGATACAACGGCGTGGCTGCCGGTCTTCCGCACTGCAATGATAGGGTCTTGGAAGATCCTGTCGACGTCGGGCTCTCCCACGCAGGACTTGTCGGTAGGCAGGTCACGTACCCGTTTGCCTGCGAGGGTGCGGCGTCCCCGTCCGGCACCAACCTCGATGCCTGCCAGGCGATCCACGCAGAGCAGAACGCTCTGCTGCAGTGTAGAGACGTCTACGCCATCGACACGACTTTCGTGACGGCGAGCCCATGCGTGACCTGCACGAAGCTGCTGCTCAACACGGGCTGCAGGAGGGTGGTGTACCTGGAGGAGTATCCGCACTCGGCGGCCAGGGAGCTGTGGCTCTCCGCTGGCCGCCAGTGGGAGAAGATAGAGGCCTAGCGGCCTTTCCTCTTCTTCATCTTGGGTGCGGTGGCCGCCATCAACTTGTTCGGCGCCGCACCCTGGGACCCAAGGTTCTGGGACCCCTTTGCCGGGGACTTGGTGTTGTAGCTGCCCTTCCCCGACGGCTTCTTCCCTCGCATGATATGGGTCATGTCACCTCCAGTGGCACAAGCGTTCGCCTGTTTCATTGTGGGCCAGGATCTGGCGGGCGGTCTGGTCCGCCAGCTGGTCCTGCCGGCTCACAAGGATCGGGCGCCAGGGACCGCAGACATCAATCCCTGGACCAGCGGTCGTACAGGCGCCCAACAGCGTCAGGCTCACGAGCAACAGTGCGGTCCACCTCATTTCGAACATCCCTCCTTTCGAGGTCCCGGATCGCGGCCTCGTGGTTAGCCCTGGCGCGGCCCAGAGCGGTGCCCCGGGCGAACGCCATATAGACAGCCATGGCAATCGCTGCAATGGCACCGGCCGCAACCAGGCCGTAGCCGGCAATGCGGCTGGACCGCACTGCCGACAGTAGCCAGAGGATCCAGGTCATGGCCCAGCTGCCTTGTGCTCCTGGATGCGGCCCCAGACGAACCAGCCCGCGACCAGGACCACGACCAGCGCTGCGACCCCAGGGGCCATGTCCCTCAGGATCGACAGCGCTGGGACCGCGTTGGCGACCGCATCCGCCAGCGGCTGGATCCCCTGGACGGCGATGCCGGCGGCTCCGACCTTGGCGGCGGCCTGGACGGTCCCGGTCTGGTGGACGGGCACGGGAGGCAGATCGAAGCCGGCCAGCCGAAGGCCCTGGTCCAGCTCATCTTCCGGCCATTCCCAGTTGCCGCCTTCGTGAGCGGCGATCGCCACGCACAGCTCCCGCATCACACGGTAGTTCTGCACCTGGATCGGACCTCGGCCGAGCTTTCGTTCCAGGGCGGCGATGTAGGCCTCGGTGTCATTCTCATTCGGAGGGGCGAACTTGCCGATGATTTTCCGGACGGTATCGAGCTGATACCGCTCCTTGTAGGTGCGGATCAGCGACGCCAAGGCCCGCCACCCGAACTGACGGGTGGTGAACTTGACGAAACCGCCGTCGCCAGGACCTGCCTGACCCTGCCAGTTGTTGGCGGTGTTGAAGCGGATGTTGCCCGGGTTGTTGTTCCGCCAACTCAGCGGTGGGCGCCTGGTGGTTGCCATATCAAGTCCCTCCTGGGGTTGGCGGCTTCGGAGGAAGCCACCGGTTGAAGATTTCATCCACGACCCTTGGCCCAACATACCCGACCGAGATGGTCATGGCATGGTGGGCAAAGCTCTTCAGTTCCAAGTAATCGGCTAATCCAGAGCCGATGATGCCCATGCCGACAGCGGTGGGGATTTCCCACAGCAGCGACCAGCCAAAGGGGCGGCGATCCATCCTGGACATCGCAATCAGACGGCCAAGGAAGCCGAGGGCCCCAGCCCCGGCCGCCTTGACCACCTCGTCATTGAGAAAACCATCAGCCATGTCTCGCCCCTTTGAAGCGTTGAGTCCTGGACGCCACACGGCGGTCACCACGAAGCCGAGGAGGCCGGGATCCAGAACGAGGTGCCGTTGATCTTGATTTGGATCCGGCTGGTCGCCGAGAACGCCGGGGCAGAGACCGCGGCGGTGGCGGCCGTGCCGACGATGTCGAGCTGACCCGTCCCCTTGGGCTGGAGACGCAGATCGACGTTGGTGTCGGATCCGACCGCCTGGATGACGGGGTGCGACGCCGCCGCGGCACCGAGAACGCTCATGTAGTTGGCGAAGTTGCGACCGATGTCCACGGGCCCGGTGCCCTTGCCCTCGATCCGGAGATTGATGTTGGCGTCCGTACCCTGCGCAGAGACGATCGGTGCGTTGGCGGTGATGTTGCCGGCGGCCTGGACGTAGTTGACGACAGTACCAGCGGTGTCCGCCACCTGGAACTGGATCCGGGCGACATTGTTCTGCGTGGCGAACTGCAAAGCGCCGGTACCACGTGAAATCATCGCGATCGGAATGTTCGTGCCGCCCTGCACGGCGATCTGCACGGCATTGGAGGCCGTGGATCCGGTCAGACCGATCGAGTTCGTCGACGATGTGGTGTTGATGATCAGAACCTGCTGGTTGCCGCCGGTCCTGAGCGAGATGTTGGACGTGCCCTTCGACGTGATGTTGAGAGACACGTTGGTGTCCGAACCAGCCGCCGCCAGCTGGACGGCCGTGGCAGTGGCCGCGCCAGTGAGTTCGATCCGGTTGACAGAGGTCGAGCCCCCAGTGAACCTGACCTGCTCTGCGCCGGACAGGGAAACACCGATGGCCCCCACCGCGGGGGTGTAGAAGCCGGAGTTCGCCGTTCCCACAGCGATGCTCGGAGCGGTCGGATTGGAACTCGCCTGGGACGGGTCGGCGCCGGCAATCACATCGGCCAAGGCAGTGAGGAATGCCTGATCCCCGATTTGGTACCCGCTGCGGTACGCGGAGTCCAGTCGGCGGAAGATCAGGTCGGAAATGGAGAAAGCCATGGTCGTGGTTCCTTCGGATGGGTTGGCGGAGACTACAGGCGGATTTTCCGCCCTTGGACATAGAGAGTTCCCACACCGAGATCGATGGTGTCGGACGGGTGGATATTTTCCAGACACACGTTGACCGAGTTAGCCAACCTGACCTGCGCCGTAATCCTGATGGACCCGATGTCGGAACCTCCGGCCGTATCGGGAGCGAAGGTGGCTTCCATCGCGTCGCCCGTCCTGGCGTTGGGGAACGACACGATTTGAAAGGTCCTGGACCCCGGTGTCAAGCTCGGAGGATCATAGCCCGACAGGTAGACGCCGCGCTCCTGAGCGCCCCACCCACGGTTCGCCCCGTACAAAAGAGGGGGCGACTGGAGAGAGTCGCAGTAGAGACGCAACGACCTGATGATGGCTCCAGCTTCGCCACCTCGGACTCCGATGACGGCGTACCTCGCCGACGGATGGACCCGGACCCTCTGCATCCTGTTGAAGTCAGGAACAGTCTCCACCAACACCGAGTTGATGTAAATCTCCAGAGGTTGGTCGAGGTTGACGCTCCCCTCCCACCACATCGGGGCATATGGAGGGGGAATGCTCGGCCCCGTGGGGTCGGTGAAGTTCGGAACCACGTTCATGTTGGAAATCGTGATCGGATAGTTCTCGTCCAGGATGTTCTCGGACGAGTCATACTGTTGGACGATCAGACGAAGGGCTTCGCCCTCTGCTGCAACGAAAATCTCCTTGCACCGTGCCACATCGACAACGAATGCCAACCCCCGCGACGTGTTCAGGCCGACGCAGTCGTTATAGAGGGTCGTCGCACCGCCGCCGTCCAACAGGGTCAAGCCGTTGAATACGCCGTTGCTGAGGTTGACGATGGCCGAGTTCGGGGCGCCGGACAAGACTGCCAGTTTCTCAAACCCGATGGCGCCTGTCAGAGCCGTGCCCGACGCGGAGTCGCTGTTGTCTCGGTAGGCCATCGCTCGGACGTTGGATGCGTCGGCGAACAACCGAGGAGTGGCGAGAGCCGCCCCTGCCTGGTGGTTCGGATACACGCTCACGCCAGACCGGGTGACCGAGCTGTCATACAGAACCTGGTCGCCCTTGAAACCGTACGTCCCGGTATAGGTCACCCAGAACGAGCAGTCGTTGATGGTGCTGACGGCGTGCACGACATAGGGGCTGCACGCTTCCATGCGGATGCGATCGCCCATGATCCCGCGCTCGTCGCCGGCCGTGAACAAGAACGGAATGGCGAGAACGGTGCCGGGAGTTCCCAGCCTCTGAAGTTCAAAGGCTGGACCGTAGAAGGAATGAGCGTTATGTCGGTCGTAGGCTCCAGGCTCTGCCGAGAAGCGCACACCGTACCGGGACGTGGTGGTGTTGGTGCTCGACGAGCATGCGAAGTGGCCGCCGAAGTACCGGATGGAGTTGTTCCACCCGGAGGCCTGGCCGGTCCTCGCATCCAAGCCATAGCGGTTGTCGACGATACGACCGAGGAAGATGTTGGTGTCCTCGAACCCTCGGCCATCGCCGTAGGTCTGAAGCCCAACGGTGAAACCCTCGACCTGTTGAACATCAACGACGCACGCATCACAGTTATAGATGCGGATGCCGACGTCGGCTTCCGATGACCAGTCAGAGATGGTCTGCCGCTGGACGCGGAGAGGGCCGTACTTCTTGTTCCAGTTCCTCGCGGTTCCCGAGTCTCCAAGGGTCAGAGCAATGAACCCACCTGGCGACCGGATCTGACCGTCCATGAAGATCCCTGGCGCTCCTCCCGACAGAACCAGCGCCGCGGACGAATAGAACGTCCCTGCTGGGAAGTACGGTGTCATGGCATTGTTCGCGGCGTAGGTGAAGCACCGCTGGATGGGAAGGTAGTTGTCAGCGACGCCGTCGCCTACCGCTCCCCACCAGAGAACACTGACGCGGCCCTCATTTTTCTGGACGTCGCGGTAGTAGCGTCGCCCTCCGGCATCAACGATGATGGACCCGCCGTCGTCAGAAGACGTGGTATCGGATTGAACCAGATAGAACGTGCCTTCTCCACCGTCACCGGTGGCGGTGTATCCCCTCACGTAAATGGAGGGGAAGGGGATGATGTTCAGACGAAGGGCCGCGATATTCGCCACGTTGACGGTGGCGGTCGACAGATCCACGCCGACTCCAGTCAGCTTGTCCCAGATCGTGTTGCCGAACCGATCCTTGACAACTTGCCTGAGTTGGTCCTCGTCCGTATAGATCGTGGCCATGCCCGCCGCGTCGAGCACGATTGGGTTGGTGTTGGTCACCGCCAGATCTGGGTCGGAATAGGTCGTCACCGGAGTGGAAGTGTTTGGCAGATAGAAAAACACGCGGCCACCAACCAGCGGCCGGCCATTGCCGTCAATGAACTGCTGGCGGCCGTTAAGGACCTGCCCACCGTGGTTACCGGCCATGATTACCTCCTCATCGGCGTCAGCGGGGTGGCGCCCTGAGGCGTCACGGTCATCTCATAGTCGGGTTCTCGGTACCAGTCCTGACGTGCACCAGATACCACACCGGGCACAGCAGTGACATCGATGAGTCGATTGGCGGCAGCCCCGGTAGCGTCAACTCCCCGACCGATAGCCCCAGGAATGCCACGGCCCAGCAGCATGTTGCGGTACATGTCGCTGGCCAAGACTCCACCGGCTCCGCGGGCCGTCAAAGCAGTGCCCGCCGTCACACCCAACCCTGTGGCTAGCATGCCGGGATCCATGAGGTAGGCGCCGGTGTTGGCCAGACCGGCGCCGATGGCCAGACGCTGGGCCGTGCCAGAGTTGGGCATCCGAGGCATGAACTGAGCGCCGATCATGGCCAGGTCTCCGAGCTCGGTCCCACCAGTACCGCGCCTCAAGAAGTCCGGGTACGCGGCACGGATCCTGGTCAGGAGGGCGGCAGGATCCACCTGGCCGGTCGGCGACCTCTCCACCATCGGTTCGATGACGTTGACCATCGCTCTCCACTGGCTGCGAGCCTGGCGAAGACCAGCCACCAGATCTGGTGGGGCCGACCTCTCGAGCATCCCGTCCAGAGCCTCACGAACCTGGCTGGAGAAGTGGCGGATGTTAGGATCCGGTGACCTCTGCGCACGAGACAGGGGAGTGCCGAACCGGGTGAAGGCTTGGTAGGCTTCGCCCGACATTGTTCCCGGGGCCGCGGCATTGAGAACGTCATCCAGCTGGCGGGACAGGGCGCGGACTTCGCCTTCAGGCAGAGGGATCCTGGTCAGATCCGCCTCGATCCTGGCAAGGTCGTTGACGAACTGATTGTCCACGGCCAGCGTCGTCCGACGGGCGACGTCGTCCATGACCCCACCAATCCTGCGCTCAGCTGCCTGAAGGACGTCGGGCGTGATTGTGTCCGTGTTCTCGCCGATGGCCCTGGAGACGGCGCGGGTGAACTGCGAGCGCTGCTCGACGTTCCTGCCGACCTGACCACTCCCGGGGACGTTCTGCAGAGTCTCATCCAACCAGCGGATGAACGGGCTGTCGCTGATCTGGCTGCCTCGCACCGGGACACCGAGCTGTTCGGCGCGCTGAGCCAGAGCCACCGTCTGAGGGTTGGTGCCGGGGGCGAAGAACTGGCGTAGGCCGTTCACCCCCGAACTGAGCGCCGGGGCGATGACCGCATTGCCGACCGCGCCAGCCCCGGCGCCGAGAGCCAGCTGCGGCGCCGTCTCCTGGGTGGGATCCAGAGCGAGAGCGGCGCCAGCCGTTCCCTGCACCACGCCGTTCGCCGCCCTTGCCCCGAACCTCAGAAGGGGGTTGGCAGGCGTGGCCGCGCCGTACAGAGCCCTCGCCGCCGGTGCGATAGGGGCGGTCAGCGTTGGGGCGGCGGCCCCGGTAATGGCTCCGGCACCACCGAGCAGAGCCCCTCCTGCTCGCAGCACCGGGACCGTGGCCGCAACCTGACCTCCGACGCGGCCCGCCAAAGCAAGACCGCTGTCGCCATAATCTCGCTCGAACGTCTGCCGCTCCGTGGCGTTGCCTTCCCTGGCCTGCTGACCGGTGGTGATCGGAACACCGCTGCTTTCCAGGAACCGGCCCAGCGCACTGTTCCTCAAAGCGCCAGTCAGTCCTGAGCTCTCGGCCCGTTCTGCAAGCCACGCCGCGGGGGCGTCGACGACATCGCGGACGCCCCGGCCCAGACCAGCGCCAAACCTTTCAAGACCGGTGGTTTCGCGACGAGGAGGCGGCACCTGACCGGTGGTAGGATCCGGCCGCTGGACCTGCGGACGTTGAACACCCATGAGGAACTGGTCGACCGGGTCTTCGACCACAGCACCTTGCGGCGCCGCGGCTCGAGCAGGCTCTGCGGCGTTGGCTACCGGAACGATCAGACCTCCCGGTCCAGTCAGTTGGGCCTGAGGCAGCTGCGCGCCTCCGCCAACCTGCGGGATCTGAGCCGCGGTCGTCGGCGTGCCACCCCCAACCAGAGGAGTCCTCGGAGTGCCTGACCGGCCGAAAAGGAAATCCTCCACAGGATCTGCCTGACCCTGTCCGCCAGCCACGAAGGTCCTGGGATCCACGACTGGCGCAGTCGCCGGCCTCTGCTGGCCCGGCAACATCATGGCAATCGGCACGTCGGGGCGTCCGCCGGTCACGCGGTCGACAGCGGCCCTCTGCTCAGGCGTCAGCGTGCCATCAGGATTGATTTCGACTTCGGTATAAGTCGGACCAGGCGCACTGAGGGGCCGACCCGCCGCGGCGTCGAGTTGACCTTGGAGAACTTCTTGCGTAGCCGGCGGAGTCGCACCCGCCTGACCTTGAGGTGCGATGATCCGACCGTAGCGGTCGGCGACGTTCATGAGATAGGTCTGCGTCCTCGGACCCCAGTTCGCCGGGTTTGTTCCGCCGTGGTATTCCAGGATCGCGCGCGCCGGATCGCCATGCCGATCCAAGCTGGCGGCCAGGTGACGAGCGCCAGCATCGATGGCTTGAGCCGGATCGTGGGGATCCCTCACACCGAGACGCCGCGCCGTGTCGGGGATGATCTGCATCAACCCACGAGCGTCGCTTTCCCGATTGTGGGCACGCGGATCGCCTCGGCTCTCCACGTGCATTACCGACCTAATGAGGTTGGGATCGACGTTGTAGCGCCGAGCCGCAGCCTCGATCAGATCGTTGTAATCATCGACGGCCATTATCGACCTCCGCTCGGAGCTTCGGGGAGACGGACCCAACCACGCTCCATGGCAGCGCGGAAGTTCCGGTTGAACTCACGACGTTCGGTTTCCGACATCGCGTTCATCATCTGGCGCCGGCTTTCGGGCGACATGTAGACCGCCTGGAAGAACCGAGGATCGAAGCTGCGATTGAAGTCGGTCGAGAACTGGCCGTAGGTCTCCGGCCCTCGGCCCGAGGCCAACCACCTCTGCCACTCTTCGTTCTTCACGCGGATCGCGTCGGCGTTGCCCTGCAGCAGAGCGATGATGCTCTGGTTACCCATGCGAGACAACGTCTCGTTCGGGCTGGTCCGCATGGCACTCGCGAGCTGTTCATTGGCGCCCGTCCCGCCAAGAGCCTGGAACTGCTGCTGAGCCAGCTGAGTGGACAGCTTGACGAACTCTTCCTGCGCCGCGGTGCCTTCAACGCGGATCTGCATCGTCGGAGGGGCGACGCGGTTCCACGAGTTGACCATTTCCCTGGTCCAGGCAGCGCCAGGACCGGTGTTGAACTGGGAGAGCATGGTCCTCATGTTGCCCAACGTAGCCATCATGGTCGGGACCTGGTCTGCCTGACGACCCAACTCCACACCCTGCTCGGCCGATCGCTGCGCCGTGATTTCAGCGGCGCCCTGAGCACCAAGCGGAGGAGAGGCGGGGACGGCCGACGTCGGACCAGGCGCCTGAGAGCCTGGAACGGGAGGAGCCCCCGTGGCGCCGGGCACCTGACCAGGCCTCGGACCGCCAGCAGGAGGTTGGGGTCGTTGACCACCGGTTGCCGGAGGTTGGGCTCCGCCCGGATACCGCCCGTCGCCGAACGGGAGTTGGCGAGGAGCCTGACCGCCTCCCGTTCCAGGAGGGGTGCCAGCGCCGGGCACCGTACCTGGAGCCGCAGCGCCGGTACCACCAACCATCGGCGCCACCTCCTGGCGAGGAACCAGCTCCATCTGCCTGGTCTGAGGGTTGTACCGCTGAACCAGTGCGTTGCGATCGCCGGGGCCAGGCTGGTTGGGCAGAGCCTGACCAGCAGCGCCGGGGTTCGTGAGAGGATTGGTGTCGACGAACCTTGTCTCCGCGCCAGTCTGAATAGGCGTCGGCCGAGGCAGAAACTGCTGGATCTGCTGGAGACCCTGGTCGGTGGAAGCCATATGCCCAAGAAGCCACCGACGAACGCCGGCCGGATCCGTGGGCAGGGATGCAAGCTGCGCCGCCGCTACAGTCGCCGAGAAGGGCCGCTCGGACTCCGGCAGAGCAAGGAGCTGGCCCACAGCCGATACAACATCCTGGCGGGACGTGTTGGGGTTCGTCAACAGGCCCTGGAGAGATTGGCGCAGATTGTTGAGACGCTGTTGGCCAAGGGCGGCCTGCGTCTGCTGGACCTGCAGCGTCCCCTGTTCAAGCGCTCGCGCCTGAGCCAGAGCCTGAGGAGCGAGGAACCCGGCCAAGGGGTTACCAGCGATGGCGGACCGGAAAGCTTCGGGATTGACCTGGCCGGTCTGCGGGTCCATCGAGCTCTGAAGAGCGCGGCCAATGGCCTGCTGCGCCCCGAAGGTCTCGTTCTCCCTGCGGTTCTGAGCCAACCCATTGGCGACGCCAACGATCTGACCCAGCTGCGTGAGAGGATTGGTCTGTGCTCCGGTCGGGGGCGCGAAGCCTCGAGCGATGGAGCCGTCGACAGTGCCGGACATGCGTTGGTCTCCTTAGCTCGCGGCCGCAGCGGTAGACGCGTTCGTCCCGCTGTATCGGCTCAGCAACTGGTTGGTCAGGTAGGCGTTCGCCCCGCCAGTCAAAGCGGATGAGAGTCCGCTGGAGATGGCGTTCGCCGATCCGATCGTCCCCGCCGCTGAGGCATTGCCGGCGCCGATGATGTTGCTGCCGATCTGGCCTGCAACCTGAGTTCCTGTTGTCGCCTGCTGGGCCGCCGATCCTTGGCCGACCTGGGTGATCCCCATGAGACGGTTGTACAGATTGGTCAGCTCGGTCTGGTTGGCGTTGAACCCCGTCGTGTAGTCGGTGACGTGGCCCTGAAGGCCGGTCGTGTACTCCGCCAGGCGGTTCTGGACCTGCTGGTTATAGGTCGACTGCGCCAGGCCGGTCACATATTCCGCAATGCCTTTGGCTTGCGCTCCGGACCCAGTCAGACCCGACGCCGAGTTGCTGTTCGTGACGGACCGCATTCCCTGGTCGCGCGTGAACTGGTACCCAGGGGTCTGGTCCAGGTTCGCAGCGGTGACCGGTTGGTACTCCCCGTAGGGGGTGTAGTTCGGGTAGTCGGCAGTGAGGGTGCCGTTATTCACCAGCTCCGTCAGCTTGTTGACACCCACCTGGCCAAGGCCGGTGTATGGCGCCAAGTCGTCCCGGATCTGATTGAACATCGCGAGCTGTTGATTGGTCGCGTTGTTCGCGGCAGCTGCCTGCGTCTTGGCCGCGCTCTTCGAAGCCGAGCTGCCAATGATGGCCGACCCGATCCCGCCGACGGCGGATGCTACACCTACTGCGGCGAGTCCCATGGTCGTTCTCCTAGAGGTGCTTGACGAAGAGGTATTCGTGGGCCCTGTATCCAAGGCGTTCGAACACCGGACGCTTATTGATGTCCATCCTCGTCTTGCTATGGTACGTGATCGAGTTGACGCCAAGTTCCCGCAGAGCTTCTTCCGCCGCCTTGAACATTTTCCACGCGGCCGTCCCCCTGCGGAACTCCTTCTTGAGGAAGTGGGCGTCATCAGAAGCCATGATCGAGTACTTGTAATGGAGAGGGCGATAGATCAGGTGGATGATGTACCCGACCAAGAGACCTTCTTCCCGAGCGGTCAGCACGAAGAGCATGTTCTGCTCCTCAAGCTTGAGATACTGGTCCCAAGCCACGTCGAGCGGTCGCTCCTCGGGATGGGACGTCACCTCAAGCCAATGCTCGTGGATCAGATCTTTAAGCTCCTCCACGACGTTGCTGAATTTCTCGACGGCGAAGATCATCACGACCTCCATCCATCGAAGATCAGGTGGACACGATCGGCAGTGCCTCCGTTGACAGCACTGTGGACTTGATACTTATCGAACCACCACAGCGTGCCGACAGGCATGTGGACTTCCTCGTCGGCGATTTTCGAGATGACCTTGGGGTTGGTTTCGATCGGGTAGTGGAAGCGTTCAGTGGCCGCCGCGTAGGCGCCTTCATCGCGGTGCGGCTTGACCACTCCACCCGGAGGCAGGTTGACGATCACTGCGCGCGCAATCGGCAGGCCGACGACATTCTCGAGCGCGACGAGAAGGCCGTGGAACCGCTGGTCCAGTTGAAGCAGCGGCCAGTTGACCACGCGCAGATCTTGGTGCGCCTCCTTGGCCGACATCAACGGCCACGGCGGTGCGCGCAGGTAGATGGCCTGGGTGGCGGCGTGCGCCGACCCCTCATGCATCTCCCGGACATTCACCCGGCCGAGCTCGCTGATATGATCCTTGACCAGGGTCTGCGCCAGCGCCAGGATCTGGCCGGTCAGGTCGGCCATTTTGATGTGGTGCTGCATCACAGGGTGAACCCGCTCATGGTGACATTCACCTGGCTGGCGGTGTCTGCCAGGGCCTGGATCATGTCGCCACCGTTGAGAACCATGTTCGCCAGCTCTGCCGCCACGTAGGACTGGCCCGGCGTCAGACGGAAAGCGCTGATGACTCGGTTGGCCGTCGAGGCAGATCCAGCGCTGGGCACCCGATGGACTGTGATCGTGTGCGGCACCGTGTCGGTGTTGGTGAACACGGCTCGCTTGATCACAGCCTGACCCTGGGCCGGCGTGGTGTAGATGGCGGCTGCAGCGTTGCCGAGCTGGACGGAGGCGGTCAGAACCGCCGGCTGGATGGTCATGTCATTCCTCCTTAGGCGACACTGTAGCCGAGGACGGGAATGCCCGCGGCCGCGCCGACAACGTCGGTGAGAGTTGCACTGGTCAGGTCGGGCATGTTGTTCGCATAGGCGTCTGCAAACGATTGGCCAGAGGTCTGGTTGGTGGCGCCGTTGGAGAGCGCGTTGGCGTTGGACGATCCCCCAGTCCTGGACGACATGAGCAATGACGTACCGACGATATTGGTGCAGACCGGAAGAGTCCCCGTGAACTTGATGCCGATCCAGTACCAGCCCTTCCTCAGCACCGTCGGGGTGATCGAGAAGGTCGGGTATCCTGTGGCGGCGGTGGTTACGCCCGTGTTGTCGACCACCACCGGCGTCCCGGTCGGGCGGCCGTTCTTGTTCATCCAGATCCCGGCCTTGGCTGAGCTTCCCGCACCCGCGGTCACCACCCTTATGAAAAGGGAGGTGATCTGGACGTCCTCGGCCACGAAGAACGGATAGAGGTAGATGGTATCGACTGCGCCGATCGCCCCTGTCGCACCAATGTTCCCATCCCACGCCGGGTAGAACCTGCCTGAGACGTAGCCTGGGTGGGAGGAAAGGACCCCGGAGTCGTCAGACTCCAAAGCCAACATCATGGCCCGCAGCGTGGCCTGGTCCCCTTCGGCTGGCTCAGTCTCATTGGTCAATGCCGTGGTCTGGAGCAGAGCTTCCATGAACGACTGCTGAGGGTCGTCGCTACTGAGAAGCAAAGACTGGACTGCCGACTCGGGGAACAGGTCAGGCTGGTGCGGATCTTCAATGACCAGTGCACCAAGCGTGGACTCTTCAGACAGATCCTGCCCCACGTCGTCGGTCAGATCCGACAACGTCGAAATGTTCTGGAGCGCCGTGACGTTGGACCCTTGGGCCCCGCCCGTCCGGTTCCAGAGTGCGATGAAGAGCTGCAGCCAAGGCTGCGTCAGCATCCCGGTCCTGGGATCCACGATCGGCGCGTTGCTGACCGGGAAGCCTTGCTCGTTGTTGGAGGTGTTGCCGCTCATGTTGCGCACACCGTAAAATCGACGTACGCGCCGTTGAGAGCAGTGCGATACGGCTGCGACCACGACAGTTCAAACACCCGGTCCCTGGCCAGGCCAAGGCGACGCCACTGGACTGTCGTGAGAAACTCGCCGATGGCGCCAACGGTCTGTTCGACTGGCGCGCCGAAGCTCTGACCACGAGTGTCGCTCCACCGCAGCGCCACCACTGGGGGCTGGGCGGAGATGTCAGACGTGCCGACCTCCATGTCTGCGATGAACTGATTGTAGATCACCCGCTTCGCATCCGACCCGAGGTGCGGGAAAGACCGGAGGCGCAGAATGGCGTCTCCATCGTCGGTGTAGATCTGGTCGCCCATCTCATAGATGCGACCATTCTCAAAGTCGCCGACGACGTGCTTGCCATAGGCGAACGCATGGCAGTTGGAGCGGTGGCGATGCAGTTCGCCATCCGAGTCCATCCACGCGCGTTCGTGCCAAAGGTTCTCCACGCCGTCGAAGACCCAGGTCTTGTCGGCGGTGGGGAAGGTCAGAACGTAGAAGACGTGGCCGCCACTCTGATACGTGTAGGCCAGAGCGTCATCGACTCGTGTGTATGTCGACCACTCAGCCTCGAGGGCGAAGGTCGACACCTTCTGCGGCTCATAGCCGATGGTCCGCATCACGACGGCCTGACCGCGATCGTTCCTGGTCAGCCACATCAGCGTGGCCCCATCCTTCGCCACGGAATACGGGGCGCAGGTGCCGTGTTCAACGAAGGTGCCGGGCAGGGAGGCGAACGGGAAAGCGTTGTTGCCAGCGTTGTACCACACCTCGGACGTCTTCTCGCCGATCAACCAAATCTCACGATGCTTGACCATGATGGTAGACAGAAGATCGGGCGCCGCCGTCTTCTGAGCGTAGTAGAGCGGATCGAAGGTGGTGTTGTTTGACAACGTGGTGTAGAACTGCTTCGTGCCAGGCCGGTTGAACAGCAGGAACGAGTCCAGATACGCCACGTTAGTGGCGCCATAGAAGGCATCGCTCGTGATCTGGGTGAACGCGTTGGTGGTCAGATCCACGAAATACCCGTTCGGGGAGCTGTCGACGATGGCCAGAGTAGTCGAGTTGTCCTGCATTCCCACGGGCACGGTGCCAGTGGTCGCAAGCGTCCCGATCAGAGTCATGGCCCAAGAGCTGTTGATGTAGTAGACCTTGTCACCCACCACTGCGTAGAGCTTGCCATTGGAGGCGAAGTGGAGGCCGCGGACGACGGCGACGTTCGGAGAGACGGCCAGAGTCGCCAAACCCGGAGTGGTGTAGTGCGTGAACTCCGAAGCCGCGTCCTCTGGGTTCTTCTCCGGGAACAGGTTCACACAACGCTGAGCGTCTGCGATGACGCTCCTCGCCATGTACGCCCCGCCCTTGAGAGGAACCTTCGTCATCTCTTAGCCCTTCTCGATCAGCTCGTCGATACCCTGGACCTTCGGCGCCGGAGGCGGAAGGTTCCACAGCTCGGCGCAGGCCAGCTCGAACTGGCGCCACGCCACCTCCTCGTCCAGAGTTCCTTGCTCCAGTTCTTCCGCCACTGCAAGCATGGGTGCTTCCTCCTCAACGGACTTGGTCGGAGTACGGGTTGTAGATCCCGGCTCGGAGCAGCTCGGTCGGCATCGTGAGCCTCCCGATTTGGGCGTTGGCACCGCGGATGGTGTTGAGGGAGTCGTTGGCGAACCCCGAGACCATATCGTTGGGAGGCACGGGCAGTTGGTAGGCAGAGCGCAGACGCAGCGCCAGGTTGTAGTGGAGGGCGGCCATGTACTCCGGAGGCAGGACGATGTTCTGCGCCAGGGACGTGAACTCCGGCAACTGCTCCTTGAACGTGAGATGCAGCTCGTAGATCCCGGCCTGAGGGTAGGGATACGGCCAGACTCGTCCGATGGGATAGTCGCTGTCGAAGAAGATGCAGTTGGTGAAGGACTGCAGCCCCTTCAGATTGATGCGGTTGTAGTCTTCACGGCTCTGAAGGATTTCGAGCGGCGTGTCCACCGCATTTCCTGGGATGGTTCCCGGCACGGTGCTCGAAGCAGCCGGAGTGAAGGACATGGCGGGAGCCACGGAGTAGACCACCTGCACGGCGTCTCCGGCCGTGAGCGAGATCGGCGACGTGGCCACCTGCCACGAGGAGTCACCTGAAATCCGGGAGACGAACAGCCCGGTGACCGTGCCGCCGCTGACCAGCAGCGTTCCGTTGGACGGTGCCAGGTAGACGAAGGGCGAACCGTCGGGGGTCACGGTCACCGGCGGATTGCTCGGCGTGGAGGTGCCAGGGTTCTGGCGCAGGAATGCCGCCTGCAGCCGGCTCGGTCGGCTCGGCAGGTTGAAGTCGCCGCCGGGGCCCACCGTGTAGGACTGGGCTCCGGTGCTGACCTTCGCCACGTCCACGAGGTGCCAGATCAGCCAACGCTTACGAGCCCACGTCGACACCATCCAGTTCAAGCGCTGGAAGGCGTCGTCGAGATCCTCGGACAGTGGGGTCTGCCCGATGCCCAGGGCTCCCGCGTCCTTCAGCGCCAACTTGATGATGTCGAGTGGGGTCGTCATGGATCAGGCCGCCCGACGGCGGCGGCCGCGCGTCTTGACTTCCTCGACGGGAGGCTGCTCGGTCTCCTCGGTCTCCTCGCTCTCGCTGGTCTCCTCGGTGCCTTCGCCCTCGCTGATCTCCTCGGCGCCTTCGCCCTCGCTGGTCTCCTCGGTGGACGTCTGCACCAACATGTTCACGGGCGCTGCGGTCTTGACCGTCAGGAGGTTCAGCTCGTCGGCCTTGGTCTCGACCAGCACGTCCTTGCCGTCCGCGTCCTTCACCCACTTGGGGTATTCACGGAACTCGTAGTCGGGGAACTTCAGATGGGAGAATGCCACGCCGGTCATATTGCACTCCTCAGACTTGGATGGTTGCAGGAAGAGGCGGGGATCGCTCCCCGCCCCTGGTCAGCCAAGCGCCATTACAGCGCGTCGGCCACCACGCACGCCCACTCCGGACGGACCCAGAGGTAGCCGTACAGGATGTCGAGGCGGGTGATGAACTGGTCGGTGCCCACGTTGTAGGCGGTGACCATGCGCATCGACACGCCGTCGAAGCTCTCGCGCGCCGCCTCGTGGACCCCCTTCGGCAGCTCCAGATCGGCGGTCGCCATGGTGACGGCCTCCCGGCAGAAGACGAAGGACTTGCGATAGGTCGTGGAGGCATTGGCGACCGGGGTCACGGCGGCGCCGTTGGCGGGCGACACGGTGACGGTCTGGTACTGGACCGGCTGACCGCCGATGGCGGGAACCAGCGCGGGGTAGATCGGGATCGACGTGGAACCCGCCGGGACGTTGGCGGTCACGACGAACTGGCGCAGCGCACCGGTGGACTGCTTGGTGATGCGGTTCACGGCGAAGACGCCGGCGATGGTGATCATGTCACCGGCCGTCAGCGTGCCCGCCAGCGCATTCACCACCAGGGCGGAACCGGTCTGGCCGGCGCCGTTCACGGTGGCCGAGCCGGAGGCCAGCGAACCGGTGGCATGCTTGATGACGGTCTGGTCCTTCATCCAGTCGAAGCCCAGCGCCTGCTGCATCATGCCCGTGGTGTATTGGCGGCTGATGGCCGGCGCCGGGTTGAAGAGGCCGGCCAGCGAGGCGAGCATGCGGGCCTCGGTGAACGGGTCGTTGACCACCTTGCGGTTGCCGGACGGGGCCGAGTTCATGTCCAGCAGGGCGCCGGCCTGCAGGAACGTGGCGGCGACAGGGTTCAGGATGTTGTTGGAACTGTCCACGTTGGCGACGTAGTTGGAGATGCCGCCCTCGACGCCCGACATGACGTCCGCGGCCACGGCGCCGCCGATGTTGTTCACGGCCGGGGCCAGGATGCGCTTGGAGTAGTCGTCCAGCGACATGGTCCGGTCCACCGAGGAGAACGCCACGTCGACGCCCTTCTGGTTGGCGACCACGAGCGTGGTGCTCGGCTCGGTCGTATCCTGCACCTGCGCGGCGGGACCCGAGCGGACGACGTAGTCGTTCGGCAGCCGGATGCGGAGGCTGGTGCCGATCTTCGCCCCGGTGTTGGCGAAGGACCCATCGTACTGGGTGTCGATGTTCTGGAGGAAGGCGTTCGTGTTCTTCCAGAGCCGCACGGCTTCGCGCGTGATCTGGTTGATCGTCAGCATCGAGTTGGCCATCTGACCTGCTCCTATGGTTGGTGACCCCGAGGGGCCGGGCGTGTGAGCGAAGCCAGCTGGAAGATCTGGGGCATCCGGCTGGGGTCGCTTGGCGCCTGTGACCAAGCCATTTGGAGCAGGCCGATGCTGCAGACTTTACCCGGTCTGCGAGCGGGCAGGCTTACTTCAGGCGAGGCGCTTCTTCCGCTCCTCTTCGAGCTTCTTCTCACGCCACTCCATCCACTCCGCCGTGCTCATCTTCTCCGGGTCGGGTTCGGCGTTGGCCGCACCCTTGACCGGCTTGATCGGCGCCGGCGCCTTGGAGACCGGGGCGGGCTTCGGCGGCTGGGAGACCTTCGCGGCCACCTTCGACACCTCAACCCCCATCTTCACCGGGCTCATCTTCATGATCTTGTAGGCGAGATCACGGTCCTTGCCCAGTTCGTAGAGCACCTTGTGACCTTCCCCGGTCTCCAGAGCAGCCTCGATCAGCCCGGGAGTGAGGCCACCGATGTCCCGATAGTTCTTCAGAACATCTTCGAAATCATTGTAAGCTGCTTTCCCAGCTTCGTACACATCGTTGCACGCCTTGTTGAAGGCTTCGACGCGGACCTTCTCCTCGGCCTTCTGCTCGGCCAGGCGCTCGATGTCCTTGTCCGTGAGGTTCTTGACCTCCGGGTCGCCGTCCTTCTTCCCGGCCTTCAAGATTTCGAGCTGGGCTTCCAGCTCTCGGGCCCGTGCCTCGGCCGCCTCCTTCTCGCGGCGCGCATCCCACTTGTCCTTCGTGAGGTCGTCGATCCGCTTCTGGAACCACGGCTTCTCCTTCTTGCCCTGGCCGTCCGTGTCCTGGCCTTCGGTTTTCGACTCGGTCTCCTGGCCCTCGGTGGACTGGCCGCCCTCCTCGGTGGTTTCGACCTGACCTTCCACCACCTTCTCCTCGGTGGCCTCGGTCGTGGTCTCTTCCTGGGTCCCGCTCATGTTCAGCTCCATGGATCATCTTGCCCGGTGTGATGGACCGCCGGTAGTCCTTCTGCCCACAATGGGCGAAGCTAGTTGAGGGTCACCACCCGGTTCCTGGTGTCGCGGCCGCCCTTGAGCGACCGGTCCAGCACGAGCGCCTCGAAGATCAGTTCCTTCTGCTCGGGAGTCACGGTCTTGGACTCCAGCATGTTGGCCAGGACCTGGCGGGCCTGATCAATGAGCGAGCCATAGGTGGTTTCGACGAAGATGGTCTGGCTGGGGTTCAACGCATACCACTCGTTCTTCTTGGCCAGTTCCTCATACACGGCAGCCGCCATGCCCCGAGCCGTCTCAGCCACCATCTTGTGGCAATGGACCTGTCGCATCGTCATCTCCTTACGTGGTGGCCTGGACCTTCATGAACCCGCCGGGGTTCTCGGGATCTGGGATGGTGTGGGCTCCACCTCGGCCCGAGGCACGAAGATCTGCCACCGGCGTAGAGTCGGGCAGCTTCGTGACGTCCCTCGGCGTGGAGTTGCCAGGATCGCCGAACGGCTGAGACATGTCTTGGCCGCCGCCCATCGCATTGGCCTGGATCATCTCGTCAGTGAGCTGCGCGCCCTGGCCTGAGAGCTGGGGCTGCTGGATCACGCCGGCTCCTCCGGCCAAAACCTCGGCGATGGTCTGCTGTACGACCTGGGCAATAGAGTTGGGATCGATCTTGTCGAGGAAGGCCTTGAGACGATCGGTCTCAGCCTTGAAGACGTCGATCGCCACCTTCTCCAGGTCGATCTTCTGCTCCCCGCTCTTGTCGGCCAGAGCTTGGAGGGCGGCAGCGAGGCTCTGCTTCAGACCCTCCACCTGCTCCATCATCGCCTGGGTCTCGGGATCCGGTCCTTCGCCCAGTGCCTGCTTCGGCACCATCCTCTTCAGACGCTCTGCCGCTTCATCGGCCATCGGGAAGTCACCGGCCTTCATGAGAATGTCGCCGATCAGCTGGGTCAGCTCGGGGCGCTGGGAGATGATCTGCGTGAAGGCGGCGAACGCTTCTTGGCGCCGAGTGGCGTAGTTCGGACCGACGTCGGCCTGGACTTCGTACCGGCCCACCGACGGATTGAGGACCTTCTGGATGGCGGCCTGCTTGGCAGCCTGCTGTTGATTGGGCTTCTCGCCCTCCATCAACGCCTGCTTCTGGGCCGGGTCGATCTGAACCTGGCTCTCCGTACCGTCCTCCGACAAGATCCTCAGCACTCGCGGTGTGTCGTAGATCTTGGGGATCAGGTCGAGGAGGATCTTGCCGGTGAACCGGATGCCAGTGGCGAGGTTGTCGATGTAGTGGTACGTCGCCCGATTGCCCGTGCGCTGACGCTCTTGGATGGCGATGCCGGTCTTCTCATCGCCCTTGTCACCGAGCGTGGACTCGTACTGGCCAGAGACGGCCATCATCTCCTGGCTAGCGATCTGCAGGCCTTGCATGTAGGCCTGAGGCATCTGCACCGGGTCCTGCCGACGTGGCGCGTCGAGCTTCCGGCCCTGGTCATCGTAGCCATTGAACGGCAAGAAGGCGTGATTGACCCGGTTCGCCGACTCGTAGTAGATCTCGTACCCCTCCATCGCTTCGGCGGCGCCGACATACGGCGTCTTGGACTGGAGCGCCACATTTTCGACTGCCGAGGAGCTCCAGTAGTTGTACATCCGCTGCGGGTCCTTCAACGCACGGACGTGGCCCTTACGGTCCATCTGCCGTTCGATGACGGTCTCCTCGCCAATCACACGGACGATGGGGATGTAGATCCCCGGCCAGATCTTGGTCTCCATGACCGTGGAGCCGGCAATCAAGTACCACTCGACGTCGTACGTGGTGGCCATGCGCGTGCGAGTCTGCGGGTCGTTCTTGACCTGCTCCACGATGGCGTCGTTCAGCGAAGAGGTTTTGACCACCGTCCGCTGCCCGGTCTGCGGGTCGACCACAGACAGGAGTTCCTCCTCCCGCTCGACACGGCGGAAGTACTCAGCAATCCTCACATGCTTGTCATCGACCCAGTCGTCCGTCGGCTCCAGCACCGAGCTGCCTGAGATCTTGTCCTTCCACTTCGGGTGGGCACGCTCGAACTCATCCTTCGGCATGTCCTCGAAGATGAAGGCGTATCGAGCATCCGAGCCATCGGCCTCAAGGATGTCCGGATCGATGTAGACCGAGAACGGGTCGCGGACACGGCGAATGAAGATTTCCTGGTCGAATGAGTCATCGGACACATAGTCCGTGATCACACGCCAGTAGCCGATACCGATCTTCACCTGGAACTCGGTGGCCGTGTCGTAGGCTGTCGAAGCATTGGACTGGTACTCGATGTGGCGAACCAGACCCTCCAACACCTGGGCGGCCTGGAACGTGGCGCCACCGCCGGTGGCCCGGATCTTCACGGTGGGTTTGTTCTGCTTGCAGTCGTTGATGATCATCAGGCAATGCTGCCTGGTCTTGTTGATCGTCAGCGACGGACGCTGGTCCACGTCCCGGGACTTGCGGACATCGTTCGGCCACTGATAGCCGTTGTCCGAGTCGGCCTCCACGAACTTCAAATCATCCAGGTTCAGCTGGCGGCTGTTGGACTCCCAGTCCTTGCAGACCTTGAACCGATCCTTGGCCTCCTTGAGGATCTTGTCGCCCTTCCGCTTGCCGACGGACGTCGTGGCTTCGCGGTCATCCTCCTGCGAGAGATCCTCGTAGGTCGGCGGGGTCTGCACCTCGATCGGCTTGAACTCGTCGGGGTCCAGGCCGTCGCCCTGCGAGACCGTGGTGTAGCCGCTCATGGGTCAACGCTCCTTGATGATGTTGGTCACGACATCCACGCCCCGCCCTGGGCGGGCAGCTGGATGGTGACCTTCTTCGGCTTGCCCTGCAGCGGCTTCGGACGGGTCTCTCGCAGTGCGACTGCCAAGTACCGGAAGGCGTCGGCGCCGTGCGAAGCCCAGTTGTGCAGAGGCGTCTTCTTGAACGTGCCCGCGTCGTCGTCCATCTCGTACTGGTAGTGAGACAGGCACTGCCAACCGTCCTGGGTGTTCGCCTCATCGAAGACGCAGGACTCGAACACGGTGCGGGCGGCATTGATGCCATCCTCGACACTGATGTTCGGGCAGATCTGCACCTTAAACCCGGCTTCACGCATCTGCCCTTCGATGGAGAGGGGATGCACGATCGTCTTGGCCTTGGCGTCGTGGGGCAGCCAGTGAGTGTCGTAGACGTATGGCTTGGACTGCAGGACCTTCATGTAGTGGCCGATGGCCTGCTGATTGTTGGAGTAGTAGTCGATGATCCGACGCTCGTAGCCGATGAGCTGGGCGAACCAGATGGCGGTGTTGTCCGAACGGCCAAGATCCCAGAACGTGAAGACCGGCTTGCTCGAGTCGTACGGCACCCGGGTCCGGCGCTTCTCCTCAAGAACCTTGCGGATTTCCTTGGCGTAGATGGCGCCCTGCAGGGTCTGGGTGCACTGACCTTCCCACACATGGAGCCACGTGTCCGGGTCCCGAGCCTTGAGCGTCTCCATCTCACGGCGGAGCACCTCGGGGAACCACGGATTGTCACGCCATGACACCTCGACAACCATGGACTCGGGCTGCGGGTGCTTAATGAACCTTGCGTAGGTCTCATCAGTCTCCAGCTCGGGGTTGAAGCTGATCCAGATTTCCGAACCCTCCTTGCGGATGGTGGGGATCAAGATGTCCCAGCTCCTCTTGGACACGTTCACGGCCTCTTCGACCCAGACGATGTCCACGCCCTCGAAGGACTTCAGCGAGTTGATGTTGTTCCTCAGGCCGGCGAAGACGAACTCGGAGCCGTTCTTGCCGATGATCTTGGTCTGCTGCACGTCATAGAAGCTCGAGAGGCCGAGGGCCTCAATCTGCTGCTTCAGGAGCTGGTGTACCGACTCAGCAATGGAGTTCTGGAACTCACGAGCGCAGAGCACTCGGAGCTGGCGGGACGCCGCCATGACCAGCAGAGCCCGAGCAATGCCCCACGACTTAGAGCCTCCTCGTCCGCCGTACAGTACCTTGTACCGCTTGGGGACGAAGAGGCATTGAAGCTTCTCGGGGAACTCGGCGGAGACCTTCATGATTAAGCGCCCACCAAACGCCCAACGAAAGACGTCTCGGCTTCCTCGCAGCCGTCGGGCACTGACACCCGCGCGTCAGGGCGCACTTGGATGGCCCAAATCGCGCGGGTGCGCGCCTTGTTCCACAGAATGGGAGGCTCGCCGGGTATCGGCACTTTCACACCCGCAATCTCGCCAGGCAGAGCATCCGTGACGGCTTTGCCGGCGGCAGCTTCTACCAACGGCCCTTCAAATCCTTGCCAAACCCAAGGTTCGTCGCTCATGTCGGCATCTCCGTGACTAGTTTCTGCAATTCAGCATCGCTGACCGCGTAGGGCAGCACCCGCACATGTCCGACCTCGCCGAACATCGACACCGTGCCGCTCGCGGTGTTGCCAAGCCGCAGTCTCGTCAGGCCGCTGACAGGGCCACCCGTGACTTCCACAGGCGCGTTGCCATTGAAGGACGCCGCAATGCGGCCGGAACCATCTATCGTCGCGCCGATACGAAACGGCGTGCCAGCGACGAACGTCCCGGCGGACCCCGTCACGCCAGAGCCCACACTGGCGAACCATACCCCTCTCAGATTGTCGGTGCCGAAATCATTGCGGATCAAGAAGCGGTTAACGTCGGTCCCGTCGTCAATTTGCAGCAGCACCGCATTTACGGGACTGACCGCCGCCTGCGGCAGCATCGCGGACATGAGCACGGTGGATGTGCCATTCGCGCCAATGCCCAGGCTGGCCAGCGTCGCGCTCACCAGATCAGCGCCGCGCGTGCTGGCGGCAGGCGTGCCGACCGCTGGCAAAATGGGCGATGATGTGAAGGGCGCCATTTCCACCTGCGGCCAGCCGATGCGCAGCGTGCAATCGACCGTCGCGCCACTGGTGATGGTCAACTGCGTAAACGGGCGCATGAAAGCCGTATTCACGTTGCTGAAGGTCGAAGATGTGGACGTGACGGTGAACCGCTGCCCGGTAAGAGGCGCGTTTGTCGGCACTGGTGTGATGAGCGCGTATTGATCGAGCGCGGCGCTGGCCGAATTGAAGTTCGTGGCGCCGGTCGGCAGTGAAATGCCCGTCAACGACCCGCCCACTAACCGCAAAAAACAAGAGACCGTCACGATGGCGCCGGGAGCAATGGGGAACTGTGTTAGCGTGTCAAAGTGGCAGGTTGTAAATGTGGTGGCTTCCGCTGTGCCGTAAACTCGGACATCGACGTAGTTGATGCCGCCCCCGACGCCGGCGCCAACAATCTCCCTCGTGATGCCGTTGGAGCCGGCTGAAATGCTCCAATTCGTCGGCCCTGTGCCAGGCGTGCCGGCGACCACGCCTTCGCATCGTGGATTGCGCACGAGGTTGGTCCGCTGCCCCCCGACCAGCAACCGCCGCGCGGTGCCGCCAAAGCGCGGCACATCGGCGACAGCCTCCACCCAGTCCACACCCGTGGGGCCGAGGCTCGTGGATCGGGACGCAACCTGCGCCCGGGCCAAAGCGAGGGGGCTGCGCAGCATGCCGGCGCCGACCAGCGGCGCGGCGCGATCAGCAGAAAGCCACGGACGCGACATCAGAAAATGTGCCGCATGCAGACGGTCAGCGTGCGCGCCGCCGTCTGGTTGGCGGCCGTGGCGCCATCGCCGGCGGCGGCGGTGCGCAGCCACAGATATTCGTGGGACGCGATGCGGTTGCCGCCGGCGCCGATTGTCAGGCGGGCAGCAAAGTTGGGGTAGCTCGTCAGTGGCCGCAGACCGTATTCGGCCAGCAGCGGCACCGCTTGGCCCAAATCGGGCGTGGCGCCGACCAGCGCGGTCAGCAGCGCGCCGTCCATGCTGGCGGGGATCTGCACCCACAGCACCGTCATGGCCGAGGCCTCGATCGGCGTGCTGGTCACCGATTGCCCGGCCGGGATCGTCACCGTGACGCGGCGCAGGTATCGGTCGAGAAATTCGTCGCTCATCTGGGGCTCCTCAGCTGAAGGCGGCGGCGCGGCGCGCCCAATCGGCGTCCAGCGCCGCAGTGATGCTGGGCAGCCGCCCAGGGATGGCGATGCCGACGCGGTAGATGCGCATCTGGCGGGCCATCAGCTGGTCGGCCGTGTAGCCGCCGGCCGTCCATTCGGGCGTGCCCGCCGTGATGGCGGTGGCTGACGTGACCTCGGCATTGTTGGTGCCGCGCGATGCGGTGCCGCTGGTGAACGCGAAGGTGCCGGCGGCGGTGCGGATGCGGAAGCCGGTGCCCCCGGCCTCCCGCCAGAACGCGATCTGCGCCACCCCGCCCACCGACGATGCCGGCGCAGGGCTGAAAATCAGGTCGTTGAACGCGCCGGCCGCGTCCAGCCGGCGGAACCGCACCTGGTTGGTGCTGTTCGGATACAGGGTGCGCAGCTGGAACAGCGGGCAGCCGATCAGCACCAGATTGTTGCCCAGCTGCGGCGTGGGCAGCTTCAGGTAGGCCATGACCAGGTAATTCTGGTCCTGCGCCAGGATTTCCGTCATCACCGCGGCCGGGATCAACAACCCGTTCGCGCCGCGGGTGGTGGCCGCGAAATCCAGGCCGCCGCCGGCGATGGTGGGCGCCACGCCACCGGACTGCACGGTCAGCGCGGCGTCGGCGCGGCCGGTGATGTCGCGCACCAGCCCGCCGGACACCACCGGCGACCCGCCGGGATAGGACCAGCCGAACGCAAAATCGGCCAGGAAGCGCCAGGCGCCGGTCTCGTCCGTCTCCAGCAGCCGGTCCCGCACCAAGCGCGGGGCCGATGTCGGGGCGGTGCCGGTGCCGGCGCGCAGCAGGGTGATGTCCGGCATGGTCAGCTCCAGCGCGTGCGGTTGAGGGTGGCGGCCATGATCGCGGCGCGGCCGGGCTCGGAGAGGTGGTTGCCTTCCTCATCATCGCCATTGCCGCCTTCTGGCCCGGCATTGGTGCGGCCCCACAGCGCCGCGGCGGTCATGGATGGCTCGACCAGGGTGAAATCGGACACCGCGACGAAATCGGCGGTCAGGGCGATGGTCCCGCCGGTGAACCCGATGACGGGCGCATGCTGCCCGCCCCCGCGATGCACCGGCCCGTCCCAGATCAGCGCGTTGCGGAAAGCCACCATCAGGTGCGGCCCCTGCGCGCAGATCTCCAGGATGGGCGTGGCGGCGCCGGTGGCCGCGGCCACGCTGCTCACGAAGCGCGGCACCGAGACCACATCGGTGCCGGCCCACACCGTCATCGCGATGTTGCCGCCGGCATCGCGTTCCAGCACCAGCCGGTTGCCCGGCACGCTGGACAGGGTGCATTCCAGCGTGCCGCCGGTGGCCCAGAATGTGTTGGTGGCGCCGGGGGCCGACCAGCTGCCCGCGAAATCCACGGTCTCGGCCGGCCAGGTGTAGGGCCAGCTGATGGCGGCGGCCTTCAGCACCTCGCGGAAATAGGTCAGCCGCTCATCCGTGCCCCAGTGCAGCGCGCCCAGCTGGCGGCCCCAATCGATCAGGCCCAGGTCGCGCATCGCCGCCTCGGACCGCATTAGCCCCGCCATCGAGAGGCGCGCTTCCAGCCCGGCCTTGCTGCCGCGCGATGCGTGCATGGTGCTGGGCGCGGTGCCGGCGATCAGCGCGATGTCGGGGCGCGGCGACAGGGTGGTGAACGCCTCGATCACCGTGCGCATATTGATCAGCGTGTCGGTGCTGGCCGGCGCGCCGTGGTTCATGCCGAAGCCCAGGATCACCAGGTGGGGCCGCACGCTGGCGCCGAGCCCGATGTCGGTCAGGTTCAGGCTGGTGACGTAGGGCAGCCAGGGCAGCGCCGGGTCGCGCGCCCAGGTAACCGTCGTCGGCCCCGGCACGCCCGCCGCATCATCCCAGGTCGTAGCGCCGATCGCGCGGTTCACCACCACCAGACGGTTCCGCAGGTCGCCGAATTGGGTGCGCAGCGCGCGGCGCAGCAGATGCTCGAACTGGCTGGCCAGCCCCACGCGCTGGTTCGGGTGGCCCCAGCTGTCCATCATGTAGGCCACCACCGCCGGCGCCTGCGGCGTGGCGGCCTCGATCGCGGCCAGGAAGCGCCGTAGGTGCCGCGCCGGCACCATATCCTCCAGCGGCTCCAGCCCCGCGAGGTTGTGCGGCAGCACGCGCTTGCGATAGGCGCCGGTCAGCCGGCCGCGGCCGGAACGCGTGCGGAAATGCACATTCCCGGCATACAGCAGGTCAGGCGCGTTGTAGGGCGCCTCGAAATACAGCGTGTCCAGCCCGGCCGCGTCCGCCGCCGCGTGCGCCTCGGCGATCATCGCCGACACATCGGTCACGCCATCCTGCGCGATGCCGGGCGCCCAGGCGCGGATATCGTCCGCCGGCACGGCGGCCTGCGCGCCAGCGGCGGTGGTGGGCACATAGCCCAGCACGCGCGCCACCCCGCCCGCATCGGTATCCACGATCAGCGCGGCATCTCCGGGATTATCCAGCGCGTCGTATCGCGCCACGATCGGGAATGGGCTGGCGCTGACATCCAGCGCATCGGCATGCAGGTCGCGCACCTCCACCCGCCCGTCGCGGCGCACGCTGGCCACCACGCGGTCCACGCCGCTGGCGTCCGGCACGATGATGGCGATCGCCGGGGCGTCCGGCTCGATCGTGTCGAACTGCGCCACCGATCGGTTGACCTGCCGGCGGGTGTCGCCCACGCGCACCAGCGGGCCGGATGCGGGCTTGCGATATTCGCCCTCATTCAGCGCGCCATAGACCACGCCCAGCGCGCCGGCGGCGCTGTCCGCCATCGCGGTTTCCAGCTCGGCCAGGGTCTCCCGCAGGATGGCGGCGTTCACCACCGCGTCGGCGGTATTGTCGGCGGCGGCCTGCGCCAGCGCCACCTGCGGCGCGACGGCGGCGGTGGCGGCGGCGACCGCGGCCGGGGCGGCGGCGGCTTCGGCCACGTTGGTGGCGGTAGCCTCAATCACCGCGAAGGCGATCGACCGCGCCTCATCATCCTGAACGCCCACCAGGACCATCCCGTTCGCCGATGTGGCGGCGGCCAGCCGATCGATGCGCCGGGCGGTCAGCGCCTGGCTGTCCGGCGTGGCCAGCAGCGCGCCATCCTCGGTGACCAGCAGCGGCCCGTCGATTTCGTCGGGCACCACCGTGCTGGGGGCAACATCAAATGACGCCTCAACCGCCGCCTCGCGCGGGCCGGCACAGGCGGCACGCACCCGCCAGCGGCCGGGCACGTCACCGGGCAGGTCCAGATACCAGCGGCCGGTGCCATCCGCGGTCAGGTCCGCCTGCTCATGCAGCACATAGGTGGCAGACCCGGGCCGGCGGATGCCGATTTCCACGCCCGTCGCAGCCACGGCGGCCTGGGTCGCGATGTCGCGCGCCAGCAGCGACACGCGCACACCCTGCCCCGACCAGACGCGCGGGCGCGGGAATGCGTTCGGGGCGATCGCCAGGACGATCTCGACGGCAACGGTCATGGCGGCATCGTCGCGCGCGCGCGAGGCGCCCGGCAGGCTGAAGCCCGTCAGCCGCTACCGGCGGGTTTCCATCACATAGATGGATTGCTGCTTGCCCGGGCTGAAATCGACGTTGGGCACCGCGGTGTTCGATCCGACGACGACCCACAGCGCATAGACCCAGGTGCCGGCCCCTGGCTCATCGATGAAGAAATCGCTGTCGTTGGTCCGCACCCACGCCACGAAAAACCACTCGGCCGTGGATGCGTTCTGCCGCATCAGGGCGATGCCGGCATTGCTTGCGAATGTGCTGGTCGGGATTGCCACCGGTCAGTCCCCCCGATCCCCGCCGCCATCGCCGCTATAGTCGGCCGGGCCATTGAACGTCACACCCGTGGTGCGCACCAGGATCAGCGCCCGACCGTCGCCGGCCAGTGTGATCGTGCGGTGCACCACCTGCCGATGGTCATAACCGGCCCCCGGTCGATCCATGCGGTTCAGGGCGAGCGATGCAGCCGATGACAGCACGCGGGTGATCGAATTCGGCGCGATGTCATCCACGGCTGAAAGGCGTGCCGTCGCGCTGATCGGGCCCGCCCAGCCGGAGTAATTGCCGCTGCGGTCACGGCTGCGCATCAGCGCCCAGCGCGTCTCGCCCGGCGTCCAGCCCGTGGAAACCCAGAAGTCGCTGCGGCTTTCGCCCACCTTTGCGTAGCTGCCGTTCTGGGTCGCCGCTTCCCACACCTCCACCAAGTCCAGGTCGCTGGCCGTGTCGTTCGTCCAGCGCCAGCTGGCGCCGCGCTGCACGCCGGTGCCAGTGGGCGATGTGGGCGCGCCGGGGGCGGTGGTGTCCGCCGCGCCGGCCTGCTGCACCGTGGATGTCCAGGCCGAGGGCGCCAGCCCCGCCAGCGCGCGCACGCGCACATCCAGCTGCTCGCCCACGCGGACCGGCGCGATCACGAAGCGGGTTGTCCCGGCGGGCACTTGCGCGGCAGACCAAGCGCCGGGGCCGGCGCTGACCCGCCACTGGACCTCGCTGGCCGTCACGAAGGCGTGGGCGGCGGCGGTCCATGTCACCACCAGGGCCGGCGCCACGGCGCCATCCGCCTGCAGCGCCGTGGTGGCCGCCACCGCCAGCGATGTGGGGGTCGGGATGGCAACGGGGCTGATCAGCGTGGTGTCGGGTGCGGCGCCGAGTGCGCTGGCATCGTCATGCACCCAGGCATAGGCGGCGGCACTTTCCTCGCGCAGCCGCAGCGCGATGGCGCCCGTGTTCGGCTCGAACCGCCAGCCGAGGATGCGCATGGGCTTGTTGGTCCAGCCAAAGGCCGGGACCGTCACGGACAGCATCTGCCACACGGCAAAGCGGATGCCGGCATAGCGGATCGGCGCCTCGATCATCATCGGCTCCCGCCCGCGCAGCAGCTCGATGCGTGCCAGGCGCTGTGCGCGCGTCGCGTCGATCGTGGCGGGCAGTTCCAGCTCTCGCCAGATGCGCTCGCCATCCTCGGTCTCGAAGGTGCCGCTGGTGACACCGGGGAATTCGGCGGGCTGCCAGGACTTGACCGGGTCGATAAAGGTGCCTTTGACCGCGTTGAACAGGTCCTTTCGGCGGCCTTTCGTGGTCAGCCTGACATCCCCCGCCAGGTCGGACACGCCCAGGCTGGCGGTGGGCTGGGTATAGGCGCCGCCATACAGGCAATATCGCCCCTGCACATAGGTCAGCGCGCCGGCGCCGGCGGTCAGCATCTGGCCGAGGATCTGCCGCCGGCTTTGATCGCGCGTGATGGCCATGTCGCAGGTGTAGCGCGCCTGGGTGGTGGTGCCGCCGGCGTCCAGGTCGACCAGCTCATCCGAGAGGTTGGCGGCGGCGATGAAGGTGGCGGTGTCGATCTCATCCG
>Ga0247843_1002071_pt1 | contig 38006 bp, 45 predicted proteins | sample LaCruzMarch2017__FD_192420 | JGI IMG/M metagenome (GOLD analysis project Ga0247843, IMG submission 192420) | Freshwater microbial communities from meromictic Lake La Cruz, Castile-La Mancha, Spain - LaCruzMarch2017_8m | ecosystem: Environmental > Aquatic > Freshwater > Lake | place: Spain...
CGCCTGCGGCAACGAAATCCTCGGACAACTTGCCCCGTTCGTTTGCTCTGTAGCCCATGAGCTTGTCCTCTGCTGCAGTGGCCCAGGCCGCTGCATTGCCTTCCCTTGGCCTCCTGCCGCCGCCGGTGCTGGCCCATCGCTCGGTCGTCATCGTCGCGGCTGGTGGCCGTGATCTCGTCTGGCCTCAGGAGCGCATCGCCTCCGCTCTCCTCCAGCGCAGCGGTGGCCGGCCTGTCCATCTGTTGCTCCATGGCGGTGCCCGTGGGGCCGATCAGGCCATCGGCCGGGCGGCCCATCAGCTCGGCTGGCGCGTTCAGTCCCTGGCTGCCGAGTGGCGGCGTTATGGCCGCTGTGCTGGCCCCATCCGCAATCGGCGTCTGCTTGAGCAGGCCCTGGTCGAGGCCCAAGCCCACACCTCCCCGGCGTTCAGCGCCTCGGTGCTGGTGATCGCCTTTCCCGGTGGGCCAGGCACGGCCTCGCTGGTGCAGCAGGCCCGCCGCTGCTCCTCCCGTTCGCCGGTGCCGGTGGTGGTGATGGAAGTGCCGCCGCCGTTCTCGCCGGAGCCCCTCGTTGCCTGAGCGGCGATCGCAGAGCCGTTCTCCCCCTTCCTCTTCTCGCATCCCCATGTCCGTTCTCACCGCCCCCGCCGCTCCTCTCGCCCCGGCTCTCCCTCAGGCCGTCGGGCCGTCCTGCACCTTGCAGCGTTCCGGTTCCCTCTGGCAGCTGGGCATCGAGGCCCAGGAGCTCACCACCGCCATCGGCCGGCTCGCCGAGCAGCTGGAAGCCGACGACGGGGATTCCCGCGCCCAGGCCCTCGCCGAGCTGGAGGCTGCCCTGCTGGCCGAGGAGGGCAACAAACAGGCTCTCGCCGCCAAAGCCGATGCCACCTGCTGGGTGATCGAGCACCTGCGTGGCCAGGCCGCCTACCGGCAGCAGCAGGCGAAGCGGCTCACGGAGCTATCCCGCTCTGATGCCTCCCGGGCCGACGCCCTCGAAGACTCGCTGGTCCTGGTGCTGACCCGCCTGCAGCCCACTTCCACACGCTTCTCCTTCCCGAATCACGAGCTGACCTCCCGCAAGTCCCAGGCCGTCGAGATCGCCGACGAAGACGCCCTCCCCTCCGAGTGGCTCGCCCTCAAGACCACCAGCCAGCCCGACAAGGCCGCCATCAAAAAAGCCCTCAAGGCCGGCCACCTCATCCCCGGTGCCCAGCTCGTCTCCCGCCGCTCCTGGCGCATCCACTGAGGGGCCAGAGGCCCCTTGCAACTGGGGTTCCGGCTGGGCAGCCGGGGCCCCCTTCCCGTCCTCCTCACACCATTGCATCCATCGTCATGACCGTCGCCGCTCCTTCCACCAACGGGACCAGCCGGCCCGCTGCGCCTCGTCCCGTCCAGAGGCCGCCCTCAGCCTTGGAGCTGATCCGCTCCGTCGATCGCGCCGAGGAGGCTCCAGCACCAGGGCCCGCACCAGCCTCAGCGCCGGCAGCCCCCCAGGCTCAGTTCTCTGGCTTCTCCCCTGAGCAGCTCGCTGCACTCTCTGCCCCGCTCGATCGGGCCAACGTCCGCCAGCGCGAGCAGGGCCGCAGCCGCGTGAGCTATCTGGAGGGTTGGCAGGTGATCGCGGAAGCCAACCGCATCTTTGGCTTCGATGGCTGGCAGCGGCAGACCATCGCCGTCCGCTGCGTCGCCCAGGCCGAGCGGCTGATCGGCCGCGAGCAGAAGCCTGGCTGGGGCGTCACCTACACCGCCCGTGTCCGCGTCACCGTCACCGCCGGTGGGCTTCCCCCTCTGGTTCGGGAGGGCAGCGGTGCCGGCCACGGCATCGACGTGGATCTGGGCCAGGCCCATGAATCAGCGCTCAAGGAGGCCGAGACCGACGCCATGAAGCGGGCCCTGATGACCTTCGGGAATCCGTTTGGCCTTGCCCTCTACGACAAGGCGCAGCGGCAGGTCAGCAGTGCCGCGGGCCAGGGTGATGGAGCCCAGCGGCCAGTTGGGCAGCGGTCTGCTGTGAGCCGGCCGGCAGCTGGTGCTTCCACCGCCTCCCCAGGCCAGGGTCACACCCAGGCCACTGCCCCGGCGGCACCGCCATCAGCACAAGCCGACCCCGGCCAGGTGGCCCTCGATGCCGAGACCATCCAGCACCTCCACAGCACCCTGCGAGCCCTGCCCAGGCCCCTGCTGGAGAGCCTCACCCGGGCCTTCCGCAAGCGTTTCCAGGTTCCCGAGGAGGCGGCGACCATCGCCGACCGGATCAACCAGAAGTGCCACCACGACTGGATCGAGGCGTTTCTCGTGTCGCACCGAGAGGTGCGCTTGGCAGAACAGCACCAGGGCGGCGGCGTGTCCTGATCCAACAGCAGACAGCGTTCCAACCCGGTTCGGGCTGTTGTGCGCCATCCTTCCGGCGCAGGCTGCACAGGAGGGAGCGTGTCGATCAACGCCGCGATGCTGCTGGCCGGCGTGCTGCTGCTGCTGGGGATCGCTTCCAGCAAGTTCTCCGCCCGGTTGGGCGTGCCCGTGCTGGTGCTGTTCCTGTCGGTCGGGATGCTTGCGGGCTCGGAAGGACTGGGCCGCATCCCGTTCGAGGACTACGCCCTCGCCAACAACATCGGCAGCGTCGCCCTGGCCCTGATCCTGTTCGACGGCGGCCTGCGCACGCCGCTGCAGGCCGTGCGTCGCGTCTGGAAACCGGCGCTCGCCCTCTCCACCGTGGGCGTGCTGCTCACCTCCCTGATCACCGGGCTGGCGGCGGCCTGGGTGCTGAAGCTGCCGCTGCTGCAGGGGCTGCTGGTGGGCAGCATCGTCGGCTCCACCGACGCGGCCGCCGTGTTCTCGATGCTGCGCAGCAGTGGGCTGCGGCTGCCCGAGCGGCTCACCGCCACGCTCGAGGTGGAGAGCGGCGCCAACGATCCGATGGCGATCTTCCTCACCCTGGGCCTGATCGGCGTGATCACCGGCAGCGCCGATTCACCTCTGGCCCTGCTGTGGCTGTTCCTTGGCCAGTTCGGGGTCGGCACCATCGCCGGGCTGCTGGTGGGACGCCTGGCCACGGCGGCCGTGAACCGCATCAACCTCGACACCCCTGGCCTGTATCCGCTGCTGGCGCTGGCCTTCGCGTTGGTGGCCTTTGGGGCGGCGGCGGTGCTGGGGGGCAGCGGCTTCCTGGCGGTCTACATCGCCGGGATCGTGCTGGGCAGCAGCTCGATCGTGTTCCGCCGCGGCATCTTCTCCTTCCACGACGCCATCGCCTGGCTGGGCCAGATCGTGCTGTTCGTGATGCTGGGGCTGCTCAGCTTTCCCAGCCGCCTGCTGGCGGTGGCCTGGGAGGGGCTGCTGATCGCCCTGGTGCTGATCCTGGTGGCCAGGCCGATCGCCGTCTGGGCCTCGGTGTGGCCGTTCCGCTTCCGCCGCCGCGACCTCACCTTCCTCTCCTGGGTGGGCCTCAAGGGCGCCGTGCCGATCACCCTGGCCACCTTCCCGCTGCTGGCCGGCGTGCCCAAGAGCGGCCAGATCTTCAATGCGGTGTTCTTCGTGGTGGTGCTCTCGGCGCTCAGCCAGGGCTGGTCGCTGCCGCTGGTGGCTCGATGGCTACACATCGGACGGCCTGCCGATCCCACCCCGGCACTGTCGGTGGAGATCAATGCCCTGCGGCAGGTGGATGGCGAGATCGTCGACTACACCGTCCAACCCGGCTCCCTCGTGGCCGGCCTGCCCCTACGCGAGCTCGCCCTGCCCGATGGTGTGGTGGTCAGCCTGATCGTGCGCGGCCAGGAGGTGGTGATGCCCCGCGGCAGCTCCACGCTGCTGCCCGGCGACCATGTGTTCGTGGCGCTGCGCACTGCGCTGGAGCCGCTGATCGATCGCCTGTTCGACCCCGATCCGGAGCCCTCCGAGCTGCCGCCGGGGCTGCGGCTGAGCTTCCACGCCGCCACCACCATCGACCAGCTGCATCGCTGCCTGGGGCTTCCGCTGCCGCAGGGCATCAGCCCGGAACGAGCGGCACAGAGCCTTGGAGCCCTGCTCCAGCAGGAAGGTCTGGCCGCAGCGGTGTCCATCGGCGTTCTGCAGCTGCATCCCGGCATGGATCAGGACCATGTTTCCGTGACCGGCCCCACTCTCCAGGCTTGAACGGCGACAGCGCGACCGCCCTGGCATCCCAGGACCTCCCCTGCTAGTACGGCTGTACGCATTGAGACGTTGTCATGGTGCCGGTCCCGCTCTCCCGTCTGAATCCTTCCCGAACCGACGAGATCGAGGACTGGCCCTGGCTGGATCAGGCGGTCCTCCGCGCCAGCCGCAGCCGGCAGGTCTGCATGACCTGCCACTTCTTCCGGCATCACCCGGGGCCGGAGTGCACCACGCTGCTCACCTGTCACCTGCATCAGGGCCTGATCGCCCACGGCGAGCACCTCACCCACCGCTGCAGCGGCTGGTCATAAGACCTGCACCGCCAGCGGGGCTGGGCTCCCGAGGTGGCGTGAGCCGTGGGCCCCGCAACCGGCCGCCGCTGTCGCCCAGGGAGGCGTGGATCAGCGACGGCCGGCAGGTGCTGCACTTCCGGCCCACCCTCTGGGATCGCTGGAGCCAGCGGCTGGAGGTCACCAGCGGTGAGCTGCTGGCGGATCAGCCGGTACCGCTGCTCAAACGCCGCATGGAGCTCACGCGGGAGGAAGCGCTCAGGCTCTGGGCCGAAAAACGCCAGCAGGGTTGGCAGCCCTGCGCTCCCCAGTGGCTGTCGCCTCCCTGCCCCGACTGATCGCTGAGCCGTCAGAAGCGGGAACCCGGCGTCTGCAGGAAGGCCAGCTCCTCCGCGCTCGACACCCGCCCCAGGGCGGCATTGCGATGCGGGAAGCGGCCAAAGCGGGCGATCACATCCCGGTGCCGGCGGCCGAAGTCGGCGGTGCGAGGGTCGCTGAACCGCTCGAACAGAGGCAGCGCCGCCTCCTGCACTGCCAGGTCCTCGCTGTGCATCAGCGGCATCAGCCAGAACTGCCGCCTTGCCTGCTCGGCTTCGGCCTCCAGCCAGCCCAGCTCGACCGCCCGCAGACTCAGTGCCAGGGCCTGGGGATCGCCGGAAAAGGCCAGGGCGGTGTCGCGCCAGATCTGCCGCGGGAACTGGTCCAGCAGCAGCACCAGCGCCAGGGCCCCGGTCGGCTCCATGCCCCAGGCGCTGAGCTCACCCGCGATGGCGCGTCGGGTCAGTCCGAGGAAGCGTTGCCGCAGCAGGGCATCGAAGGCCGGGTCCTTGGCGAACCACTGGCGCGGCCGGCTCTGCACGAACCAGAAGTCCAGAACCTCACTGGCCTGCTCACCCTGGCCTGGCATCACAGCAACGCCTGCACGCTGGCCACCTTGTCCTCGAGGGTCTGGTCCTTGTCGGTGCGCGTATTGATCTTCACGGTGGTGTAAACGCGTGGGCAACCCATAGCGTGCACCGCCTGGTGGCAGGCCTCGATCGCCTGGAACACCGGCTGCCACTCACCCTCGATCGCCGTACCGTTGGGGTGCAGCTGGATCTTGAGGCCGGCCTCGGTGAGCACCTTCTCGCAGGCGGCGATGTAGGGCGCCAGGTGAACACCGACGCCGATCGGCACCACGCACAGATCCACGATCACCTTCATGGCTCAGCCCTGACGGATTTCCCCCATCGTGGGAGCAGCTGCGCAGGAGCTGCCGAATCAGTCAGACGACCAGCCCCAGCCTCGCCCAGGTGCCCGTGCTGGTCAGCCAGCTGCCATCAAGACGCCCTGGAGCTGGTGGGACTTCTCCTACGGGGTTGACTTGCCCATCAGGATGCCCATTCCGCCCAGGATCACCACCGCCCCCAGCAGGTCACGACCGCTGAACGCAGCACCATCCACCAGGCGCAGCCAGATCAGCGCCACGGCGACATAGACAGCCCCATAGCCCGCATACACCCGCCCCGATGCGGTGGGGTGCAGGGTGAGCAGCCAGGCGAACAGGGCCAGGGACAGCGCCGCAGGAAGCAGAAGCCACGGCGGGCGCTGATGCTTCACGACCAGATCGGTGAGGTAGCAGCCGAGGATCTCGGCCACGGCGGTCAGCAGGAACAGGCCGGTGGTGGTGAGCACAGCCGGGTCATCGCTGACGTCATCGTCGTCGGTGATCGGCAGCACTGCTGTGGTGCCTGAATCCCGGGCTGGTCACTCGCTTGTTTCGGTCGATGCAGGAGCGCGTCGTAGGCCGGAGCCCTTTCCAGAGTGGAGAGAAAGGCAGGAGCGGCCTTGGCCTTCACCCCATCCACATGCCTTGCTGACATTGCATCAGCGAACCCCTCGCTCACGCGGGAGCTGGAGCGCATCGGCTTGGACTACTGCTGCGGCGGCAAGCGCACCCTGGCCCAGGCCTGCGCAGATCGCGGCCTCGATCCTGAGGCCATCGCGGCCGAATTGAGCAGCGTTCCCGTTGCTGAGGCGCCACCCGCCGACTGGATCGGCCTGCCCCCTGCCGAGCTCGTCGATCACTTGGAGGCCACCCATCACCAGTTCCTCAAGCGGGAGCTGCCGCGCCTGAGTGAGCTGGCCGCCAAGGTGAGCCGGGTGCATGGCGGCAGGCATCCGGAGCTGGTGCAGGCCGAGGCGGTGCTGGCCGAGATCCGCGCCGACCTGGAGCCGCATCTGCAGAAGGAGGAGCAGGCGCTGTTCCCGATGATCCGCAGCCTCGCCACCGCCAGCAGCCGGCCGAGCTTCCACTGCGGCTCGATTGCCCATCCGATCGCGGTGATGGAGCAGGAGCACACGGCGGTCGGTGCGCTGCTCGAGCAATTGCGGCAGATCACCGGCGGCTACCAGGCGCCGGAGGACACCTGCGCCTCGACGCGGGCATTGATGGAGGGCCTGGCGGAGCTGGAGGCCGACACCCATCTGCACGTGCACAAGGAGAACAACCATCTGTTCCCTGCGGTGCTGGCGCAGGAGGAGACCCTGCCTGCATGACGGCAGCCCCGGCCCCAGCCCAGCAGCGCCTGCGGCAGACGCTGATCCTGCTGGCGGCGATCGGCCTGGTCGGTGCGCTGGCGCCCTGGATCCCTTGGGCCAGCTGGGCCGCCCTGGCGCTGTATCTGCTCGGCAGCCTGGGGCTGCTGGCCTGGCGGGCGCTGCGCTGCCGGGAAGCGGAGGCCCTGTTTCTGCAGGGGCCGGGGCTGCGGGCCTCGCTGCTCTGGGGCGGTGGCCTCGGCGCTGTGCTGCTCGTGGCCGGCCTGTTCGGCCTGCCGGCGATGCGGGCGGCGATGGCCGACGGCGACGGTGGATTGCCTCTGGAGGCGGTGAAGCAGCTGCTGTTCGGCCGCGGGCTGGTGGTGCTGTTGCCGCCGCTGGTGCTAGCGGAGGAGGGGCTGTGGCGCGGTCTGCTGCTCTCGGCGCTGCTGGAGCTCGGCCTGGCGCCGCTCTGGGCGGTGTGCCTCAGCACGCTCGGTTTCGGGCTCAATCACCTGGCCGTGGCGCCGCTGGCCCTCAGCGAACGGGGCGCCTTGGCATTGATGGCCCTGCCGCTGGGGCTGATCGCCGCGCTGCTCACGCAACGCACCCGCAATCTCTGGGGTGCGGTGCTGCTTCACGGGCTGCTGATCGGCGCCATGCTCGGCAGCCTGCGATAGACAATCAGCCCCATGGCCAGATAGCAGAGGCTCTTGGGGATCATCAACAGTCCCAGCAGCGGATGATCCTGAATCCATAGGGCCACTGGCAGGTGGCACAGAGCCGAGACCAGCAGCAGCCCGCCGATCCGGCGTTGCCAGCGCTGCTGCTCCCCATGGCTCCCCAGGTAGAGGACCCCGGCTCCCATGGTCAGGGCCAACAGGGGCAGATTGCGAATGAGTGACCAGGGCTGGGGCGGCACCACCGCGGCCCAGTGGTTCTGCGGCAGCGCCAACAGCGTCAGCCGCACCAGGGCCAGGGCGAGCAACAGCCCGGGCAGCAGCCCCCAGCGCTCCCTGCCGATGCGTTGATGGCCCTGCACCAGCAGCAGGTCGAACAGGGTCACGGTGATGGCCGTGGCGAGGGCCCCGTAGCCCACCAAACCCTCGCGGAGCCCGCCTCGTGCCAGCCCCAGCAGCCGCAGGCCCACATGGGCGCTGTCGCCCGCGGCCAGCAAGGTGAAGGCCAGCACGTAGGGCCTGGCGCAGTGGCGTTGAGCGGCCTGCAGGGGGACCAGACGCCACTGCAGGCCGAACACCAAGGCCCAGAGCGACAGGAGATAGGCGGCGTCGAAACCCAGCTCGGTGGCCACACCGATCGTGCGGGCATTCAGCATCGAAACCACTTGAACCCTTGCTCAGGTTGGTCAGGCTTGATGGGAAGGAGACATCCCAATCCTGGCGTGAGGGTGGTCAGGTCACACCCTGACTTCAGTGCCGATGCCGATGGTGAGCGTCGCTCACATGCGGGTGGGCATGCTCGATCTCCCGGTGGTGGTGCTCATGGGCATGCCAGAAGGGGCGATCAGCGGGGAGCCCCTCCAGATCCTGGGGTGCGTGGTGATGCTCGTGATGGGGATTGCCACTGCCCTGCTCTCCGCGAGGATCGTGCCGGTGGCGATGGTCATGCAGCAGCGGTTCATGGCGATGCCTGTGGCTGTGCTGCTCCAGCAGCAGGAGCACCACCCCAGCGCCCATCAGCCCTGCCGCCAGCAGCAGGGGAGCGGAAAGGGAGTCCCGCAGAACGAGCAGTGAAAACAGTGCCCCCACGAACGGCGCGGTGGAGAACAGCACCGCCTCACGGGCGGCCCCCAGATCGCGCAGCGCCAGCAGGTCGAGCCAGATGGAGATCCCGTAGCCCAGGGCGCCGATGGCCAGCAACGCCAGGGCCACCGGCAGCGGCGGGAAGGCATGGCCAAGCAGCAGGGCCAACAGCAACATCGGCAGCGAGGCACCGGCTGCCTTGGCGGTGGCGATCTGGATCGGATCGCGCAGGCTCAGACGCTGACTGAGGTTGTTGTCGATGCCCCAGGCCAGGGTGGCCAGGGCGATCAGGGCGGCACCGAGGCCATTGGCGCCATTGAGCGATCCTTCGGAGAGCAGCACCGCCCCGGCGATGGTCAACGCTGCCGAGACCAGCCCGCGCCGGCCCAGGTACTCACGGCCCAGCAGCACGGCGATCGCCAGGGTGAACACCGCCTCGAGGTTGAGCAGGAGTGAACTGGAGGCGGCCGGCAGCCGGGCCAGCCCCAGCACCAGCGCCAACGGGCCGACGACGCCACCGAGCAGGGTGAGCGCCGCCAGGGCCGGCCAGTCCTGGCGGCTCAGGGGTGTTTCGGCCTGGGTGCCGCGGACCAGACGAACAACCAGCAACGCCAGGGTGGCTCCCGCGTAGAGGAGGCCGGCGATGCTCAGAGCCGAGCCCGAGCCGGTGAGTGTGCTGATCAGCGGCGCGCTGCAGCCGAACAGGACAGCGGCGGTCAGGCCCGCCAATTGGCCTCGACGTGGGGAGGTCATGCGTGGTCCGGCCGGCGTATCAGTCCTGGCTCAGCATCGCCGCCAGCTCGGCCCCGAACTCCTCATGGGCGCCGAGGCGGCCGGGAAGGTGCAGCACCCGATCGGCCACGGCGGCGAGCGCCTGCATCTCGGCCAGCGACTTGGGCGGCGATTGATCGGCAACCACCACCGTGAGCGGTGAGTGAAGGGTCCGAGCCGCCTGGATCCAGCCCTCGGGATCGTTGTACGGATCCAGCCCCCCGGTCACGAAGGCAGCGCTGGCGAAGCGGGCTCCGCGCTGGCGAGCAATGCCTTGCCGTTCGGCGATGCCCTTGGCCGAGAGGCCTGGTCCAGCCACATCCACATGCCGCCGGCTCATCCAGCCGAGGACCGAGCGGGTCGTGTTGAGCCGATACAACAGCGGACCCAGCAGCGGCGTCTCCACCAGGCCGCGGATGACAGGGAAAGCCCGGCTCTGGCGTCGGGCCATGGTGGGGAACGGACCGCGCCAGGTGGGCGCCACCAGCACCCAATCGCGGAAGCGCAGGCCATGGCGCTCGGCGTCCAGCAGGGCGATCCCGGCGGCATGACCGGCGGCAATCACGCCGCAGTCCGCCGGACAGTGATCACGCACGAAGTCGGCCAGAAAGCGGGCCAGCAGCTCGGCGTCGTAGGGCAGACGCGGCCGGTCGCTGTCACCGAAGCCGGGCCAGTCGACACTGATCAAACGCGGAGCCTCAGCACCTTGGCGGCGGCTGATGGCGGCGGCGAACGGCTCCCATTCCTGGCGGCTGGAGATCGTGCTCAGGGCCGGCAGCAGCAGCCAGGCCGGGCCCGGGCCGCCCTGTTCTGTGACGGCGATCTCGAGGCTGCGGCCGGCGTGGTTCCAGCGCGTGGTTCTGCTGCGCGCTGGCAGCGGAGCGGCAAGGGAGGTGGTCAAGGCAGGCGAGGAGATGGGCCGTCTCGTACACGTATACATTGCTGGAAATCGCCTGGATCGTCGATGGCTGCCAAGCGCTGTTCCTCCAGCCGCGAGGGCAAGGTGCTGCTCTCCTGCTGGATCACAGAAGAGCTGCGCATGGAGCTCGATCGGGTCTGGGGCTCCAAGGGCCTGCGGCCCCACGGCCGCACCCAGAAAGGCATGGAAGAAATGATCGCCGCCTACCTGGCGGCCCAGCAGGAGTCCTGAGGCCATGGGCGACATCCATCAACATCACGGCCACGGCCCTGAGAACGGTCATGGGCATGAGCAGGGGCATCACCATGAGCACGGCGGTGAGCACCGGCATGGCTCCTCAGGCCACGGTCACCACCATGGCTCCCAGCACCATCACGCTCATGGCCACGGGCATGGCCATCATTACCACGATCACCATCACGACAGTGGCAGCCGCTCCGGCAGCGCCTTCCGATGGAGCATCGTTCTCAACAGCGGTCTGACGGCGCTCCAGCTGGTGATCGGGCTGGCCTTCGGGTCGCTGGCGCTGATCGGCGATGCCCTCCACAACCTCGGCGATGTGATCGGCCTGGCCCTGGGCTGGGGCGCCGATCGGCTCAGTCGCCGGCCGGCCCGGGGGCGCTTCACCTACGGCTATGGGCGCAGCACCCAGATGGTGTCGCTGATCAATGGTCTGCTCATCTTCGCGGCGGGGGCCGTCGTGGTGGTCGAGGCGATTCAGCGTCTGTTCCATCCGGTGCCCTTGATCGCCGGCCCGGTGGCCTGGGCGGCGGCGGCCGGCATCGGCATCAACCTGCTCTCGGCCCGCCTGTTCGGCCACGACCATCACCACGATCTCAACCAACGGGCGGCGGTGCTGCATCTGCTCACCGATGCGGCCGTCTCAGTGGCGGTGCTGTTCAGCGCCCTGGTGGTGGGCGCCACCGGCTGGCTGTGGCTCGATGCCGTCACGGCCATCGGCGTCGGTGGTGCCGTGATCTGGAGCGCTCTGGGGCTGCTGCGCGAGGCGATCGCCCTCAACCTCGATGCCGCCCCCCGCCACGTCGATCTGGTCCAGGTGGAGCAGGCCCTTGCCTCGCTGCCGGCGGTGCTGGATGTGGAGGAGCTGCACGTCTGGGGCCTGAGCACCTCGCGCACGGCGCTCACCGCCCATGTGGTGATCGACCCTCAGCGGCTGGAGACAGAAGCACTCAGCCGCGATCAGTTGCTCACCCTGGCGCGGGCGCGGCTGACGGACCTGGGCATTCGCAAGAGCACCCTGCAGCTGGAGAGCGGCGAGGCGCCATGAAGCTGTTGGTCGTAGAAGACGACCCACCCTTGCAGGCCGCCCTGCTGCGCCTGCTGAGGCAATGGGGCTACGCCACAGAGCACGCCTCCACCGCCGCCGAGGCCCTCGCCTGGCTGGAGCGCGACCTGTTCGATCTGGTGCTGCTCGATCTGGGCCTGCCCGATCGCGACGGTCTGTTGCTCTGCCGCCAGTTGCGCTGCCTGCAGCGCCATCAGCCGCTGGTGTTGATGCTCACCGCCCGCGATGGCCGCTCCGACAAGGTGCGGGGCTTTGAGGAGGGGGCCGACGACTACGTGGTCAAACCGTTCGATCCGGAACTGCTGCGGGTGCGGCTGCGGGCCCTGTTGCGCCGTGCCCAGCGGCCGCTGCAGTCTGAGCTGGCGTTCGGCCCTGTGCGCCTCGTCGCCGGCCAGACGAACGCCATCGTGCACGGCGAGTCCGTGGAGCTGACCCGCAAGGAGGCCTTGCTGCTTGAGCAACTGCTGCGCGCCGGAGGCGCCAGTCTCAGCAAGGCCGAGCTGCTGCATGGCATCGGCGATGGTCGCCGCGAGGTGGGCGAGGACGCCCTGCGCGCCCACATGCGCAACCTGCGCCAGAAACTCACGACGGCCGGCTGCCATCCCAATCTGATCGAAACGGTGTACGGCGTTGGCTACCGGCTCCATCCCAGTGCCTCGTTCTGAACGGTTTCCGGCTGATCCCTTGCCGCCTGATCCTCTGCAGCTCAGGCGCCGGCTGGCACTGCAGGGGGGTGGTTTTGCGCTCTTCCTGCTGGCCGCCTTCTCCGGCACTCTCTACTGGGGGATCGCCAGCCAGCGCCTGGAGGATCAGCGCACCGAGCTGCGCCAGCTGGCGGGTAGTGCGGCCGCGCAGCTGCCGCTGATCGCCCATGAGACGCGCGAGGCCGAGGGGCGCGCCAAGTTCCGGGCTGGTTCTCGCCGGATCGCCTCAGCGGCCCTGCGGCAACAGCGCCTGCAGTGGTTCGATGCCACAGGGGCCTTGCTCAGTGAACAGGGCAGCCTGGCGATGCCTCCCCTGCCAAAGCTGACCGGTCAGCCGCTCTGGCAGCGCTGGCCCGGGGGCGTGAGCCTCTGGCAGCCTGTCGACAGCCAGGCCGAACGGCTCGGCTATGTGCGGGTCGCCCTCTCCGATCAGGCGGCCCGGGCCGATCTGCTCAGGCTGCAGCGCGGTCTGCTGCTGGGCGGTGTCGTCACGGTGCTGGCGGCGCTGCTGGTGGGCCGCCGCATGCTGCGGGCCGCCTTTGCGCCCCTGCAGCGCCAGGTGAGCGCGTTGCAACGATTCACCGCCGATGCCTCCCATGAACTGCGTCACCCGCTCACGGCCCTGCGCGCCCAGCTGGCGGCGGTGCCGCCGGAGCTGCGCCGGCAGCCGGCCCTGGCCTGGGGGGAGCTCGACGGCCTCAGCCGCCGGATGGGCGAACTACTCGATGATCTGCTGCTGCTCGCCCGCCAGGAGCAGGCCGGCCTGGACGGGCCCCTGACCCCGGGGGAGCTGCAGGAGTTCGATCTGCTGGAACTGTTGGAGGATCTGCTCCGCTGCTACGCCCCCCAGGCGGGCGCTCGCTCCATCCACCTGCAGCTCAGCCCTGATCCAGCCACCAACAGCATCCCCTTCCGCGGCCAGAGCGAGCAGCTGCTGCGGCTGTTCACCAACCTGCTGGTCAATGCGATCCGCCACAGCCCCGAGGGCGCCGCGGTGTCAGTACTGGTGCACCGGGCCGGAAGGCTGATCCGGGTGACCGTCGCGGACGAGGGCCCCGGCATCCCCCCGCAGGACCATGAACGGGTGTTCGAGCGCTTCTGGAGCGGCGCCGATCGTGGCGGTCACAGCGGACTGGGTCTGGCGATCGGCCGTGCCATCGCCCGCCGCCATGGCGGGGTTCTGCGTCTGGGGGAGAGCCGGGCTGGCCGCTGTGAGCTGGTGGTGGAGTTGCCCGCCATGGACGGTCCATGAAGCGTCGGCCTTGCCGCAAACCTCATGACTTCCTCATGGGTTCTGCCGCACCTTGGCGCGATGAGCGCACCTCTTCCCTCCGATCCCGGTGTGGCTGCCTTCGGGGCCAGCCTCACCGCCATCACCCTGGCTGAGCTGGGTGACAAGACCTTCTTCATGGCGCTGATCCTGGCGGCGCGCCACCGCGCCAGGGATGTGTTCGTCGGTGCCTTCGCGGCGCTCACGGCCGTCACCCTGATTTCGCTGGGCCTGGGCTACGGATTGCGCGAATTGCTGCCCCCCACGGTGGTGCCCTGGCTGGCGGCGGCGCTGTTCCTGGGCTTCGGCCTCAAGCTGCTGGTCGATGCCCAGCGCATGCGTGCCGATGAGGCGGACGAGGAGGAACAGGAGGCGGAGCAGGCGATCAACGAGGCCGAGAGCCGCCGCCGCATCAGCACCACCTGGGCGGTGATCTGGGAGGCGTTCGTGCTGGTGTTCATCGCCGAGCTTGGCGATCGCACTCAGTTCACCACCATCTTTCTGGCCACCGCGCCGGCCTTCACCTTCGCGGGGCTGCTGGCGGGAACCCTGCTGGGCCATGCCCTGGTCACCTGGCTGGCGGTGGGCGCCGGCAAGTGGATCGGCGGTCGCATCAGCGAGAAACTGCTCTACCGGCTCAGCGGCGGCCTGTTCCTTGTGTTCGGCCTGTTCTCGTTGAAGCAGGCTCTTGGTTGAACGGAGCGCTCGGAGCACACCCATGCTGTTCGGCTCGCCCCGCTCCTACATGCTCCTGTCGGTGGCCGCTGCGGTGGCCACCATCGTCCTCAAGACCTGGGCCTGGCGGCTCACCGGCTCGGTCGGCCTGCTCTCCGATGCGATGGAGTCGGGGGTGAACCTGGTGGCGGCGCTGGGGGCCTTCTGGGCGCTCACCCTGGCGGCCAAGCCAGCCGATCGCCGGCACCACTACGGGCATTTCAAAGCCGAATACTTCTCCAGCGGCCTGGAGAGCGTGTTGATCGTGGTGGCTGCACTCGCGATCATTCATGCCGCCATCGGCCGTCTGCAGGAGCCCCAACCGCTGGAGCAACTGGGCATCGGTCTGGCGATCTCCTTACTGGCGACCGCACTCAATGGCCTGGTGGCCTGGGTGCTGCTCAAGGCCGCCAAGCGCTTTCATTCGATCACCCTCCGCGCCGATGCCCATCACCTGCTGACCGTCGTCTGGACTTCCACGGGCGTTGTGGTGGGGATCGGCCTCGTGAAGCTGACGGGATGGACGATCCTCGACCCCCTGATTGCGATCGCGGTGGCGGTCAACATCATCATCACGGGCTGGAAGATGTTGCATGAGACCGCCTCAGGTCTGCTGGATCGCTCCCTGCCGGAAGACGAGCAGCATCTTCTGGAACAGCTGCTGGCCGCCCGAACAACAGACGAGATCCGTTTTCATGCCCTGCGCACCCGTGTGGCCGGTTCGCGGCGCTTCGTGTCGCTGCATTTGCTGGTTCCCGGCGGCTGGACCGTGCATCAGGGGCATGACCTGTGTGAGCAGCTGGAGCAGGAGATCGCCACGGCCCTCACCCGCACCCATGTGCTGACCCATCTCGAGCCGATCGAAGATCCCAGCTCCTGGGATGACCAGAACTTCCGCTGGGAGCAGGGCTGAGCCTCTGCAGCCCTTGCCCTGACCAGACATGGGTGCTTCGTCCTGAATCCCATTCCCCACCATGGCCCGCCCCTACCAACCCTCCCTGCTGCGCCTGCTGCATGGCGCCACCGCCCTGCTGGTTCCGCTGGCCTGGCTCACGGGCCTGCTCGTTTACTCCGACTACGACGGGCGTATCGGACGGCTGCCGTTGACGCTCCCAGGTGAATGGATCGACATCCACGGCACGGTGGGCGTGCTGCTGTGGCCGATCGCGCTGCTGTTCGGCCTCTATGCCCTCACCGCCGGCCGGGCACGGTTGCGGCAGCCCGCCAATGCCATCGCGCTGCTGGCGTTAGTTCTGGCCGTGGGCAGCGGCAAGCTGATGGAGGAAGACTGGCTGCGGGACGGCCAGTTCCAGCACGCGGTCTACAGCGTTCACCTGTTGGCGTGGCTGCTGATCGCCCTCGCGGTCGCCCTGCATGTCGCTGCGGTGCTGCGGCGTGGTGGCTGGCCGCTCGCCCGGTCGATGGCCAGCGTTCAGGTGCGCGCAGGAGATCTTCCCGGCCAGTGGTTCGGTCAGATCCGCAGGTCTTTCAAGGCCGGCCGCTGAGACAGCCACGCCGGTATCTGCAGCTGTCATTGGCTATCCCCGTTGGCGCACGGACGTCCACACAACAAAGCCCGGAGCGTTGGCCCCGGGCGTTTGCCTGCTCAGCCGTGGCGTTGTCCCCTGGGATCGGGCCCAAGGGGGTCGGGCGCAACTGTGCGTGGTTGGTGCTGATGTCAGCCTGATCGTCAGATCAGAAGGTCTTTGGTTGTGGGGCGGAGCTGCTGGCGCTGGCACCTGGGGCCAGGTGTCGAGTGGGACGTTCCGTTGGGTCCTGGGCACCTGAGGCGGTGCAGTGGACGGCGTGTGTCCCCTCCAGGAAAAGGCACGCCAGGAACATCAGTGATCCGTCGAGAGTGTTGGAGCAGGGGCCGGATCGTCAGCGCGCTCCTCGCTGCTGCTCAGGGGGGGTGTCTTCCATCGATGGAGCCTCCGAATCCCGTTGCAGCCACGATGGGCCCGGCGGCCGACGCCAGCATGGGCTGCAGCACTTCCGACACCGGTCTTCACCGGAGGCAACGGGGCTTCATGAAGGGGATTCATTGGCGTGCCAACAGGCAGGCGGGATTGCCCTGATGGTTCTGCAACCAGGCTCTTGCCCCCAAGGTTTCCTGCCTCGGCTCATCCAACCCGCTACGCCAGCCCCGCCCCCGCCAGGGCCTGAGTGAGCCGCGGCTGCACGAACTCGATGAACGCCCGCGTGCGGGCCGGCAGGCGGGTTCCGCCTGGGAGCACCAGCTGCAGCGGCGTCGGCGGCGGCGCCTGATCGTCCAGCAGCGGCACCAGCCGTCCGGCCTGGATCGCCTCATGGGCCAGCAGGCCCGGCAGACGGGCGATGCCCAGGCCCTGTTCGGCGGCCGTGCGCAGCACCACCCAGTCATCGCTCACCAACCGGCCGCTGACCTGCACCTCACTGCCGCGGGCCCCGCTGCCGAACGACCAGCTGCTGCGCGCCTCCATGCCGGAGCGCGAGAAGCGCAGGCAGGCATGGGATGACAGCTCCGCGGGGCGCTGCGGGCTGCCGTGGCGGGCCAGATAGGCGGGGCTGGCGACGACGCGGTCGGAGGCGCTGCCAATCCGCCGGACGATCAGGCTCGCATCCCGCAGATGCCCGGCGCGGATGGCGACGTCAAAGCGCTCCGCCACCAGATCCACCAGGCGGTCGCTGAGCAGCAGCACCACCTCCACCGCCGGGAAGGCCTCGAGAAACGCAGCCAGAACCGGCGCCAGGAACAGTTCGCCGATCGACACCGCGGTGGTGATCCGCAAGCGGCCCCGGGGCTCGCGCTGCAGCTCCGTCACGGCCTCCTGGGCCGCCTCCAACCGGGCGATCGCCGCTTCCGCCTCCTCCATGAAGGCCATACCGGCGTCGGTGAGCGACAGCCGGCGGGTGGTGCGCTGCAGGAGCTGCACCCCCAGCTGGGCCTCAAGTTCGGAGACCTTGCGGCTCACGGTGGTCCTGGGCATGCCGAGCCGCTCGGCGGCGGCGCGGAAGCTGCCCGCCTGCACCACCCGCACCAGCACCAGCGCGCCGTTGAGATCAAACTGTCCCATATACAGGACAGTTTATCCCGGTATCGAGGGATTGTCCTGTGGCGCGATTCATTGGAAGGTGAATGGGCGCGGCGATCACCGCGCTGCATCACCCCACGCGAACTCCGTCATGACCACCTCCACGCATCCCTCCCCACTCACCTTTCCGGCAGGCACCCATGCCCTGTGCAGCTGCGGCCTCAGCAGGAACGGAGCCTTCTGCGACGGCAGCCATCAGGGCAGCGGCCAGTCCCCGCACATCCTCAAGCTCGAGGAGGAGCAGACCGTCTATCTGTGCAGCTGCGGTGCCTCCGCCAAAAAGCCCTTCTGCGATGGCAGCCATCTCCAGCTGAGTGCTGCCACATCCAAGGCCCAGCGCCCCTGGTGGAAGTTCTGGGGCTGATCCCCTCCGCCGCACCGCACCATTCCTCTGCCCTGGCAATCCCCCGGCTGCGGACCTCCCGTCAGCGTCGTGGAGGTCCGCCGGGTAGGCCAGGCCCTGTTGGCATCAATGACTCCTGCAACAACCCCTTCCGTTCTGTTCGTCGCCCACGGCTCGCCAATGGTCGCCCTCCGGCCCGGTGCGGCTGGCGCGGCGCTCAAGGCCCTGGCCGAGACGTTGGCGCGGCCTCGGGCGGTGCTGGTGATCAGCCCCCACTGGGAAACCGAGGTAGCGACCGTGGGCACCGCCAGCCAGCTGGAGACGATCCACGACTTCGGGGGATTCGATCCGGCGCTCTACGCCATTCACTACCCGGTTCAGGGTTCACCTCAGGGGGCGCAGGAGGTTCTCACGGTGCTGGAGGCCGCCGGACTGCCGGTGCGCACCGACGCACACCGGGGCCTCGACCATGGCGCCTGGGTGCCGTTGCGGGTCCTGTTCCCGCAGGCGGATGTGCCCGTCGTTCCCCTGTCGATTCAGCATCACGGAGGCCCGCAGCACGCCTACCGCATCGGCCAGGCTCTGGCACCGCTGGCCGCTCAGGGCTGGTTGATCGTGGCGACGGGCAACATCACCCACAACCTGCGCGACTGGCAGCAGGCTGAGATGGGTGCCGCCATCGATCGCAGCTATGCCCAGCGCTTCTCGGACTGGGTGCATGACCAGCTGATCCGTGGCGACACCGTGGCCTTGCTGGACTACCGCCAGCGCCATCCCGATGCGCTGCAAGCCCAGCCCCGCGACGAGCATCTGCTGCCGCTGTTCACAGCGCTCGGAGCCGCCGACACTGGAGCCCACGCCCGCGCCATTCATCGCGGCATCAGCGATCACGTGATCGCGATGGATGGTTATGCGTTCGAGCCGATGAGGCGTTCCTGAAACCGCACTCTGGATGGCGGGAACAGGAACCTCAGCGACCCTCCACCACGGGCCAGAAGACCTACTTTGTGATTGAGGGGAGGCCCGGGAGCCAACCCGACCCTCACCCTTCCAAGGAGTCCGGCCAGGGATCACCCGAGCCGGTGCGCACGACGGAGGTGCGATTGTTTCCAGTGGTTGCCCAACAGCCAAGTGAACTCGGTGGCGCAGCGCGAACGTCATCCCGTAGCAGCAGAAAGCGATACGCCAGTTCTGTTTCCCGCGTGTTGACACCCCGGGCTGCATAACCCGAGCCGGGATCACAGCTGAGAAGGTCAAGCCCCGAGCATCTCTTCCCAGAGACGTGATCCCCATTCCTCTCCTGTCAGGCACAAGGCAGGCCATGCGTGAACAACAGACACCCGATCGGCAGTGCTTGGTGTGAGGAGCTGACCGCCGCAACCGGTGCTAAGGCGCCCCCAACAGGGCGCCTTCTTGTTGGAGTGATCGAAAAACTGATGCGCATTCTGCATCGGTTGCCAGAGCCCAGAAGGACGGTGCCAGGCTGAGCTGTTGCCGGTTCCGCTGCCTTGATGCCTCTGCTGCAGCGATCGCTGGCCCTGTTTGCGATGGCGATGTCGGTGTCTGCGCCGCTCGGGGTAGGCAAAGCCGCGGTCGCTGCCCCCGCGGCCAGCTACCGAGCCACGGTGCTCTCGGTGGGAGACGGCGACACACTGCGGGTGCAGGCCGGCGGCCGGTCCATCACCATCCGCTTGGCCTGCATCGATGCCCCTGAGACAGCCCAGTCCCCGTGGGGGCAGCAGTCCCGCGCATACCTGATGCAGCGCCTGCCGCGGGGCCGCCAGGTCAGCATCCAGCCCCACACCACCGACCGCTACGGCCGCACGGTGGCCGAAGTGATCAGCGACATCAACATCAATCTGGTGATGGTGGAAGACGGCCAGGCCTTTGCCTACCGGCGCTACCTCAGCGGCTGTGACGCCAAGGAGTATCTCGATGCCGAGTTCCGCGCCAGCCGGCATCGCTACGGGGTCTGGCAGCGGGAAGGCGGGATCACCAGGCCCTGGGATTTTCGGCGGGGCCGCACCGCTGTGGTGATTCCCGATGGCACCACCCCCGGCGGCCGCCGCTACCGCTGCAGGGAGATCGGCTCCTATGCCCGCGCTCAGGAGCTGCTGCGCCAGGGCCACACCTATCTCGATAGCAATGGCGACGGTGAGGCCTGCGAATCGCTTCGCAACTGACTCACTTCCATCGGCACCTATCCGCCCAACAGAAAGCCCCCAGCAGAAGCCGGGGGCAGGGGGTTCTCATGCGCGGGCCTCAGCCCAGGAAAGGCATCAGGTCATCAGCCCTCCACCTTCACGGTCACGGTGCTCACCTTGTTGGCCTTGGGGGCGGTGACGGTGAGCAGACCATCGCGGTACACGGCCTGCAGCTGATCGCGCTCGATCGCGACCGGGAAGCGGAAGCTGCGGCTCCAGGTCCCGTAGCGGAACTCGCTCAGGAGGGGTCCGCGAGCCTTCTCTGCTGGGGTGGCGGTTTCGCTGATGGGGACAGCGGCCTCACCCTCAGACGGCTGGCCGCCCAGCTGTCGCTGGCTGCGGCGCTCGGCGCTGATCAGCAGGGTGCGCTCGGTGGCCTTCACCTCAATGGCGGCCTTGTCGACGCCGGGCAGCTCCAGCACCACCTCATAAGCCTCAGGGGTTTCGTGCACCTCGGCGGCAGGCACCCGCTCGGCGGTCTGCAGCTGCTGGCTCAGTTGCTGCTCGAGACGGTCGAACAGATCGAAAGGAGAGGAAGAACGGCGGGTCAGCATGGTTCCGATGGCGAAGGTTGCAGGTGCGGGGTCGTCGTTCGCCCCCGGTGCGATCACTGTCGCGGCGGTGCTCCTGGGCCTGGGAGGGGTATGCCGAACCGATCGATTCGGGCCTCACCACCGGGGTTCGGAGCCCCGAATCTCGCTGGCGTGGCAACCGAATCGGCGCTGATGCAGGGACAGGAGCCGGTTCGTGTCCGAGCCTGGGAACCCTTCCGCTGAGAGCGGTTGGCACAGGACGACAAACGCTGACTGGCACGCCTACGTTTCCAGCTGCGGTCGCCGCCATCCCCGTGAAGATCGTCAACCGCTGCGCCGTGTCCGTCGAACCTCGGCAGCCCTTCATCGACTGGGCAAAGCAGGTGGAACCTGATCAGGCCCTGCCGCTAGGGGCCTTTGAGCCTGGTCTCTACCTTCTCCCCGAGTACGAGACCCGGGAGGAAGCCATCGGGCTGCTGGAGCAGGGCTATGAGGAGATCTTCTGCGCAGAGCTGGAGGCCTGGTCCACAGATCCCGCAACCTGGCCCTGCCCGCGCACCCTGGCCTTGTTCCAGGAGTGGTTCGCCTTTCGGTTCTTTGATTTGGTCGGTGACCAGGGGCAGGAGCCCCTGGCGCACTACGAGGTTGACGAATCCTTCCTGGAGGATCTGCGCAGCGTGATCAACGATTCTTCCGAGAGCTGATCGCCGTTTCCCCTGTCGAGACTCAGCGAGGTCGCCATTCCCTTGAGTTGACCACCATGGCGGGCCTGGCAATTAGGGTTGGTCCATCACCCCAACCCCCGAATGATGCTCACCGGTGCTGATCTGCTCGCCAAAGTCAAGGAGCTGGGCGATGCCTCCAAGTCTGATCTGGTGCGCGGCTGTGGCTACGTCTCCACCAAGAAGGACGGCACGGAGCGCCTGAATTTCACGGCCTTCTATGAGGCGCTGCTGGAAGCCAAGGGCATGAACCTGGGCGCAGGCGGTAGCCGTGGCGGCAAGGGTCGTCCGGGCAGGCAGCTCAGCTACGCCACCAAAGTGCAGTTCAACGGCAACCTGCTGGTCGGCAAGGCCTACACCGCCCAGCTGGGACTGGAGCCCGGCGATGAGTTCGAGATCAAGCTGGGCCGCAAGCAGATCAAGCTCATCCCCCTGGGTGCTGCCGAGGAGGAGTGAAGACTGCTCAGCTGAGCCCCACGTACACCGGCTGGAACCACTGCATCCGCCGGTTCTGACGCTTCTCGCCATGCAGCACGGTGTGCCAATGGCCCCGGCGCCAGTGGGGCCGGCGAGCGGTGCCGCTGCTGCCTCCGGCAGTGGTTCCTTCTGATGGGGCCCTGGGGGTGCGATCGAGCCGGAAGTCCTTGCCGATCCACACCGGCCCCTGGGGCGTCACGGGGCCGGCGTCATCGGCATTGCCGGCGGAGAAACCCTTGCCGCTCGGCACCTTGGCCGCCGGGCCGGTGGTCAGCAGTTCCGGCTGGTAGAGCTGCACCAGCAGGGCGTTGATGGCCAGGCCCTCCATCCGCTGGTTGGTGCTCTGCACCGCCTGTTCATCCCACTGCCAGGCGGGGTGGCTCAGATCTTCCACGGTGGGCTGACGCTCGCCGATCTGCTGGAAGGAATGGCGGGTGAGGTAGCTGGCGCCATCGAGGGCCAGGCCGACGCAACTGATGCCGCTGATCCGCTTGGCCTCAGCCGGCAGCCAGTCGGCCATCGCCCGCAGATCGGCCACGATCACCACCGGGATCGGCACCCCGTCTTCTGTGAACAGGGCGCCATCGGGAAGCATCAGCCGGAAGCAGGGCAGCACCTGGGGCAGCTCCTCATCCAGGCGGGGCGAGGGTGTGCGGCGGAAGGCCTCCGCCAGCTCCGGCGCCAGGAAGCGAGGCGGGGCTTCGACGATCCGTGCCCAGCGGCAGGTGGTGGCAGCCCAGAAGCCGATTGGATCGGCCAGCTCGTTCATCACCTCCGCTCCGGCCTCGATCAGGGCGGAGTAGGCCAGGTGATTGGCCCAGTGCTGAAAACCCCGCGGCGAGCGGTAGCGATGCTGCTCCTGCTGGATGTAAGGGTCCTGGCGGCGCAGTTCGGTGATCACCGTGCCGATCGGCGGCAGTTCCGCCTGGCTGGCCCGGATCGATTCAGGCGTCAGCCGGCTCATCGAGGCGTGAGCGGCGGGTTGCCCGGCTGGATCTCGAGGTTGGTCACGTTCACCTGGGTGGTGACGCCATCAGCCCAGCTCACCGTTGCCAGCACCATCGGGCTGTTGGGGATGATCGGCCCAATGGCGGTCACCGTGCCCCGCGCGAAGGGTCCGCTGCTGGTGGGGGCGTCAGGGCCGCTCACCATGGCCAACGACTGCAGGAAGGCCCGGGTGAAGCGAACGGTGTCGCCGATCTGCAGGGGTGCGCTCACGTTGCTCGCTCGAGGGCGTGCCCCATCCTGACCGGATCACGGATGCTGGGTGCACGCCTCACACCACCCTGCCGTGAAGGACATCCGGATCACCACCCAGGACGAGCTACCCGGGCCCGATGGCGACGAGCCCTACGACACGTTCGTCAACCAGACCGAGTACGGCAACGGCCGCTTCCTGCGCACCAACGTGCTCTCGGCCCGGCCCGACCTCAAGAAGTACACGGCCCTGCGGTTCCAGCAGGACGTCAAGCGCCATCCCGACGCCGCTGGTCCTGGGCAGGACGTGGTGCTGGTGTTCATGGAGGCCCTGGAGCTGGAGCCGCCACTGACCCTGGTCTGCAGCGACATCCACTTGGAGATGGAGGGCTACCCGGTGGAGCAGGGGGCCGTGATCGAGATCCCGCTGCTGCCGCCGGGCAGCCGCGGACCAGCCAAGGGTTTCGGCTGAGGGGCTTGGGGCTCTGCCCCGCTGGCGCCGATACCGTGGGGGCCCTGCTCACCCCTCGGCCCGGCGATGCCTGCCCATGCGCTCCTGCCGGCCGTGAACCGCCTGCTCAAGCAGGTGGAGGAGACCAGCGGCCTGCCGGTGGCGGTGGCCCAGCAGAGCGACCTGAGCACCCTGGCCACCCTGCGGCCGGCGACGCCGGACTACCAAGCGCACGTGATCGCCTACCGCGATGCCGATGAGGCCAGCAGCTACCACGTGGCCTTTGAGGCCGCCCTGCTGTTGCGCATCGTGCAGGTGCCCCCCGAGCAGCGGGTGAACCTCACCGAAAGGCGGGATGCCAAGGAGAAGGTGGTCTCGCAGGTGGAGAAGCTGTTCAAGGGCCGCCTCGGGCTGGCTCAGGCCAGGCAGGCGGGGCTGCGCTTCTACGACGGCTTGATGGTGCAGCTGCGCTCCACGGGGCCGGGGCTGTGGGCCGACCGCTGGCTGTTCGAGCAGGTGCCGGAGCTGCGGGGCCTGCAGGCGGCGGTGCTGCAGAGCCAGGTGCAGGGGAATGTGCCCTGCCTCAATGCGGAGGTGGACAAGATGAGCCCCGCCGACGTGGTGAAGGCCAGCCGGGCGATGAACGCCGCCTATGCCTTCCAGGCCGCCGAGCTGGTGGGCATCCCGCCGCTGGCGATCCCGTATCAGGCAGCAGGGTTTGAGGCGCTGGCCAAGGAGCTGATCGCCATCACCCGCGCTGAGCCCACCACGGCGGATCCGGATCGGGAGATCGTCGACGGCTGGGCCGAGAAGCTGGGCCTCTCCCGCTGGTACGTCTGGAAGACGCCCTGATGGAAGGCACGGCGTTCTCGATCGAAGAGGCCAGCTTTGATGCCTCCCTGCTGCCGGAGGGCAGCCGCACCCCTGGAACGGAGGCCTTCCACCGGGCGGTGACCGACTACTTCCAGAAGTCGTATGCCTCGATGGGCGGTCAGCTGTCGGTGGTGTTCGCCGCCGGCCGCATCGAGGTGGCCTGGGAGCCGGCCCCTGCGGAAGCACCGGCCATGGCGTCCATCGGCCCGCTCCTGCAGCAACGGCGGTTCGATGAAGCCCGTCCGCTACTCGAAACCCTGCTGCAGCTCCAGCCCGAGCACCCGGAGGCCCTTTACAACCTGGGCGTGCTCGCCAGCGAAGAGGGCCGGCTGGAGGAGGCCCGTCTGCTGCTGCGCCGGGCGGTGGTCGCCAATGCCCCCGATGCCCACGCCCAGGCCAATGCCCAGGTGGCCCTGGCGCTGGCTGCCATGCGGCTGGGCGACAAGGCAGAAGCCCGCCAGGCCCTGGAAGCAGCAATCGAGGTGGAGGCAGGCAACAGCTTTGCCCTGCGCAGCCTCGGCAGCCTGCTGGTGATCGCCGGGGCCTACGCGGCAGCGGTGAAGCGCTTCCGCCAGGCGCTGGCGGCGGCACCGGACGATCTGATCTCCACCTTCAACCTGGCCCAGGCCTTACTGGAGCTGGATCCAGACGAGCATCGCGACGAGGCCGATCGCTTGCTGCTGCGGGTGATCGAAGCCCAGCCCTACGGCGAGCTGTCAGACAAAGCCAAGGATCTGCGCAGCAGCATCGCCAGACGCGACCTGCGGGCCGACCAACCCGATGGGCTGCGGCAGGACAGGACGCGGTGAGCTACTGCCTCCAGGCCCTGCAGCTGTTCGAGGGGATGGATCAGCAGCGCTTCCTGGCGGTGCTCAGCGAGGTGGCAGCTGTCGGCCAGGGGGGTCTGCAGATCAACGAGCCCGGCACTTCCCGCAGCCTCAAGACCCTGCCCGGCAGCTGGAGCGATCTGGCCCTGGCCTGCCTGATCCACGTGGGGATGAAGCGGCTGATGCCGAATGAGGACTCAGGACTGGGGATCGGGGCGGAGTACGAGGAGGCGGTGCGGTTGCACCGGGGGTGATATCCAGAGTCCGGAGCAAATCCCACATCGATCTGGCGTCACGGCTTGTCCGCGTCAGTGGCCGGCGACATCGATCTCTCCCCCCAGCGCTTGGCCGCAACCGCGGCCCCGGCTCGCACCTCCTGAAACACCTTGCTGACCACCACCGGATGGCCGGCAGCGCGGAGGTGCCGCATCAGCGGGCTGTCGATGAACAGGCTGGAGACCACCAGCACATCGGCCGGCGCCTCTGGCTCGAAGGTGACGTGAGTCAGGCCCAGGCTGGTGGCGTGCTCCAGGGCCTTCTGCACCTTGAAGTCCCAGCCATGAACGTCCTCGCCATGCAAGGCGATGGTGCCGCCGGCCGCGGGGATCACCACCGTGGCGTCCGTCCAGTCATGGCTCTGCTGCAGTCCTTTCCGGCTGGTCGTGGTGCGCGGCAGCAGGACCGGGGCTTCCGGCGCTGAATGGCTGATCCCCGCCACCCTCACTGGCGCCCGCGATGGATGCAGGTGGGGCAGGCCGTGCCGCATCAACGCGGCCAGGGCGCGGGTATCGCCGAGAGCGGTGTGGGCGTCATCGCCGGAGAGGGTGACGCCATGGGCAGCGCAGAGCTTGCTGAGGCTGAGGAAGGGATTGGGCATGGTGTCGATGCCATCGCCCAGATCAACCACCAGCTCAGGCCAGGCCTCGCTCGCTTCCCAGAGGTGGTGCCGCAGGATCGGCCCGTCGAAACGATCCAGGTTGTGCGCCACCAGCACGCGCCCCTCCAGCAGGGCCGCCAGGGTGGGTGCCACCGCCGAGAAGCTCGGCGCCGCTGCAGCCAGGTGCTCATTGATGCCATGCACGGCGGCATTGGGGATCGGCACGCCCGGGTTGATCATGGTGCTCCATTCCTGCTCGATCTCCCCGTCCGGCGAGAGCAGCAACAGAGCGCTCTCCACGATCCGGCAGAGCTGGCCGGTGCCGGTGGTCTCCAGATCCACCACCGCGAAGCCCCGGGCACCAGCAGGCAGCAGCTGCGGCAAGGGGCGGAGCTGGTGGAAGGGGGCCATGGCTGTGATCCGATTCCATCAGGAATACCTGCACCGACCGGGGAAATTGCCTCTGCGCGACAGGCAGATGCGGGATCCGCATGGATCAGGCCGGCTCCTTCAGGAAACAGGAGAAGTGATGCAGCAGCTGCATCAAAACGCCTGATCGTCCTGGGATTGGCTGGTCTTTCGCACGTGGACTGAACCGTTCAGGCTGTGGCGTGATGACGCTGGACGGATGCGGATCAACAGCATCCTGTGGCCTATTCCACCATCGTTCAAGCCTGCCTGGCGTCAAGGCGCCACCTCCCTCCCTACACCCCTCCCGAGCCGCTGGAGCACCTGCATGTGCTCGACCTGCTGGAGCTCACCGGATCGCAGTCCAAGGCTGCCCGTGCCCTGGCGATGCACCAGAGCACCGTCTGCCGCAGCGCCGCGCTGATGGGCGAGCAGTTCCGGCTGCAGCCGCGGCGCGGCACCGGTGTCCTGCGTTACGGCAGCAACGAAAGCCTGGAGCTGCTGCGGCTCTCCTATCGGGCCCACCGCCTGATGGATGGGCAGCTGCGAGTGGCGACCGACCCACTGCATCAGCCCCTGCTGGCCGGGATGGTCAGCGTGCAGGCGGTGCCACCGAAGTTCCGCCTCTCCAGCGAATGGGCGCAGCTGCTCAGCCAGGCGGTGATCGATGGGGCCATCGTCTCCTCCTGGTGTCACCCGCGAGCGGTCTCGGCCCCGCGGCCGCCGAGCTGGTCCGGATTGGCGACGGTGCCGCTGGGGGTGTTGCCCCTGCAGCTGTTCATCCCTGCTCCCCTCTCGCCGGAGGAGGCTGCGCCCCGCCGGGTGCTGCTGCCCAAGCGGGCGGTCACCCCCCTGCTGCATGAGGCCCTCGCCTGGCATGGCTTCCAGCTTGAGGAGCAGCCGCTCAGCTGCCAGGACGTGCCCGCCTGGCTCAAACGCATGCGCGACCGTCAGCTGGCCTTGCCCCTGGGCCCGGGCCTGTTGGATTCCGGCTGGCTCGAGGCGCAGGGACTGGAGCTCCATCCCGACCAGCCGCCGCTACTGGAGCAGCTGTGGCTGCTGCTGCCGGAGGGGCGGGTGCGCAGCAGCCGGGAGGCCCGCCATCTGATCCGCACCCTGCGCCTGCGCCTGGCGAAGGTGGGGGAGGAGCTGCTGGGCGCAGGTGAGCTGCCTGAGGACGAGGACGACCCGGTCATCCGGGAGACCTGCCAGGCAGTCCCTGGGCTGCCTGGCACCCAAAACTATGCACCCAGTGCATAGGTGCCCATTCATGGTGATGCCGATCGACCGGCGTTTGCTGCCCTCCGGCTGTAGAACGACGCAGACTGGGGCGCATCGACCTCAGCGGATGCAAGGCGCGCCTGAATTCAGAGTGACGCCAAGTCACCAGCGACCCTCCTGCCCAACCAGAAACTGACCCCATCCAGACCGGGTTCTCCACCTCTCACCAGTCCCCTCTTCTTCCCTGGCCCCAGCGCCCCCAGCCCGCCCCGATGCCCGTCCGCGAAGACCTCACCGACGCCCTGATCGCGCTGATCCCTGAGGACGGCAGCCGGATCAGCAATGGCGAGATCAAGGCGGAGCTGGAGAAGCGGCTGGGGGAACCGATCGCCGACCAGGAGCTGGAGGAAGCCAAGACCCTTGTGGTGGCGATGGGCGCGGCGGAAAAAGCCCGCGGGCCTGGCGGTGGCCTCAAAGCTGCCGGTGTAGAGCCGCCACCACGCGCAGCCGCTGGCCGCAAGCCACGCAGCAGCAACGGCTCCCAGGGGCGTGGCTCCAACGAATCGTCACCTCCCGCCAGCCCCCCACCGGAACCCGGAGATCCCAGCCGCGGTTTCCATGGCTGGGTGGCGCCGCCCGAGCGCGACCTGGGCAAGGCCGCCATGGAGAAGAGCCTCTGGGAGGCAGCCGATCAGTTCCGCGCCAACTCCGGCCTCAAGGCCCAGGAGTATTCCGGCCCGATCCTGGGCCTGATCTTCCTGCGCTTCGCTGATGCGCGCTTCATGCCCCGCTGGCAGGAGCTCAAGGCCGCCGGGGGTAGTGAACGGCGCGGCAGCCGCGAGGAAGACCCGAACGCCTATCAGAGCGAGGGGCTGCTCTACCTGCCGCCCGGTGCCCGTTACCAGGAACTATTGGAGCTGCCCGAGGGGGCGGATGTCGGTGCCCGGCTGAACGAGGCGATGGGCCTGATCGAGCAGCACAACAGCAAGCTCGCCGGGGTGCTGCCGCGCGACTACAACCTGTTCACGCCGCAGCTGCTCAAAGAGCTGCTCAAGCGCATCTCCGAGATCCCCACCGATCTGGAGTTCGATGCCTTCGGGCGCATTTATGAGTACTTCCTGCGCGAGTTCGCCCGCACGGAAGGGCAGAAAGGCGGTGAGTACTTCACGCCCACCTCGCTGGTGGTGCTGATCACCGAGATCGTGGAGCCCTTCGCCGGGCGGCTGCTGGATCCGGCCAGCGGTTCCGGTGGGATGTATGTGCAGAGCGCCCGCTTCGTGAAAGCGCACCGCGGCAACCCGGCGGGCGACCTGGCGATCTGCGGCGTGGAGAAGACCGACGAAACCGGGCGGCTGTGCCGCATGAACCTGGCGATTCATGGCCTGGAGGGCAAGATCTATCACGGTGGCGACAGCAACAGCTACTACCTCGATCCGCATCGGGCGGTGGGAGCCTTCGACTATGTGATGGCCAATCCGCCGTTCAATGTGAACGCAGTGGACATGGCCAAGCTCAGCGCTGCCAGCGGCCCTGGGCGGCGCTTCCCATTCGGCACACCCAGCGTCGACAACGCCAACTACCTGTGGATTCAGCTGTTCTATTCGTCGCTGAACGAGAAAGGCAAGGCTGGCTTCGTGATGGCAAACTCCGCCTCCGATGCCCGCGGCTCAGAGCAGGCGATCCGCCAGAAGCTGATCGAAGCAAAGGCGGTGGATGTGATGGTGGCCGTAGGGCCAAACATGTTCTACACGGTGACCTTGCCCTGCACGCTGTGGTTCTTCGATCGCGGCAAGATCGGCACGGAGCGTGAGAACACGGTGCTGTTCCTCGATGCCCGCCATCTCTACCGCCAGATCGATCGTGCCCATCGCGACTGGAGCGAAGCGCAGATCGGCTTCCTGGCCAACATCGTGCGCCTCTACCGCGGCGAAGCGGTGGATGTGACCCTCGGCGGTGAGGAGGCACAGCGCTGGATCGAGGCTTATTTCGGTTCGGAATCTGGCGGCCCGCCGGCCTATCGCGACATCGCCGGCCTGTGCAAGGCGGCCACCCTGGAGGCGATCGAAGCCCAGGGCTGGAGCCTCAACCCCGGCCGCTATGTGGGCGTGGCGGCGGGGGAAGACCTCAGCGATGAGGACTTCAAGGAGCAGCTGGGGAAGCTGCAGGAGGAACTGGAGGGGCTGAATGCCCAGGCCAGGGGGCTGGAGGAGTCAATTGCCACGAATGTGGCGGGGATTTTGGAATCGTGACCATGGCGCAATGGGAACAATATGCATTGGGTGAGGTCGCCGATCTCTGCCTCGGTAAGATGCTTGATCAAAATAAGAATCGAGGAGTGCCTACGCCGTATCTGGCCAACGTCAATGTCCGCTGGGGTGAGTTCGTTCTAGACGACTTGAGGGTCATGCGCTTTGAGGAGCATGAGCGTGACCGCTATGGCTTGAAGTATGGAGATATTGTCATGTGCGAAGGGGGGGGGCCTGGGCGATGTGCCATATGGAAAGAACAGGTGCCAGGAATGATGATCCAGAAGGCTCTCCATAGGATCAGGCCTGGGTTGGGCTTGGATTATGGGTTCCTCTACTATTCTTTTCGAAATATTGGACTTCGAAGGGGTTTCGACCAATACTTCACCGGAGCGACCATCAAGCATCTGCCAGGCGAGAAGCTCGCAAAGGTAGAAGTTCACATTCCCCCACTCCCCATCCAGCGCCGCATCGCCGGCATCCTCTGCGCCTACGATGACCTGATCGAGAATAGCCAGCGGCGTATCAAGATCCTGGAGGAGATGGCCCGCCGGCTCTACCGCGAGTGGTTTGTCCACTTCCGCTTCCCCGGCCATCAGGGTCGCCGGTTTATCGACTCGCCGCTGGGGGAGATTCCGGAGGGTTGGGAGGTGAAAAGATTGGGTGATGTAACATCCAAGATTGGTAGTGGCGCCACCCCTAAAGGCGGAAAGGGTTCCTACAAAAGCGAAGGCACCCATTTGATTCGAAGCCTGAACATATACGATTACTCTTTTGAGTTTGACAATCTTGCCTTCATTGACGACATCCAAGCGGCAGGACTGGCCAATGTCGAAGTTGAGGAAGAGGATGTATTGCTAAATATCACCGGTGCGTCGGTTGCTCGTTGCGCCATGGTTCCCTCACATCTGCTGCCAGCGCGGGTCAATCAGCATGTGGCGATTGTCCGCGCTGACAAGACGAAGGTTAGCCCTTTTTATTTGCTGGATGCAATCAACAGTGATTTTCACAAGCAGCAGCTTCTGGCTTTCGCGCAAGGCGGAGCTACTCGCGAAGCGCTGACCAAGGATACGATAAGTGCTTTTCAAATTACTTTGCCGCCTGCCGCGCTCATGAGTCGCTACGGGCAGATTGCAGGCAGCATTCACTTGCAGCGCGAAGTCTTGCTGCGTCAGGTTCAAAACCTCCGATTCGCGCGTGACATCTTGCTCCCCCGTCTGCTCTCCGGTCAGATCGATGTGGAGGAGTTGCCTGAGCCATGACATCGCGAGCGGCCAGATCGATACGGGCGACATCTCAGTTGCCTGTTACTTCAGGTCTTCTGCCTGTGGTTTGGCCAGTCCTTGCTCATTGGCCACGGCTGCCAGGCGTCGATCCTGGGTCCACAGGCAGCAGTGGCTCAATCGGGCAGAGGCCAACAGGTGAGCGTCGATGTAGCCAATCCCACGGCCCATCAGCCGGTCGCCCTCGATCAGTAGCAGCACTTCCGCGTCGCTGGCCACCGTCGCCGCTGGCAGGCCCTGCAGCAGCTCCAGCACCTGGGATCGGTTGCGCAGATTGCCGCAGGCCAGTTCACCGATCACCGAGGGATGGATCAGCACTTCCCCTTCCTGCAGGAACATGGCGAGGCGAGGCAGGCCATGGCGCAGATGCTCCACCCAGACGGAGGTGTCAACCAGGATCACGCCGCGCTCTGACGACGGGGGATCGGCTCCAGCTCAGGTTCGCTGCCGCCCAGTGCCGCCAGGCGTTTCGCGCTTTCCCGTTGCACCAGGGCCCGCAGGGCTTCCTTGAGCAGGGCGCTGCGTTCGAGATTTCCGCACAGCTGCTCGGCCCTGGCCAGCAGTTCGTCGTCGAGCGTCACGGTGGTGCGCATGCTTCCGCCCTGGGCTCGCATCACTCTAGGCATCATCTGATGACGTTTCCAATCCGCTTCGGCTGCGGAGGCGCATCGATGCCATGACTCCCAACCCCTACAACGAAGACCATCTGGTGGAGCAGCCCGCCCTGGCGCTGCTGTCTGAGCTGGGCTGGAACACAGCTTGCGGTCTGGAGGAAACCTTCGCGCCGGAGGGCGGCAGCCTTGGACGCCGGGATCGCCGCGAGGTGGTGTTGCTGCCGCGCCTGCGGGCCGCGCTGGAGCGTCTGAATCCAGGCCAACCGCCGCAGGCGATCGATGCAGCCATTGAGGAGCTCAGCCGCAACCGCTCTGCCATGGGCCTGGTGGCTGCCAACCGCGAGGTGTACCGCCTGCTCAAGGACGGCGTGCTGGTGTCCGTGCCTGACCTGGAACGGGGCGGCCAGAGCAAGGTGCGGCTGCGCGTCGTCGACTGGGACCGACCCTCAGAAAACGACTGGCTTGCGGTCAACCAGTTCACGATCCAGGGGGATCTCAGCAAGTGCTTGCCTGATCTTGTGGGCTTCGTGAACGGCCTGCCGCTGGTGGTATTCGAGTTCAAGAAGCCCGGCGTCTCAGCCCGCGCAGCCTTCGATGACAACCTCCGCCACTACAAGGCTGCGATCCCGCAGCTGTTCTGGAGCAATGCCTTCCTGATCGCCTCCAACGGCACCGCCAGCCGCATCGGCTCGCTGAGCGCCGACTGGGAGCGCTTCTTTGAGTGGAAGCGGATCGAAAGCGAGGACGAACCCAGGCGCGTGTCGCTGGAGGTGTTGCTGCGTGGTGTCTGCCAGCCCAAGCGCCTGCTCGACTACGTCGAGAACTTCATCCTGTTCAGTGACAGCAAGGGCGGGCTGATCAAGATTATCGCCCAGAACCACCAGTTCATCGGGGTCAACAACGCCATCGCCGCCACCCTCGAGGCACGCCGACGCGGCCATGGCCGGGCGGGGGTGTTCTGGCAGACCCAGGGCAGCGGCAAGAGCTACGCGATGGGCTTCTACAGCCAGAAGATCCAGCGCAAGGTGCCCGGCGACTGGACCTTCGTGATCGTCACCGATCGCACCGACCTCGATGAGCAGATCGCCGAGACGTTCAAGGCCGCTGGCGTGGTGTCCGAGGCCGAGGGCGATCAGTGCCACGCGGGCAGCGGCGCCCAGCTCGCAGAGCTGCTGCGCGGCAACCACCGCTACGTCTTCACCCTGATCCAGAAGTTCCGCATCCCCGAGCTGCTTTGTGATCGAACCGACGTGGTGGTGATCACCGATGAGGCCCACCGCAGCCAGTACGACACCCTGGCCATGAACATGCGGACCGCCTTACCCAAGGCGTTGTTCACCGCCTTCACGGGTACGCCGTTGATCGATGGCGAGGAGCGCACCCGCGAGGTCTTCGGTGAGTACGTCTCGATCTACGACTTCCAGCAGGCGGTGGAAGACGGGGCCACCGTGCCGTTGTTCTACGAGAACCGCACGCCTGAACTGCAGCTGGTCAATCCCGATCTCAACGACGACATCTACGCAGTGATCGAGGCCGCCGATCTCGACGGCGAGGAGGAGAAGAAGCTCGAACGGGAGCTGGGTCGTCAATACCACATCATCACCAGGGACGACCGGCTCGAAACGATCGCCCGCGACATCGTGCGCCACTTCCTCGGCCGGGGGTTCATGGGCAAGGCGATCGCGATCTCGATCGACAAGGCCACCACCCTGCGCATGCACGACAAGGTGCAGCGCCATTGGCAGGAGGAAACCGAGCGGGTGCGCGCCCTAGTGGAGCAGCTGCCGCTGGAGCCCTCTGAGGACGGGGAGGAGCTGCGCGAGCGGTTGCACATCCTCACCAGCACCGACATGGCGGTGATCGTCTCGGCCGCCCAGAACGAGATCGCCGACATGGCGGCTTTGGGTCTCGACATTGAACCCCACCGCCGCCGGCTCACGACGTCCGAGCCGCCGCTGGATCAACGCTTCAAAGACCCCACCGATCCGCTGCGGCTGGTGTTCGTCTGCGCCATGTGGCTGACCGGTTTCGATGCGCCGAGCTGCTCAACGCTCTATCTCGACAAGCCGATGCGAAACCACACCCTGATGCAGACGATCGCCAGGGCGAACCGCGTCTTCCCCGGCAAGCACAGCGGCCTGATCGTCGACTACGCCAACGTGTTCGCCTCCCTGGAGAAGGCGCTGGCCCTCTATGGCGGGCGCAATGGCGGCGGGGCCAAGCCCACCCAGGACAAGGCCGTGCTGGTGGATCAGCTGCGGCAGGTGCTGACGGACGCCGTTCACTTCTGCGCGGAGCAGCAGGTCGACATCGCCGCGATCCATGCCCAGACGGACGGCATGCAGCGCCTGCAGCTGATCGACGATGCCGTCGAGGCCTTGATCGCGCCGGAGCCGCTCAGGCAAAGGTTCCAGGAGCAGCAGCGTCTGGTGCAACTGCTGCACGCTGCGATCAAGCCCGACCCCGCTGCCCAGGAGTTTGCGGCCTCAGTCGGCGCGCTCAACAGCATCGCGGCCTCCATCCGCCTGAAGCTCAACCCCAACCCGCCCGACATCAGCGCCGTGATGAGCCAGATCGGTCAGGTGCTTGATCAGTCGATCACTGGCATCGCAATCCGCGACCAGGGCCCGCCCAGCATCGACCTCTCCAAGATCGACTTCCAGGCGCTGGCCGACAAGTTCAAGCAGAAGAAGAACAAGAAGACAGAGCTGGAGGAACTCAAGGCCCTGATCGCGGCTCACCTCGCCCGGATGGTGCAGCTCAACCCCACCCGCGCCGACTTCCGCGAAAAGTTCGAGGCCCTGATCGCCAGCTACAACGCCGGCAGCCGCAGCGTCGAGGAGGTCTACAAGCAGCTGCTGCAGCTCAGCATGCAGCTCAGTCAGGAGCAGCAGCGCCACATCCGCGAGAACCTCAGCGAGGAGGAGCTGGCGATGTTCGACATCCTGCTGCAGTCCGCACCGGATCTGTCCGACAGCGACCGCGCCAAGGTCAAGCAGTCGGCCCGGGAGCTGGTGGAGCGGATCAAGGAGCTGCTGGTGCTCAACTGGCAGCAGAAGTTTGATGCCAGGGCCAAGCTCAAGGTCGTCATTGAAGAAGCACTCGACATCGGCTTGCCTCGCGCCTACACACCGGAGCTGTACCAGCAGAAGTGCGAGGCCGTGTTCGCTCACATCGAGCAGGCTTACCCCGAACGAGACCAGAGCGTCTATGCGCCCGCTGGCTGAGGGGCCGGTCTCTGAGCCATGTCAGCCTCAGGGGTGATGCAGACCCTGAATCGGCCCCGTCGTGAGCGCATCAGACCTGGAGCCCTTCCTGCCCGACTGGATTGAGGCGGCGGCCGAAGAGGCCCGCAGCGTGGCTCTGGGGATGCTGCGCGAACGGGGGCGTGGCGCTGTTCTGGTGGGCGTGGCCCGGGTGGACGCAGCCCTGGAGGCGTTACTCAAGGCAGCCCTGGCGCCACCGCGCGGTAGCGAGTCCCTGTTCCACACCGATCGGCCGCTGGGGTCGTTCGGGGCCAAGATCGCCCTGGCGGCGAGGCTTGGGCTGATCGATGGCGCCGTCGAGCAGTCGCTCCACAATCTTCGGCGGGTACGGAATGCCTTCGCCCACTCCACCTCGGAGGTGCAGCTGGCGGATCCTCCCTACCGCGACCGCCTGCGGGAGAGCGTCGCGCTGGCAAGGCGCAATGTGCTCTGGGAGCCGATGCAGTTGATTCTCCAGAAGCACATGGCAGAGCGGGGGGAGGCCAGCCAACTGGAGAACGATCCAGGTCTGGCGGACTTCGTGCTGCTGATCACGATCCTGGTGGCCTTTCTGGAGACTGGCGCCAGCACGGTGCGGCCGCTGCAGCCCTCGTTGACGATGACGTTGGAGACAGGAATCACGCAACGCGCCGGCTTGACTCAGTAGAGCAGCCTGTTTCCTTCGTAGCGGGCCTGCAGCAGCTCCAGGCGGTGGATCAGCTTCTGCTGGCGCTGCTCCTGGCGGGTACGGGTGCTGGGGCTGCCCTCGAAGTGGGTGAGCTCGTTGCGCAGCAGGTAATCCACGAAGTCCTTGGGTTCGCAGGGCCGATTGCCCATCCACTTGTGGAAGTTGCGGTGCAGGGCTGAGCTGATCACCAGCAGGTTCTCCTCCAAGGCCGCCAGATCGGGTCGTGTGGCGGCATCGAACAGGTGATGGGCCTCCAGCTCGATCGGGTTTTGATCCGCGGCATTGGGTTTCTGCTGCGTCACCGCGCAGGCCTTGGCCTTGTTCCGTGCACGCTCCATCGCAGCCTTCACCCGGGCCTCATGGCTCTCCAGCACCTTGCGCTGCACCTCGAAGCAGTCCTCCGCCACATCGGCCACGGCCTTCACCCAGGCCTTGCGGGCTTTGGTGATGCGGCCCCGCTCGTGCATTGTGCGAGCGAGCCGGGCGATGCCGCGCTGGCTCCAGTGGCGCCCCTCCACGTCGTCGAAATCGGCGAAGTGCACGTCGATCTCCAGGCCTTCGGCGCCATCGAGACCGGCGCTCTCCTCTTCGATCCGGCGCAGGGTGCCGCTCATCCCCTTGCCGTTGGTGCCCAGCACCCGCACCACCGAGCGCTGCTGCAGAAACACCAGATCACCCTTGATCACCAGGGTGGAGCGATCCTGCGTCACCTGGATGATGCGGCGTTGCACCAGGGCACGGGTCACCCGAGCCCGGTGATGGGTGAAGAACTCCTTGAGCCGAGCCAGGAAACTGCCGCCCTCGGTCTCCTCCAGATACTTGGCGATCGCCATTACGCCCTCCTCATAGAAGCGGCGCTTGCGGGCCTGACCCGGTTCGTACTCGAAGAACTCTCCCTCGATCAGATCCCAGGCATCGTCAGGATCGGAATCGAAGAACTCACAGATCCGGTAGAGCTTGGTGACCGGGATGCCAAGCATCTTGGCGGCTTCCTTGTCGCTGAAGGCATCGCGCTCACGCCGCCGCCGTGAGCCTGCTTGAGGTGTGGATGGAGTGGTCGCCATGATCAGCGGAAAGCCAGCAAGGAATCGCGCATCTTCTGCAGCCTCTCCATCACCCGTGGATCACCACCCACATCGGGATGATGCTCCTTGGCCAGGCGGCGGAAGGCTTCTTTGATGTCATCGGCCGTGGCCGTGGATGGTTCCAAGCCAAACACATGCCAAGGCCGAAAGTTCTCCAGCACATCGATGCCATTGATGCACGTAGCGCCGCTGCGATTGCGTTCCGCCTGGGGAACACCCACCCACTCGCGGTACAGCTTCTGCCAGTCGGCCTTGGTCTTGAAATCAAAGCTGCGGCCGGCCATCGCCAGGTTGAACTCGCTGGACTGACGTAACTCCTTGGCGTTCGTGCAGCCGAACACGTTGCACACCTCGCTTTTGAGCTGGGTGAGGGTGAGCACCGGCTCAGGGAAGGGCTTGCCGTGGATGAACTCGGCAAATGCGAGCAGGGCTGAAGCATCTGGAGGCCCCTGGGCCAACAGCTCAGCAATGCGCTGCTGAACGGCAGGCCGATCCAGCTTCTTGCGCGTCGTGCCTGCAGGCGATGGTTTGGGCGTGCTGCGACTGGGCACAGGCTGAGACGGCCGGATGCAGTGCTCCAGAGATAGCGCAGCCATGGCCCGCAGCGCTGAGGAATGAGCCTGTGTTTACGAGGTGCAGCATGATCAGAGCCAAAAAGGATGCAGCCATTGCATTGAATCGCGAGCCGGCCTTGATGGGCCATGGGCTTTCCCATTGCGCCGCCTACCAGTGATGCACTCAGTGCATCGATTTCGGGCCTAGCTCTCTCTGGCTCGGTGCTCTCTGGCGTGAGTCGTGGCGGCGCCCCCGTAAAGGCCGGATGGCTCAGGCAACAGGAGGGGAACGCCTCACTTGCAATGAACCCCTTGCTGCGGCTGCTCGGCGCGGCCGCCTCCCATGGCCTGCTCACGGGCCAGATCTTGTTCTCGGCCGCGTTCGTCGGTGCCTGCGAGCTGCCCAACTGGATCCAGGCACCCCGTCAGGTGAATGCCTGCCTGGAGCGCTGGATGACGGTAAGCGCCCTGTTCTTCCCCTCCGGCATGCAGTCCGCAGTGGCGACCTACCAGCCGGCTCTGGCCCCAGGCCGGCGGGGGGTGTTCCGATGAGCCGGCCCATCCCTTCCGGTGACTACGTAGGGCTTGCTGAAATTTCCCAAGTCACGCCAGGTCGTACTGCAGCTCTTACAGCATGAGCGTTGGTATGAGGGACGACTAGAACTTCAGATAGCAACTAATTGCAGGCAAGACGCTTCAC
>Ga0247843_1002074_pt1 | contig 37968 bp, 26 predicted proteins | sample LaCruzMarch2017__FD_192420 | JGI IMG/M metagenome (GOLD analysis project Ga0247843, IMG submission 192420) | Freshwater microbial communities from meromictic Lake La Cruz, Castile-La Mancha, Spain - LaCruzMarch2017_8m | ecosystem: Environmental > Aquatic > Freshwater > Lake | place: Spain...
AAAAAAGCGGGTTCAGTGCTTAATTGAAGCTTTGTGCTTCGTATCAAGTTCGGTGCTGGCAGACAGTTTAGTGCTTCTAAATCCGCTTCTTCGCCAAGCGCCAAACCGTTATGCAAAATAAAAAATGCGACATGAGAATTCAAAACCTATCGAAACAAATGATAAAATTAAAATACAGTAAAATGAATATAAGATTAACATTATTAGCTTTACTATTCTTTAGTAAATTCGTTGTTGCTCAAAAAACAGCTTACATTCCATTATACATTCAAGATGTTACAACTGTTGAGGGAAGCCAATTTACGTGGACAAAAACTGATCAAAGTGCAAATTTCACTATAATTTGGGGAGATTCAGCTGGTTTAAATCCAACAATGGCAAGTAACCCAAATTTAGTATTTAACCCAATGTCAATACTTGACACGATGGAAGTTATATACCAAGAATTTATCAATCTTGGTTTTGCAAACGACATTGCAGGTACAAACTTAAATCAATATAAAATACCAATCATTATGTTGGAAACGTTCGGACCTACTGGTGGAACAGGCTGGGCTTTTGGTGGAGAAGTAGATGGAGTAATTGGGGCATTTTGGGCAAATCCTTTGGCTATGCAAAATGGACATGTTGCCGCACATGAATTAGTACATTCTTTACAATCTCAAATCGTTATCGATTTTAGAACACCGAATGCTATTGGATATGCTTGGAACAATATGGGAATTTTTTGGGAAACACATGCCAATTTTATGCGAAATATTATTTATCCGCAAGATGCAACAGCTTCGGGAATGGATTTATATGCCATGGAATCTTGGGGACAATGGAAAAACACCTACGAAAACTATCATTTACTATTTGCAATAAAAGAAGAAGATAGCATCAATATTATAAATCAAATGTGGAAAGAAGCATTGGATTATGAATATCCAATCGCTTCTTACAAAAGATTAAGTAATTACACCCAAGAAGTGTTGAATGATAAAATGTTTAAATACGCAAGACGCATGCCTACCTTTGATTTTCCAACTGATAATTTAGGTTCATATTTAAGAGCAAATCGAGTAGATAACATGAACAATTTCATCCCTACTGTACAAACATTATATACAATCCTAAAGAAAGACAGTTCCAGTCAAAATCATTATTTAGCAACTGAAGAAATAGCACCTGAAGAATATGGTTATAATATTATACCCCTTAACCCAAATGATGACAGTTGTGCTGTAATTATAAAATTCAAAGGTCATACGGAAATAAATCAATACGCTGGTTGGCGATATGGTTTTGTAACAAGTCTTGCTGATGGCACCATTAGTAGATATAGTGAAACTTATTCATCAAATGAATCGGTTATCGGTTTTTCCTTGCTACCAAATGAAAGTCAAATGTATTTAGTAGTTATGGGAGCTCCAAATTCAATAACAACAGACGCCAATCGTGACACATGGAAAGGGTATCCAAAGCGGTACCGATTTCCCTATGATCTTACAATAAGTGGTGGAAGTCCAGAAGGACATCAAACTTCATCAGAATTTAGAAATCACTTAAAATCAAATGGACACATTCACACAAATGGTGGTGGATGGGTTTCTAATTTTGCCAATGTTTCTAGTTCTGTATTTGTAGCTCCAAATGCTATGGTAATGGGTAATTCAAATATAACAGGCAATGTGAAAATTTATAATACTGCAATGATTCAAAATGCGACCATAACCAATGATGCGATTGTAAAGGATAACGCTTTTGTACTAGGTTGTACTATTTCAAATAATGCAATAATTGGAGGACAAGCCTTTGTAGAAAATGACATTATTTATGGCAATGCTCTAATAGATATGCGAGCAAGAGTAAGTAATTATGATTTACATGGAAATATTCATGTAGGAGGTGATGTAGTAGTTTATAATGATACAGGCGATTGCGATAATGGAGTCTATTTCAAAATGACTAATTATTACGAAGATAATTTATTAGAGTGTGATAACAGAACAGAGTTACATCCAAATAATACAAATGCTAACAATTTAATTGTGCCATTTACTAATTCTCAAATGCTTCTAAATTGTAATTGTACAAATTATCCTGGATGCTTAACACTTGGCATTTCTGAAACAGAGAATAATATTGAATGTAAAATTTATCCAAACCCAACAAATAATATTCTAAATATTGAGATGATTAATCATGATGAAATTAATTTGAAAATTTACAATCTGCTTGGTGTTGAAATTTTTAATTCAAAACGAAATGAGAAACAAATTCAGTTAGATCTTACAAGATATGAGGCAGGAACATACATACTAAAAATATCAAGTGGAAGCAAAATAACTGTAAAAAAAATACAAATAACTAGATAAACTAATACTTCGCATAACCGCAGTTTGGCAAGATTTTTTCTGCCGCAGGCGCAACACAGAAATAACCTCGCCAAGCTGCCAAACGTTAGGTGCAAGCGTAAAGAACGACAAAACAGCTATCAAACTAATATTAAAACAGTAGATAAAATGCCAACCCTTCGCAAAATTAAAAGAGCTGCAAACCAACACACAAGCCAAGGCTTTTGCAGCACATTTAATTTTACCCAACCACACCCAAAGCCCACCCACCACCCGAGCAGTTGAAGGTTGACAATTTAGAGGCAACTTTGGTGATAAAAACGTTTTAAAAACTTAACTTTACGACTTAATATAAATTGCAATACACTCAATGACATCACAAGATTTTTTAGAAATACTAGGATTCAAAAGCAAGAACGGAACTCTTTACCAGAAGGAGTATAAACTGCATAACTATACAATTATAGCTGACACTGCAAAAGGAAAAATTCATTACAGGGTAGACGATAAAACAACCGTTGAAAGAGAAGAGGACGGACAAATACAACTTGGCGACAAGACGACTTCAAATTTTAGTGTTCCAGAAAACTATGTAGTTTTAGAATGTGTTGACAGGCTTCTCAGAAAAGGTTACAATCCAAACGACATTCATTTAGAAAGGCGTTATCCTTCAGGCAGAGGAGCTAGCGGAGGAAAGTCTGACGTTTGTGTTTATGGTAAAGACGGCAAATCGCTTTTGGTAATTGAGTGCAAAACTTGGGGGACAGAATTTGAAAAAGAAAAGAAAAAAATGGACGAACACGGTGGTCAATTGTTTGCATATTTAGCTAACGACCAAAATGCTAAGTTTCTTGTTCTTTACGCTTCTAAGCCAAACGCCACAATTACGACAGATGACAAATTTGATTATGAAAATTTAATCATTCAAGTTAAAGACAGAGAAGAAGATTTAAAGAAGAGTACTAAGCAAATTGAGGAAGAAAACATCAAGTTATACAGAGAAGCCAAAAACAAAGCAGAACATTTTGAAGTTTGGAAAGAGTCTTTCAATAAATATTTTCATTTCAATGGAATCTTTGATGAAGATGCAAATGCCTACTCATTAGAATTAAAAGCACTCAAAAAGAAAAATCTAAAATCCTTAGAAGATTCACAAGGGCTATTCAACAAATTTGCCGAAATATTAAGGCACAACAACATTTCCGACAATGCAAATGCTTTTAATAAAATACTTTCATTATTCCTATGTAAATTAGTTGACGAGGAAAAAAATGATGAAGATGTTTTAGCTTTTCAAGTAAAGGAAGATGAAGAATACGAACACATCATAGACCGCTTACAAGCCCTGTATCAAAAGGGAATGAAAAAATTAGACGAAGAAATTGTTTATTATTCTGAAAAGGATTTGCACGAAATAATTAAACTCTATCCAAAGCAAACACCTATTGAAAAGGTTGAAGCAATTTTTAGAGAGTTGAAATATTACACAAACAATGAATTTGCTTTTAAAGAAGTCCACAATAAAAATTTGTTCATTCAAAATGGTCGTGTATTAACAGAAGTAATTAAACTAATTCAAAACTTTCAATTTCGGTTTACGAGCAAACAACAAGTTCTTGGCGACTTCTTTGAATTGATGTTGAATCATGGAGTAAAGCAATCAGAAGGACAGTTCTTCACACCGATTCCTATTGTCCGATATATCATTATGTCTCTTGGAGTTGAGAATATCATTCACTCAAAAATTACGAGTGGCGAAGATGAAATTTTACCAAAAATATTAGATTATGCTTGCGGTGCTGGACACTTTTTAACTGAAAGTGTTGAAGAAATACAAAATGTTATTAAAAAAATTGATGCCACTACACTTTCTGTTGCACATCAAGATAAAATCACTGAGTATTGCAAAGGAACAGAGTGGGCAAAAGATTTCATTTTCGGAATTGAAAAAGATTATCGTCTTGCAAGAGCTTCTCAAATCGCTTGCTATATCAACGGTGATGGTGATGCAAATATTATCTTTGGAGATGGACTTGAAGAGCACAATAAAATAGAAATCAAAAAGAAAAAATTTGATTTAGTAATTGCAAACCCACCATATTCAGTTGATGCATTCAAAAATTATTTAAATGTGGGCAAAGCCCATTTTGAATTATTTGACAGCCTCACAGAAACTAGTGATGAAATTGAAACAGTTTTTATTGAACGAACTAAACAAGTATTAGAGTATAAAGGTTTAGCAGGTTTAGTCCTTCCAACATCTATTTTTGAGAGTGGTGGAATTTATACAAAAGCCAGAGAAATACTTTTCAAATATTTTGAAATAAAAGGTATAACCGAATTAGGAAGTAAAACATTTATAGCAACAAATGTTAAGACATTAATTGTTTTTCTCAAACGTAGAGATGACAACTTTTTGAAAGACAGAGAATACATCACTTCCGATTTATTTACAAATACCAATCACACTGCAAACATTAGATACATTGATGCAAACAGGTTATTAAAAATGTATGTTGAGCATCGGAATTTTGATTTGGCAGACTACGAAAGATTTTTAAAACTAGAAATCAATCAAGAGTTAGCCGAAACAACTATGTTTATTGACTATAAAACCGCCTTTGATGATATTGCAGATATAAAACAATTAAAGGCAAGGGCTTCTTTCAAAAACCTACCTGCGACAGAACAAGAAGCGGAATTAACTAAGCGGTTTTATCACTACTGTAAAGACATAGAAAAAGAAAAATTCTTATATTTTATGCTCTGTCTAACCGATGGAGAAATGGCAACAGAAACTATTGAAAATTATTACAATTTTCAGCAGACAGTAATAGTAAAAACAGGCAAAGACATTGACGAACAAAAAGATTTTCTTGGTTATGAGTTTAGCAAGAGAAAGCGACAAGAAGGGATTAAAATAAATTCTTATGGCGGTAAATTGTTTGATGATTCTAATTATTCCAACCCACAAAAAGCAAATTACTATATCAATCAAAATATTTTAAATCAAAACATTGACAGTATAGACGAATCAATTGCAAAGAATGTTCAAATAAATTCACTTGTAGATTTAATAGATTTTGAGTTAATAGATTTTGACAAAAAAATAAACACAGAAACAATTTCAAAAACAAATTGGGAGGATGTTTGGGAATCACCAGACATTAAACCACTTTCAGAATTTGCAACAGTTCAGAAAGGTAAATCCATTACCAAAGCAAAAACCACACAAGGTTTAATTCCAGTTGTTGCAGGTGGTCAACAGCTAGCATATTTCCATAATGTTTCTAACAGAACTAAAAATGTAATTACAGTTAGTGCTTCTGGTGCTTATGCTGGTTTCCTTAATTTTTGGGACAAAGAAATATTCGCCTCTGACTGCACGACAATTCAATCAAAAAATGAATTAGACATCTCAACAGAATTGCTTTATGAAATTCTTAAAGTTGTTCAACCTGAAATATACAGACTACAAAGAGGACAAGCTCAACCTCACGTTTATCCAAAGGACATTTCTAAAATAAAAATTCCTTTCCCTTCTAAAACGAATCAGAAGTCAATTATCAAAGAACTTGAAGCGTTAAATAAGAATAAAGGAACATACTTGACAAAAGGTATTGCAGTAAAAGATTTGGAGGAGTTACTTCAAGTGGAAAAGAAGAAAATTATAATTAAACATTCATTTAAAAAAGAAACAAAAAAATAGCCAACGCATTTGGTAGCACATTTTCATTTTTTGTCGACACACAAACCAACGCTAAAAAATGCAAAAGAGCTACCAAGCCAAAATACCAAGACAGCAGTAAACAATGGACAACAGAGCAACGACAGACAGAACGCCAGCACCTAACAGCACCTACAAGAAATTGGCGGTTCAGTGGTTAAATGAAGCTTTGTGCTTCGTATCAAGTTCAGTGGTGGCAGACAGTTTTCGTCTCCGAAATCGCCAACTTCTTGTAGCTGCCAAACGTTACCTGCAAGCCTAAAAGACGACACAGCAAGAATGAACGACAGAAATAAACATAAAGTAACGGGACAAATGAACCACCAGACAGCCGACCCAAAAGCCAACGCTTCTGTATTTTTATTTTTTCCCACCGCACATTTTTTAAAAACAATTTTAGCCCACCGCACAAACGGCACATTTGCTTTTGCCACAACCGCACAACCCGACACGCAAGGCAAAATCAAAAGAGCCGTTTTTTTCCAACGCTACAATTTGACTGATTTTATTACATTAGACACCATTTAATATATGACGATGAAACGATACTTACCATTTATATTGCTCATTCTGATTTTGACAAGTTGCAAATCGGATTTCGGGTCGTTCAACGAAGAAGCATTGACTTTTGCGAACAACGACAAACGTATTGACGAGAAAGAATACCAAAAATTGTTAGAGCAAATTTCAGGTTCTGACGAAAAAGGTTTTCAACAGTTCAAAAACGACAAAGGCGAAATTGACAATATAAAAGTTGTAACGTATTTGCTCAAATACTTTAAGGCAAAAAATGTTGGCTTTACAGCCAACGATATTTGGCAACCGGTAACAAATGCGACACAAGAAATATTTAATATCAATGTTTATCTTGAAAATTCCGCAAGTATGGACGGCTATGTGAAAGGAGTAACAGAATTTGAAACTGCCATTTACAATTTGTTGGGCGACTTTAAAATTAGCGGACTTTGCGACAGTTTAAACCTGAATTACATCAACAAAACAATTCCTTATCAAAAGCAAAATGCTTTACCTGCTGATATTCAAGACTTCATTGAAAAATTAGAACCTTCGGTTTTCAAACAAAGAGGTGGAGACAGAAGTGTTTCGGACTTGAAAAACATTTTAAGTACCGTTTTAAAAACCGTAAACAACAAAAATGCTGCGGTGCTTATTTCTGATTTTGTTTTCAGCCCAGGCAAAAACGCAAATGCACAGGACTATTTGAATAATCAAGGCGTTGGAATCAAAATTGATTTTGCTGAAAAATTAAAAGAGTTTGACTTGTCGGCAGTAGTTATTCAACTGCAATCAAATTTTGACGGTTTGTATTACGACAAAACCGATAAACCGCTCTCGTTTAAAGGCAAAAGACCTTATTATGTTTGGATATTTGGCAGCACTCAACAAATCAGTTCTATTTTAGACAAAAAGGTTTTGGACAACATTAAAGGCGGTTACTCAAATAGATTGGTATTACAATCAATCAAAGGAATAAGCGAACCGAACTACAAAATTCTTTACAGCCCAAAAATTGGCAGTTTTAGTGCAAAACAATTAAACACAAAAATTATTTCTGATGCTTCTGCATCAAAAGACAATCAAAACAAAGGTTTGTTTGGCTTTAATGTGGCAGTTGATTTTTCAAAAAGTTTGCAAGATGCCAACTACTTTTTAGACACTACCAATTACATTTTGAGCAACACAAAATATCAACTGAAAATTGAAACCATTACATACAAAAACGATGCTTCGCTTTCTGGATTTACACATTTACTCAAACTTCAAACAAGTGAATTACGAGAAGAGGTTTTGAAAATTGAAATTGTTGGAAAAACGCCAAGTTGGGTTTTCAATTCCACATCAATAGACGATTCAAACATTTTGAACGATAAAAACGAACAACAAAAAACTTTTGGCTTACAATATTTGATTGAAGGTATTAGCGATGCTTTCTATCCAAAATCAAATTCAAACGCTATAAATTCAATTAGCATAACAATTAAAAAGTAACAAAATATGAAAGAATTTTTCGCAAGTTTATACGAATGGTTCGGGCTGATGCCACTCTATTCAACGGATATGGGCGACCAACTTAGAGGTTGGGACATTACCTGCACAGATTACATTGGAACACCTTGGTATGTTTACATTGGTTGGATAATGATAATCATTACTGCACTTGTATATGCTTTGCAGTATCACATTATTGACAGTTCGCGGTGGAACAAAAAACACCATTGGTGGATTTTTGCCTTGCTGATTTTTGTGTTGAATTTTCTAATTGCTTTTACAATTCCGTTTAACACCGTAAACGCAGGTGATTTTTGTAATCAGTTAAATCTTTCCATTGCAGATTGTATAGGTTTCGGCCTTTCAAATGCAATTTGGAGTTTTATTTTCTTCCTAATCATAAGCACAATTCCGTTGATTAGAAGATTCAGCACAAATTGTAGAAACACAACTTTTTGGAAACCTTAATAAAGAAATAATAAAATGGCACGTTTATTTGTATTCGCAATAGGTGGCACAGGTTCAAGGGTTTTAAAATCTTTGACTATGCTTTTAGCATCGGGAGTAAAACCAAATTCAGAAAGAGAATTTGAAATTGTTCCTATAATCATTGACCCGCATAAGTCCAATGAGGATTTGAAACGGACAGAAAGGATGCTTGGCAACTATCAAACTATTTCAAACGAAGCGGGTTTGGATAGCGGATTTTTCAACACGAAAATCACTACACTAAATAATTTGGTTGCTTCAAACCGACTTTCGGGCAGTTTTACTTTCAATTTGCAGGAAGTTGGTGGAAAAAAATTTAAAGAATATATAGACTTCAATCAACTTGATGATGCAAACAAAGCATTAGCCGACATTTTGTTTTCGGGTAAATCAATCAACAAACGACACGAAGAAGTTAATCTTTTAGATGTTGAAATGGATATTGGTTTTGTTGGAAATCCAAACATTGGCAGCGTAGTTTTAAACCAGTTTAAAGATTCGCAAGAGTTCAAAGAATTTGCCTCAAACTTTAATGACGGTGATAGAGTTTTTGTTATTAGTTCAATTTTTGGAGGAACAGGTGCAGCAGGTTTTCCAACAATTTTGAAAAATATCCGTGATGCAATGAACAACCGTAACATTGACGGAAAAGGATTTTTGCAGGATGCAAAAATTGGTGCTGTTACCGCATTGCCTTATTTCAACATTGAAAAAGACAACGATAGCCCAATTCAAAAATCAGATTTCATTGCTAAAACCAAAGCTGCATTGTATTACTACAAAGACAATGTTACAGGAAATAATTCAATCAATTCGCTTTACTATATTGCTGATGATTATAGCGGAAAGCCATATAAAAATGACCCTGGTGATAACGGTCAAAAAAATGATGCTCACTTTGTAGAAATGGCTTCAGCTCTTGCAATCATTGACTTTTTAGAAACACCCGACAAAGCATTAGAAACTTCAGGAGGAAAAGCATTAAGCCCCATTTATAAGGAATTCGGTATTCGCAATGATTCTGACACTATAAAATTTTCTGACCTTGAAGATTATACCGAAAGAAAACTTGCATTGAGACTTTCACAGTTAGCATTGTTTAGAAAATATCTGAACGAACATTTGCAAACCGCAATAGAAAAAGAAGCTTGGAGCACCGACAAACCCGAAATAAATAAAAAGTTTTCTGACGATACTTTTTACAGAACTAATCTTTCGGAATTTCTATCATCTTTTGGTGATTGGCTAAAAGAAATGTCAAGTAATAGAAGAGCATTTACCCCTTTCAATCTTGATACAACACTTGATGCATTTGTCGCAGATAGGACAGTAAAAAAAGGTTTGTTTTCGGGAAAAGTTGATTTTGCAATGTTTGACGACAAACTAAGTAAAAAGTCAAAAGGTAAAACATATAGTTCGGCACAACAAAAACTAATTAAACTATTCTTTGAGACAACAGAAGAAATTCTCACTTCGAAATTTGGATTAAAAAAATAAGAGAGTATGAGCAAAATATTTGGATATACAAAAAAAGGCGGACAGCATTGGTTTTCATCTGATGCATATTCTGATAAAGAAATTGAAGCCATTAAAGACCCCGAAGGCGGTAGTGAAATTTCATTGCCTACGGCAATCCCAAGTCCGTTTGCAAGAATTGATTTGGTAAAAACTGCATTTAGAAACATTGCAAAATCGCCCAACCTGAAAGCATACACCAAAGACGGAAATGTTGTATCTGGTAAAGATGATGAAAAATTAGTTTCTGATGCCTTAGACCTTGCAGAAATGTTGTTCAACATTGACAGCATTAAAGATAAAATAAAAATCATAGTTTGGGATAAGGAAGCCGAAATCGAGAAGCTAAAAAATAGTTTAAACAAAGGACACAGACAACTTGCCGAAACATTGGAATTGTATTTATACCAAGACAAAGAAGCATACAATTTTGATTTATTGAAACGCCTTTACTTGATTGAATACAATCACAAAATAATTGGTTGTACTTCGCCATCTACTTTGTTTTTTGCAACAGCAAATGATTTGAGTCACGCCCAAATCAAACTGACAAAAAATGATGTAACTTTTGACGATGAATACACACCACTCTACGAGAGAGATTCGGAGTTTCAAAAGTATTTCTATTTGCTTTTTAAAGCCAATCCGACACTTTCACAACGCTTGACAGTTGTAAATGAATACTTGGAAAAGAATTTGAAAATTCTTGACACAGAAAATCACAAGTTGTATGAAGAAATTAAAAGCTTAAACGCTGCATCTTTTGCAACTAATTATTCTGAATTAGACACAGGTGCAACAGGTGACAGCGTTGAAATAATTGGAGTTGCACTACGCAAACGTAAAAAAGAGGACATTGTTAATTCAATTCAGTCAAGCGATTTCATTATTCAATCATCAAAATATAGAGGCGATTTAAAACCGCTTGTGTTGCAAAACAATCTGAACAAACCTTTCAGATATGCAAACGATAATTGGGACAACACAATTAAAATTCCATTTACTGACAGCGAAACAGTTTTGGAAAAACGCAGATTACCAAGCGTAAATATCCAATATCCGTATATAACGGTAAGTGACTTTTTAGAGCCATATTTAATCCGTTTGGTTTATCCAATCAACAAAGACAAATTCTTTGACGGCAATGTGAATGTTGAAGTTGGGGACGATTCCAAAGGATTTATTTTGCCTTTGAAAAAACAGTTCTTTGATTATTTTAACTCTGATGATTTGGTAAGTTCATTACCAAACAAACCGAAAATTGAAATGGTGCAAGGTGCAGCAGGTTCAGTAAAAGTAATTTTGAGAATACCTGTTGCCAAACAAGGCGAATTCATATCTTTTGAAAGAATATACTACCAATCGTCTGAGAAACCTAATGAAGAACAAAACAAAGGTGTAATTGTAGAACATCAATTTGGTGTTACGCTTTTCCCATTCATCAAAACAAACAATCCGAACATCGAAGCATATTACAGAGTGCAATTAGTGGACAGAGATGTTACAGGCATTTTGAAAAATACAGATTACGATTTGAAATTTTTCTCAAATACAGAGCACGATGCAGTTGATGTAAGAGCAAAGAAAACAAGAAGCAGTAAAAAACCTGATGCAGTTGAAACAGCCACATCACAATACTACGTATTACATAATGAATTTGATTTTATTCAAATCAAAAATGTGGTGACTTCAGGTGCTTCGGGAATAATTATTCCAAAATGGCAACCGTATTCACAAGGGAATGAGGTTTTCAGCTTTGCTGTTGATTTCGGAACAACCAATACACATATTGAATACAAAATTGGAAACGGTTCGCCAAAACCTTTTGATATTACGGCTGACGATGTTCAAATAGCAACGTTGTTTCACCCGACAAAAACAACAGAGGATTTTGGCGGAACAGGTGCTATTGCTATCCGTGAGCTAATTGAACACGAATTTGTGCCTCAACATTTAGGCAATGGTTCTGAATACAAATTTCCACACAGAACAGTAATTGCAGAAAGTCATTCATTGAATGTAGAAACAGAAACATTTTCGCTTGCAGATTTCAATATTCCGTTCATTTATGAACGCAAACCCGAAAAAGATAAAATTCAATCAAACCTGAAATGGGCGAAGAAAGAAAAGGGTAACGAAAAACGGGTAAGAGCATATTTTGAAAAAATTATAATGCTGTTACGCAATAAAGTTTTGTTCAACAGAGGTAACTTATCTCAAACAAAATTGGTTTGGTTCTACCCTTCCAGTATGAAACCTGCGAGAAAATCACAGTTGGAAAGCACTTGGAACGAGTTGTTTAATCTGTATTTCAATCCTACACAGCAAGCGGTTGGAATTACAGAATCGTTAGCACCGTTTTACTATTTCAAAGGAACAAACAAATTGCAAGGTGGTTCATTTAAACCTGTTGTTTCAATTGATATTGGGGGCGGAACAACAGATGTTGTTGTTTTCAAACAGAACAAACCTTTGCTTATGACTTCGTTTAAGTTTGCGGCAAACGCCATTTTCGGGGACGGATTTAGCGAATATGGTGCAGCAAGTTCTAACGGACTTATTAGCAAGTATTTCCCATATTATGAAAATTTACTTGCAACAAACAAACTTTATGACTTGTCCAAAGTGCTTTCGTCAATAAAAGACAAGAACAAAACAGAAGACATAAATGCGTTTTTCTTTTCTATTGAAAACAATCCGAAAATCAAGGACAAAAAATTGTTTTCATACAATTCTTTGCTTGCAAATGATGAAGATTTGAAAATCATTTTCATCTATTTTTATTCTGCAATAATTTTTCACATTGCCGATTTAATGAAACAGAAACAAATTGAATTGCCTAAACACATTGTTTTTAGCGGAACAGGTTCAAAAGTTTTAAATGTGATTACAACCGACTTAAAAATTTTGTCAAACCTTTCAAAAACAATTTTTGAGAATGTTTATGGTTCAAAATTTGATTCTGATGGATTGAGCATTGAAACCGAAAAAGAAATGCCGAAAGAAGTTACTTGCAAAGGCGGTTTAATGCTAAATGCAGAAGATTTGGCGATTGACATTCGCACCATAAAAGCGACTCATACCTGTTTGAATGGCGTAGATAAACTCACTTACGACCAGTTGGACGAAACCGCAAAAGCAAAAATTGCAAACTATGTTAGTGAGTTCAATAATTTTTTCTTCAACTTAAATGCTCAATACAGCTTTTCCGATTATTTCAATGTAACAACAAAATCGTTGGAAATTTTCAAAGATGAATTAAGCAAGCATTTGAGAGATTATTTAGAAGAAGGATTGGAATACAACAAAAAGTTAGATGAAATTGCTACGGACGACAAGGAGATTGAAGAAACACTTTTCTTTTATCCAATAATCGGTGCAATCAATAACCTTTCAAACCACTTATCACAATTAACACAAGTAAATAATTAAGATGAAACATAAAATAGCATTGCTGTTTACAGCCCTCTTGCTTTTCGGATTTGCCCAAGCTCAAGTAAGTAAAGAATCCTACGAAAAAGCAGTTGATTTACTGAATTGCAAAACAGTTGAATTAACCCTACCAAAGGAAAATATTCAGCAATATCAACAACAATGTAATTGTAACGCAACAGACTTTGCACAGATAAATAAATTTTTGACTTCGGTAGGTAAATTAGATGCTACGATAGCCCTTTCAAACGAAGTTGAAAGTTTAAAAAAATCCTTCAAAGAAAATTGGAAAAAAGAGGATGCAGTTACTTTTTTATCGGAAAGCATTTTTACTGATAAGAAATTTCAAAAGATTGCTGCATTTGCTGATAAACGAAAAGGGAAACCCGAATTTGATTCTTATAAATTAAATTTAAAAACAGATGTAGCAAATACACTTGTTGAAAGTGTTACGCAAGAAACTGTTACATCAACAAATACGAGCGTTCAGCAGCCAAATGTAGAAGATAGAATTTCAAAACTTGAAGAAAATTCAAACACAAAAAAAAATTATAACGGAATTTTGGGCGGACTTGCTGATTATCTGATTTTATTTTCTATTTTATTGGGTGTTATTGCATTGCTGTTAGCATTAAGAAAACCGAGTTCTGAAACAGATTATGATTCATTGATTGACAAGTTAATCAGAAGTCAGAGAATGAACTCTCATTTTCAGTCACAACAAAGTGTTTTTAGAAGCACATCAAACAACAATAGTAGTTCAGCAGAGTTAAGAGATGCCAATAACAGAATTAGAGATTTAGAAACACAAATTGAAATAATTAAATCTCAATTAAGTAATACAAATCCTGTTTCAAGTTACACAGCACAAACAACACAACCGACCTATCAGGAAGTAAAACAACCTGAAGTAATAACACAAACATTTTTTCTTTCAACACCAAATTCTGACGGAAGTTTTAATGAAAGTTCGGCTTCTTCAACATTCAAAGACGGAGCAAGTATTTACCGTTTTATAAAAGTTGGAAACAACAAAGCAAAATTTCAAATTGAGGAAAAAGATGCTTCTGCAAAACTTGCCTTACAATATCCCGACAAAAATATTGACCCTGTTTGTGATGCCGTAAACGCTTTTAATCCCAAAGCAACACGCATAACAACCGTTGAGCAAGGCGAAGCAGAATTGCAAAACGGAAAATGGATAGTAGAAAAGAATAAAAAAGCGAAGATTAAATATGAAAATTGAGAGTATCGAAATATTACTTGTAGTAATAATTGTAGCAGTTCAGGCTTATGTCTTTGTAAGAACCCTTAATCAGATTCGTCTTTTCAAAAACATTATACCAAGTATTAATTCTTTAGTAGTTACAAGAGTTCTTGTTCCTTCCTCTGATCTAGCAAAATTATCACCAAAAGAAATTTTGGCAAACATTAGTTCATACAAGAACAGTAACTTAGTTTCACATCATTATGTTCCTTCGGGTGACTTTGGTGATAGCGATAGCCCTGAATTGTTTTTTGAACAAAATCAAAACGACAATCACATTGATAAAACAGAGGTAAACATCATTGAAAGTAATGCAACAAAAAATTTAGTTTTTGAAAAAATACTTTTCTCAACAAACAATTATCTAATTCGCAACCGAGGTGCAGCATCAGATTTTAATTTGATAAAAGATATTGTTGAACGTAACATTGATGCAGTTGAAGAAGATATAAATTCATCAATTGGGATTCCACTTTATTTGGGTTTAATGGGAACAATGATGGGAATTGTCATTGGATTATTCAATATGCCTGAAATGGGAACAATTATTAGCGATACTAAAGCAATGGATTTGAAATTAAACGAAGGTATCGGATTATTAATTGGAGGCGTTAAAATTGCAATGATTGCTAGTTTTATTGGTTTGTTTTTTACAATTATAAATTCTGGTTGGGTTTTTAAAGGTTCCAGAAGTTTTAGCGAAGCTAGGAAAAATGAATTTTATACTTTTATTCAAATAGAATTACTTCCATTAATTAACCAAGGATTGGCCTCTACTTTAGAATCATTGCAAAGAAATTTATTGAAGTTCAACAATGAATTTACAAATAATTTAAAAGGTCTTACCGGCATTTTTGATGCAAGCAGAAGTGCAATCAGAGAACAGAAAGAATTGCTTGATGCTTTGGACAGGGCAAAAGTTTCGGATATGACCAGGTACAATGTTGCTGTTTTGAAACAATTAGATGTTTCGGTTGGACAGTTTGAGAAGTTCAATGCATATCTAACAAACGTTACACAGTTTGTTGAAAACTCACAGAGCATTGTAAGCAGAACAAACGAATTGTTAGCAAGAACAGATAATTTCAAAAACATTGCTGACAACCTTGAAAACAAGTTAAATCAGAGTCAGTTGCTGATGCAATTCCTTTCTGAACATTTCAACAAATTGAACGAACACAAAGAATTTACAAGCAATGCGGTAGCAGATGTTGGACATTTGATTTCAGAAACATTTAAGGAACTTAAAGAGCATATTCAAAATTCAAGTGAGTCAGTTAAACAATTTACTGTAGATGAAACTGAATTATTAAAGACAGCTCTATCAGCAAGCAAAACAAACTTGGGTAATCTTGAACATTTGTCAACTCTCAAAACAGATGTTTCTCAATTTAAAAATAGTTCTGCTTCGCAAGGCGAACGACTGAAACAATCTATAGACGACTTAAATAGAAATATGGCAAAGTCCATAGCTGTTCTTGAGCAAATTGAAAAACACAGCTTTAGCAATAGGGCAAAAAACATCACAACATCAATTAAGAACCTTTTCAAATCAAAGTAATTAAGTTATGAAAGGAAAAGGTTCAGATTTTTTTTGGCCAAGTTTTACCGATTTAATGACAAGTTTATTTTTCATTATGTTGGTGTTGTATGTTTTGACTTATTTGAAACTTACCAATCAGCAAAAAGCCACAGAACAGCAGTTAAACAAAATCAAGGAAATTCAGGCAGCAGTAAAGGAATTACCGAAAGAGTATTTTCAATATGATTCTATTTACAAACGATTTTCGCTTGTTCAGAATGTAGAGTTCGAAAAAGGCAAAGACATAATTAAGCCCAAAGACGAAGAATATTTGGTAAAAGTGGGTAACTCAATTCGTGGTTTGATAGACAACCTTAAATCTAAATATGCTCAACAGGATATTAAATACGTTGTAATTATAGAGGGAATGGCTTCAAACGATAATTTCAGCGATAATTTCCCTTTAAGTTACAAACGAGCTTGGGCAGTTTTAAAACTTTGGCAAGAAAGAAATATTGTATTAGACCCAACGGTTTGTGAGGTTCAAGTTGCTGGTTCAGGGACAGAAGGAATTGGACGTTTTCCTTCTAAAGAAGAATATAAAAATCAACGTATTTTGATACAGATAGTGCCGAAAATTGGCGAAATAAAAATTGAATGAAAAATATAAGCACAATATATGTTTTCTGTTGCCTAATGCTACTGAATGCTTGTACCCAATCGGGCAGACGACAGCCAAATTCCAGCAATGAAACACAAACAAATGTTCCACAAACAAATAGTACTAGGAGCAAATGGAATGGAAAAACAGTCGTGAAAATGAACAAGAAAAATGGAGTTTATGAAGTTCCAATTGAAATAAATGGCTCAAAAATGTTTTTCATTTTTGATACAGGGGCATCTGATATTACAATTTCTTTAACTGAAGCAACATTTTTATACAAGCAAGGTACATTAACAGATGATGATTTTTTGGGAACACAACAGTATCAAATTGCAGACGGCAGCATATCAGAGGGAACAACTATTAATTTAAAAACAGTAAAAATTGGAAATCGAACACTTACAAATGTTCAAGCATCCGTTGTTCACAATATGGGAGCACCGTTATTATTTGGTCAGTCTGCTCTTGCTCAATTTGGTAAGGTAACTATTGACTATAACAGAGGTGAAATTACTTTTGAATGATGAAGCGTGTTATTGCAATTGTATTGCTTATTTCAGTTTTTAACGCTTCTTGTAATTCTGGTAGTGGAAAAAGAAATGCAGATAAAACAGCCAGTTCAGAGACCGCTCAAGACGGTTTTTTATTAGTAACAAAAGTTGTTGACGGTGATACATTTTGGGCTGATGACAAAACAAGCAAAGGTATAAAAGTTCGTTTGATTGGTGTTGATGCACCCGAATCACGCAAGACATTTAAAAAAGAAATCGGCTATTTTGGAAAAGAAGCCAAAGCATATTTGACAAATCTATTAGACAGAAAAAGTGTTCGCTTAGAATTTGACTTAAACCGAACAGACCAATACGGCAGGACACTTGCTTACGTTTTTTTGCAAGATGGAACTTTTGTAAATGCAGAATTGGTAAAAAACGGTTACGCAATGGTTATGACCGTTCCACCAAACGTAAAATTCGCTGACGAGTTCGTAAAACTTCAACAAGAAGCAAGAGAAAACAAACGTGGACTATGGAAAGAGTAACTAAAATAATTTTATCATTATTATTATTTCTCTGTTTGGCAAATATGCCATACGGATACTATCAGTTTGTAAGGTTCGCAGGACTAATTGGATTTGCAATTTTAGCTTATCAAGCACACGAACAAGGCAGACAAACAGAAATGATTATTTACGGTGGACTTGCATTGCTATTTCAACCATTTTTCAAAATTGCTCTTGGCAGACAGATGTGGAATATAGTTGACGTAGTTGTAGGAATAGGACTTTTAATATCAATATTTATGAAACCAAAAGAAAGCCCACGCTAAAAGCAAGCACATTTGCAATTCGCACAAGCCAACGCACAGACCAAAAATTGCAAAAGAGCTTGCTTTGCCAACGCAGACAAAATTGTTTTTAAAAAATTTCCCAACGCTTAAAAAAATAAAAATACACCGACACACAGCCCGACAAACACAGCAGACAATGACACGTAAACTCAATACTGACAAGGCATACAGCGACACGATGGACAGAAGGCCAGCAGGTAACAGCACCTATAAGAAATTGGCGGTTCAGTGGTTAAATGAAGTTCAGTTTTTCAATCAAACTTTCGTGCAGGTTGACAGTTTTGTGCTTCGAAATCGCCAACTTCTTATAGCTGCAAAACGTTACAAGCAACCCTAACAGACCGACAGTGCGACCATCAAACGACAGAAAAAAAACCAGCCGCACATTTTAGCACATTTGGTTTTGCCCGACACACAAGCCGACCCTTCGCAAGACCAAAAGAGCTAAAATCTACCCACCTCTCGACTGTTGAAAAGTATTTCCTAAATAATTTTGATTTTTCGTTTTGACAAATTACATTTGACAAATATTGTCAAGTTAATTTATCAATACAATGCAAACAGGCGGACAAATAATAAAAACTAAACGTGAAACTCTTGGGCTACTGTTAAGACAAGTAGCTGCTCATGTTGATATAGACCAAGCGATATTGAGCAAAATTGAGAGAGGCGAAAGAAAACCTTCTAAGGACAACATTATAAAACTCGCTGAAATCTTATCGCTTGACGAGCAAGAATTAATGATTCAATTCATAAGCGACAAAATAGCTTACGAAATTTCAGATGAAGCTTTTGCTTCACAAGCTTTAAAAGTTGCCGAAAAGAAAGTTAAATACTTAAAATCAACAAGAAATGGGAAGATTTGAAAAAACAATTGTAATAGATAACGGTCTTGACAGAAGAGAACTAGGTTATTATTCGACACCTAGTTTTATTTCAACATTTATGACAAAAAAAATGTTGAGCCTTAATCCCAATGGTAAAATTGCACTCGACCCTTGTGTAGGTAAAGAAGAAATGATAAAAGAATTCTATAATTCAAATATAGAAATTGATGGAATTGATATTCACAATCATGGCGACCACTTCTATTGCAACTTCATTGAAGATGATTTTATCGACTTATATAAACGTAATAAAATAGGACTTCTGTTTGACCAAAAAATAAATTTGAAGTATGACTATTACATTGCAAATCCACCATACAATTGCCACGAAGTTGATTATATTAGAAATAATAAGAAAGGATTAAACAATGTTTTTGGCAACATTGGCGTGCATAACATGTATTCGATGTTTACTTCCGCTATCATTGACAGCGCAAAAGATGGTGCTTTAATATCTATAATTTGCGCGGATAGTTTTTTAACTGCAAGAATGCACAACCCTTTGAGAAATCAAATTTTAGCGGAGTGTTCAATCCATTATCTTATACTATGCCCAACAGACCTGTTTTGGGACCAAAAAGCAGATGTAAGAACGTGTATAATGATTTTGCAAAAGGGCAAAAAATATCAAAAACAAATACAAACATTAAACAGACCAAGGAATAAAGAAGAGCTAAAGACCAAATTAGAAGAAGAAACATTTATTGAAACCGAACTTGCAAACATAGTAAGCGTAAGCGGAGAAAATCAATTTGAATTTGTTATTGATATTCCTTCAGAAATCCAAGATCTATTCAAATCACCGAGAATTGGAGAAAAATTTAAATGTATTACTGGCATATCAACTGGTTCAGATAGTAAGTATATTTCTAAAGAGAAAAAGAAAGGATTTGAAATTCCATTTTATAAAAATCCAGGAACTAGAAAATTCTTTTGCGAACATGATGGTTACTTAACAAATGACTATTTAAAACTCGATAAGGAAATAAAAAATTTCATGGTTCGGAATAAGTCATACATGTTGCAAGAAGGAATTACTTGTTCCTCGATGGGCTTGCCATTTGGCGCATGTTATCTACCTAAAGGTTCTACTTATGGAGTAAACGCAAATATATTCTGCGACAAAAAAGATATTTGGTGGTTACTTGCCTATCTCAATAGTAGCTTAGTTACTTATATCGTAAGAGGCGTTTTAATTCGTTCAAATATGATTACTTCCGGATATGTTTCTAAAATCCCAGTAATTGAACTAAGTGAAAAAGTTAAGGATTCACTTGAGTTAATTGCAAAATCAGCTTACAATGAAAAGATAGCACCAAAAGAGGCTTGTAGTTTTATTAAAAAAATTGATGAAATTTTATTTAAAGAATTAAGGCTTTCTAAAGAAACTGAAACAGATATTTTACACTTCGCATCTAACCTTCAATCTAGAGTTTAGTGCTTATTTTTTGCGTTTACCTTTTACTTTCTTCGTGCTTTTCTTTTTAGCTACTTTTTTTCCACTTTTTTTTTACGTGCAACTTCCATTTCTGTTTTTAGAACTTCAAAAAACTCTGCATTCGTTCTTTTAGTTGCCGTTGTTAAATCTTTATATTTACTAGACTGCAAGTTCCCATTGTTACTTGGGTTAATATAAACATCAGGAATCCATGCAGCTGGAAAAACAATACACTTATCAACTTCAATGGTCATGTCATCATTAAATTTTATAAAAAATGTTCCGACAAAAAAATGTCTGTTTACATCTTGCTCATAGAAATTTAAAAGTCCAACGCCTTTAGAAATATCATCCTTTTGTATCTTACCACCTAAAACAGCAGATTTTATATTTACATAAATTGGTGTTGCTTCGCCATCTAATTGAACAAGGAAATCATGAATAGAAATTTCTGAATCAGACGGTGTTATTGAAGTAATTCCTAATTCAACATGACTTTTTTTAATGTTTTGAATAATTACTTCTTCAAGTATTCTCCATACTGTTCTTCCTTTTGCAGCATTGCCCCAACCAAAAGGAAATTGTTCTTTAGTTCCAATTTGGATTTTACCAATCAACCCAACAAGCTTACTTAAACTTGCTTGTAATTTTGTCTGTAATGCTTCTGCTTGTGCTATACTCATTATTCTATACCTTTTAAAAGTTCACTGATTTTTATTTTAAAGGCTTTTGATAACTTTTGAATCACTTCAAGAGAAACGTTTCTTTCACCTTTTTCAATGCTTGGTATGTAAGTTCTATCAAGTTCAGCTAAATGAGCCAATGCCTCCTGTGACAATTCGTTTTCTTGCCTCAGTTGCTTTACTCTTTTACCAAATTGTTTTCTTATATCCATCAGACAAAGGTCACAATATGTAGACTTCTATACAACGGACAACTGTCTACATACCCAACCCTGAAATCATACACATTTTACAGCCGCTTCAAGCCGACACACAAACCAAAGCTGCAAAAAGAGTATGCTTTCCCAACGCAGACATCACAAAATTCGATACGACAGAATATTAACCGAGGAAGAAGGGCAGCTTGTAACACGGGTTTGGCAAAAGTGGCGGTTCAGTGCTTCGTATGACAGTTTTTCGTAAATTTGAAGTTCGGTGCTTCGTATGAAGTTAAGTGGTAAAATCGCCACCTTCGCCAAGCCCGAAACCGTTATATGTTATTTTAAAAAATGAAAAAATGAAAAAATTCAAAAAGTATTGGTTTTACCTGTTGTTTGCCTTGTGCATATCACTTACCATCATTATCATTAACAATTTAAATGATACTGCTATCCCCAAGATTGTGCAGGATATCAACAGCGGGGTAATCGGTGCAATTTTAACGACAATTATCACGCTTTTACTTTTGTCTAATCAGACTGAAAGTCAGGAAAATCTTACCAAATCTTCGGTTGTCTATGAAGAAAAGTTAAAGATATTTAATAACTTTCTTGAAACAATTTTCCGCTGCCTGGAGGATGGGAAATTGACATCGGGAGAGATTGTTGAGATAATACACAGTTTTTCCATGCTGCGGATACATATTTCACCAGAAAGTTCTCAGAAATTAGAGGAAAGTATTATGTCCATAGACAACTCATTTTTCTATGTTGACGAAAACAATACACCAAATCTGAAAAGATATATTAAGTTATACACCGATCTGACTAATGTTTTCAGAAAAGAGCTTTATACAGATAAGGCTCATGCAGCGCTCAATGATTTTAATTTCAATAATTTTGCTGAGATTCTTTTTCTGAAAAGAACTGTTAACATAAAACCTCTTAATTTTAATGAACTGACAGCTTTGTTAAATGATCATAAGAAACTGCTTTACAAACATCCAAAAAATGAGAATACAACAGTTTATGAAATAGACAGTAATTTAATAGATGGTCTAACATTGTTCCATAATTTTATTGAGGAAATAGCTAAGTCTATCTCTGACGAAATTACATTCAGTTTCGAAATTAAAAAACACATTATCAACAAAGAATCATATGTTGGATTGCCCTACATTAAATTAAATTACAAAAAACATTATTTTGCACATTTTGGTGTATCTGAAAAGAAAAGGTATTTTATTGGCACAAAAAACCCTAATTCAAAACAAATTGCAGCTTTAGAAACCTATGAAATTGAATATCTTGCTAAATGGGAAGCGCAGATAAAAAAGGGTATTCAGAATATTATATCTGAGATTAATAAAGAAAACAACATATAACAGCACATTTGCGGATATGGCGGGTTTATTGGCAAAAGAAACATTCCGTCTCTTATAAACATTTAAGGTAAAATGAAAAATACTGCTACTAAATCCGCCACATCGCAAATCTGCAAACCGTTATATGCCATTTTAGACGACCAACACCACTACAAACAAACAGATAAATAAGTATGAGCTTCTACGCAAAAATCAAAGACCAAGTAACAGAACTAACTGGACAGTTTAAATATCCAAATGACGGAACTTCTTTTGGACATTTTATTTTACGAGAATGCTTTAACAAAATTATTGACTTTGAGTATGACGGGACAGATTATGACAGCTTCATAAAAGACCATATTGTTGATATGGCAAATGATTTGGGTAACGATGCAATTTTTACAAACCAAAAAAATAGAGAAATCATTGTTTTTCAATTCAAGTACTCAAATGGACAACTTTTGAATACAAATGAAATTAAAAAAAACAAAAAATTTGTTGACTGGATATTGAATATTAGCCAAGACCCACTAACACCAAATGGAAAACTTAAAAAAGTAATTGACGAAGAGATTTCGCAAATATTGACACCTGAAAACATTTCGACAAATAATTATAGCGTTAGTTTTTATTATATTGACAATGGTTTTGAAGGAACAATAAAAACGGATATTAAAGCACTTTATACAAACTACAACGACAAGGGAATTAATTTTCAAATCAAATTTTACAATTATGATGAGTTAGAAGAACTTTATGATGACATAGAAATTCCAAAAAACGAAGTCACTCTTAAAATTGTTCCAAACGAATACTTTGTTAAAAAAGTAAACTACCACGATACTAATGAAACACCAGTTGAGACAATCGTTACAAGTATAATGGCTAATTCTTTAAAACCAATAATTGAAGAAAAGAAAGAATTAATACTTGCATTAAATGTTCGTTATTATAAAGGAGAAAATGACATAAACTCAAAAATAAAAACAGAATATTCAAAAGGTAAAAAATCCAATTTTTGGATTTTGAACAACGGTATAAATGCCGTTTGCGAAGATTTTGAAATTGATAATGGTGCTTTAAAAATTAAAAATTTTCAAATCGTAAACGGAGGACAAACTACAAAAACTTTAACTAGAATTGTAAATGACTTACCAGACGATGTGCAAATTTTAATGCGGTTGACTAAAATAAAAGATAAAACACAAACGTCTAAAATATCAATGGACATTGCTGTAGCGAGTAATAGCCAAAATGCAATAAGTGCAAGAGATTTACATTCTGGCGACAGAATACAAAACAAAATTTTCGCAAATCTTGATGCAGTTGGCGTTTTCTATGACAAAAAAGACGGAGAATGGGCGACACTTACTAAGAAAAAATATAGAAACCCATTTGGCAACAGTCCAATGCACTTAAAAATTCACAATACTGATTTAGGCGTTGCTTATCTTTCATTTTATCTTCAAGTTCCAATCTCAACAGTTGGTAGACATAAATTGGTGTTTTCTGAAATTTATTATGACCAAATTTTCAGTATGACAACAAACGAAGACGACCAATTTTACAAATTAATGCTTTCATATAGAATTGCAGAGAGGGTTAATCGCATTAAAACTGAAAAAATAAATGGATATGAAATCCTACAAAACAATTATATAAATGATGTACTAGTTGCTTTAGCTGGTATTTATTTTTCAAAGGACAATTTGACAAAAATTGCAACGATTGAAGATTTAACAGAAAAATTAAAGGAAATTAAAGGACAGCCAAATATCAATTCCATTGAAAAATACACATTAAATCTTGACCCAGCTTTTGACGATTTTATACTAAAAGAAATAGGAATTGTTCAAAATATTCTTGACGTAAAAAAAGAAGCAAAAAAGGAATTTACAAATTCAGACTGGATACCAAACGACACAAATAATTGGTTAAAAAAGGACGGAACATATCGAGAAATTTATGAAAAAGTAATTAAAAAATTGAAACAGTAAATAATGGGCAGACAAAAAAACGGCACATAACAGCAGTTTGGCAAAATGGCGGGTTCAGTGCTAAATTGAACATTCGGTTTTCAATTGAACATTAGTGCTAAATTGAAAGTAAGTGCTTCTAAATCCGCCACTTCGCCAAGCTGCAAACCGTTACAAGCAAGCCTAAAAGACGACACAACTACGACCAAGCAGACGACTTTAAACATAAAATGAAACGCTAATTTTGATAGGTGACCAACATACAAACCATATTTCAACTGGTCAGCAACTGAGCCGACACTCATTGCCGACCCTTCTGTATTTTTTATTTTCCCCACCGCACATTTTTTTTAATTCAATTATAGCCAGCCGCACAAACGGCACATTTGGTTTTGCACGACACACAAGCCGACCCTTCGCAAAACCAAAAGAGCCATTTTTTGCCAACGCACCCGAAAACTTATGCTATATTTGCCAATATTTGACAAGTCAATATTAAAACGATGAACAGCCAATTTGGTGAGCAGATCAGGACACTCAGAGAAAAGCAGCATTTATACCTGCGGCAGGTTGCACCATTGCTTGAAATGGACACGGCTCAACTGAGTAAAATTGAAAAAGGGTTGCGGCAGCTCAAACGGGAACAGATACCAATCCTTGCCGAAATACTCAAAGCCAGTAGCGATGAGTTAATGACGCTATGGTTAGCCGACCAAATTTATGAGGTTGTAAAAGATGAAAAAATGGCAAACCAAGCAATGCAAGTGGCTGAGAAAAAAATAAACTTAAAACAACGTAAGAAATAACGAAATACTTAAAAGCATTTTTTGCCTAATAATCATCAAATAAAACGAACAATACGATAAAAATGGAATCATTAAAAAAACTTTGCATACCCCGAACATTTGAACACGATACTGATGTTCAAGACATCACCGATTTAATTGAAAATCGTATCGACCCTGCTTTGTTTTTTGAAACAAACTACAAAACACAAGGGATGGCTGTTCTTTTTAATACAGCCTTTGAAAGGTTTAAAGGCAAGAGTCAACAGCAATTAATTAAGCTAACTCAAAGCATGGGTGGTGGTAAAACCCACAACATGATTTCTCTTGGCTTAATTGCCAAACATCCTGATTTTAGAAAACAGATAATCGGTAAGGAATATAAAGATGATGGATTAGGACCAGTTGAGGTGTTAGCCTTTTCAGGTCGTGAGAGCAATACGCCAAACGGTATATGGGGTGAGATAGCTCGTCAGTTGGGTAAAGAAACTGAGTTCAAATCTTTGTGGGAAGGCGGCCTTAGAGCACCAGGACAAAGTGAATGGATTAATATGTTGAAGGGTACACCAAAACTTATACTTTTAGATGAGCTGCCTCCCTATCTTGAAAATGCAAAAACAATTACTGTTGGGCAAGGTGATTTGGCAATCGTTTCAACTACAGCTTTGGCCAATTTATTTAATGCATTAAATAGAACCGAGTTATCCAATGTATTAATTGTCATTTCTGATTTAAAAGCAAATTATCAAAGCGGCACTCGATTACTGCAATCTTCCTTTTCAAACTTAGAAGGCGAAGTAAATCGCTTTGCATTAGATATACAGCCGGTTGGAAGTTCTTCTGATGAAATTTATGATATTCTCAGAACGAAATTATTTGCTCAGTTACCAGATAAAAGTGTAGTAAATGAAATTGCTGTTGCATACAAAGCAAAAGTTGAGGAAGCAAAAAATCTTGGCTTTACAAATTACAATGCAGATAAACTTTTCACCGGCATAAAAGAGTCATATCCTTTTCATCCATCCATAAGGGAATTGTATGAACGCTTTAGGGAAAATCAAAATTTTCAGCAAACCCGTGACCTCATCCGTTTGATGAGAAAGGTTGTAACATCAATGTGGTCTTCAGGTTTAGCAGAGAAAAGATTTCTTGTAAATGCATATGATATTGACCTGAATGAATCAGGCATGAACACTACAATTACTCAAATAAAACCTTCATTGGGTAATGCAATAAGTAAAGACATTGCTAATGAAAGCAGGGCAACTGCCGAGTTAATAGATGCTCAATACAAAATTGAATTTATTTCACAGGTTGCTAAGTTATTATTGGTTGCTTCACTTGCAGATGTTCCAAATGCTCTATTAGGTTTAACTCAAAGTGAATTGGTTGGGTATCTTGTTGAGCCAGATAAAGACATTACCAGTTACCGCAATGCTTTTGAAGAATTTATTTCTCAGGCATGGTACATACATTCAGATAAGGACGGAAGATTACATTTCCAAAATGTACGAAACCTGATTGCCGAATTAAACAGTTTGGTTGATGGCTATGATGAAGAAAGTGCAAGAATTGAAATCAGAAAGTTTTTAGAAGATAGATTTAAACCAGTATTAAGCGATTGCTATCAGAGAGTTTTAGTATTTCCTGCAATTGACCAAATAAAACTTGAAGAGGATAAGATTCATTTGGTTTTGTTTGAACCAAATATTGCAGGGTCTGGATTGAATCCTGATTTGGTTCGTCTATATGACGACACCCAATATAAAAACAGGGTGATGTTTCTAACTGGCGATAGAAACACAATGGACAATTTGCTTCGTAGAGCAAAAGAATATAAGGCAATACAACGCATCATTGCTTCCATGCGAAGTGAAAGAGTAGCAGAAAATAATCCTCAATTTGAAATGGCTGTTGACCGTGAGATAAAGATTGGCCAACAATTCTTATCCTCTGCAAGAGAAACGTTTGTGAAATTGTATTACCCATTCAACTTTCGTGGTCAAGATAAATTAGTAGATGCAGAGTTTTTGATGGATTTTAAAGGCAACAACTACAATGGTGAAGACCAAATAAAAAAGGTTTTGACCGACAGACAAAAGTTTACAGCAGAAGATCCAAAGGGGAACGGCTTTAAAGAAAAATGTTTGCAACGGCTTTTCACGTTAGACGAAATGCGAAGAGAGGATTTAAAGAACAGGGCTGCATCAAATCCTGCATGGCAATGGCATCATCCCAAAGCATTGGATGAATTAATTGATTACTGCCTTCGTACAAGTATTTGGTTTCAAGCTGGCAACTATATTCAGAAAAATCCGCCAATAGAAGAAACCTCAGTCACTGTTCAAGCTACATGGTCTGATAAAAACAAAAGCGAAGCAGTACTTAAAATTATACCCAAGTTTGGAGATGTAGTGCATTATGAATTTGACCAGGCTCCAACATTGGCATCTGATAAAATAACGGATTTCAATAACTGGAAAACGGAAGAAATGGTTGTCTGGTTTCTATGTGTAGACAGCAAAGGTGTGCAAGAAACAGGTAAGCCCTATAAGTGGGTAAACAAGCTCAATCTTCGCTTCAATACATACGATGCAGGGGATGAAAAGAAAATTAAGTTAGAAGCATCAGCCACAGATGCGAAAATTTTATACACCACCGATGGCAGTGACCCAAAAGAAAATGGAGCAACTTACGCAGGTGATTTCATCATCCCTAAAGATTCCAGATTTGTATTGGCTATTGCAGAAAAGAAAGGCATCTACTCGGACAAATTAGACATCCCAATAAATTGGAGCAAGCCTGAAGGCTTTAAAATTGACAAAGTGAAACCACTCACTTATCAGAAGAGGGGCATGTATAAAACAAACAACAACAAAAGTACTTATGAAGAGTTAGCCCTTTTTGAAAAGCACGGAGCAACATTTGCCGAAGTGTTTTTGAATTTCACATTTAAAGTAAATGGCAAAGAATACTGGTCATCTGTAAACTTCGATGCATCCCTTCATTTATCGAAGGAACAAATGGAAGCACAGATAGATTTCATGAGGACATCCATGAATGCCAATATAGATTTTGAAACATCTCTTCAGTTGGGTGGCGTTCTGTTCCCAAGTGGGCAATCTTTTGAAGACTGGATGGCAGACAAGCAAATGCAGTTAAGTAATATTAAACAAGAAGAAATAATCCAATAAAACATCGTGTCATGGCAAAAACAAAAGAGCATATTGGATTTGGTTTTGATCCTTCCGAATCTAAACATCATTTTCTGATTATCATTCCTAAAAATGCAACCGGCAAAGTATTGATTTACGAACGGTTTGAGTGGGGAACAGAAGATGAAGAAACCAATAAGATTTCAGGCGAACTTTCCATGTTCGATCCACCTGACCAGAAGATTGACCAACGATTTGACCGTTTAAAATGTGAATTAACAAGAACAAAGTGGAAAGAAATTGAAACATCGGTTAAGACTGAGTTCAATCAACGGTTAAAGGAATACGGCCAAAAAAGTGCATCATGGAAGCAAGGGCAAAATGCTATGCAACGCCTGTTTGGTAAAGAACTCACTTTACTCTGCTGGGCAATTGAAGATTGTGATTTAAAGGTTATTCCTACTGCTATAAAAAATTGGCAAGGTTTAAAACCCGAAGAACGTTGGTGGTTGTATACAATGACCAATGCAAGCACAGGCGAAGCAAATACAAAATACGGTTGGCGCACCGCCATCCGATATGCATTAACTGAAAATCCGGTTACAGACAAATATCAACAACGCAGCATTTTTGACCAGTATGTTAATGATGCCATAGAAAACTATCAAACACAAAAATGAGTCAAGATTTATCATTCATAGAAGTTCAGTTTCCGGTTAGTAAAATCTCTAAGGAAAGCTATAAAGAACGCAAAGCCGGGCAAAGTCAAACATTAACAGGGTTGGGTAAATGGTGGGGTCGTAAACCCTTAATACTTGTGCGTTCCACCATATTGGGTTTATTAATACCTGCTACTGATAATCCAACAAAAGACCGTGATATTTTTCTGAAAATATTAATGATGGATTCAGAAGGTGTTTGGAGCAGGAAGAACAAACCTATGAAAGATGAAACCATTATTGAAAATCTTACACTTAAAGAATTAAAAGAATATTTTGAAGTACCGGTTGATTTATTTACGGAAGGAAGTGAAACGCAGGATAAATTAATCAAGCAAGCTATTAGGAAAAACATATCAAGGCTTAACTGGAAGCAAAGCTTATCAAAATCAGAAAAGGATAAGGCGACAAAAACTGCATTTGACAGATTGAGCTATGATGACAGATTAGAATATTGTTTAAGACCAGAAGAAACGTCACTTGCTGATGAGGAAGTTTGGGCTGAAATTAATTTGCATTTAGGAACCAATGCTAGCTCTTTACCCGATTTAATGAAAGAATTAGGGGTTAAGAAGTTTGGTTACATTCCCACTGTTGGTGATTGTTTTGCAGGTGGTGGCTCAATTCCATTTGAAGCTGCTCGTATTGGATTGAAAGCGTATGCAAGTGATTTAAATCCACTTGCAGGATTACTTACCTGGGCTGGCTTGAATATCCTTAGTCTTCCGGAAGATGAAGTGAAAAAATTAAAAGATTTTCAGGAAAAAGTATTTGATGAAGTATGCAAGCAAGTTGAAGAATGGGGAATTGAAAAAAATGAAAATGGCTGGATGTCAAAATACTATTTGTATTGCAATGAAACTGTTTGCCCTCATTGTAAAACAATGGTACCGTTGGCACCAAGTTGGTGGGTAAGTAAAAAAACAAAAACTGTCGCTATTCTAAAATATAATGCCGCTAATAACAACTTTGATATTGATATTGTTCAAGATGCAACTTCAAAACAAATAGAAGAAGCTGAAAAATTCATAACAGTTAAAGATGGTGGCCTTTGGTGTCCTAATTGCCAAAATAATACTCCAATTGCGGTATTAAGACACGATGATATAGATGAATCTGGGAATACTTTTTTTGGTTTAAGAAAATGGGAAGCAAATGAATATGAACCAAGAAGAAGTGATGTTTATCAAGAAAGATTATATGCTATAAAGTATTTTGAAAAAAATAACAAAAAAACTTGGAGTGATTTTCTTAAAAAACCCGCTCCAGCCACTGATTCATCATACGGTACAACCTATTATGTTTCTCCATCCTCATTTGATATTGAAAGAGAGAGAAAGGTTGGGAAATTATTACTTGAAAGATTTGAAGATTGGCAGATGAAGGGTTATTTACCAAGTGGGGTCATTGAGGCAGGTTATAATACTACGCAACCAATTAGAGAAAAAGGTTGGCAATACTGGCACCAGTTATTTAATCCAAGACAACTTTTAATTAATGGATTATTTTATGAGCTCGTTGATAAGTTAAAAGAAAATAAAAATGAGTTTGTTATTGGAGCCCTTAGTATTAACGGATTAGCAAATAGAAATTCTAAGTTAATAATTTGGAATTCTGGGGCTGACAAAAGTGAACAAACATTTGCTAATCAAGCGTTGAACACAATGTTTAATTATGCTTGTAGACCATTAAGTGCTATATACTCCGCATGGTGTTTCGATTATTTTTCTGCAAATTTTCAGAACAATTCAAAAGTTGAATTAAAAGACGCTAGAATAATTGATGAAGGAGTTGAATATTGGATTACTGATCCTCCTTATGCTGATGCTGTAAACTATCATGAATTAACAGAATTTTTCTTAGGCTGGTGTAAGCCAATAATTAATAATGTTTTTCCAAAAGGTTACAGCACAAGTAAAAGAGTTTTAGCAGTTAGAGGTGAAGGTGAAAGTTTCAATAAAAGTATGATTGAAATTTATGCCAATCTTACAAGAAATATGCCTGATAATGGAATGCAGGTGGTTATGTTTACTCATCAAGACCCAGCTGTTTGGGCGGATTTAACTTTAATTTTATGGAGTGCGGGATTACACGTTACAGCAGCATGGAACATTGCTACCGAAACCGAAAGTGGCGGTCTTAAAGCTGGCAATTACGTGCAAGGCACCGTAATACTTGTATTGCGCAAGATGACAACAGATGCTACTGCATTTAAGGATGAGATTACTTATGAAATTCAAGAAGAGGTAAAATATCAAATTGATAGCATGAGAAATTTGGAGGATAAAGAAGACCCAAACTTTAGCGATGCAGATTATTTATTAGCAGCATATGCTGCAACCTTAAAAACACTTACTGGTTACAAAAAAATTGGTGATATAAATGTTGAATATGAATTAAGTAAACCAAGAGATAAAAAAACAATCGGCCCAGTAGAAGAAATAATTAACAATGCTATTAAAACCGCTTATGATTACCTTATTCCGCAAGCTTTTGATAGCTACATCTGGAAAAACTTAAGTCCTGAAGAACGTTTTTTCATTAAGGGAATGGAGCTTGAAAAAAGTAATATTTATCAATTAGGAGCTTATCAGGAAATGGCACGTGGTTTTGGTGTAAGTGCAGCTGTGTATAAAGATATGCTTGCTAGTTCAAAAGCCAACCAAGTACGTTTTAAAACACCTAGCGAATTTGGCAATAAAGGTCTAGGGGGTGCAGATACTTTTGGTAATACATTATTGCGTCAAATTTTAATGGCTATTGCTCAAAGTGAAAAAGAGCAAAACGGACAAGCAGGGAGAGCATGGTTAAAAAATGAAGTAGAAGATTACTGGAACAAACGCACTACAATTATTGAGCTTCTAAGATATCTCGGCACTCCTGAACACATTGACCATATGCAACATTGGGCAAGCCCATCTACTTATGCTAAGTATTTGGTTGAATTAATTAGTAATGATGGCGTATAAAACACATTCGCATATATGAATTTACAAGAAATAGAAAATATCATCCTGCAAGGCGAAGGCCTTAAAATAGAGTTTAAAGAAGCTAGCGATTCCGTGCCTAAATCTTTTTACGAAACTGTAGCCAGCTTTTCAAACACTGATGGTGGTTCTATTTTATTAGGCGTAAACGATAATGGCGAAGTTTTAGGTATTCAAGCAGGGGCAGCTGTTAAATTGCAAAAAGATATCATTACTGCCTTAAATTCAAGAGATTGTATTAACCCTCCTTTATATATTCAGCCCTATACCGTTAATCATCCCAATGGCGAAATAATGGTAATTCAGATTCCTGCAAGCAGTCAGGTACATGACCATACTGGCAGAATTTATAGTCGTGAATTTGAAAGTGATTTAGATGTAACAGAAAACCACCAAAAAGTAAGCGACCTCTATTTACGTAAAAGAAATTTTTTTACTGAATCTCAAATTATACCGCACTTAACGATGGATGATTTGGATGTGAATCTTTTTGATAAAGCAAGACAGCTAATTCGTAATTACAGAAGCGACCATCCATGGTTACTGGTTAGTAATGAGCAAATGCTCAAGGACTCTGTTTTATGGCGTAAAGATTTTATGAACGGCCAGGAAGGGCTGACATTGGCCGCGGCATTAATATTTGGTAAAGACCTAACCATACAAAGTATATTGCCAGCTTACAAAGTAGAGGCAATGGTTCGTATTAAAAATACTGACCGTTGGGATGACCGCATCAATCCACCACTACGAACCAATTTAATTGATACTTATTTATTGCTTAAAAAGTTTATCAATGATCATCTGCCAGAAAAATTCTATATGGAAGGTGATCAGCGGATTGATTTAAGAGATAAAATATTTAGGGAGGTAATTGGAAATGTTATAGTACATAGAGAGTACACAAGTGCATTATCTACCGAGTTATTGATTACTTCTACAACAGTTTCTTTAACCAATCCAAATAAACCATTATTTCATGGGCCTATAGACCCACATGGTTTTAATCCCTTTCCTAAAAACCCCAATATCAGAAAGTTTTTCACTGCTTTTGGGTGGTCGGATGAAATAGGTTCTGGCATTCGCAATACGAGCAAATATTTGCCACTCTATTCATCCGGTGCAAGCCCTGTTTTTTGGGAAAATGATACTTTCAAAACAGAGTTACCTTTAATATCTGTTCATTTAGGTTTGTTTACAAAACAAATTCACCAATGGCTTGAGTTGCCCGAACAATATCTTCCTCATTTGGAAAAAGGATTGGTATCAGTACCCTTGTCAACTACTATGGCTGCGGCATCTTGGGAAGTAGTTCTTTTGGGTTTGGTACCCAGCTGGCACCAAAAAGGTATCCAGTTGGAGCCATTAAGATGGCCTGAAAATCAAAGAAATACGAAGCCTGAAATAGAAAAGGTACCTAGTTGGAGTCAAAAAGGTACCGAGCTGCTTACCAAAAAAGTGTGGTACCTAATCAGCATTTTAGCCATAGCCAGTGAGCCGGTAAAAATGAGTGAATTGCTAAATGCCCTTGACTACAAAAATCAAAAGACTTTCAGAGACAACTATCTATCGCCATTGCGGCAGGTTGGCTTTATTGAATTTACTAATCCAGCAAAGCCAACAGACCCCGATAATAAATATAGGATTACAGAAGCTGGTAAAATGTTTTTGGGAGGTACTATATGATAAACAGATTTTCATCACGAACAAATAATCTTGGCGAGACATTTTTTAAAAACTCCCTTGAAAATGCGGTTAACTACGACCGCATAGCAGGTTATTTTAGTAGTTCCATCATTGAAATTGCCGGTGAATATATTGATAAGATGCAAGGGAAAGTCCGCATCATTTGCAATTCTCAGTTACAAATTGATGATGTAAAATTTATTAAAGACCAACCACAGGCTATGAAGTTGGAATGGTGTGATGGAAAGCCGGAAGAAGAATTAGCCAAAATTCCAGAACGATTAATCAGGCTTTATCAATACTTGGTTACTGATAAAATGGAAGTTCGTGTATTGCCCAATGATGTCTTTGGTTTGATTCATGGCAAAGCAGGTGTTATTACAAAAAATGATGGTAGTAAGGTAGCTTTCATGGGTAGCATGAATGAAACCTATAGTGGCTGGGGCAAAGGCGGTAATTATGAAATAGCCTGGGTGGATGATGACGATGCAGCAATTGATTGGGTACAAAAAGAATTTAATGCTTTATGGGAGCAGCCAATGGCAAGGCCATTGACCAAGTTCATTATTGAAGACATCAAACGGATTGCAGAACGTAAAGTAATTTATGAAATAACCGAATGGCGTAATGCAGCTAATCCGGCAGCTTCAGTAATCGAAACACCGGTGTATCGCAAAGAGTTTGGTTTATGGGAGCATCAAAAATATTTTGTTGACTTAGCCTATAAAGCACATAAAAAGGGCTTAGGTGCAAGATTCGTTTTAGCAGATATGGTTGGCTTAGGTAAAACGATTCAGTTGGCCCTATCTGCCATGATGATGGCTTTAGAAGGCGATAAACCAATTTTAATTATTGCACCTAAAACACTTCTTTGGCAATGGCAAGATGAATTGCTCAACCTTTTGGATATGCCTTCGGCTGTATGGAGTGGCAAATGTTGGATAGATGAAAACAAAGTAGAATACCCTGTAAAAGATGAATATGCTTTGGGCAAATGTCCCAGAAGGGTTGGTATTATCTCACAAGGTTTGATAGTTAGGTCAAGAAGCAAAATCAGTGAATTATTACTGAAACAAAACTACGAGTGCATCATTGTAGATGAAGCACACAGGGCAAGAAGAAAAAACTTAGGTAGAGGAAGAGAAGGCAACCCTCCTGACCCAAATAACCTGATGGCATTTTTAATTGAGATTGCAAGGAAAACAAAAAGCATGTTGCTGGCAACGGCAACACCAGTGCAGATTCATCCAATAGAAGCTTGGGATTTATTATATATTCTTTCACAAGGGAATGATTTTGTCTTGGGTGATGATTTGAGCAGTTGGCAAAGGGAAGGGTTACGTAGTTTAAATTTAATTACTGGCAGAGAGGAATTAGAAGAAGATAATCAAAAATGGGATTGGCTTCGCAATCCATTTCCACCTGCGGAAGAAAAACCTAACACCTTTGGGGTTTTCAGAAGATTGATAAACTTACCTCCCACTAAATTTAATATTTCTGGGAGTTTGTTTTACAACCTTAATCCGCACCAAAAATCAATTGTTAGTATAATATTTGCAGAGGACTTCATTAAAAATTACAATCCATATATCAGGCACATTATAAGACGTGAAAGGAAGTTTTTAGAAACAACCATTAATCCAGATACCAATCAACCATACCTGAAACCTATAAATGTTGTTTTATATGGTGAAGATGAAAATGAGGGGTTACAACTTTCAACACACCTTTCTGATGCATATAGTTTTGCAGAACAATTTTCGCTTTTGTTAAGCCAGCGAGTTAAAAGCAGCGGTTTTATTAAAACAATGCTATTGAGGAGGGTATGCAGTTCAATGTATGCAGGTCTTTCTACTGGTTTTGGTATGCTTAATAATTGGGTAAATGATAGCGAAGATGATGAAGATGATTACGGAGATGAATCTGATGAAAATAACAAGAGTCAGGATTCTCCTTTTAAAAATCTAACAAAGGAAGAAGTTGATTTGCTTGAACGATTTGTAAAGATTTTAGAAGTACATCAAGACAAAGACCCTAAGTATGATTTATTAAAAAAAATACTTACTGAAAATTATATTGTTGAACCCTGGATGAACAGAGGGTGTATTATTTTTTCCCAATACTTTGATACTATTAAATGGGTTTGCGACCGCTTTGCAAGCGATTTTCCAAACATCTCATTTGGCCTCTATGCAGGTAGTGATAAATCTGGTATTTACGAGAATGGTATCTATCATCGTAAATCAAAAGAGGATATAAAAAAGATGGTTCGCAACAAACAATTAAAACTGCTCTTTGGTACAGATGCAGCAAGCGAAGGATTAAATCTTCAGGCATTAGGCACACTAATTAATCTCGATTTACCGTGGAATCCTACACGTTTGGAACAACGTAAAGGTCGTATTCAAAGGATTGGTCAAGAGAGAGAAGAGGTGTTTATTTATAACATGAGATACAAAGATTCTGTAGAAGACAGAGTTCATTCATTGCTTGCCAACAGGCTAAAAAATATTCAGGATCTATTTGGTCAAATACCGGATACATTAGAAGATGTTTGGGTAGAAGTTGCTTTAAACAAGATTGAAGAAGCTGAAAAGCACATAACTGATTTTTCCGAAAACGATGTACATCCATTCTATAATAAATACCAGAATCAAGATAATGTAAAGCCAATTAACTGGGAAGATTGTTCGGTTGTGTTGGATAATTATGAGAAGCGTAAATATTTAAGTAAAGGATGGTAATTAATAGAAGATAATTTCAATAAGATATGGCACTATACATAAACCAAACTGGCAAACTAAAAGAGATAAAAGAAAAGCCCTTCAAATTGGAGAAAGACATTCAAAAAGTCTTTGAGGCAAACTTGTATGCCATTATGGGTTTGGAATTGGTAAAGAGTGAGTTTACCATTAAAAACAAGCGTATAGATACGTTGGCTTATGATGCACAGGCTTGTGCCTTTATCATTATCGAATACAAGAGAGATAAAAATATCAGTGTAGTTGACCAGGGCTTTACTTACCTAAGCCTAATGCTTGAAAATAAAGCAGATTTCATTATGGAGTATAACGAAAGTTTAAAGCGCAATCTTAAAAGAGAAGATGTAGACTGGAGTCAAACAAGGGTAGCATTTGTATCAACAAATTTTACCGAAAATCAAGTTCAGGCAACAAACTTCAAGGACATTGCTATTGAATTGTGGGAAGTTAAACAATTTGACAACGATACCATCATCATCAATCCAATTAAAAAATCGAATGCAGCAGAAAGTATAAAACCCATTACTCAACAAACTAAGGCACTCAAAAATGTAACAGATGAAATTAAAGTATATACAGAAGATGACCACTTAAAAAATGGTTCTGAAGTTATAATTGAGCTTTATGAAAGATTCAAAAATGCTATTCTGAATCTTGGTGATGGTATTGAAGTTAATCCTCAGAAATGGTATATATCTTTTAAGAAGGGTGGCAGTATTGCTTATTTAGAATTATTTAAAAAGGCTCTGAAAATAACCATAAATCTAAAGTTAGGTCAATTGGATGACCCAAAAAAAATTGCCAAAGATGTTTCTTCAATTGGACATCGTGGCTATGGTGATTATCAAATTCAAGTGGAAGACGATAAAGACCTTGAGTATATAATGAGTTTAGTAAAGCAAGCAATACTATAATACTCCCCTAATTTCAAACCATGGTGTTAGTTAAATAATTAATTTTAATTTACATCTATGAAACAGAAAACACCACGCAGAAAATTCTCTGCAGAATTTAAAG
>Ga0247843_1002075_pt1 | contig 37966 bp, 28 predicted proteins | sample LaCruzMarch2017__FD_192420 | JGI IMG/M metagenome (GOLD analysis project Ga0247843, IMG submission 192420) | Freshwater microbial communities from meromictic Lake La Cruz, Castile-La Mancha, Spain - LaCruzMarch2017_8m | ecosystem: Environmental > Aquatic > Freshwater > Lake | place: Spain...
GGCAACAAGGCCGCCAAACTAAAAGCAATCCTAAAAGAAGTGACCATGCGTTATGAAAAGAAACAGCCGCTATTGATTGGGACGCCTTCCGTTGAAGCTTCCGAAGAACTGTCGCGATTATTTAAAGATTCAGGGTTGCCTCATTCTGTGCTTAACGCTAAAAATCACGCCTCTGAAGCGGAAATTGTCCGTCGCGCTGGGGAAAAAGGTTCGATCACGATTGCCACGAACATGGCCGGTCGGGGAACGGATATTAAAATTGATGATGAAGTTAGAGCGTTGGGTGGATTATGTGTCATTGGCACCGAACGCCATGAAGCCCGCCGTATCGATAACCAATTACGAGGTCGTTCGGGCCGTCAAGGTGACCCTGGTTACTCACGGTTTTTTGTTTCCTTAGAAGATGATTTAATGATTCGTTTCGGTTCAGATGGATTAAGAAATATGTTTAAGTCCTTGGGTGAAGAAGCGATTGAAAACCGCTTATTAATGAACGCGATTACCGGCGCTCAAAAACGTATCGAAGGTCAAAACTTTGATGTTCGTAAAAACGTCTTGGATTACGATAACGTCTTAGCCAAACAACGAAGTGTGATTTATCGTAAGCGCGATGCGATTTTATTTGCCGATGATGTCACCGATATTATTAACGAAGTCTTTAACAATGCCGGAGCATCATTTGCCTCGAAAGCGGTGATCGCGGACGACCGTACCAAAGCAATTGACGGAGAAAAACTTAAGAAAATGTTGGAGCCGATGTTTTTACCTGCAGGTAGCATTAACGCGAAAGCGTTTAGTGAATCCCCTGTGGAAGAAGTTGCCGAAGACATCACTGTGCTTTTAATTAATCGTTATAAACTCGCCATCAAAGACTGGCCAGCGGAAGTTGTCAAAGGTTTGCCTCGCCAGGTGTTGTTAAAAATGATTGATGTCAATTGGCCACGGCATATTGATGCCATGGATCACTTAAGACAAAGTATTCATTTACGTAGTTACGCCCAAAGTAATCCACTACAAGATTATGTCAATGAAGGTTTTAAAAACTTTAAAGAACTCAATGAAAAAATCGCCGTTGAATTTGTGGGTGCGATGCTCACTGCAAAACTTGAAATCAAACCAAAAAATCCCTCAATTAATCTAGCTGTACCCTCTGGAGATAACAAAGCATGATAGATATTTCGGTCTTCAAGTCGGAGTTAAATGATTTGGCTGTACTTATCCAGCAAATCAGTGAGTCTCTTTGACCTTGGTCAATTAAAGCAACACATTAAAACTGACGAAGCGTTGATGGATGCGCCTCATTTTTGGGATCATCAACGTCAAGCAAAAGTCGTCATTCAGCGTTTAAATGAACAAAAGTTTTTTTTAGAATCCTTAGAAAAACTGCAAACCAATCATCATCATTTAACAGAACTTTTTCCCATGCTTGAATTAGAACCAACATTGGCAAAAAGTTTTCAAAACGAACTCTTGGATTTAAAGAAGTTAGGTAGGCAACTACAAGAACTTATTTTATTCAAAGGTGAATTTGACCAATTGAATGCGATTGTGGAAATTCATCCAGGGGCTGGTGGAACGGAAAGTCATGATTGGGCCAACATGCTTTATCGCATGTATGTTCGTTATGCGGAAGCTAATCAATTCCAAGTGCAAATGCTTGACTATCTAGCGGGAGAAGAAGCAGGGATTAAGAGTGCCACGATGTTGATCAAAGGACCACGAGCCTATGGATTATTAAAGTCAGAGAAGGGTGTTCATCGCTTGGTGAGAATTTCCCCATTTGATTCCAATGGTCGTCGTCACACCTCGTTCGCATCCATCAACGTGATTCCTGATATTGTCGAAGATGTTGACGTTGAGGTCCAAGATAAAGATCTTCGAATTGACACCTATCGATCAGGTGGGGCTGGTGGGCAAAACGTGAATAAGGTTGAAAGTGCAGTCAGAATTACCCATATACCCACAGGGTTAGTGTCTTCATGCCAAATTGAACGAAGCCAAATTCAAAACAAAGAAAAAGCGATGCAAATGTTAAAAGCTCAACTTTATCAATTAAAAAAACAACAACAAGCTGATCACCTCGATCAAATTGTGGGGGAACAAAAAGACATCGAATGGGGAAGTCAAATTCGCTCGTATGTCTTTCAACCCTATATGATGATCAAGGATCATCGCACCGACTACCAAGAAGGTGATGTTGGTAAAGTCATGGATGGTGCGATTGATGGTTTCATTCGCTCTTTCCTAGAAATGGAAGCAAAAAAACATGTTAAGAAATAAACGGTGGATGAATGTTCTCGTCATCATGACAGCAAACTTTTTACTCGCGTTTGCCAGTGCTTTCTTTCTTATTCCCATGAACATCGTCAATGGTGGGATGACCGGGTTATCGTTAATCTTTTTTTCTTGGTTTGCGATACCAGTTGATCTAACCACGGCGATTCTTGCCTGGTCTTTTTTCTTTCTTGGTTTGATCATCTTAGGGAAAAAATTTAGTGCCCAAACGTTCTTAGCGACGATTTTATATCCTATCTTCTTATTTTTACTCATTCGGTTTGTTGGTCCGGATTGGATTGGTTTTTCCATTGAAGATGAAACCCATCGTCTGGTGGCAAGTGTCTTCGGTGGTAGCCTGGTTGGCCTAGGCATTGGCATGTCTTTCTTGGTTGGTGGTAGCACCGGTGGATTTGATGTGATCATGTTGATTGGTCAACGATATTTTGATTGGAAAGCTTCGATAAGCTCATTTGTCATTGATGCAGTCATCATTGTCATCGGGATGTTTACATTCGGCATCATCACTGGCTTGTATGGGGTGATTTCTACCGTGCTAACCTCGGTGATGATTGAACTCGTTTTTGCCGGTTTATCCAAGGTTTATTTGGTGACGGTTGTTTCTAGTCAACATCAATTAATTAATCAATTTATCATTGATAAGCTATCAAGAGGGTCGACGATTTATCAAGCCAAAGGTGGATATCTACAACAACCCCAACAAGTGATTCAAGTGGCGATTCAACGACAAGAATATTTTGCATTAAAACAAATGATCGCCAAAACCGATCCATCCGCATTTGTGATGATCACCCAAGCTCGTTCGATTCTCGGATTGGGTTTTGATCCCTTGGCAGCACCCTTACCAACCTTCAAGAAAAAAGGAAAAGTGGCATGAGCCAACCCTTTAAAATTGTTTCTGCTTACCAACCTAAAGGCGATCAACCGCAAGCGATTACTGAATTGGTCAAGGGTTTAGAAGCACAAAAACGTTTTCAAGTGTTGCTTGGCGCGACTGGGACTGGAAAAACTTTTTCCATTGCCAATGTCATTGAAAAAACCCAAAAGCCAACCTTGGTTCTTGTTCACAACAAAACTTTAGCTGGACAACTTTATGGAGAATTTAAAGAGTTATTTCCCAATAACCGTGTTGAATATTTTGTCTCTAACTTTGATTTTTATCAACCAGAAGCTTATATGCCGAAGTCGGACACCTATATCGAAAAGAACGCTGTGATGAATGATGAAATTGAAATGATGAGAACCTCAGCGATAAATTCGATTTTGGAACGTCGAGACACGATTGTGGTTGCTTCTGTTGCTGCGATTTATGGGTTAACGGATCCCAAAGAATATCAACGGCTTGCCTTTTATTTAAAGGTCGGGGAAACCATTGATCGTAAGTTGCTGTTTCGTCAATTGATTGATGCTCAGTATCAACGAAATAATTTAGATTTACCTCCAGGTCAATTCCGGGTTCGTGGCGATGTCATTGAAATCGCTTTACCTGGGTTGGCAGATGCTGCTATCCGTGTGGATACCTTCGGGGATGAAATTGAAAGCATCTCGCTGGTGGATTTACTCACAGGAGAAGTTCGTCAGAAATATCGAAGTTATCCAATTTATCCTGCCAATGGTCACGCCTCTACCCATGAACGAGTCATTGCCGCTTGTGATCGAATTGAAGTAGAATTAGCGGCCCGATTAAAAGTCTTAAAAGAGAATAATCAACTCTTAGAAGCCCAACGGTTAGAGATGAGAACCAAACAAGATTTAGAATCGTTAAGAGAATTCGGCATGTGTCCTGGGATTGAAAACTATTCTCGCCATATTGACGGTCGAAAAGAAGGGCAACGTCCCTTTTGTTTAATCGATTATTTCCCTAAAGATTTTTTATTTGTCGTCGATGAAAGCCATGTGAGTTTACCGCAAATCCGCGGGATGTATAATGGCGACCGTGCAAGAAAAGAAACCTTAGTCAACTATGGATTTCGTTTGCCATCGGCCTTGGATAATCGCCCATTAAAGTTCGTTGAATTTGAATCTGAACTCAAACAAGTCATTTGCACGACCGCCACGCCAGGGGATTATGAATTAGAGCAAACCAAGCATCAAGTCGTGGAACAAATCATACGGCCGACAGGGTTGGTTGATCCAAGCATCACCATTCGGCCAACCGTTGGCCAAATTGATGACCTCATGCAGGAGATTCAAAAACGCGTTGCCCTCAACCAACGGGTGATGATTGTCACCTTGACCATTCAAATGGCGGAAGACCTAACCGCTTACTTAAAACAACGTTCATTCAAAGTCGTCTACATGCACTCAGAAACCAAAACCTTAGAAAGAACGCAAATCATCTATCAATTAAGAAAAGGAAAATATGATGTCTTGATTGGGATTAACCTCTTAAGAGAAGGGCTTGATATTCCTGAAGTATCGATGATTGCTATTCTTGATGCGGACAAAGAAGGTTTCCTAAGATCGACAAGATCATTAATTCAAATCATTGGTCGGGCCGCACGTCACGCGGAAGGGTTAGTGATTATGTATGCGGATAAGAAAACCGATTCGATGAAAGGTGCGATTGAAGAAACCAACCGAAGACGAGACAAACAAATCGCGCATAATCTAAAATACAACATCACCCCCATGACGATAAAGAAAGAAATCCACGCTCCTATTCATACCATGGATGACGAGATTCTTAAGTTGGCAAGTACCAAAGGTAAATCATCACGTAGTGAAATTGAACAACGCGTGAAAAAATTTGAAAAACTCATGCGAGAAGCTGCTAAAGCGTATGATTTCGAACGAGCTGCTGAACTTAGAGACATTATTTTTGAACTGAAAGCAGAAATAAAGGCATAACGTTTACGTTGCTTTTTTTTAAAAACAAGGTATGATTTTTAGACGTAGGAGACAATTATGGAATTTTCATTTTTAGACATCGTCTTTATTATCGTTTCATTCGTGATTATCATTCTTTCCTTGTTACAAGGTGGTAAATCCGAAGGGGCATCTGGTGCGATCACAGGGGCCGGCATGAATGTCTTTGTCAAAACCAAAGAACGTGGTTCAGAACTCATTATTTCTTACTTAACCTTAGGCTTTGCCGTGGTTTTCTTTTTGTTAGCACTCCTCACCAACGCCTTGGCTTAAATTCATTTAGTTCAGATGTTTCATACGAGGGAGATTCTCCCTCGTTTTTCTTTGTTTGAATTTGTTATAATTTTGGTGTTTATGACAATTGCACAATACATTCAACAAGAAAAAACCAAACTTCAAACCTTAACCCAAGGGTTAAAGACCAAACCTCATTTGGTGATCATTCAAGCGAATGAGAATGAGGGGTCTAATATTTATATTCGAGGAAAACTTGCGGATTGTTTAGAGGTTGGCATTCAAGCCACGCACCTCCGCTTTCCCATGAGCATCACCCAAGAAGATTTAATCAAAGAAATCCATAAGCATAATCTCGACCCTTTGGTTCACGGGGTGATCGTTCAAGTGCCTTTACCTTCTCACATTGATCCCGCGGTCATTCGGCGGGCTGTGCTTCCTCAAAAAGATGTGGATGGTTTTCATCCCTTATCCCCGATGATGGCGTGCACGCCCAAAGGGATTGTGGATTATCTCAGTGCAAGTGGATTTAACTTTACTGGTAAACACGCGGTCATCATTGGTCGCTCTTATATTGTGGGTCGTCCTTTAGCGTCTGCGTTATTAGACCGTCACGCCACCGTCAGTATCGTTCACTCAAAAACAAAAGAAGAAGATAAACTCGGTTTACTTTCTCAAGCTGATTTAATTTGTGTTGCCGTAGGCAAAAAATGGTACTTGTCTGATCAAAAAATTAAATCATCAGCCTGGATTGTTGACATCGGGATTACCCGAGACGATGGGCAAATCTTTGGCGATGTCAAACCCGGTCGTCATGCAGCCTTACAAACCCCAGTTCCTGGAGGGGTTGGTTTATTGACACGACTGTCATTGTTAAAAAATCTTTGGGAAGCCTATACAAAACAATTCAAATCAAAAGCAAAAGAAGATTAATGTTTTTTAATCACCATCATCATCAGCTGATAGCCGCTGTAGGTGATGATGGCCAAGCCAACCAGCATCATCAACAAATCACTGATGGTCTCCATAAAGAATAAAATATAGAACACCCCAACCAGTGAGGCAATGCCAATCGCATAATTTTTCCAATGGAGTGGGTTGATGAATTGTCGACGAATAAAATATAAATGATAGGCTGCTAACCCTAGTAATACCAACATCAGGGAAACACTCAGGGTTTGCCTTAACGTCACCAAGGGAATCCATATAAAAAAGATGCCTAAGGCGATAAGGGCAATGACGATGCTGAGGTTTGAAAAAGGAAACTTAACCCCTTGGTTGAGGTTAGACAAGACGCGGTACGCAAGAATGCCTCCAAAGAACAAACCTGTCACCGCCAACGTCCATCCTAAGATTTGGTAACCAGTGGATGGGTCAATCATCGCGACAATGCCGAATAAAATAGCAAAAACATAACCAAGGACTTTCCATTGGCTTGGGGATAGGGTTGGCATCACGATCTTCATACCATTAGTTTATCAAATGTTTCTTTCAATAACGGAAAGTTTTATAATGCTAATAACGAAACGAGGATGATTTAAATGAATCGAGAAAAGCTCAGACAGTTTGCAACCTTAACCGTACGCCGTGGCGTGAATGTTAAAAAAGGCCAAGATGTGATTATTCATGCTGAACTAGATCAACCTGAATTTATCACCATGGTGGTGGAAGAAGCTTACGCTGCAGGTGCTCGATCGGTCCGCGTCAAATGGACACATTTACCGATTAGCCGCGTCAATGCGATTGAAATGAAGGAAGAGGTGATGGCGGAAATTCCTGAATGGCAACATGCAGAAATGGCCTACAATGTGAAAACCTTACCTGCACAAATTCATATTCGTTCCGTCGATCCAGATGGGATGAAGGGTGTTGACCAAACCAAGTTAACCAATGTTTCTAAAATCACCACCCCACAAATTTTGAAGTACCGTGAACAAATGGACAATCGTTTCCAATGGACGATTATTGGCGTTCCTTCCATCAAGTGGGCAGAAAAAGTTTTTCCAAAACTCAAAGGTGAAGCTGCAGTGGAAGCGATGTGGGAAGCGATTATCAAAGCTACCCGTGTCACCAATGATCCTCTCGCAGAATGGGACCGGCATAATGCGACTTTACAACAACGAAGCAAACAATTGGACGCCTTGAATTTAGACTACTTACATTTCCAATCCTCGAATGGCACCGACTTTAAAATCTGGATGATCCCAGAAGCTCGGTGGTTAGGTGGTGGTGAACGGTTAATTGATGGTCAATTTTATAATCCAAACATGCCAACCGAAGAAGTGTTTATTACGCCTAAAGCTGGCAAAGCAGAAGGAAAAGTTGTCGCCTCCAAGCCCTTGTCTTATCAAGGCGAATTGATTGAAGATTTTTCCGTGACGTTTGCCAATGGTAAAGTTGTTGCCGTTCACGCCAAGAAAAACCAAAACTTATTAGAGCAAATGGTCAAGATGGATGACGGTGCCTCGCGCATCGGTGAACTTGCCCTTGTTCCTTTTGATTCTCCCATTCAACAATCCGGTTTATTATTCTTCAATACGTTATTTGATGAAAATGCTTCTTGCCATATTGCCTTAGGTCGGGCGTATGTGAATTCCATCAAAGGCTATGCGACGATGACCCCTCAACAACTCACCGACATTGGCTGCAATCGCTCGATGATTCACGTTGACTTCATGATTGGCAGTCGGGATTTAACCATCACTGGCTATGATCGCAAAGGCAAAGCGTTGGCCATCTTTACTAAAGGTAATTGGGCGACGACTCTCAAGTAAATGCAATAAAAAAACCTTCGCTTGATGTTCGCGAAGGTTTTTTCTTTGGTTGAATTATAAGTGGAGATATCGCTCGATTTCCCATGCCGAAACATAGGTGCGATATTCATCCCATTCACGTTCTTTGGCAATGATGTATTTGTCATAGGTGTGTTTACCTAGGACGGCTAACATCATGGGATCTTTCTTCATTTCTTTAATTGCATCTTTTAAGTTTTCTGGTAAGTTTTGAATCCCTTGAGCTTCACGTTGTTCTCGGGTGAGTTCAAAAATGTTGTCATAGACAGGAGGAACCGTTTTAGGATCTTTGCTTGCAACGCCTTCAAGTCCTGCAGTGAGAATAAATGCAAGGGCTAAATATGGATTTGCTAATGGATCGACGTTACGTAGTTCAGTACGAGTGGAACCCCCACGTGCGGCAGGGATGCGAATCATCGCCGAACGATTGGCGTCGGACCAGCAGGCATAGCAAGGGGCTTCATAACCGGGAATGATTCGTTTATAAGAATTGACGGTTGGGTTCGTTAATGCGGCAATGGAACGGGAATGATTAAGAATCCCAGTCATCCATTTTTTGGCAACCAGCGATAATTGCATCTCAGCGGTTGGATCAAAGAATGCATTTTCACCCTTGGCGTTCGCTAAGGATAAATTGGTATGCATCCCAGAACCGTTGATGCCTGCGATTGGTTTAGGCATGAAGGTCGCGTGAAGACCATGCTTATAGGCAATGACTTTGACCACGGTTTTAAAGAGTTGTAAGTTATCGCAAGCTTTCAAAACATCTTGAAATCGGAAGTTAATTTCGTGTTGGCCTACCGCCACTTCATGGTGTGACGCTTGAACGTTTAATCCTAATTTATCAAGTTCAATCGCAATATCACGACGGGTATAGTTATCTCCATCCATTGGCGCTAAATCAAAGTAGCCAGCGTCATCGTTTGGTTCTAAAACAGGTTTACCATCTTTGACTTTGAATAAAAAGAATTCTGGTTCAAACCCTACATTCAATGCTGAAAAACCTGCATCCTGCATTTTCTTAATGGCCTTCTTGAGGATGAATCGTGGATCACCTTCAAAGGGTTCACCTTTTGGGGTGTAAACATCACACACCAAGCGCGCCACTTTGCCTAACGCCAAACTTTCAAAAGTAAGAATTTGAAACGTTGATAAATCAGGATACAAATACATGTCAGCTTCTTTGATACGAACGAAGCCTTCAATCGAGGAACCATCAAACATAATTTTGTTATTGATGGCGTCGTCTAATCGAGAAATCGGTAAATCGACAGACTTCACGATGCCGAGCATGTCGGTAAATTGCATTCGAATAAACCGAACATCCTCTTTTTTGGCAAGCGCCAAGACGTCTTCTTTTGTCATGGTAACCATGCTAACTCCCCCTATGAGATGTTATTGATATTATATTACTTTTCATCGTTTCGTCAAATAGGTAAAAAACACGTCAGTAAGGTTCATTATGGAGGTTAATAGAATCTTTTAAATGCAGTGCACTAACCAATACGAACTGACAAAATCAAGTCGAAAGAAAGTGTTAATTGATCAATCATTAACCATTTTTGTTCGTAATTCATCTTGGTGATGATCCCGGAAAGATGATGTTTACTTCCTTCAAAAAAGTAATCAATGACCACGTGTTGGTCTTTAGCCCGGAGCAAACAGTCATTAATCTCATGAGCCATATCCTGACTTAATTGAGGTTTTTTTACTTGCACACGATGGTTTTTCATCTTGGCAATCGTACTTTTTTGCTCAATCAAGGAAGCGTATGGTGCCCATTTTTTCATCCCGCGATCACTCATTTACGGTGCCCTCCAATGAGTTCATGCCGGTCTCGGGTCGTGGATGATTTCAGTAACGCCGAGGTTCTTAACACGGCATTATGACCATAGCGTTCTTTGATCTGAGCAAGGGTGACTTGCAACCTTCTTTTTTTATCGGTGGTTTCAACATCGGTAAATAAGTCGAGTTGTTCTTTGTCTAAGTCAGTTAATTTTCTAAAGGAAAAAGTAACATTTCGAATTGGTTTGGCTTCAACATAGCGATGATAAATTCTCATCAATGCTTCATAAAGTGTATCTTCATCATCGGTGGCCCGCATCAAACTCATCTGATGAGAGAACCCTCCAAGGCTTGCGGAGTAGCCAATACTTAAATGCACCAAGGATGTCAGATGCGCTTGCAGGCGTAAACGTAACGTCAAGTCATCACACATTTCCCGAATCACCACGGGCGTTTCTTCCATCGTGTAATCTCTAAACAACACTTGCCCCATGCTGATGCCAGGTTCTTTTGGACTATACTTTTCCCGAATATTGGAATGATCAATGCCGTTGGCGTGTTGGTGAAGTTGTTTCCCCATTACCCCATACAAGGCGATTAATTTATGTTCTGGGTATTGGGCTAAATCACCCACGGTCATGATCCCAAGTTGATGAAGGCGGTGTTCCATTCTTGAGGCAATACCCCACATCTCGCCGATTGGCAGTGGCCAGAACTTGTTTTGGATTTCTTCTTGATGCCAGATGGCAATGCCATCTTTTGCCTTTTTTGCTTCTAAGTCCAAGGCACTTTTCGCAAGAAACGGATTGTCACCGATGCCCACGGTGGCGAGTAATTTCATTTTTTTATAAATCGTATCTTTGATGGTTTTCATGAGTTCACGTGGGGTTTGTTGATAAAGCTTTAAATAAGGACCTAAGTTTAAAAAGGCTTCATCGACGCTGTACACATGAAGATCGTCTTCCCCAACAAAATCTAAAAGGATCGACATCACTTGGGCAGATTGTTGTAAATATAAACTCATTCTTGGGGTGGCAAAAACAATGTCGTCACGTTTAGGGAGTTCAAAGACCCGTAGTCGTGAAGGAATGCCTTGGGCTCTTAAATAAGGGGAAACCGCGAGAATGATGGTCCCTGTACCACGGCTTTTGTCGGCAACCACCAACGGGGTGGTCATTGGATCAAGTCCACGATCCACACATTCCACCACCGCGTAAAAAGACTTGAGGTCAAGGACGGCGACCACAGCAGGGAAAGGTTGAGCTAAGTTTTTTTCTTTTAACATGGTGACCTTGGACTTCTATTTTAACGAAAATAAAGACGAATGTGCATTAAGAATTTCTTATGAAAACATTCATGTCTAATTTTGTTTGTTTTTCGTTATTTTCTTCAAAAAAATAAGTAAAAAATAATCAATTGTGGTATATTATTTCATATGGATTTTAATACATTACTTGAACCAATTAAATTAGCAATTCTAGACATTTTAGCGAATCCAATCTTATTGGATGTTGGTTTAGGTTTATTTGTTTTGATCATGGCGTTCACTGGTGTAAAACGAGGATATTGGTTTGCGATTTGGAATTTATTTTTTTCCATCGTGGTTATCTTCATTGGTCTTCTTTTCTTCTTGAATGTTGCCACGACATTTGTCAGTCAATTCACCGGCGCTTATTTAGTGTTTTCAGACATTGACTTATCAAAAACCATGGCGATGTTTGCCATTTTACTAGCGGTCTTGTTATTTGGCTGGATTATCTCTGGTTTTATTTATTTAATTTTTACCCCAATCAAAGGGAAGAATTATTCTTATCGTGATTTGGACCCTATGGTCGTGATTAAAGTTAAATCGTATGGATTCATCGTTGGGTTAATCGAAGGCATCGTTTATGTGTTTCTTTTTAATATCGTTTTAGGCAATATCGCAACCTATTTACCAGAAATATTCCCCAACCGTTTTATCTCAACGTTCTTATCGACCTTACATCCAGATAACTCGATTGTCTTAAGTTTAATCAATCAGTTACTTGGTGATTACGGAAGCTTCCTTCAATTAGGATAAGACTTCAATCTAGGCAAACAAAAAGTCTTGGCTTCACCAAGACTTTTTTTGATTAATGACGGTTACTTACTTTTTCTTTTTGTGACTTTTTTCGGTGTGCTTTGAGCTGGTTCGATCGCTACTGGTGTAGGCGTTTCACTGAGCGTAGGAGTTAATCGATCCTTGTCCATGATCACATCATAAAAGCCATTGCCCGCTAAGATGATAAAAATACTAACCATCGATGCTTCAGGACTATTGATCATTGTCACCACGAGCAAAATAAGCATACCTAAAATTGCAAGTCTTGGCACATAAGGAAATCCCCACACACGATATGGACGTTCTGCTTTCGGCATGGTTTTTCGGAACTTAAACACCGATAAGAAGATGAGGGTGTTAAACACCAAGGCGCCAAACAAGATGATGGATAACAAAAAATTGACGTTATCATAACCTAGCAAAACAATGACAAGTGAAACAACAGTTTGCCCTAAGATGGCGACCCATGGGGTTTGGAATTTAGCATCGACTTTGCCAAACACTTTTGGTAAGGTTTCGTCTTCTGCCATCGCTAAGTAAACGCGCGGGAAGGATAAGATTGATCCATTTAATGATCCGAAGATGGAAATGGCAATCGCCCCAAAGACGACATAACCTAATAAACCAAGATCAAAACCAGTAAAAATCGCTCCGAATGCGGAATACACAGCCCCAAGATCAAAGCCTGCAGCAACCGCGCCAGTTCCTAAAGTAGCTAAGGAAGCTGAAGGGATGATACGGTATAATCCAACAACAAATAACACATACACACCCATGACCAAGGCAACGGCAATCGTTAAGGCTTTGGGTAAATCTCTTTTTGTATCTTTCATTTCTTCGGCGACGGTGTTTAAGTTGGTCCAACCTTCATAGGCAAATAAGGTTCGAGCAACAGCAAAGAGTAAACCAGAAATGAGTAAACCAGACTCAATGTTTTCTGCACCATTGCTAGCAAAGATATCTGTTTGTGTGCCAAAGAACAACCCATAAATGATGATGGTGAATAAAGGAATGAGTTTGGCAACAAAGAAAATATTTTGGACCACTTTGCCATATTGAATGCCTAAGTAGTTAATCAATGAAAGAATGATAATCACGACCGCGGCAATCAGTCCAACCATCGGTGCTTCAAAACCTGCTCCTCCGTTGGCTCCTACCATATACCCAATCACTTGGGCAAAGAGGAGTGCTAATAAAGCAACAGATCCTGAACTTGATAAGAAGAAGTTGGTGATGCCTGATAAGAAGGCAACCCGTCGACCATATGCTTTCCGAAGATAAACATAATAGCCACCAGTTTTAGGAAACAGCGTTCCTAACTCTGCATAAGTTAAGGCAGAGAATAAGGTGATGATGCCACCCACTAACCATGCCACCAGCGATAAGCCTAATGAATTACTCGTCAAACCTAAGACCAGCATCGAAAAGAAATAAATCCCCGACCCGATCATGATCCCTGCCAAAACAGAGACACTAGAGAACAATCCGAGTTCTTTTTTTAGTTTCATATGAAACCTCCAATAAATATTAAAGATAATTTATCAATATACTCGATAAATTGCAAAGAAAATGATTTCGTGAAAACATTAATTTTCTTTGATTTTTTGGAGGGCTGCGTAGTGTAGCGTTGGGTTTCTTGCGGCACTGACTTCATCTAAACGACCAACTGGGGTGTGATGAGGTGCTGTTTTCACGATATCAGGATTGGTCTTGGATTCTTGGGCAATTTGTCGGAAAATCGCGATGAATTGATCAAGGGTTTCTTTGGATTCAACTTCCGTTGGTTCCACCATAATCGATTGATCGAAGAGCATTGGGAAATAGATGGTTGGGGCATGGATACCAAAATCTAAACAGCGCTTGGCAATGTCTAAGGTTTTCACACCAGTGGTTTGATCAATCAATCCGTTCATGACAAATTCATGCATGCATGGTTGATTGGCGACCAATTTATAGACATCTTTTAATGAGGCCTGAATATAGTTCGCGTTCAACACCGCATGAGGACCCACATGCATCAAGTCTTCTGCGACGGTACGAATATAGGAATAGGCACGAATGACCACGAGGAAGTTACCATAGAAACCACCGACTTGTCCGCAAGAGGTTGTTGGGTAATCGAATCGATATTGGTCTTTTTCTTTGACCACGACTGGTTTTGGTAAATAAGGCACCAAGTGTTTGGCAACACTGACAGGGCCAGATCCTGGACCACCACCACCATGGGGGGTGGAAAAAGTCTTATGAAGGTTCATGTGCATGATGTCAAAGCCCATGTCACCAGGCCGGGCGATACCTAATAATGGGTTGAGATTGGCACCATCATAGTAAAGTAACCCACCCACATCGTGAACGAGTTTTGCAATCTTTAGAATATCCTTTTCAAATAAACCTACCGTGTTTGGGTTGGTTAACATGATCCCTGCGGTTTGATCGTTAAGCACTTGCTTTAAAGCTTCTACATCCACCATCCCGTTTTTGGATTTAATCGTGATGGTTTCATAACCTAACATCATCGCGGAAGCGGGATTCGTACCGTGAGCAGAATCTGGAATCACGACTTTGGTCCGTTTCGTATCACCGCGTGCTTGATGGTATGACTTCATAATCATTAAGCCAGCTAATTCGCCATGGGCACCCGCAAAAGTATTCAAAGACGTTCCACTCATACCAGTGATTTCATTTAGCATGGTTGCCATATCAAAATAAATTTTTAATAACGGTTGAACCGTTTCTAAAGGTTGGGTTGGATGAATCAGTTTGAAACCATCAAGGCTTGCCATTTCATCATTAATTTTTGGGTTGTACTTCATCGTGCATGAACCAAGTGGATAAAAACCAGACTCAATACCAATATTCTTTTGTGAGACTTTTGTGTAATGGCGAACAATATCTAATTCACTGACTTCTGGTAACTGCGCTGCTTCTTGGCGAAACATCGAGGTCGATAAGGAGGCTTGTTTCGATTTAGGAAATTCTGTAACCGGTAGTTGATAACCGATGCGACCAGCAGAAGATAGTTCAAAAATGAGTTTAGTGTACGTCATGTTGAACCTCCTTGATGGCGTTAACCAGGTTGTCAATTTCCTCTTTTGTTTTGGTTTCACTACCATAAACAACCACTTGATGGGCTTCAATCGGATATCCGAATAAAAATCCTTTTTTGGCTAAAGCTTTTTCCAGTTCATGCGCGCTAAACTTACTGGTTAAGGTTGTTTCATATGCGTAAGGGGCTGCATAAGTTAACGTAAACCAACCGGTTTCAATGAGGCGATCGACTAGATATCGTGTCACCGTGCATGCCCGATCAAAGGCTTGGACCATGCCTTGTTTACCTAGCGCACTCATATAAACCGTTGCTTGAAGTGCCAAAAGAGATTGGTTTGAACAGATGTTTGAGTTCGCTTTTTCTCTTCTAATATGTTGTTCACGTGTTTGTAACGTCAGGACAAAACCACGCTGACCGCGACTATCTTTTGTATAACCACAAATACGTCCAGGCATTTTTCTCACCCATTCATTTAAGGTGGTGAGGTAACCTAAGTATGGTCCACCAAAGTTTGGATTAAGTCCCAACGATTGCGCTTCCCCACAGGCAATATCTGCGCCTAATTCTCTAGGAGATTTTAAACGCGATAAAGCAAAAGGATCGTTATAGGAAATCACCAATGCTTTTTTACTTTTAATCGCAGATACAAACGTATTAAAGTACTCGATCAATCCAAATCGGTTTGGATAGGAAAAGATCACGCCTGCAAAAGGTTTTTCCATCGCTTTTTCTAATGACACTTTATCAATCAGACCAAGCTTAGGTTGCAAGATGTCTAAAGTGACATCGCGGTGTCTCGCGTAGGTTTTCATCACCTCTTCAACATGCGGCAATAAGGCTGAGGCGATGATGATTCTTTTGATGCCTGTTGTAGAAACTGCCATCATCATCGCTTCGGATAATGCAGTTGGACCATCATACATTGAGGCGTTTGATACATCCATGCCGGTCAGTTGTGTAATCATCGATTGCCATTCAAAAATGTATTGTAAAGTGCCTTGGGCAACTTCGGGTTGATAAGGGGTATAAGATGTTAGAAATTCTTGTCTTGAACTAATCGCATCAATGATTGCCGGTCTTTCATGTTCATAAGAACCAAAACCTCGAAAGGATTGAAGAACCGTACCTTGATTTGCCTTTAAGTATTTTCTTAGTTGGCTTTCGGATAAACGCGGTAATAAGTTGTAGGGTTTTGTTAAACGAATGGAAGTAGGGACATCGCCCAATAAATCATCGATGCGTTTGACGCGGATGACATCCAGCATTTCTTTTTGATTGGATTCGGTTAAAGGAAGATATTTAAACATCTTCAAACATTCCTCTCTGCTTACTTGGGTAAAGCGTCGTAATCCGTTTTAGACAAGAGTGATTTGAATTCTTTAGGATTGGAAATTTTTAATTTAATGATCCACGTTTCTTCTGCATTCTGATTAATGAGGTCGGGATTATTAACAAGGGCTTGATTACTTTCGATAATTTCTCCGGACAACGGGATGTATAAATCTGAGGCGGCTTTGACCGATTCTACGACGCCAAATACATCATTTTCTTTGAAGGTTTTTCCTTTGGCAGGTAAATCCACAAAGACGATGGTTCCTAAACTACCTTGAGCAAAATCGGTGATACCGATTTTGGCTATATTACCGTCTAAAACGACCCATTCGTGCGATGCAGAGTACTTTTTTTCATTCATGTATTGATCCTACCTTTTATACGTTTTTTGCATAAATATCATATCACGGACAACTGCTTCAATTGGTGTGGTTCTCATCATCACCGTTACTTTCGTTCCAATCTTTGTATAAGGTGTTTCTAAGATTGCCATGGCAAGGGCTTTGGTTGAATCCGGTAAGATATAACCCGTGGTAATGACACCGACTTGTTTTTGATTCATAAGCACCGGATATTCTGCACGAGCGACCCCACGACCAACCAATTCAATCCCAACAAGTTTTTGTTTAACACCTTTTTGGATTTGTTCTGCAAGGTTGTCTTTACCAACAAAATTTTTGTTCAGTTTGATCGCAAATTGTAATCCCGCTTCAACTGGGGTAATGTGCTCTGAAATTTCATGTGTATATAAAGGCAATGTCGCTTCAAACCTTAAGGTATCGCGGGCACCCAAACCACAAGGAGAAACACGTGGATCTCCAACCAGTGCTTTCCATAAAGCTTGAATGGTTTTTAAGTTTGCATAAATTTCAAATCCATCGCCCCCGGTGTAACCAGAACGAGAAATTAATAATTCTTCACCTTTATGTTTGGTGACAAGATAGGTCATGAACTTGAGTTCACTTAATTCCACCATTTTTGTGATGTGGGTTTGTAACGCAACTTCTGCAAGAGGTCCTTGTAATGCAAGTTGAAGTAAGGTACTCGTCACCACTTCTAGCGTGACATCGAACTTACCAATTTTGGATTGCATCCATTCGAGATCGATTTGGCTATTGATGGCATTGACAACAAGCAGGATTTTTTGGGCATTCAACACATAGGCAATCAAATCATCAATTGGGTAGCCTTTTTCATTACACATCAATGCATAAATTGCCTTGTTTTCCGGTTGGCCGGCAATTTGATTGGTAACCAAAGATTCAACAAAAGGGATTGCATCCTTACCTTTTACATAGATTCTTCCCATATGGGAAACATCAAATAACCCTGCAGATTGGCGAACTGCGCGATGTTCTGCCACTAAACCCTTGTATTCTTGTGGCATCGTAAAACCGCCATAAAATACAATTTTTGCGCCTAAATTAACATGTTCGTCGTGGAGTGGTAAACGTGCCATAAATTACCTCTTAATGTTAATTATTTTAACCTATACACAACTAAGTAGTTAATCAAGAATTTGTAATGGTAAAATGAACTTATGAAGACCAATCAATATTTAATTGTCGTGGATGTACAAAAAGACTTTGTTGATGGTGCTTTGGGTACCAAAGAAGCAGTTGCAATCATACCAAACGTGGTTGATAAAATTAAAAAATTTACTGGAGAAGTGATTTTTACGCAAGATACCCATGATTTTGATTACCTATCTACGATTGAAGGAAAAAAATTACCCGTCTTACATTGCGTAAAAAACACAACGGGCTGGTTATTTGCAAAAGAAATTATCCCATTGACGAGGGGGAGAATGGTCTTTGAAAAACCAACTTTTGGTTCGGAAAGACTCGTCACCTACTTAAAAGAACGGCATCGCAATGATCCGATTCAATCAATTGAAGTCATTGGTATTTGCACCGATATATGTGTGATTTCAAATGTGATGATGATTAAAGCAGCTTTACCAAATGTTTCGTTATCGGTTCCCGCACATTGTTGTGCAGGCGTTACTCCTGCTAGTCATGAACGCGCCTTGCAAGCAATGGAAGTGGTTCATGTCGACATCATCAAATAAAAAAACTCCCTTTAAGTAGGAAGTTTGATTAATATTGTTACCCCAGTTATTTGGACTGTGTGTTCGAACTCTCATATTATAACCGAATTACACTTTTTTTGTAAAGCTTGTTGTCGATAATCTGTTGGGTTGGTCTTCAAGCGATTGACGATTCTTTCTTCGTTGTAATAGTGAATGTATTGATGGATGGCTTGTTTCACTTCATCTAACGAGGTGAAGGAATATTCCCTTGGATAGTAGACTTCTTCCTTGAGTCGTCCAAAGAAGTTTTCAGTCGGTGCATTGTCTAGGGTGTTCCCTTTTCGACTCATGGATTGAATAATCCCGTGGTCCTTAAGATACTTTTCATATAGCTTTACTTGGTATTGATAGCCTTGATCAGAATGAAGAATGGTTTGCTGAAGGTTGCTGCCGTGTTGTTGCATCAGTTGATCCAGCATCCGAGTAATTTGCTTCATATCGGGATTCGTCGAAAGATCATAGGCGAGCACTTCTCGGGTATGGAAGTCAATGATTGGGGAGAGATAAAGCTTACCAAAAGGTGTTCGGAATTGGGTGATATCAGTTCCAAACTTCTGGTAAGGTCGGGAGGTAGTAAAGGTTTGATTAAGAAGGTTATCTGCAATCTTGCCAACCGTCCCGCGATAAGATTTATACATTCTTCGCTTCGGCATCGCATGAAGATTCATCACCTTCATTAACCGATGAATTTTCTTCTTGTTGACCTGATACCCTAGCTTCCTTAACTTCAAGGTGATGCGAGGATATCCATACTTGCGATAGTTCTTCTCAAAGATCGATTGAATCACCGACTTGAGCGAAGCATCCTTTTGAGCTTTATATCCTAGATGATGAAGGATATAAAAGAAACTTGATTTCGATAACCCAGCAATCTTGAGTAAGTACTTAAGAGAATACTGGCCCCTCAGTTCACAAACGACGTTGACTACTTCTTGGTTCGTTTGCTTCTCTTTTGAATGAGGGCGTACAATTTTTTTAAGTAAGCATTCTCAGCTTCCAAATATCCAAGTCTATCTTTGAGCGACTTATCTGCGATTTGATCTAGCCTCTCTTCGTGTTTGAGATAACTTTTTCTCCCGTGGGTGGTTTGAATCGCCGCTTCTCCCTTGGCTTTATAAAGGTTGACCCAATCTCTTAGGATTCCAGGATCAATCAACCCCAACTGCAATCCTAGTTGTCGATAGGAGATATGTTCCTTATTCACGCGATCAATCGCATGGAGTTTTTGTTCTCTGGTATAGGTTGTTGTCTCTCCTCGATGAAGAAAGACATCTTTCCCATGCATGCGATACAATCCGACAAAGTATTTAACATTGGACACATCATATTGAAAACGTTGAGCAAGCTCGTGAAGGGGCACCCCTTTTTCAAGATGTTCCAAGACCAATTTGAGTTTTTCTTCGTTACTCAGTCTCATAAAATTAAAAATACCCTTTTTCCTTTCTTTTAGGTTACGTTAGTTCGTAACTAAAGTCCAAGTTTTGGGGGTAATTTCAAAAAATGTTGGTGGAGCTGACGAGGATCGAACTCGCTACCTCGTCGTTGCGAACGACGCGCTCTCCCAAATGAGCTACAGCCCCAATATTACCACTCAAGATTAACAAAAAAAGCATCATTTAGCAATCATTTATATACATTTTTAACCGATCTTGCTTAGGTCAAAACATTTATATTGTAAGCGCATACAAGATATCATATGATAAAAGAAACCGATTTCCTTATCGAAGGAAAACAAAGGATCTTGATGATGAAAACGTTCACGAGTGAGACGTATCAAAAACAAAAACCGTTTGCAGGATTTTTACCTGGAATCGCTGGCAAAGAAGGACTGCCAATGTGGGTCTTTTATGTCAATCGAGGGCAAGCGATTAGTACCTTTGGGGTGAGAGATAAAAATGGGGCAATCACTGAATTTTATCCTGCTAACTTAGCGTACGCATACATCCATCAAAATGGATTTCGTACGTTTATCAAATATAAAGAAGAAGTCTATGAGTGTTTCCAAGAAAAAAATGAACGGCAAACATTGACCGTGGATGCGCATGAAATCATCATCGAAGAAACCATTCCACAGTGGCAACTTAAGATCAAGGTGACGTATGCAACCCTTGCGAATATGCCTTTATCCGCTTTGATGAGAAAAGTAGAAATCACGTCTCTGGATGGTGTTGAAAAAAAATTGATTGTGATTGATGGCCTTGCCCAAATCTTACCTGCTGGGATTGATTATGGTGGTTATAAAGCAGTCAGTTATTTACTCCAAAGCTGGATGGAAGTTCAAGAAAATGACAACCATGTCTTTTTGAAATTACGGGCATCAACCGCAGATTCTAGTGAAGTCAAAGCAGTGGATGATGGTAATTTTTACACTTACGTTGGCTTAAGTAAAAAGCAATACTTGTATGATTATAAAGCTGTTTTTGCTCAAGATTCTTCGTTTACAACCCCTTACCGTTTACACGCCTTGGATTATCAACACTTAGTGAAACAACCACAAGCTCCCGTCAACCAAGTCCCTTCCGCTTTTGTGGTCTCTGAGCTTGTCGTGAAAACCACCACAAGTTTTTATGGTGTCTTTGGCTATAGCCAAAACCGCGCCCAATTATCGCCTTTAGTTCAAAAGATGAACGCGGCTTTTTTAGACAACAAGTTTAAAGAAAATAAATTAACCGTTGACTCGCTGACTTCAGAAATTCAAACCCAAACGGCCAAGCCCATGTTTGATTCTTATCTGCAACAATGCTATCTCGACAATATTTTACGAGGTGGTTATCCAATTCAATTGGAAACCTTAGATGGACCGGTTGGGTATCACATTTATTCTCGTAAGCATGGTGATTTAGAAAGAGACTATAATTTCTTTTCCTTAGAACCAAGTTATTTATCTCAAGGCAATGGCGCTTTTAGAGACGTGTTACAAAACCGACGAAATGATTTGTATTTTCATCCAGAAGTGGGCACCACTACCATTGCTCAATTTGCCTCGTTAATTCAGGCAGATGGCTATAATCCTTTAAGTATCGAAGGGATTATGTTTACCTTCCAAGGTGATGCAAAAGCATATCCATCTTCTATTCAAGACGTCCTGAAGCAAGAATTTACGCCTGGACAAATCGCTAACACAGCGGGTCAATTACAACTGCCTGTGATGGAAACAGTGACGAAGATAGTTAAACAATCCCGTTATCATTTCAAAGCGACGTTTGGAGAAGGTTATTGGGGTGATCACTTTACGTACTTCTTGGATTTAATTGAGACGTATCTAGATATTTATCCAGATCAAGTGGAAACCTTACTTCAACAAAAGCATCGTTATTTTTTATCGCCTGCTCATGTCTTAAAACGTGATGAAAAATATATTTTAAAAAACGGCCAAGTTCGTCAGTACCATGCGGTGCATCATGATCACGGCTTACCTCCAAGAGGGTGGTTAAAACTTGCCAATGGTGAAGAAGCCACCACGTCTTTATTTGGAAAATTATTAACCTTAGTCACGAACAAATTTTCTCAACTAGATCCTGAGGGTCTTGGCTTAATGTATGAAGCTGAAAGACCGGGTTGGAATGATGCGATGAATGGGATCCCTGGTTTATTTGGGTCTGGCGTGTCGGAAATGCTTGAATTAAAAAGAATCGTTCAGTTCTTACAACAACAAACCATGGTTGATGTGGACGTGCTTTCACCTTTGAAAACCCTGATTCAATCGCTTTTAAATAAAAATGACGTTACTTTATTTGGCCAATGGTCTCAACGCATGGATGCATTAGAAACCTATCGCGATCAACTTAAACTTCCTTTATCTACAACTACTCTACCTGCTCTCGTGATTCAAAAGTTATTAACACACATGGCGGAAACACTACATCAATCGATGGATCGTTTATTAAAAATTCATCCAATTCCTTATACCTATTTTATCTATGAAGTTGATCGTTATGATTTACTACCCAAAGCCAATGCAAACGCGCTGCAAACCGTTCGGGCAAAATCTTTCAAACGCACACCTTTACCTCACTTTTTAGAGGCTCCCGCACGCATGCTATCCAATGTTTTTTTGACACCAGAACAATCGACCAAACTCTACGGTGCCATCAAACAATCTCCGTTATATGATGCCCCTTTAAAAATTTATAAAACCAGTGCACCACTCGATCAACAATCGATGGAAATTGGTCGGATACGAGCGTTTACACCAGGTTGGTTAGAACGAGAATCGGCCTTCTTACATATGACCTATAAATACATGCTTGGGTTATTAAAAGCAGAAACGTATCCTTCCTTTTTTGAAGCGATGAAGGATGGATTGACTTGCTTTATGAATCCTCAAGTCTATGGTCGATCACCTTTAGAAAACTCATCCTTTATTGCCACATCGAATAATCCAGATGCTTCCAAGCACGGGCAAGGATTTTATGCCAGATTATCGGGGTCAACTGCTGAAGTTTTGTCAATGTGGAAGCGATTATTATTTGGGTCAACCTTATTTACCTATGCCGAGCGTCAACTTCAATTTCAAATTCAACCGACCATCCCAGTAGATTATTTTAAGGATGGCATTATCGAAACCACTTTATTTGCACATACCAAGATTCGTTTCATCATCACGGAAACATTAACGCCAAAAGCCCAAGCATTAACTGTCATTGGTTATCGATTAGTGTTACCTCAACAAACCCAACCTATTGTCATCCATGGTGCCTCCATCAAAGGTGAGCATGCCTTGGCAATTCGGCAAAAACGTTTTAGTCAGATTGAAGTTTTGTTGAAGGGAGGTCCCGTCAGCTAACGATCATATCGCCAAGTAAAAAGCATTGTTCACTCTCAATCATCATGAAAGGAAATTATTGATGAAACATTATTGGAAAGGTCTTACCATCACGTTAGCAGCCTTGGTGCTTGCAGCGTGCGGGACCCCAAGTTCAAGTAGCGAAGATAGTTCGACAAGTGCATTAACCTCAATTACCATTAGCGGTGCCAACGACGTATCCATTGAGTTTGATGTCGATTTTAACTTTTTAACAGGCGTAACTGCCACAGGAAACAATGGTACAAGCTATACAGAGGACCTCACGCTTTCCTCTATCTCCCTAGCGGTGAATACCACCACGGGTGAATTAGACACCACCAGAACCGGTGTTCACACCGTTCAATATCGTGTTCAAGTTGGAGTTTTAGTTGCCACTAAATTTAGAAACGTGACTGTTGGCCAACCTCAATCAACGGGTGGGATGTTAGTGAATCCAGATTTTGCGTTAGGTACAGCCGGATGGGATGATCCATCTGTTGTTTATATTGCTGATGGTGCCGCGATGACCTTATCTACAGAAGCGGGAGAATTAAAAGCAGTAGTTACTGCGGGTGCCAACTTTTTCACCCCCCGATTTGGGCAAATGAATGTGCCATTTGTATTAGGAAAGACATACGAAGTTTCATTTGATGCCCGCTCCTCTGTGAACAAACAAATTGCCCTACAAGTGGGTGAACTGTTGGCTGGTCCTCCATACTTCACTGATTTTTTACCAAGCATAGAAAACACTTTCTATCGAAACATTACGACAACCATGCAAACATTCTCCTATCAATTTACAATGACACAAGATAATCCTCGAGGTGGAATCTTATTTGGATTAGGTCGTGTCAATAATGCATCTGTCAACGCAACAATGTATTTTGACAACATTGAAATCATAGAAGTAGAGCCTTCAGAAGACACATCGCCTCCTATTTTCTCCGGTGTTCAACCAAGTTTAACTGTCACGGTTGGATCAACTTATGACCCTTTAGCAGGCATTACTGCTGCTGATGTTGTGGATGGTGATGTCACTGCGGATATCGTTGTGGTTGTTAAAAATGCACAAGATACAATCGTTAGTGCAGTAGATACATCCATGGCTGGAATATTCACCGTTGAGTATTCTGTGGAAGACAGCAAAGGCAATGAAGCCAATGCAGAAACTGCTGTGACTGTCGTTGACTTATTATTCAAAGATGAAAACCTTTTTACCAATGGAACGTTTGCAACTGCCATTGGCGAAGAATGGAGTTTTTGGACAAGAGATTGGGCTCCAGCTCCAGTCGTTAATCGCACACAAAATCTTGCAGCAGGCACCTATAGTTTAGATATCGCCGGTGGCGGTGATGCGTCATGGAATATCCAAATGAACCATGCTGGTGCACAATTAGTTGAAGGCCAAACCTATCGCTTATCCTTCACTGGTTTTGCAAGTGTGGCTCGTAGTTTTTCAGCCGCTTTTGAAAATCCAGCGCCAAATAATGTTAATTATGGTCGTAAAAATGGATTTGAATTTGGTACGACAAGTTCAACCGCAGACTTTGTCTTTACCGTAACGCAACCAACCGAAATTGTTCGTTTAACCATTGAGTTAGGAGCTCAAGCAGGTTTTGCTGACGGTGTTGTAACGTTTGAAGAAGTTCGTTTACAACGTCTAGATCAAGGTTCACTCATTGCCAACAATGATTTCTCTAACTCAGGTTGGAGAGGTTTTGCCAACACATGGGAAGGTACTGCCTATACGACTGAAGTCGTGAATGGTGAATTCAAAATGACTGTGACCGCAGACAATGGTTATGAATCTTGGCATTTGCAAATTGTCCAAGACGCTGAATCGAAAGCAGGTTTACCAGGCACAAGTGCGTTCTTAGATCTCGCTCCTAGCACGACTTATGAATTAAAGTTTGATGCCTATGCAAGTGAAGCTGTGACCATTACTCCAAATATTTTTGGTCAAAACATCTGGACGAACTTCGTTCAATCCCCTGCGACGACATTAACAACCTCCAAAACAACTTACACATTAGCGGTTGTCACGGGTGCGACGTTAAATGATACTGAAAAATTAGCCTTTGAATTTGGTACCGGATTGACGATTACAAACAATATTCCAGTCTTAGTTTATTTAGACAATATCACATTAAAAACTAATGGCAGTGATGTCCCTACTCTATATAACGGAAATATGGAAACTGCCTTAGGTGGTCATACATACTTTAATACCCCAGGAGGCACAGCTCAAGTGACGCCAGAAGGTTTATCCATTGTCACTGGCAACTTAGGTGGCGATGCGTACACCCCACACTATTACTATATATTCCCCACGCTAGCGAAAGGCAAGTATGAAGTGAAGATTGCGTTAACAAGTTCAGTGACTCGTGATTTACGCTTTAATATTATTCTTCCTGATGCAGGCTATGCTTCGATCTTACCTGACAACTTTGTTGATTTTAGAGTCACTGCAGACGCCCCTTATGTCTTTACGGTTTCCTTTGAAGTCATGACTCCATTAACCAATGTGAGGCTTGAATTAGACTTAGGAACCCTCGGTGGTGATAAACTCTCTCTACCAGGAACATTCTTAATTTCAGAAGTCCTAGTCTACGCTAACTACAATAGCTAAAGGAGGCGATAGATAGTGAAACATAAAGCAAAATTATCCGTGGTTGCTTTGTTTGTCCTTGCTGGATGTGGGGGAACCCCATCCAGTAGCGGCAACACGACAACGAGTGGAACGCTTCAGCCGATTACGTTGTCTTATGCCGATTGGGGTAATCAAGAACTCAATCGAAGAATGCTAGATTTATTTCAAATACGATACCCACACATCACCGTTGAACTTCGTCAAGATATTGTTGGTGCTGGGGCTCAGTTTACAGGAAACCTCGTGACGGCTGCACAAGCTGGATTACTACCAGACGTCTTTGCCACCGATAACGTTCCCACCATCATCAATGCTGGGTTAACGTTAGATGTTGCGGAATTCTGGGATGCCGATGCGGATGCGCAATTAGTCTATGACAACATTGCCCTTGCTGGTGTTTATAATGGCAAGCGCTATGCGGTTCCTTCGTTTCAATTCTTAAAAGGGATTTTAATTAACCTTGATATTTTTGAACGGGCTAACCTTCAAACGGTTGCCGGAAAATATCGCATTGATAATGATGGATATCCTGTCAAAGATTGGAAATTTGACGAATTCATCAATATTGCTAAAGACATTAAAAATTATGATTTAGTGAACACAGAAAACTTAGTCGTTGGCATGGACACTTGGTATGGATCCCCTGACTTCCAACAAGTGTGGCCGATGATGCAAAATGCAGAAACCCAATACGACACGTGGGATGGTGAACAATTTAATTACACCTCACCCGACTGGATTAGTGCGATGCAAGCTAAAGTTGAGCTTCATCAATTAACCAATGGGACCACCACTCGCTTTACCCCAGAAGATTATGACGCTGAAGACAATGACGAATTAAGAACTTACATGATTCAAACAGGATACGCAGCCATGGATATCGAAGGCTCTTGGCAATTTTGGGTCATTAAAGATGCGATTGATAATCGTGACTTTGAATTAGGTTTCTGGCCATATCCTCAAGGTGATGCTGGTTTATTTCCACCAACGATTTTAGACTTCCAAGCAATCTCTGCTCAAACCGAACATCCCGACGAAGCATACTTATTGGCAAAGTGGATGACGTATGGTCAAGATGGCTGGAACGCAAGACTCTCCTTACTTGAAGAAGATCGTGAAGATACCATTGCCGAAGGGCTTACCCCAGAGTTCTTGGATCGATTCCCGATTGCGGATTATCCAGGAGTTTGGACAAGAGTTGAAGGTTTAGTTGAAGGAATTCAAGGCATCGACGCAATCTTTGATCGTATTGAATTTTCTAAACCAGACTTAGACAAGTGGTTACCAGGATATAAAGATTTCTGGGCATGGGCATATGCAGAAGATAATCCATTCAAATTTGAAAACCTAGTCTTAGAAGGACCTAACGCTGTCCCAACCTATGCGGAAGCATGGCAAGAACAAATCAATTTGTTGGTGAGCGCTCAGCTTGAAGCCTTAGGAACTTAATCCTCTTCAAATGGAAGACCTCTTCACGAGGTCTTCCTTCTTAGGTCAACTAAAAAAATGAAACTAAACATCCCTTTCTTTAAAACAAAACAATCTGGCATTTGGCTGATTGTTTTTGTTCTGGGTGTCTCGGGTTTCATTTTTTTAATCGATCAAGCTCCGGCCCCGATGAATCAAGCGTTTGATACGTATGGGATGTTGAACCCAGATATTAATTACGCTTATCAACAACAAATTTATGGCATTCCTACCTACACGGCCAAACAAGAATTTTATCAAGAGGCTGGCGTTCCCCAATCGGATGCAACCACCTCCTATCACTCGACCACCATCCAAGGTCAAGCGGTCTCTACTCAATCGGATGGTTATGAAGAATTTGTGTCAGGTTATGCTTTTCCTGAAGATGTATTTTTATTGGATGCTGAACATCCCATTGAATTTACTTATGAAGGACAATCCAGTGGCTTAATCTCTTTTTCTCTTGATTATTTCTTACTCGATGACAACACCGAAGACACCAAAATCAGTTTGACCATCAATGACGATTTACCATTTTATGAAAGCCAAGCGTTGATTCTTCCTGCCATCTGGCAATTTGCAACCGAAGAGTTTGCCTTAGACCGTTATGAAAATGAATTACAACCCTTGTCGGTGAAACAACGAATTTGGCAAACCCAAACCATCCGCGATATGCGAACACTGCATGCTTATCCGTTTGAATATTATGTGGAACCCGGTGATGTGATTGGTCTACATTTTGTCAATGCTGATGTTCTTATTGGCCGTATCACGTCTCTGAATGTTGTACCTTTAATCGACTATGATACTTACGTTGAATCCCTTCCCAATGCTCAAGTGGTGGACACGTTAAGCATGATTTCAAGTCGCTCAATGACCACTCGAAGTGACGCTTCCATTCGCTTAAGAACGGAGCAAGACGTCAGTGCAATGTATTATGACACGCAATTTTTAAGATTGAATACGATTTTTGGCGACAGTTGGGAACGTGGTGGCCAATCGATTAAATATGAAATTAATATTACGACCCCGGGACTGTACGCGTTGTCCTTTCGTTACCGGCAATATTTACAAAACGACATGATCACCGCTCGAAGTATTTACATCAATGGGGAAATTCCTTTTCAAGAATTTTTAGCAATGGCGTTTCCTTACACGATGCAATTTAGAAATCGCACGTTGATGGATGACGCCGGTGCTCCTTATTACGTTTACTTAGAGGCTGGGATCAATACCATCGCCTTAGAAGCGGTGAATTATCCATATCGATTTGCCATTGAAACCTTGCAATCCGTCATGCAACAAATTCAGTCATTATCTTTGGAAATCAAACGCTATACCGCAGGAAGCAACGACTTGTATCGCGATTGGGAAATTGAAACTTATTTTCCTAATGCGAAAAATAATTTACTGGCATGGGCTGACCAACTCGAGATCATGTATGAGCAATTGTTGGTGGTGTCCATCAATCAAAATCCTTCTCAACTTGCCAACGTTCGTGTCAGTATTGCTAGGTTAAGAACCTTTGCCAATCAAATCAATCGTCTTCCTGGGTTGATGGTTCAATTTGCTGATGGGGATTCTAGTGTCAACCAAATGCTCGGCGCGCTTCTACAAGACATGATGCGATCTTCTTTAGAGATGGAACGGATCATGGTTCATGGCGAGGTGTCCTTGCCAAGAGCCACGGCAACCTTCTTTAGTTCCGCTTATGAAAATAGTGCACGACTGATCTTATCGTTTATTAATAATCCATATTCGGCAACACAAATGAATGAAGAGGATCTTAACGTTTGGGTCAATTTTCCTCGTCCTTACATTGAAATCATGCAATCCATGGTAGATCAATTTTATCCAGGGCAACGCCAAGTCAAACTTTCACAAATGCCGGATGAAAATAAATTAATTCTTTCTAATATTTCCGGGCAATCTCCCGATCTCGCGGTTGGGGTTAACCATTGGATTCCTTATGAATTTGCCTCGCGTGATGCGGCATTGGACTTAAGGCAGTTTGAAGGGTATAACGAAGTAGTTCAACAATACGCCAAAGGAGCAATGATTCCTTATGTGTTTGAAGAAGGTGTGTATGGTTTACCATTAACTCAAAACTTCTGGGTGACGTTTTATCGCCGCGACATCATGGCCTCCATCGGCGTGGACACCATTCCACAAACCTGGGATGACGTCATTGGGTTATTACCATTGTTACAAAGCTACGGATTGAATTACTTTTTACCTTTATCCCAATTTTCTGGATTAAAACCATTTGTGGCAACCTTGCCTTTCATTCATCAATTTGGTGGTAGTCTTTATGCTGAAGATGGCATGAGCACAACGATCAATGCTGAAGAAACACTCAAAGGCATTACGTTAATGGCAGAGTTATATACGCTTTATAACATTCCAAAATTTGTAGCGAGCTTCTATAACCAATTCCGTTATGGAACCATCCCGATTGGGATTGGAGACTTGGGAACGTATTTACTTTTATCCAGTGCGGCCAGTGAACTCGATGGCTTATGGGGCATGGATTTGCATCCAGGTTATCGCGATCCCATCACCCAACAAATCAATCGCTCGAGTGCGACCGGGGCTCAAGGATCGATGATTTTAGAAAATACCAATTTACCCGATGATAGTTGGGAATTTCTTTCGTGGTGGATGTCGACACCAATGCAAGCGTTGTTTGGTCAAACCTTACAAAGCACGTATGGAAGAACCTACTTTTGGAATTCAGCAAACCTTGAAGCCTTTGCCCAATCAAGCATGCCTCAAGAATATAAATCCATCGTCTTAGCTCAATGGGAGTTTGCTTTGGAAGCAAGTCGCATCCCTGGCACGTACATGGTGGAACGGGAATTATCCAATGCATGGACCAATATCGTGTTCCAAGGCATCAATCCTCGGCAGGCGATTGATGAAGCGGTACGGATATCCAATCGAGAAATCATTTATAAGATGGCGGAATTTGGTTATACCCTTCAAGGACAAATTCTAAAGCCGTATCTTGTTCCGACGATTGACAACATTGATCGGTGGTTGGTTGAACATGATTAACCGACTTCTCGATCGCATGAATCGTCCAGCGTGGTTTGTTTTTCCTTATTGGTTTTTATTTACGATTTTTATTGTCGTTCCTGTGATTGCGGCCATCGGCTTATCGTTTACCTTTTTTAATTCCATTCAAACCCCTACCTTTGTTGGGATCAATAATTACATTGAGTTAATTACCCTCGATACTGTTTTCATGAGATACGTTTTACCAAACACGTTACGCTTTGCCTTTATCGTTGGACCGGTAGGCTATGCCTTGTCATTCATGGTTGCTTGGATGTTATCGCATTTACCCAAAACGCCTAGAACCATTCTTGCGATTATTTTTTATTCCCCTTCACTCACGGCAGGGGTTGCCATGGCGGCGATGTGGCGTATTATTTTTTCTGGGGATGCCCAAGGTTATTTGAACGCGATCATGCTTGATTTAGGATTGATCGTGGAACCGATTCAATTTTTACAAAATCCCGATATGCTCATGACCATCATGATTGTCGTCTCGTTATGGAGTTCGATTGGGGTCGGTTTCTTGGCGATGTTAGCTGGGATCTTAAATGTTGATCGGACCTTATATGAGGCTGCGTATATTGATGGGATCAAAAATTGGTTCCAAGAAATTACTTATGTGACGATTCCTTCGATGAAACCTCAAATGATTTTTGGCGCGGTCATGGCCGTGGTTGGAACGTTTCAAGCTGGTGCCATTGGCGTGGCATTATCCGGAACCAATCCAACGCCCAATTATGCCGGTCAATTGATTGTGAACCATATTGAAGACTTTGGATTCATTCGCTACATGATGGGTTACGCGGCAGCTATTTCTGTGATTTTACTATTGATGGTGTATGCCATCTCTAAAATCACTTGGAAGTTTTTGGGAGAAAAAGAATAATGCCATCCAAATTTTTAGGAACACAAATCAATCCCGATCGTTTCCATAAAGGACAACTACCGTTTTTTATTATTCTGATTGCCTTTTCGATGCTGATGATTTTGCCGATTTTATTTATCATCAACCATGCCTTCAAACCGCAATCAGAATTGTTTGCCTATCCACCGACCTTCTTTGTCAGAAATCCAACCTTTGATAATTTCTTGGAACTTGCGCGGTTAGTCTCCACCTCGGGAATTCCTTTTTCTCGGTATGTTTTGAATAGTGTTTTCATCACTACGATTGGTGTCGGCTTAGCCATCTTATTCACTTCCTTATCCGCCTATGGATTGGCGAAACTTCATTTTAAAGGCAAAAAGTTACTGTTTGAAATCAACACAATTTCGTTAATGTTTGTCCCGATTGCGGTTCAAATTCCTCGCTATATCGTCGTTGCTCAATCGGGCATGATCGATACATATTTTGCGCATATTTTTCCTTTGATCACCATGCCAGTGGCAATGTTTTTAATTAAACAGTTCATCGATCAAATTCCTAATGACTTTATTGAAGCAGCCCGTATTGATGGGGCGAGTGAAATGCAAATATTTTTTAAAGTCATCATGCCGATGATTTCTCCAGCGGTCGCCACCGTTGGTATTCTTGCCTTCCAAATCATTTGGAACGATACCTCAACCTCGACATTGTTTGTCAATGATGAAAGTTTAAGAACCCTTGCCTTCTTTTTACAAACCCTAACCTCAGGGGTTGGCAATACGATTGCCGGACAAGGGATGGCCGCGGCTGCATCCTTGCTTATGTTTATTCCTAACCTGGTGTTGTTTGTGATCTTACAAAGTCAGGTGATGTCGACGATGGCACATTCGGGGTTAAAGTAAGATGAAACGCTGGATTTACGCCATCATCTTTGTTTACATCGGGTTGCTTTTTCCTCAACGCAGCACCTTGGTTGGGTTAACCGATAATGGCTTACCTTATCAAACGTATACCTATGCTTCGAGTCGCCGCCAACTCATTCAAACCCAGGATGCTTATTTACCATTATCATTAACGCAAACGTTAGGTGATTTTACTTTGCTCTCCCCACAAGATGTTTATGTGGATACCAATGACATCATTTACGTTGCCGATAAAGGAAGTAAATCGGTCATTCGTTACAATTTACAAACCGATGAAGCGATTGAAATTGGAAAAGGTGTCCTTAATGTCCCTACTGGCATCCATGTCGATAGCTTTGGTAATCTTTATGTCGCTGATTTTGGTAACAAGCAAGCCTATCAATTTGAATTCAGTGATGACACCTACACGCTGATTGAAACGTATGAAAAACCATCAAACTCACCTTTCTTTGGTGAGGATGATCCCTTTGATCCAACCAAAGTTGTCACCGATCGCGGGGGGAATGTTTATTTATTATTATCGGGCAACGTCAATGGGTTAGCACAATTTAAAAATGATGGTGAATTTTTTGGTTACTTTGGTGGTAATCGAATTCCAGCGACCTTTGAAAACACGGTTCGTTCTTTATTGTTTGATGAAGAAACCAGAAGAAACTTTTTTCAAATCATTCCTAAACCTGTTTACAATATTTGCGTTGATCAAAGTGGGTTGATCTTAACCACCACCAAAGCCCAAGATGGTTATTTAAAATTAAATATTGCCAATGTCATCTTCAATCAATCGGTGTGGGGTTTTGATACCGTTGAAGATTTAGCCGTGGGACCTTTCAACACCATTTATACCTTGACCTCGGAAGGTTACATTGTTGAGTATGATCCAAACGGATCGGTCCTATTTTTATTTTCAGGTCCAGACTCGATTGGTCAAAAAGGGTTATTTAAACAAGCCAAAGGTATTGCTGTGGATTCACGAAACAATTTATATGCGGTCGATGAAGCCACCGCCTCTTTACAAATTTTTATTCCAACAAGTTTTGCCAATTTAGTCCATGAAGCGATTGATTTTTATTTTGATGGCAACTATGGTGAGTCGCTCATCCCATGGCAAAACGTCTTGAAAATGAATCGCTTATTTGATCTTGCTAACCAAGGGTTAGGAGATGCTTATTTTGCTTTACAACAATATGAAGAGGCATTAACCTACTATCGCTTAGCAAGAGACACACGAGGTTATTCCAATGCGTATTGGGAAGTAAGAAATCAGTTTTTACTCGCGAATGGAAATATGCTTGTCTTGATGGTGCTCGCCGTCGCCCTTGTGTTTGCCTTTAGAAAATTGATTCCTGGATTTGCTTGGGTCCAAGGTCAACTCACCAGTTTAAAAGAAAAAACAAAAACACCGAAGTGGATCTCAGAACTTCGTTTTCCATTTCAAGTGTTTGCCAAACCAGTGGATGGCTATGACGACATCAAACGATATGGATCGTTTTCCAATCGGAGTGCTTGGCTATATTTAATCGCTTTCTTTCTGACCTATCTGATTTGGATTTATGAAACGAATTTTTTATTCAACGGCTTGATTCCTTCCGAAATCAACATTGTTGAACAAATCATTGGTGTCTTTGTTCCTTTTGGTTTATGGGTCATCAGTAATTATTTGGTATGCTCTATCCGCGATGGGGATGGAAAATTAAAAGAAGTATTCCAAGCATCTGCGTTAACGTTCTTACCGATGATCATCACCTTCCCGATCTTGACAGTGATCTCGCATGCTTTGACGTTAAACGAAAGTTTTATTTATGACTTAATCTATGGCATTGGGGTAAGTTTCACAGTGGTGTATTTATTTATCATGGTGAAGGAAATTCATTTTTATGATTTCAAACCCACCTTTAAAAATATATTCATTACGATCTTTACCGGCATCATGTTGATGGCGATGACCTTGATTGTGGTTTTCTTGCTGGGAGAAGTGTATCAATTGATTGCCGATATCATTCAGGAGGTCAACAGCCGTGTTTAAACTTGCACGCGTTGCCATTCCGATGGTCTTACTACCGGTGTTGATTGTCAGCACCCAAAACGATCCTACGTCCATGGTGTTACCACGTGTGGATAATTTTGCCTTCATTGAAAACCAACTTTTAAAGAGTTCACGTTATACCCAAATGGAAGAAACCGATGAAGCCATCCTTGCTGAATTTGAAGACACGTATCGCTTACGATATCTTCCTAGTGAACTTGAAACCTTAGGGTTTACAAAAATGTTAGAAAACAATCAATTGAATTTATATTTTGAAAAGGATTCGTTCTCTTTGATCTTAGAAGATAAAGCCAGTGGTTATATGTTTTCTTCACGGCCTGAGTTTCAAGGGTATTCACAAACCAGAGAAGATAATACCGCCAATCGTAACTTGATGAATTCAGGATTATGGGTTGAGTCGATTCGCACCAATAACATCAGTAACAGCGCGATTCGTGTTGAATCCCTCTACACGATGGCCGAGGCAAGTTATGCCACCTCAGGTTCACAAGACATCAATGACATTGATATCACGTTACCTTACGTTCTCACCCCGAATAGTTATAAGCGCGCCTTGGTCAACGTTTCCACCGCGCCTAAAAACGCAAACGCCTTTATCTCAACGGTTCAATTAACCACGTATGGATTTTCTTTTGAAGTTGAGATTGCTTTAGAAGCTTCTGGTTTTTCTGTGCATTTTAATCCGGACTCGGTTGACGAAACCAATGAACAGTATGCAATGTTGGGATTACAATTCTTTCCTTATTTTGGTTCTGCTCGAGAAGACGTTAATCCAGGATATTTTGTCATTCCCGATGGGGTTGGCGCGCTTGTGCGAACCAATCAACGTTATGACAAAACGTATCAATCGGATTACTATGGATCGGATTTAGGGTACTTAAGAACATCGGTCGCAGATTTATCCTTACCCATTTACGCGATCATGCATCAAGTGGATGGCTTTGGTTTTTATCATGAAACCGTATCAGGGGCCGAACACGCGACCTTATTGGCGAATTTTTGGGGAAGAAATACACGCTATAACCGCATGACCAACCGATATAATCTTCGACGAATTTATCGTAACATCATCAATCGTGCTGGAGACGGTCGCGATGTGATGCCAGAAGAGATGATCACTGAACCTTACCATGGCAAGTACCAAGTCTTACTAGGGAATCAAGCCAATTATGTTGGCGTTGCTCGCGCCTATCAAGAAAGTTTAACCAACCGTGATGCCTTACGTTTATTAGAACCAACCAAGACACCCTTACAACTTGCCTTCATGATTCATGAACAAGAACCGACCTTTTTTGGCACAAGTCGTATCACCATGACAAGCATGGAGTCGGTAAAGTCGATGAAGGATGAACTCATCTCTGAAGGTATCGAAGATCAAGTGGTGGTGTTAAAAGGGTGGTCTGGGGATGGGTTATCGTATCGCCAACCTTACGCATTGAATCATCCCAATAAGAATGGCCTTGACCAATTGATTAGCTCTACCAAAGACCAAGGTAACTCCATTTATTTAGAACAAGATTATCTTGTCAGTAGTGAATTGTCTTCTCGAGTTTCGTTTAATCGCGACGTGGCTAGAAACTATTCAAAACTTAACATGAGTTATCCTCTTAACCGCCTTGATAATCAACCGATTGATGAATATTATCTTTATCCAGATGTGGCTCAGTCGATGTTTGATCGCGACCTAGGTGCCATCAACGCCTTAGGTGTCAGTGGTCTATCATTACCCCATTTAGGGAAAACGTTATTTAGTTATTATGATGATGCTCGCTTTAGTCGCAGCGAAACCTTGGGCATTGTCACTGCCATGGCCAATGACCTTCCTGGAAGTGCCATGCATCGTCCTTCAGCATATATGTTTCCTTACTTAAATCATTATTTAGATATGCCGATCACCAATAGTCAATTAGACTTATTTACCGACCTTGTGCCATTAGTTCCGATGGTATTAAAAGGCTACATTCCTACCTTTACCCCTTACCTCAATTTTAATGCCCTTGGAAAAGAACGCCTTTTACAAATGATTGATTTTGGCGTCAATCCAAGTTATCTATTAACCGAACAACCAAGTAGCACCTTACGTTTCACGTATAGCAATCGTTACTTCACCACCGCTTACGATGACTTTAAATCTGATATCACGTCCGTGTATCCCTACATTGCTGGAGCCCTCGATCATGTATCGGGTGCACGCGTGACGAATCGAACGATGCTCGCCACTGGGGTTAGCTTCGTGAGTTATGACAATGGGGTTCGCTTGTTGATTAATTATCGATCGTCGCCTTATACCCATGAACAATCCACCGTTGAAGGTCTAGACTACGAGGTGATCTTGCCATGAAGAAGATGAAGTTATTCTTTAAACGATTATTCCAATTTTTCACCCACGGGTTTGTTCGATTTGGTGAATTCTGGCAAGCCAAGATTCAACCACCACTTGATCGAATCACTTATGTCTTACGACATAATTTCATATATCGTGAAGAAGGAAACATCATTTATTTCTTTCACATATTGAAAATAAAAGTCACACGTAAAAGACGACATGCATTGTACGGTTACTTATTTATATCATCCTGGTTGATTGGCATTAGTTTCTTTACGTTATATCCTTTATTTTATTCTTTATACCTAAGTTTCCATGAAGCGTATTACAACCTCCAAGATGGCATCACCACGACTTATATTGGCTTTAACAATTACATCAATATTCTTCGTAGTCAAATTCTGATTCCTTTATACACCAACTACTTGGGTCGGATGGTTGTCGCTGTCCCGATCATCATTGTTTTCTCGATCATCATTGCCGTGTTGGTGAACGCCCCCATCAAATCCAAGAGTTTATGGCGTACCGTTTTCTTCTTGCCGGTGATTATTTCTACTGGCCCTGTCATCAATGAACTGAACGCCCAAAGCGCAATCACCTTACCTAATTTACAAGCGAGTGGTATTTATAGTTATCTTGCCAATAACCTCCCTGCATTTTTAGCAGATCCTTTAACCACCGTCATCAATTCCATGTTGATAATTCTTTGGTACGCGGGAATTCCAATTCTTATTTACTTAGCAGGATTACAAAAAATCGATCCAAGTTTGTATGAGGCTGCCAGCATGGATGGGGCATCTCCTTGGATGCGTTTTTGGAAGATCACCTTACCTTCACTCATGCCGTTTACTGGGATATCGATTGTTTATGTGGTGGTCTCGATGTCGCTGTTTGTTGAACCCGCTGGTCTATTAGATTTAACCCGAACCCACATGTTGGTTGGTGCTCCTGACTCTGCGTTTTGGTTTGGCTATGGGTATGCCGCCGCGATGGCGTGGATTTACTTTATCCTGATGGTGTTATTGATCTTATTGTTCACACGTATCACCAAAGAAAAACCTGTGAGGATCCAATAATGAAATTATTGAATATCTCAGTGGCAAGACAACAAAAGTTAAGAAAAATTTGGTTAGGAAAAAATCTCACCGATGGGTTAGCGTATCGTTTGGTGATCTATTTATTGCTCATCAGTTTTAGTTATATTTATTTATATCCATTGTTGTTTATGGTGGTCAACAGTCTTAAGTCAGTCGATGATTTAATCAATCCAGGTGTCCAATGGATACCCACGGCGTTAATTTGGGAAAATTACGAACGA